>ERZ791909.2632-NODE-2632-length-10543-cov-2.719584_pt1 | contig 10543 bp, 9 predicted proteins | sample MGYA00510143_ERZ791909 | MGnify/ENA primary metagenome ERZ791909 (study PRJEB30046, sample SAMN00792093) | human gut metagenome | study: EMG produced TPA metagenomics assembly of the A metagenome-wide association study of gut microbiota in type 2... | reverse complement strand
GTGTCCCTCCGTCAGGAGCTGCTTTACCGCAGTAACCGGCAGTGTTTTTCCGGCGATCGTTCCAATGGAAAACCGGCAGCTGTTCTCATCGTCCGGTGAAAAGTTTACACATCCATAGCCGAAAGATGTCTTTTTCATCTGTCCGCCACATACCGGGCACTTTACCTCCGGAATGATTTCCGGCTCTACGTCTGAAAAATCAAATGCAATATTAACTTTTCCGTTTTCATCTTTATCTACCTTAAGTTTTGCATCAAACCGTTTGCCTGCCTTGGATTTAAACCCGCGAATGGTCTGGGTATGCCCCTGTTCGATAAGTTCTTTTACCTGTTCCTCACTCAGCTGAACACCTGCAATTTCGCCAATATTAAAATTACATCCTGATTTATCATTCTTGTAATTTGCACATCCATAGCCAAATGGCGTGGTTACAAGTTCTCCACCGCATGCCGGACATCTGACGCCGATCTTTCTTCTCGCACCGGCACCCCTTGCATGTTTCCCGGCAAAATTACTGATGCGTTCCGCAAGCGGTTTCCGCAGATCCTGTCCGATCATCTTTTCCGTTTCGGTCCGGATGAAATCTTCCAGTTTCGTCCGGTAATCCCAGAAATCCACGGTTCCCTGTGTAATTCCATCAAGTCCCTTTTCCCAGGAAGCTGTCATCTTTGGATTCAAAAGTGCCGGGACGGTCATGCTCACCACCTCAAATACCATCTCCCCGAGATTTTCCGGTGTGAGCACCTGCGTCCGTTTATTCAGATTGAGATAATGGATACGGACCAGTTTCTTGATAATTTCCGCACGGGTGGCCGAGGTACCGATTCCCGAACCTTTAATCTGTTCCCGAAGTTCCTCGTCCTCAATCAGCTGTCCTGCATTTTCCATGGCAAGCACCATGGAACCGGAGGTGTACCGCTTCGGCGGTGAAGTTTTTCCCTCTTTCACCTCATATCCATCCACGGAAATCTCATCGCCCTTTTTCAGCTGATCTGCCAGATGTAGCAGTTCCTTCGGATCCGAATCTTCTTCCTCTTTCTTTGGAATTCCTGCAATTTCCAAATAACCGGGTGTCTTTAACACACGTGCGGACGCATAAAAACGTTCCTTCTTTTCCCCCACATCCACAACAGCCGTCATTTTTACATTCTGATATTCTGCCGCCGGATAAAACACACTGAGAAATCTCCGCACGATCAGATCAAATACCGATTTCTGCAGAGTATTCAGTTTCCCAAGCTCCGTGAGCTGACCGGTCGGAATGATCGCATAGTGGTCTGTCACTTTAGAATCATCGGTATACTGCGTTCCTGCAATATTTCCATACAGCTTTCTGTCGAGAATCTGCTCCACAAAATCCGAAGTCGGCTCATATCCCCGCAGACGACTGATATTTTTATGGATTTCCTTTGCCACTGGAGTGGAAAGCACACGCGCATCGGTACGCGGATACGTTGTCAGTTTCCGTTCATACAGATCCTGCGCCACCTGTAAGGTTTCATCCGGGCTGATCTTGAATCGTTTTGCACATTCTGCCTGCAGCTCTGCCAGATTAAACAGTAACGGTGCCCGTTTTCTGGAAATATTTTTTTCGATGGATTCCACAATTGCAGGATGTCCCTGCACGCGGTCAATCAATGCCAGTGCATCCTTCTTTTCCCGAAATCCGTTTTCCTTATACAAGAGCGGCGATGCAAAGTACCCTGATCCCTCGACGGCTTTCCACTCGCCCTGGACATGTGCATCTGTGAAATTTCCGACAACACGGTAAAACGGTGTCTCCTTAAAATTGCGGATCTCGCGCTCACGAATCACGACCATCCCAAGCACACAGGTCATCACGCGCCCGACCGCAATAGCGGTATAAGAACGTGTTCCCGCCGCATTGTTTAACAATCCTCCATATTTTACCGACATTACACGGGAAAAATTAATGCCCATGGCATAATCTTCAATGGTACGCATAATACCGGATTTTCCGAGATTTTCATAGGCAGACATCGGTTTTGCTTCCCGGATTCCCCGTTGGATCTCTTCCTCTGTCTGGGAATCAATCCAGACCCGGAGTTCCTCCATGCCGTCTCGCACACCGCCGAAATTGCGGATATTTTCCTCGATCGTCTGTCCTTCTTTTCCGGCATCTCCTGCCCAGTAGACACGGTCGATATCTTCGCGCATCAACATTCCGTGAACCACATCATACTGCCGGCTGACATCTTTGATCACATCATATTTATATTCTTTTGGAAGAAATGGCAGATCTTCCAGTTTCCACTTTTTGTATTTTATATCATAACTTTCCGGATATACCATGGCTACCAGATGTCCCACGCACCAGGTGATTACATACTTCTGGTTTTCCAGATAGCCATCCCTGCGGCCTCCGCTCACCCCGAGAACTTTTGCAAATTCCTGGGCAACAGACGGTTTCTCCGTTATGATCAGTGACTTTCCCATCTTCTATCCTCTATTGGCAAACTTTTTCTATAATTCGTTCATATCAATCAGCTCAAACCGGTCATCCGTTTTGGCATGCTCCGCCAGCATCGGTTCAAACCGGGTTGCAGAGAATAAAAAGATATGTTCCGAACGGATTTTTGCCTTTTCCATGTTCTGATACAGTTCCTCGCACATCTGCGATGTCAGCTGTGGCTGATCCCAGTTACATAGTCCCACAATATTTCTGCGGTCTGTGCTCTGGGCAATAATATCAATGTTTCCTGTCTTTCCAACCCAGGTTCCGATCTTATGAACTGGAAACGGCATGCGTCCCATCTGATTCAAAAGCATCATATACTCCATGCAGACATTCCGGAAATAACGTTTCAGATATGTGCCAAGTTCCGGTGCAATGTAGCGATCGTAAAATTCATGCGGTTTCAGCAGATAAAGATCCGACATGTGAGGAAATACAAATTTAAACCAGAAATTAATAAATGTATCTTTGATCTGGTATACCCCTTTTTTGGCATTCTCCCAGCCGCCGGTCTGAAACGACTGCACTTTCTCTACAATATCAAAATGGCTGAGATTTTTCATATAAACACTGATCTTCGCACGGGAATATCCGGTTTTTGCATACAGGTCATTCAGTTTATTATATCCCTGTGCAATTGCAGATAAAATTGTGTTATAGACGGAAAGTTCACGCAGTTCTGCCGAAATTTTCTGTTCTGCCATATGAAACAGATATCCCCCCTCCGTCAGCACAAGCCGGTAAATATTCTCCCTGTATGAAATTTCCGGATTCCATGCTTCCATAAATCCCGGCACCCCACCGATGGTTCCATAAATACGGATAAAGTCGAAGATCTGAATTTCCTGGAAATGTCCGGACAACTTCCAGGAAATTCAGATCTTCGACTTTATGCAGCACATCAATACGACGGAATCCGTCCCCGAACGCATCTTTTGCATCCTGTGTGGCCCATACAATGGAAGAAGACGCCAGAATGATCATCACCGGTCCCGGATAAAGCCGTTTCAGCTTTAATTTTAAAATACTTTTGACAAATTCCGGATCTCTTTTAATTGCATACTGTGCCTCATCAATCACAATCACCAGTTTTGATGCATCTCCGCTTTTTACCCGGTTAAAAAATTCATCATAGGAATATCTGCTCAGCTTCATCTGAAAAGCATTTTGAATTTCTTCTCCCATTTTCTGCATCTGTTCCTGTGCGGAAAGCTGTCTGCATCGATAATAAAAATACTTTTTCCCCACACAGAATTCTTTGATCAGCTGTTCTTTTCGGCAGTCCATTCCGCCATACAAAAGCATCAGCTGGTTTCCTGATTTTTCATACCAGCCTTCCAGTTCTTTGAGATCTGTTTTTTTTGCGTTCATCCCGATTCCTCCGTACAAAATTCCTTCTGCTAAAAGAAATTATATCACTGATTAATATCTCTCACAAGGTTTTCGGCAAAAAGAAAGAAGTGCAGTTTTTGCACTTCTCTCCAAAAATCCGTATTTCAATTTGATACTTATTTCTTTGTGATATATCCCTGTGCCTTTAACAGCTCTGCACATAAAACTGCACCACCGGCTGCACCACGAACGGTATTGTGGGATAATCCAACGAATTTCCAGTCATATACGGTATCCTCTCTCAGACGTCCGACAGAGATTCCCATGCCATGCTCAAAGTTTACATCCAGACTGACCTGTGGACGGTTATCCTCTTCTAAGTACTGGATGAAATGTTCCGGTGCACTCGGAAGCTTCAGCTCCTGTGGCACACCACTGTAATTCTTCAGTGCTTCGATCAGCTGCTCTTTGGTTGGCTTCTTCTTGAATTTCACAAATACAGCTGCTGTATGTCCGTTTAATACCGGTACACGGATACACTGGCAGGTAATGACCGGTGAAGTTGCAGGAACAATCTGCTTCTTTGCATCATCTACATGTCCCCAGATACGCAGAGGCTCTTTCTCAGACTTTTCTTCCTCACCACCGATGTATGGAATAATGTTTCCAAGCATCTCCGGCCAGTCCTTGAACGTCTTTCCTGCTCCGGAAATAGCCTGATAGGTAGTGGCAACTACTTCATATGGCTCAAACTCTTTCCATGCAGTCAGAACCGGCGCATAACTCTGGATGGAGCAGTTTGGCTTTACTGCTACGAAACCGCGCTTTGTACCAAGACGCTCTTTCTGATACTTAATAACTTCCATGTGCTGTGGATTGATTTCCGGAACTACCATCGGCACATCCGGTGTCCAGCGGTGGGCACTGTTGTTGGAAACAACCGGTGTCTCTGTCTTTGCGTAATCTTCCTCAATCTTTTTGATCTCGTCCTTTGTCATGTCTACAGCAGAAAATACAAAGTCGACCTGAGAAGCTACCTGCTCTACTTCATTTACATTCATTACAATAATATTCTTTACAGCTTCCGGCATCGGAGTATCCATCTTCCAACGGTCTCCCACTGCCTGCTCATAAGTCTTTCCTGCACTTCTTGGGCTTGCTGCAATCGTGGTAACCTCAAACCATGGATGATTCTCCAGCAAAGAGATAAATCTCTGTCCTACCATACCTGTTCCGCCAAGGATACCAACTTTTAACTTCTCACTCATTTTTCCAATCTCCTCTGTTCTTTTCTTTATACGCGGACACCTGTCTTTTACAGAAAAACATTTTTGTTTTTTGTCCGTGTTACACGAACATGTGTCTTTATAGGAAATATATTACTTGAAACCAGGTAAAATTACAAGGAACAAATTGTCCTAAATAAATAAAATATTCCTCCAATATATGTAGGACTTGCACAATCTGAAATACCGACTAAGCGGTATTTCAGGCAATGCATCAGAGATGTACCGCAATTACGTGCATCGCATCGACAAGCGATTCTGCATACGATGTGCTGCTCCTTTTGTCTCATTTTTTCTCCAGATATGCCTCTTCGATTGCGATCACTTTCTTCATCGCCTCATCCCCTGGTGCACCGATCGTCAGACGCTTGTTGACACAGGTTTCCATGGAGATTGCATCATAGACATCCTCCTCAAATACCGGAGAAAACTGTTTTAATTCTTCCAGACTCATATCGTCAATCGGCATCTGTTTGTCCAGACAGTACAAAACAATACGTCCGATAATTCCATGCGCATCGCGGAACGGAACCCCGTGATTTACAAGATAATCGGCAGCATCCGTCGCGTTGGTAAATCCGTGTGCGGCACTCTTTCTCATAACATCCTTATTGAATTTCATGGTATCAAGCATGCCCGTGAATAACACAATACAGCCTTTCGTTGTGTCGATGGCATCAAAGGAAAGTTCCTTGTCTTCCTGCATGTCTTTATTGTAAGCAAGCGGAATCCCCTTCATCGTGGTCAGAAGCGACATGAGCGCGCCATACACACGCCCGGTCTTGCCTCGGACAAGTTCTGCAATATCCGGATTTTTCTTCTGTGGCATGATACTGCTTCCGGTACTGTATGCATCATCAATCTCTACAAATTTGTATTCGTTGGAATTCCAGATGATGATTTCCTCGGAGAAGCGGCTTAAATGCATCATAATGGTTGCCATGGCAGACAGATATTCGATCAGGTAATCGCGGTCGGAAACACCGTCCATACTGTTTAAGGTCGGTCCGTAAAAGCCAAGAAGCTCTGCAGTATATTCGCGGTCAAGCGGATAGGTTGTTCCTGCCAGTGCGCCGGAACCGAGCGGGCAGTAATTCATGCGCTCGTAAATATCGTGCATACGGGAACGGTCACGCTTAAACATTTCAAAGTACGCCCCCATATGATGTGCGAGTGTGATCGGCTGCGCTTTCTGCAAATGGGTAAATCCTGGCATAATCGTCTGCGTATTTTCTTTCATAATGCGAAGCAGTACCTGCAGCAGCTGTTCCAGCAGTTCATCCGTCTCAAGAACCTGCTGCCGGGTATACAGACGCATGTCCAGTGCCACCTGATCATTTCTGCTTCGTCCGGTATGCAGTTTCTTTCCGGTATCTCCCAGACGGTCAATAAGGTTTGCTTCCACAAAACTGTGAATATCCTCATATTCCGAAGTGATGGCAAGCTTTCCGCTCTCCACATCCGCAAGAATTTCCTGTAAACAGGAAACAATCGCCTGCATCTCTTCCTGTGTCAGAATGCCCTGCTTTCCAAGCATACGCACATGTGCAATGGAACCCTCAATATCCTGCTTGTAAAATTTCTGATCAAACGAAATGGATGCATTAAAATTGTAAACCAGCTGGTCTGTCTCCTTCGTAAATCTTCCGCCCCATAACTGTGCCATATCTAAATTCCTCTCTTTCTTAAATTCTTTGTTTTTTTTATAAAATCTGTTCTTCCTGCTGTCTGCGCAGTACGATTTCACGGTCGCGGTCACGCTTGGAATACACACACCCACAGTAGTACTGCCGGTACATGTGATACTCCTTAGAAATTTCGGTCGACTTTTTATAGCCTTCCTTCTTTTTAAAATCCGAAAACAGATAACGGACACCAAAGCTATCTGCCAGTTCTGCTCCGATCTGATTTAACTTTTCCGCATTTTTCAGCGGACTGATGGATAGTGTTGTCGTAAAGAAATCAAATCCGTGCGCTTTTGCATAGGACGCAGCCTCGGAAAGCCGCAGCCGGTAACAGGCAAAACAGCGCTCTCCCCCTTCCGGGATCTCTTCCATGCCCTTTGCCATATCGTAAAACCGCTGTGTATCGTATGCACCTTCCACAAAAGAAACCGGATATTTTGTAGGAAACTCAGCAATAAAACGTTCCTGCTCCTTTGCCCGCATATGATATTCTTCCGGCGGATAAATATTGGGATTGTAATAAAATACCGTTACATGGAAATGTTCTGCAAGACATGCAATACAATAAGAACTGCACGGTGCACAACAGCTGTGCAAAAGGAGGCTTGGAGCCTCCCCTGCCGTACAGTTTTCACGGATCAGATCTTCCATTATTTTCTGATAATTTTTTTTATTCATCTTTCATCTGTATACATCTGATTAAAAATTTTTTTTCCGGTCTGCGTCCGGAAAATTTGCTGATATGCCTGTTCAATTCCGTGACGATTGACGTCATCTTCATATAAATTGACCAGAAAATCTGCCTCCACCAGAATCTGATAATCCAATCCTTCGATATTATCATATGTATGATGATGTCCGATCAGATAGCAGATACGGTCGATCAGATAATTTTCAATTCCCACATCGGAAAGCATTCTCTGTGCCACAATCGGTCCTTCCTGCTCCTGCAGCTTTCCGTCACACCGTCCATACTTTTCTTCTGCCGGACGGATTCCAATGTCATGGGTATAAGCGGCTGCTTCCAATATAAAAAGGGATGTCTCGTCAAGCCCTTCTTTTGTTCCGATGATTCTTGCGAAACTATGCACTTTCATGAAATGCTGAATCCGTTTCGGATCTCCGGAAAAAAAGGCGATCATCTGTAAAAACAGCTCATCCAGCTGTTGCCTGCTGTAATAACTACTGTCACTACTGTCCATTCTGTGTTTCTCCTTTATCTAACATCTGCAGTGCAAACGTCGCTGCAATGTAAACAACTGCACATAAAATAATCAATACTGTTTTTTCCCCGGCAACACCGGCACAAAGTTCTGCCAGAATAAGAAGTCCATGCACCCAGAGTTCCGCATGATGCAGCATCACTGCAATAACTGCCTCAATGATAACAAGCAGACACATAGGAACTACCGGAACGTTAAGGACTCTCACCCCTACAATCACCATAATTGCAACAATTGCTGCAAAGGCCAGTAATGTCGGTACCTGAAACGTCTTTTTGTTCTTGTCCATTTTTTACCTCAACCTTTATTCTTATTTTCTTTGTCTGCGCCCATTATACCAATTTCATGCCTAAGAAACAAGCACTTTTTAAAGTAAAAAAGACACGTCTTCCATCGGATACCCGATACAAAACGTGTCTGAAACGAAGCCAATAAGGGGACTCGAACCCCTGACCCACGCATTACGAATGCGTTGCTCTACCAACTGAGCCATATTGGCAAAACGTACTTGTATATAATACCAAAACCGATTCAGAAAATCAACTGTTTTTTCATAAAATTTATATTAAAAAAAGATTGACTTTTCACATGGATTCTGTAGAATAGAAACTGTTGAGTTTATAATTAGTAAACAAAAAATCAACTAACAATCATGTTTCATAAATTTACGGGAGGCATGCCATGGACATTGGACACCGCATGAAAGAACTGCGCATCCAGTACGGACTGACGCAACAGGAGCTGGCGGACCGTGCCGAGCTGACCAAGGGCTTTATCTCACAGTTAGAACGAAACCAGAACTCTCCGTCCATCGGAACTCTTCTGGATATCATCCAGTGCCTTGGTACGACACCAGCAGAATTTTTTACAGATGAAGAGCCGGAACAGATTGTTTTCAAACAGGAAGATTATTTTGAAAAAACCGACGAAGAAAAACACTGCTGTATTGAATGGGTCGTTCCCAATGCACAGAAAAACCAGATGGAACCGGTTCGTCTGACTTTACACGCCGGTGGACGGTCAGAAGTTTATCAGCCCCATGAGGGGGAGGATTTCGGTTATGTAATCAAAGGAAACGTCCGTATCCACTATGCCGGACAAAACCAGACGGTACATGCCGGGGAATCTTTCTATTTTAAAGCAGGAAAAAAGCATTATCTGGAAAACACCGGTTCGACAGATGCCGTCATCATCTGGGTGACTACCCCACCAAATTTTTAAGAGGACAAACGTATGAGTAAACATTTAATTGATTTTATTGGAATTTCCAAATCCTACGATTCCAATCTTGTGTTGGATGATTTAAATCTGTATATCCGGGAGAATGAATTTTTGACCCTTTTAGGTCCGTCCGGATGCGGAAAAACTACAACCCTGCGTCTGCTGGGAGGCTTTGAAAGCCCGGACAAGGGACAGATTCTGTTTGACGGACAGGATATCACAGCTCTTGCAGCCAATGAACGGAAACTGAATACCGTTTTTCAGAAGTATTCTCTTTTCCCGCATATGTCCATCGCCGAAAACATTGCATTCGGCCTTAAAATAAGTAAGAAAAGCAAAGCATATATTCAGGATAAAATCAAATATGCCTTAAAACTGGTCAATCTGGAAGGATTTGAAAACCGTTCGGTCGATTCTCTCTCCGGTGGTCAGCAGCAGCGTATCGCCATCGCCCGTGCGATTGTAAACGAGCCAAAAGTCCTTCTTCTGGATGAACCGCTTGGTGCACTTGATTTAAAACTGCGCCAGAACATGCAGTATGAGCTCATCCGTCTGAAAGAAGAACTTGGAATTACTTTTGTATATGTCACCCACGATCAGGAAGAAGCACTGACCATGTCCGATACCATTGTTGTCATGAATCAGGGATATATCCAGCAGATCGGTACTCCGGAAAACATTTACAACGAACCGGAAAACGCATTTGTTGCCGATTTTATCGGACACAGCAATATCATTGACGGAATCATGATAAAAGATGAACTTGTAGAGATTCTCGGTGCCCGGTGGGCATGTGTCGACAAAGGATTCGGCAACAATAAGCCGGTCGACGTTGTCATCCGTCCGGAAGATGTAGAACTTGTCGATCCTTCGGAGGGAACGCTGCAGGGCGAAGTAACCTCCCTGATTTTTAAAGGCGTTCACTATGAACTTGATGTCATGGCCGGCGGCTATGAATGGCTGGTTCACACCACCAGATTTGTTCCGGTCGGCACCAAAGTCGGCATCAAAGTAATCCCGTTCAATATCCAGATTATGCATAAGCCGGAATCTTCCGATGAAAAGGCGGTGGAGATCGATGCGTAAATTTAAACAGCAATTTCTTGCCGGTCCATACCTCATATGGATCATCGGTTTTATCCTCCTGCCGCTTATCATGATTCTTTACTATGCATTTACAAACAACGATGGCAGTTTTACGTTATCCTATATCACAGCGATAGCAGATGAAACCAACCGCAAAGCCATGGGACTTTCCCTGAGACTTGGAATTATATGCACCATCGTGTGCCTGGTTCTCTCCTATCCGCTGGCAATGAT
>ERZ791909.2622-NODE-2622-length-10589-cov-2.864914_pt1 | contig 10589 bp, 7 predicted proteins | sample MGYA00510143_ERZ791909 | MGnify/ENA primary metagenome ERZ791909 (study PRJEB30046, sample SAMN00792093) | human gut metagenome | study: EMG produced TPA metagenomics assembly of the A metagenome-wide association study of gut microbiota in type 2... | reverse complement strand
CTGCATGGGTTTCCTGCCCCCTTCCGGCGGCGTTTTCCGGCTCGATCTTGCGAGGTCATGGCCGGGTATCACATGCAGACGGTCATGCGGTTTTCAAGGTTCGATGAAGGCTTGTAGAAAGCATATCACAATGAAGCAGAAATATTTAGGAAGCATTCCTTCCGGTTTTCAGTGGATTTTAGGAGGATCCCAAGGAAAAACCGGAAGGAATGCTTCCGCTTCTTGGAAAATGTTCTGGATAGAGCATACCATAAAGGCACTCGATTTTTTAGGACCTATTACTTCCGCTTTTTACCTTCAAAACCGGAAGTAATAGGTCCGGTTTGATGTGATATTGGATGAATCAACGCTGATTTTTCCGAAACGAATTTTTCTCCAAGAAATTTGCTTATTCAGCGTCCGTTAAGGTGCGGAACTAGCGTATTCTTGTGCTGAACATCGGGTTTGGGCGAAGCCCAACAAGTGTTTTGAAGCTGGATTTGTAAAATCGGATTCAAAAATTGCAAGTTGGTACTAACTCGCCCTACTTGCTGCGGTTGCAAACTCGAAAATTTTTGTGTAGAAAAATAACCGTCCGCTTCAAGTTGAACTTGAAAGCAGACGGTCCTGATTGCAAAATGATTTTCAAATTTGAAAAGCACCTTGAGAGGCTTCATAGCACCCGCAAGCAATGCAGACGTATATACATCTGCGAACTTGTCGGGGCGAGGCCCCTCCATCTGCTGTCGCAGACCGTTCTGTCGCTTAAAAGCCCCACTGGGGCTTTCATTGCTGCGCTGCGCTCCGCAAACGCGAATTTTGCTCTGCAAAATACTTGTTGGGAAATCCCAAACCCGTGAACTGCATCCGATGGATGCAGACTTAGCGTCTCCAAATGAGAAAGTTTATGGCTCTAACACATTGTCAGCCATTGGTAAACAACTTTTTCCAGCCAAAAAAGAAAATAGCAATGATTAAAGATGAACATTGCAGAAAAATGTGATACAATAGAAAATGAAAATCCAAACAACAGGAGGAATCCCCTCGTGGCCAACAACGTGAACGTCAAAAAACTGGAAGCTGACCTGTGGGAGTCGGCAGATCTGCTGCGTGCAGGCTCTAAACTCACCTCGAACCAATACTGTATGCCGGTGTTGGGACTGATTTTTCTGCGGTATGCGTACAGCCGCTTCAAACTGGTAGAGCAGGAGATCCTGAAAGACCGTCCCATGCGCGGTGGCCGGGTGCTGCCGGTGGAACAGAGCGACTTTGCCGAGAAGAGTGCACTGTTTCTGCCCAAGGAGGCGCAGTACAATTACTTGGTCAATTTGCCCGCCAACATCCCGGAGCAGGGGCTGACCGGCATCGAGGGCAATCCTCTGAACAGTCTGGGCGAAGTGGTGAACAACGCCATGGAACTGGTGGAGCAGCAGAGCGAGCAGCTGCAGGGCGTTCTGCCGAAGGACTACACCATCTTCTCAGATGAACTGCTGGGGGAACTGCTGCGAATCTTCAACAATGATGCGTTGGACGATGTGGGCGGCGATGTGATCGGCCGTATCTACGAGTACTTTTTGAATAAGTTTGCCAAAAATGTGGCACAGGATGACGGCGTGTTCTTTACGCCGAAATCGCTGGTGAAGATGATCGTCAATGTGCTGGAGCCTGCCCACGGCGTTCTGTTGGACCCGGCTTGCGGCAGCGGCGGTATGTTTGTGCAGACCGGCGACTTTGTAAACCATGCGGGCATGATCGCCAACAACACTATGACCTTCTACGGACAGGAAAAGGTGGAGTACAATGCCAAGCTCTGCCTGATGAATATGGCTGTGCATGGCCTGACCGGCGTGATCAAGTCCGGCGATGAAGCCAATACCTTCTATCACGATGCCCACAACCTGAACGGCTGCTGCGACTATGTGATGGCAAATCCGCCGTTTAACGTGGACAAGGTCAAGTCGGAGTCGGCGCAGAGTGCCGGGCGGTTGCCCTTTGGCATGCCCGGCGTGAACAAGGCCAAGGAAATCGGCAACGCAAACTATCTGTGGGTGTCCTATTTCTACTCCTACCTGAACGAGCATGGCCGTGCGGGTTTTGTGATGGCATCCTCGGCTACCGACAGTCAGGGCAAAGACAAGGACATCCGTGAAAAGCTCATCCAGACCGGCCATGTGGACGTGATGATGAGCGTGGGCAACAACTTCTTCTACACCAAAAGTTTGCCCTGTTCGCTGTGGTTTCTGGATAAGGGCAAACCGGAACATCTGCTGGACACCGTATTGTTCATCGACGCCCGCAACTATTATACCGTGGTGGACCGTACTCAGAACGAGTGGAGCGACTGGCAGCTGAAGAATCTCAACGCCATTGTCTGGCTCTATCGCGGCGAGGTGGACAAGTACAAGGGGCTTTTGGCGGAGTATCACGCAGAGCTGGCGGACGACCGCCCCTTTGCAGAGATTCAGGCTGCAATGGAACAAAACGTGCAGGCCAAGCGGGAAGAAGCCAAAGCCGCTGTGGAGGCAGCACCCCGCAAAGAGCGCAAGACCACGCAGGAAAAGTTCGACAAGGAGCTGGAAGCCCTCAGCGAGAAGCTGACCGTTGCCAAGGAGGCCGTCTGGCTCACCGAAAAGTTTGGCGAGGGCGTTTATCAGGACATTCTCGGTCTGTGCAAGGTGGCCAGCCGCGACACCATCCTCAACGAGAAAGGCGCATCCCTGACGCCCGGTGCCTATGTGGGCGTTGCACCCGTGGAGGATGACGGCGTGGATTTTGCCCAGCGGATGAAAGAGATCCACAAGGAACTGCTGGAATTGCAGGCAGAGTCCAACCGCCTGATGGAAACCATCTCGAAGAATCTGGAGGAGATGGGGGTATGAAGTGGGAAAAGGTGAGACTTGAAGATTGCTGTTATAGTATCTCAGATGGAGACCATCAACCTCCACCGAAGGCACAACAGGGCATTCCATTTGTGACGATTTCAAATATAAATTCAATGAATCAGCTGGATTTCTCTGACACGATGTTTGTTCCAAAAGAATATTATCGGTCTTTGGATGAAAAGAGAAAAGTTCGTAAAGGAGACGTACTTTATTCTGTGGTCGGTTCATTTGGAATTCCTGTTCTGATAAAGGAAGAAAGACCATTTGTTTTTCAGCGACATATTGCGATTTTACGTCCAAAAGAAGATATTGTTGACAGTGGATTCCTGTTTTATACAATGTTGAGCAGAGACTTTTATGCAAAAGCTGACGCAGTTGCAATTGGAGCTGCTCAGCGTACAGTAAGTTTAGGTTCATTGAGAAATATAAAAATTGATGTTCCATCATTGGAAAGTCAAAAACATATCGCTGATATTCTCTCTGCTTACGACGACCTGATTGAAAACAACCAGAAACAAATCAAATTGCTGGAAGAAGCTGCCCAACGGCTTTATAAAGAGTGGTTTGTGGATTTGCGATTTCCGGGGCATGAAAACACGAAAATTGTGGACGGTGTGCCGGAGGGGTGGAATATTTGCCCATTCAGTAGCAAAGTAGATATTATGAGCGGGGGAACACCTAAAACCTCAATTCCAGACTACTATAATGGGAGAATACCGTTCTATACCCCCAAAGATAGCGATGGCGCGTTTTTTGCATATAAAACTCAAATAAATATTACTGAAGGTGGGCTGAAAAATTGTAATAGCAGATTATACCCGCCCAAAACGGTTATCATTACAGCGCGTGGAACAGTAGGAAAAACGACCATACTTGCAGTTCCAATGGCGATGAATCAATCTTGCTATGCTCTAAAAATGAAAGAGAATGATGCGCCGTATTATTTGTTCTTTGCACTTAACAATGAAATTAAAGCACTGCAAACTATGGCAAATGGTGGAGTATTTAATACGATAATTGGCAAAACCTTTGATAGTATCAATATTCAAATTCCAAAAGACCCTTTGATTTATGGATTTGAAAAGACGGTAAGGCCGTTTATGGAGCAAATAAAAAATAAGCTACAAGCAAATTCAAAGCTTGTAGAGGCTCGAGATAGACTGCTGCCCGAATTGATGAGCGGGGAAGTGAAGGTGTAAAGATGGCAAGAAGAAATTTTGCGCAAATATTAAGAGAAGCTGGGATTAGCTATGATGATGAGTATAGTAGACTATATGAGTGGTTTATGGTGCAAGAAAATATTTTTTTATATGGGACTCGATACTCTCTACGAGAAATTTGTGAAAGTGACTTTATGGTATTTGAACACAGAGGAACTTGTACCTCGTTAGAGGATTTTGATAGAACATATAATTTTGATTTTACAGCTGATTTAGAAGATACGACGTTAGATAAATTGCTGTTATTTGCAGAGTATAGTTATAATTTACTTGATATTGTTTATACATCTGCTTCAACTTGTGAAGTGCCACAGCGTATTGGTATAGATGATGCTGCAAATCAATATGCACAACAAGTTGAGCGGGTTATGGAAAAAATTGGGTACATGAAATTGAAACAAGATGACATTACAGTTTTTGTTCCCAAAAAACAAAATGCAGTTGCAGTGTCAGAAATTGTGTCTCCTGAAATTTCCTATAAAGTCCTTGAATACAACCATTATATGATGAGAGGAGACATTGCAAGAAAAAGAGAAACGCTACGCATATTAGCAGACCAATTAGAGCCAAGGCGTACAGATTTGACGGCAATAAATAAAGAATTGGCAAGTAATGTATTCTTTATGTTTAATAACATGAATATTCGTCATAACAACTGCGCAGAAGGTGATAAAAACTATAAAGAAACGGTTGCAAAAATGTCGAAAGATGAGCTTGAGAATTGGTATGATGAAACATATCAACTATGCTTGTTGGCATTTTTGGAATTGGACAATGTGGAAAGAACAAAGAAAGTGTCCGAACTAAAGGCGAGCTTTGGAAAATAAAAGCATAGAAGAAAAGAAGGTGTTTCTTTGGTGTATGAAAGTAGTCCTTGGAAAGAGGACTTAAAGAGAAGAAGACAATTATTGCTTCAGTATAATACAAAAGAGCACTTTGAAAAAGATGAAGATAAAGCGTATACTGGTATCGAAAAAGCGATTTTCTATTCGGCATTCATCATTCGGAAACTATTGGATTGTAACGGAAAAATGAGTGACGAAGCAGACCAATACGCAATTAAGGTAACCGAGTGGAAACCTACAAGGAAAATTACAGTGATGCACCGTTGGCCCAGAGAAGGAAAATTCGACTGGGAGGAAGGAAAAACGAAAAATGTCTTGGGAAATAAAGTGTGTAATTGGTTAATACATTCGTTTGTATTCTTTACAGAAGTAAACGAAGATGGAACGATAGAGTCTTTTTTTGTTTCGTCGGATTATGATAAAAATAAAGTAGCCTATCAGGTGGAGATTTCCGAGTGGGAAAAATATATGAAATTCATAGAAACCGATTGGGTTGTATCTTTGCATTCGCATTATGACGAAAAGAAACAAGACTATGTTTTTACCAAGAAAGAGCGTGGGTAATAGGAGGAATAGAAAATGAGCCGCGAATACTCCGAAAATGTCCTTGTCCAGAACAGCGCAGGCAACCTGCTGCAAAATGTTCTGGGCTGGGAGGTGGTGCTGGCTTACAACTCCGAAAAGCTGGGGCCGGATGGGACGTTGGGCCGCACCAGCTATGGGGAAGTGTTGCTGACTCGGTATTTTCGGCAGGCGCTTTTGCGGCTGAACCCGTGGCTCACTCCGAACCAGCTGGATGAGGTGCAGAAGAAATTCACGGCACACGTTTCCACCGCATCCCTGATGCAGATCAATGAGGAAAAGTATTTTCTGCTGCGGGATGGCATCCCGGTGACGGTCAAGCGGCCGGATGGCCGCACCGAAACGCGAAGCGCGGCGGTGATCGACTTCAAAAACCCGGAAAACAATCATTTCCTTGCCGTAAAAGAAATGAAGATCCACTCGCAGCTGTACCGCTGCCGGACAGACATTGTGGGCTTTGTCAATGGCATTCCGCTGCTGTTCATCGAGCTGAAAAAGCCTACCGTGGATGTGCAGAACGCCTACATAGACAATTACCGAAATTATCTCGATACCATTCCGCAGCTGTTCTATTACAATGCCTTCCTTATGCTGTCCAATGGATTGGAAGCCAAGGTGGGCACGCTTGGCAGCAAGTACGAGTTCTTCCACGAGTGGAAGCGTCTGAAGGAAAGCGATGCAGGCAGAGTGGAGCTGGAAACCATGCTGCGGGGCATCTGCGAGAAAAAGACCTTCCTCGATCTGCTGGAAAATTTCATCCTTTACGACCATTCCGGTGGGCGCACCACCAAGATTCTGGCCCGCAACCACCAGTATCTCGGCGTCAACGAGGCCGTCAGTGCTTACGAGAACCGCAAGTTAAAAGACGGCAGGCTGGGTGTGTTCTGGCACACGCAGGGGTCAGGCAAAAGCTACTCCATGGTCTTTCTGGCGCAGAAGATCCGGCGCAAGTTTGCAGGCTCGCCCACCATTGTGGTACTGACCGACCGTGACGAGCTGAACCGGCAGATCAGCGATACCTTTGAAAACTGCGGTCTGCTGGGCAAGACAAAGGCTTCACAGTTCATTGCATCCAGCGGTACAGACCTTGTAAAAAAGCTGCAGGGCAACCCCAGCTTTGTGTTTACCCTGATCCAGAAGTTCAATCTGCCCAAGGAGCCGCCCATCTACCCGGATCACGACATTCTGATTTTGTCGGATGAAGCCCACCGTAGCCAGTACGGCATTTTTGCAGACAATATGATGCACCTGCTGCCCACGGCGTCCCGCATCGGCTTTACCGGTACGCCGCTTCTGGCAGATGACCATATCACCGAGCGAACCTTTGGCGGGTATCTGTCGGTGTATGATTTCAAGCGGGCGGTGGAGGACGGCGCAACGGTGCCGCTGTATTATGAAAACCGTGCGGATAAGATCGCCCAGTTGGACAAGCCGGAAATCACCGGGCGGATCCTGGATGCCATTGAAGCAGCCGACCTTGATCCTTCGCAGGAGGAAAAGCTGGAACGAGAATTTGCCAAGGAGATCCATATTCTCACCGCAGATGAACGGCTGCGCTCCATTGCAAAGGATTTTGTGGAGCATTACTCTGACCTTTGGACCAGCGGCAAGGCGATGTTTGTCTGCCTGAATAAGGTCACCTGTGTGCGGATGTACAACTATGTGCAGGAATGCTGGCGGGCAAAAATCAGGGAACTGGAAGCCCGGCAGGGTACAGCGACCCAGCAGGAAGCACAGGAACTTGCCCGCAAACTGGCATGGATGAAAGAAACCGAAATGGCAGTGGTAATCAGTCAGGAGCAGAACGAGGTGCAGACCTTCAAAAAGTGGGGGCTGGATATTCTGCCGCACCGTGCCAAAATGGAAAAGCGGGAGCTGGATAAAGAATTCAAGGACAGTAAGAATCCGTTCCGGGTGGTGTTCGTCTGTGCCATGTGGCTGACGGGCTTTGATGTAAAGTGTCTGTCCTGTCTGTATCTGGACAAGCCGTTGAAAGCCCATACCCTGATGCAGACTATTGCTCGTGCAAACCGTGTTTCGGAGGGCAAGAGCAACGGCCTGATCGTGGACTATATTGGTATCGTAAAGGCGCTGCGCAAGGCTCTGGCAGATTATACGGTCAGCAAGAACAGCCCGGCGGGCATTGACCCAACGGTGGACAAAACGGAGCTGATTCAGCGTATTTGCACGGTCATCGGAAAAACGGACGGCTTTCTGGCAGAACACGGGTTTCAGCTGCAGGAACTGGTGGACGCACAGGACTTTGAAAAGATGAGCCTTGTACAGGATGCGGTCAACGCAATGTGCGAGACGTTGGAAACCAAGAAAACCTTCCAGACCTATGCGTCTGAGCTGGCGCGGCTGTTCCGCTACGCAGACCGTGACGATGTGGACGATACTGTGCGCGCCCGGAAAAACGCAATTCTCGCCATCTACGAGGGCTTGCAGCAGAAGCGGAAACACGCAGATAACACGGACCTGATGGTGCAGATCAACGGCATCGTCAACGAGTACATCCATGTGGAAAAGCCGGATCGGGAGGCTGTACCTTCCCGGCAGTTTGACATCAGCAAAATTGATTTTGACCTGCTGAGCCGGGAGTTTGCCCACACCCGGCGGAAGAATCTCTTGCTGCGCGATCTGGATGAACTGGTGAATCAGCAATTGGCGAAAATGCTGTTTGCAAACCCGCACCGCATGGATTATTATGACCGCTATCAGGAGATCATAGATGCCTATAATGCAGAGCAGAACCGGGCAACCATTGAGAAAACCTTCATGGATCTGATGGAACTTGCAAATTCACTGGACACGGAGCAGCAGCGCTATGTGCGTGAGGGCTTTTCCAGCGATGAGGAACTTTCAGTGTACGATTTGCTGTTTTCGGAGAACCTCACGAAGCAGGAAATTGAAACGATCAAGAAGGTGTCTGTGGACTTGCTGACAAAAATCAAACAGCAGATCGCCAAACTCGACCATTGGACGGACAAGCAGGAAACTAAGGCGATTGTGGATAACCTGATTCGCAATACCCTTTGGCAAGAACTTCCCAATAGCTATGATGTAAGCGATATCCAGACCTACCAGAAGAAAATCTACGAGTATGTATATATGCGCTACCCGGAAGTAGCATAACGCAAAAATCACCCCAGAGAGAACGCACAAGAGGCTATTCTCTCTGGGGTGATTGCGTATCAAATCATCTGAAAATGCTTTAATGCTTCCACAATTGCATCCTCTTTTTCCTTCGGACACTTGGGCTGTTTGGCGTTTTCAGATTTAGGCTTATTGTAATTCTCCCGCTCGATGATGCCGTACTTCTGCTTCACCTGTGCGATATAGAGATTGGAAACCTTCAACTGGTGGTGTTCCCATACGTACTCCCGAATCTCGTTGTAAGTCGCCTTGCTCTCCGCAGCAGTCACATCCAGCTCATCCATGCTGACGTCCACTTCGATGTGCCGCTCGACATTGAGTTTGGTCAAAAGGAGAACCGCTTCGCAATGCTTCGTCCTCGGGAAAAGGTCCACGGGCTGCACCTTTTCTGCCCGATACCCATGCTCTTCCAGCCACTTGGCATCCCGGGCGGCGGTGGAGGGGTTGCAGCTGACATAGACCACCCGGCGGGGGGACATGGTGACGACAGCGGAAAGGGTTGCTTCGTCACAGCCTTTGCGGGGCGGGTCGAGCATCACAACATCCGGGTGCAGGCCCTCGGCGGCAAGCTGAGAGGCCGCCTTACCAGCATCGGCGCAGAAGAAGCGGCTCTTTGCGGCTATGGCATCACCCATGCGGGCAGCATTGGCCTTGGCGCTTTCGATGGCCTCAGGTACGATCTCCACGCCGATGAGCTCCCGGCAATGGTCTGCCATGGACAGGCCAATGGTGCCCATGCCGCAGTAGAGATCCAGCAGCAGGTCATTCGGAGTCAACTGAGCATATTCTGCGGCAATGCCATAGAGCCGCTCAGCAGCCAGGGTGTTGACCTGATAAAACGACAAGGGGCCCAGCTGCACCGGAACGCCGCAGAGAGTGTCCTCGATGAACCCGGGGCCGTACAGGATGTGGGTCTCGCTGCCCAGGATCACATTGGTGTTTCTGGCGTTGACATTGATCAGGATGGTGGCGATATCGGCAAACTGCGCAGTCAGTGCGCGGCAAAGCTCCTCTGCGTGGGGCAGCTTTGCCCGGGTGCAGACCAGACAGACCATGATCTGGCCGCTGTGGACACCCCGGCGCAGAAACACATGACGAACCAGCCCATTGCCCGTCTGCTCATCGTAGGGCTGGATGTTGTGGGTGGCAAAGAAATCGCAGAGGGTATTGCCGATCTCGTTCAGCACATCCGGCTGCAGCTTGCAGTCGGGGCAGGGTACAATGCGGTGGGTGCGCCCGGCGTAGAAACCGATGCAGGGCTTGCCATTCTTATCACAGCCCACCGGGAATTGAACTTTATTGCGGTAGCGGTCGATCTCGGGGGAGGGGAGGGGCGGCAGCACCGGTACGTCCAGCCCGCCAATGCGGCGGAAAGCATCAGTAACGCTTTCGCCCTTGGCGCGCAGTTCAGCTGCATAATCCAGATGCCGCAGGCTGCAGCCACCGCAGGGGCCGGCCACTGCACAATCTACCGGGATACGGTCAGGCGAGGGAGTCTGAATGGCATCCAGAATACCGAAAGCGTAGCGGCCGCAATCTTTGACGATGCGGATGGCGGCAACGTCACCGGGGGCGGTGCCGGGTATGAACACAGCCTCGCCGTCCGGGCTGTGAGCAACGCCGCTGCCATCGTTGGACAGGCGCTCAATGGTCAGGGTCAGCACCTGATTTTTTTGTAAGGGCATGGAAATTCTCCTTTGGAATGGGATTGGGTCAGGCTTCTTCCGAAGCGGGGGCATCTGCATTTTCGCTCTGGGCGGCGATGTATTTGCTGGGCGGCATCCCCTTGGCCCGCTTGAAGACCCGGGAAAAATAGAATTGGTCAAAGAAGCCCACCGAGATGGCAACCTCTGCAATGGAAAGGTTGCCGGCCCTCAGCAGCTTGCAGGCTTCGTTGATGCGGTATTCGGTCAGATAATCGATGG
>ERZ791909.2621-NODE-2621-length-10591-cov-3.858390_pt1 | contig 10591 bp, 8 predicted proteins | sample MGYA00510143_ERZ791909 | MGnify/ENA primary metagenome ERZ791909 (study PRJEB30046, sample SAMN00792093) | human gut metagenome | study: EMG produced TPA metagenomics assembly of the A metagenome-wide association study of gut microbiota in type 2... | reverse complement strand
GTAGTGTATTCGGGCGGAACAGATGGCAACATTCATCTTCTTATTGATGCCCCCAGAGAACTTAACATTGTAAGAAGTAAGGTTCTTTCCAGAAAAAAAGACAGCTCAGAAAATAATAATCCACATTCTGCTCCGTCTTACTATGCAGAACCTAAGCTCTCGCAGGAGACAGTCTCCAAAATCCGACATCTTATCAAAGAGGATAAGAATACTAAAAAAAATAATACTCAGGATTAGCATGGTAATTCTGTTTATTATAAACACTAATCAAATAGTTATGTCAAGTACATTTCTATTTAATTAACTAATGGAATGGGAACGGATTCCCTTCCATAAAAATATTATTTATACACGGAGGTATATACTATGGTAGTACAACACAATATGTCAGCTATGAATGCTAACAGAATGCTCAGCGGAGTTGCTTCAGCTCAGTCTAAATCAACAGAAAAGTTATCTTCAGGTTACAGAATTAACCGTGCAGCAGATGATGCCGCAGGACTTTCAATCTCAGAAAAGATGAGAAGCCAGATCAGAGGTCTTAATCAGGCTTCAACTAATGCACAGGATGGTATTTCACTTATCCAGACAGCAGAAGGTGCTTTAAATGAGCAGCACTCTATCCTTCAGAGAATGAGAGAGCTTTCAGTACAGGCTTCTAACGGTACTGAAACTAATGAAGACAGAGAGGCTGTACAGAACGAAATCGAGCAGCTTCAGAGCGAGTTAACAAGAATCTCTGATACAACAGAGTTCAACACAATGAAGTTACTTGATGGTTCACAGTCAGGAAGCAAGGTTCAGGTATCTGTAAGTAAGAGTGCTGCTACAGGTGCAACAACTAAGAATGCTGAAGTTCAGCAGGTTAATACATCTGCTGACGCTGTGAGTGAGCTTGCTAAAGGCAGCAGCGTTACATATTCAGTAACTGTATTGGATAAGAATAATAATACATCTACTGCATCTGTTACTATTACTAACAATAATGGGAAATTAACAGATCAGGATGGCAATGAATTAGGTTCAGCCAATACTGCTGATAAAGCAACTGATGAAGAAACAGCCGCTGCAATAGCAAAAGCCTTATCTAACACATCACTTGGTGATAAGTTTGATATAGCTGCTGATGGTAACAAGAAGATTACATTAACAACTAAAGATGCAAGTGATGCTGCTAACAGTGTGCTAATCAGCGTTAATGGTGCAGCCGGTAAATTAGCTACTGCTAATCCTACTGGTTCAGAAGCCTATACAACTATTAATGCCGCAATCGGTTCATATGACGGAACTGGCAATATTGAAGATAAGATATTCACAGTTAATGGTGAGAAGTTCGCCTATGTAGATGATCCAGCAAAGTTAGGTGATGACTATAAGGATGTTAATTATGTAAAGGTTGCTGCAGCAGGTAAAGTAGCAGATACTGATGCTTCGGCAATGGCAGCTTTAATCAGCTCTAAGACTGGTATTAATGCTGTTGTTGGAAAAACTAATACTTCTATTGATTTAAAGCCATCCGCTACTGCTACAGGTAAGGGTATCGAGCTTCAGATTGGTGCTAATGAAGGCCAGACTATGAACTTCACACTTGACGATATGAGCGCTGATGCACTTGGCGTTGCCGGAAACAGTGTAGACTTAAGTACACAGGAATCTGCACAGAAGGCTACAACAGCTATTGATGCAGCTATCAAGAAGGTTTCTGCTTCAAGAGGCAAAATGGGTGCCGTTCAGAACAGACTTGAGCACACAATCAACAATCTTGATACAGCAGCTGAGAATATGCAGACAGCTGAATCTCGTATCCGTGATACAGATATGGCTGAAGAGATGGTTAACTACAGCAAGAACAACATCTTAGCTCAGGCTGGACAGTCTATGCTTGCTCAGGCTAACCAGTCTAACCAGGGTGTTCTTACACTCCTTCAGTAATTATTCTGAAATAACATTTTGTTAAATTAATACCCCTGTATCAACAATTCCATGCATGTTGATACAGGGGTTTATATTTTACCGGCATTATGAATTTTTTTCTGCCATTCTCATAACTTCTTTCCATGCTGGCGAGAACAAATAATAACCTATCATTGCAAACATTCCAAAACTGAAAGAAATTGGGAAGCACAACATTACCCATGTTCCATCAAAGTATCTGTTAATAATATAGGCACTTGGAATTCTGACCGCCCAAAGCATAAGAATGTTGACAATTGTAGTATAACGCACCTTTCCGGTTCCGTTTACAATAGATATTATACAGTTAAAGATAGCAAAAAACCACTGTGAAAGCAGCATGACAACAACATGCCTGCTCGCATACATCAATACCATTTCATCTGATGAAAAGAAACGTATTATAGGTTTATGTATCATTATGAAAAACAATCCACAACTTAATGTAATAAGACCTGAACACAATGGAATTCTCCAGTGTCCTTCTTTAATTCTTGAGTATTTCTTAGCACCGTAATTCTGACCTGAAAATGTAGTGGCCGCCGAAGACAATCCGGTAATTGCTATGTTAGAGCATCCTGTAATTCTTCCTGCTACTGCACCTCCTGCCATAAATATAGCACCCTGTGAATTATTAAAGGTCTGTAATGCAACATGTCCTAATGAATAAAGCGAATTGTTAAGACCAACCGGCAAGCCAATAGCCAGAATATCTTTCATCATTGTCCCAGAGAATCTTCTCGGCAAAAATGTAAACTGTATCTCTGGAAACTTCTTTCTTATATAAACTATACTTACAATCCATGAAATAAACATGGCAATACTTGTAGAAAGTGCTGCTCCAGCTACATCCATTCCAAAACCGGCAACAAACAATAAATCAAATACTATATTAGAAACACATGACACAACCAGAAACCATAGCGAAGCCTTGCTGTCTCCAAGTCCTCTTAAAATTCCGGCGTTCATATTATACCCCAGATTACCAAGTGTGCCTAAGAATACAACCCTTGTATAGATTAATGCGGCATCCCACACATCCTGCGGCACTTTCATGAATTCCAGAATATATGGTGCTGCAAACCATCCAAGAATTCCAATCGGAATACCTACAATATATATAAGTGTTATTGAAGTTCCACATACTGAAACAACCTTTCCCGATTCCCTTGCTCCGGTATATTGTGAAATAAGAATAGACACACCTGTTCCTATTCCTAAAAAAACACATAATAATACTTCAACCGGCTGTGAACTCGTTCCTACCGCAGCTAAAGATGTATCTCCACAATATTTGCCTATTACAAGTGCATCAACCGTAGTATATAACTGCTGCAAAACATTTCCAATAATAATCGGTATCGCAAACAGTATAATATTTCTCATGATATGACCTGTGGTCATATCAATCTTTCCTTTTTGTGAATTTGACATAATATACTCCCTATTATAAAATAACCTGTCTGTATCTGTTATTTATAATAATACTGTAATCGAGTCATATATTCTAGTGATTTATGGCATGGAGTACAGAAAAATTGCACACACATGTTTATTTGTATTATTCAATTCCATTTAACGAAAATACTTCTCAATCACTACAGCCCTCTCAATCCAGCTATGTCTGCCCTTACAGCATTCATACCCGCTGTCAGCGATTTCCTGCAAATGTTTCGTATCAGCTAATGCACATTTAACCTTATCCGTGATTCGTGCCGCAATACACTCATCATATCCCGACTTTTCATAGTCTCTTAAATCCTCAAGTGAATATAACAACACATTTTCACCATCTGCAAATGTATTCTCATAAAACAGCGAAGTATCAGTAAGCGCAACGCCTCCATTAAGCATAGTATTAAACACTCTGTCGTGTGCGCCCATCTTAAACCATGGCATTACATTAAGAGAAATCTTTGCCTGACTAATCATATCAAGGCACACCTTGGAATCAACACCTCCATGCTCAATTATATTCTCATGGTGGTTACATTCGATATAATTATAACCTTCGCCATAAGTATGAATCTTAAGTCCTGAATCAGCCAGTGCCCTTATTGCAAGCTCCCTGTAGTGGAATCTTACAGCAAGGTCTGCATACATCATATTAGGCATGCAGTCGACAAGCTGTTCGTCTGTAATATCAGGGAATTCCCTGCGTAACGCATTTTCCGCCGCCGCATCAATCGTCTCTGACGGATTGTCTATCAGATATGACAGCACACCCTCATAGAAATCTATATACTCATCATCCATGTTATCCAGATGTTTCCTTAGTATTCTTTTCGGAGTGTAATTACCTGTAAATATAATATCTATCGGTCTTTCCTTCATTGACAGGTAATTCTTATCAGGCATTATACATCTGTTATAATTAAGTTCTGTTCCGGCTGTAAGCATATAATCAGTATGTACTTCCGGGAAAAACCTGTTCATGTATGCAACATGCATTTCATCAATATCAAGCTGGATATACTTTTCAGGGTGCTTTCGGATATATTTGTTGTAATAAAGCGGGTGATCTACAACCACATTTACAACCTTAACACCTGCCCAGTCCCAGAAATTCCAGCCATCATCACGATACAGACCGGCTTCTCCTGCTATTCCTTCAAAGTTAAATGTAAACATATACCACTCGTCTGAGCTGTGAGCCTTGAAAAATTCCACCAGTGCAGAAGAACTGGCCTGCTGTAACATTAAATTATACCAGAAGACGGAGCAGCCCATCTTCTCCCATACAGCAGCCATCTGCTCTGTAAAGAATTCTAATGTTTCTACTCCGCCTTTAAATAAAATCAATCTTTTCATTATTCTTCTCTGTTAAGCCATAATTGCATCAAATATTCCATCTAATGCAGACACATCAAGTTCCTCAGCCTTTCCTGAATCGACAAGTCCAGCTACCTTTGCGTCCATTGGAAGCTTTGCAACAGTCTTGATATCGTTAGCTGCTGCCACTTCATCAATCTTACTCTTTCCGTATATATAATGAATATTACCGCAATCTGGACATTTGAAATAAGACATATTCTCGACAATTCCAAGAACCGGAATATTCATAAGCTTAGCCATATTAATTGCCTTCTCAACAATCATTGAAACAAGATCCTGTGGTGAAGTTACAATAATAATTCCGTCTATCGGCATAGACTGGAAAACAGTAAGAGGTACATCTCCTGTTCCCGGAGGACAGTCAACAAACATACAGTCTGTCTCATCCCAGTCAACATCTTCCCAGAACTGCTTAACAACACCCGCAATAACAGGCCCTCTCCATATAACCGGATCAGTCTCCTTTTCCATAAGAAGATTAAGTGACATAACCTTAATACCATTCTTTGAAGTCTCAGGATACATTACAGTTCCATCTTCATTACATGTTACCCTTTCAGTAAGTCCAAAAGACTTAGGAATAGATGGTCCTGTAATATCTGCATCAAGTATTGCCGCTTTCTTTCCTTCCTTATTGGCTTTGACTGCCAGCATTGATGTGACAAGTGATTTACCAACACCTCCCTTGCCACTGACAACAGCTATAACCTTCTTAACTTTGCCATTATTGGCATTTCTTAATATCTGTGGTCCTTTTCTTGATTCGCAGTCTGAACTGCAGCTTGAGCAGCTTCCTGAACAATTCTCGCTCATAACTTCCTCCCATTATTCATTCATATATTTTTGTTCAAATTCCTCGACTGGTATAGGCTTTGAGAAATAATATCCCTGGAATATATGACACCCCATCTCTGTCAGCATAATAAGCTGTTTGTCTGTCTCTACTCCTTCAGTAATTACTTCCATTCCAAGCTTTCCACCAAGAGAAATAATAGTCTCCAGAATATCCTGTCCTTTAACCTCATTCTCTGTAGCACGCAGGAATGCCATATCAATCTTAAGAACATCTGCACTTATATCTTTTAACATATTCAACGAAGAATATCCACTTCCAAAATCATCAATCTCTATCTTAAATCCATAATCCCTGAGAGACTTAATTACCTCCATATTCTTCTTAAGATCAGACATAAGTGCTGTCTCGGTAATCTCTAGCTTTAACATCTTAGGTTCAATATCATATTTCTTGACAATTGATGTAATAACCTCATATACATCTATAAGATAAAAATCCTTAGTAGATATATTTACAGAAATATAATGAACCGTATCACCCTTCTTCTTCCATTCACTTAATTTAGCTGCTGCACATTCCCACATATACATGTCAAGCTTATATATAAGACCTGTAGTCTCCAGAATATCAATGAAGAAGAATGGCGACAGCAACCCTCTCTCAGGATGCTGCCAGCGCACAAGCGCCTCTGCTCCATAAGCCTTACCATGAGTATTAACCTGTGGCTGAAGAAACATTTTAAATTCTTTCTTCTCAATTGCCCCTTCAAACTCACTGATAACTCTTCTTTCTTCAAGAGTTCTCTTTAACAGCTTATCATCATAGTATGCAATATTAGTTTCATAATTATTCTTAATAGTCTCGCTCGCAATAAATGCTTTATCACACATATTACTTACAGGCTCATCAACATCTTCAATATCATAAACACCAACTACAACCCTTATCTTAAATGATGCATTGTTGAATCTGTCCTGCATACTTACAATACTATTCTGCATTATTTCATTCTTAAAACTGTCCTTCGGCATACACACAGCAAATCTGTCATTCTGGATTCTTCCACATATATAGCCACTTTCAGATGAAGCCTTGATAAGCCCCGCCTGCATTTTAATAATCTCATCACCCTTTTCGATTCCAAAAAGCTCATTAACAAGCTTAAAATCTTTAATATTGCTGCACACCAGACAATATGTGTGATTCCTGTCGTTTCTCACTACATTGGCAGTTTCCTCATAGAACTGCTCCTTATTAAGAAGTCCCGTGAGATTATCATGTGTAGCTCTGAACTTTTCATATTCTAAAAGCTCAACAGCTTCCGTACGATCATTAAATATAAAATAATCACATATAAAATTATGCTTATCATCATATACACGATTATATGAAATATCGATGCTTCTCCTCTCATCTCCCACGCTGATTGTCTGCCTGAATTTCTTATTATCATGCTCTGTCTGAGTATGAAGCCAGCTTGCATAATTATGCTCCACTTCATTAATATTATCAGTAATAGAATACATTTCTTTAACAATACCATTACAATATATACATCTTCCAGCATTATCAAAGCATATAATTCCACTATTCATATCCCTGATTATAAGTGAAAATGTATTCTCAATAAGCTCATTAGGAACATACCTGTATGTAAGATAATATATGAGTATAGACATGATGCCAAATGCAGCCATTGACATGTCATATATTGAATCAGACCACGTAGTCATTATATCAAGCAAAGATGCAGCTAATAATAATATGAGAATAGCAAAATACCTGAATCTGTAGAATCTTGACATCCTCTCAACCATTACTATATAACTTAAAATAAGCAGCAACATAATGCCATAAGCAAATACATAATGTAACCGGCCCAGAACATTACCTTTTGCAAACTGGACAATTATCTGGTCATCCGATATATATGTTATATCAAATATCCATCTCGTCCATGTATTAATCAAAAATGCAACAGTCTCAAGCAGCGAATATGCAATCATAAAAACTTTTACACCCACAATGCCCTTAAACATGCCTGTATAATACTGGGTATAATACATAAGAAGTATAAGAAGCCAGTCAAAGCTCGCCATAATAAGTCCCTTACACAGAACTGTAATGGTGGTTCCTGGAACATATGTATACACTAAAAATATTATCCCACATATAAATGCACCAAGCTCATATAAAAACACAACTCTTGCCAGTGCACCCTCTTTTTTATATGCCTTTAAAGCACACGCCCCAATCATTAAAATTACCGCCGTAATAATAAGCCCATAAAATACTCTCATAAGCGATATCTCCTAAATCAATACTAAATTTCACGACTTGTTTAAATAGTATTATAGCGCAAACTTCTTATTATTGCAAATGTGGTACAGCCAGATTCTTTTAACTCTGGTAAACAAACAGACGATTCATTCCCTCCTGCCACGGATACTCAAATTCCAGATAAATAATTTCCTTTCCAAAACGTGCAAATCTTTCTTTCCAGTAATTTGTTGTAGCCTGTCTTAGTCTCATAATATGATTCTCTTCATAAATGTTATTTCCCATATTCTCATATCCGAAACTTTCCAGTTCTTCTTTTGAATAATACGGATTCATTTTAATAAACCAATATCCACCAGGCTTCAATACCCGTTCTAAATCTTCAACTACCTCCTTTGACACATCTTTGGGCATTACATCCAACACATTTGATAATATCACTCCATCAAATGAATTCTCTTCTAACTGCTTTACTGTATGGTCTGTACCTTCAAGAAAAGTTGCCGTTTTATAATCACTTAATCTTGCTGTTTCAGTTGCAAATTCTATGCCCGTTTTTGAGGCATCAATTCCTAAAACTTTATGTGTAGGCTGATACTGCAAATATTGAAAAGAAATATCTCCTGTACCACAGCCAAAATCTAATACATTTGTTGTTTTTTGTGCAAACAGCTTTAATGCTTCATCAAACATTGTTTCCACTTGTAAATCTAAATTTCTTAAATCCACAGGTGTACATTCCTTAAATACCTGATTCCACATTTCTGTTTCTCGCTCATATGCCTTATTCATAATGCTACCATCTCCTTTTATTCTCACACATGCTGCACAACAGGACCGCCCTTCTTAAATTCATTTAATCATGTTCTTTAATATATTGAACTAACTTTTTGTCACTCTTTGATTTTTTATACCAGCCAATACCTATCATTGTAATTCCAACAATAATGGCTGTAGTTCTTATCAATGAATCTGGAGATCATAAACAAGATACAACGTTTGTCGGGTAACATGAAATAATTTGCCAAACTCCTCTTGTGTTAATTGATTTTCTTTCCGAATGTTCAATATTTAATTTCCTATATTCATAATATTACGACCTCCTTTCAATAATATTATCCGAAAAATAATGTTCAAAATAAAGCAATCATCACATTACATTGTATATATAGTTACGAAAAGATTCTTTGACATGTGCTTTTCTCTATAAATTACAATTCATTTTACCCATTTTAACATAAAACTCAACCAAGTTAGAACTTCCATTTACATTTCATTCTACTTCCCCTGACACCAAGTGCCACAAAAGTGCCCAAAATGATAATAATGTTTATTAAGGCAATATCACAACAGTTGAATGATATTTGTCCAAATCCATGCTATAATAATTTCCAACGATATATGTGTAAAGAGAATGGAAGGAGTAAAAAATGTATTCAAAGTTTGTGGCAATATTAATCAATAGTGCATTTGGTTTATGCATTACATATACTGTTTTTTCAGTGTATTTTGCTTTAACAAGTAAGTTTATTGTAGAACGTAGCTTTATATTAGGATTTTCATTGTACAACATTGTATGGCTGGTGCTAGATATTGTTTATAATGAAGCAAGATATCATAGACAAGGCGGCGGTCTTTTCTTTTGGACATCCATCATGTTACCTCCGATATTAATAATGTTAATATTGATGTTGGTAATAGTGATGTTTTTTTAATCTGACGAGCTACTAAAATATAACCTCCTGAAGCTCTTTTTCACTCCTAAATGATTTCATGCCAGCCTCCTATTCCACAATGCTTACAGCGTCATTTACGGCGTTATAGTAATACAGATTGTCAGGCATTACATCTGCCTTCTCCAAGTCTTCTCTGTACTTCATCAATCACATCATTCATTTTGTCATCCATAGTAACCTCCTATAAATAAAATAAGAGCAAGCACTTAAGTTTCTATACTCAAATACTTGCTCTTATTTTTAATAATTATAATCTACCATGATTATACAAGCATCTTCTTAATTGATTCAACCGTGTCCCTACTCAAATGATTTCGTTTAAATGTATGAATTGCCCTGTCGATATCTTCGACACTCTGCAAAATATATGTACTTTGAACTGGACTGTTACTTCTGATTAAAATAACATATCCTTCAACCCACACATTATAGCCTTCCAGATATTTCGCAAGGATATAAATCTGCCTTTTTACCTGCTTAACAGGATTTTTGACTTCTTTCACAAATGTATTTCCATATCCGTCATCTTTATATTTTTCCCAATTATAATCATCCTCATTGCCATAAAGTTGACCCTTGTAATTCTTAACTTCAAAAATAAACACACCATATTTATTTACAACAACATTATCAAGTTCTGTGCGCTTTCCATCGTACGATACAGAAATATTGGTGAATAAATAATCTCCTTCACGAAGTACTCCCTTAATGATTTCTGTCGCTATATGTTCTCCCCGACGACCAGCCCGCTTTTCAGGTGCTTCAATCACCCACGGTTCATAAGTATGTGGCTTTTTATTATTACCGCTACTATTATTACCAATATTAGTTACAACGATAATAATAAGTACAGCTATCAATATCGCTATGACTGTTATAATCAATTCATATCACCTCTGTATTTAAATTGATTCTATCATAAACCTATTTTAAAAATTAATAAAGAATAAATAAACCCACTGGGTTAGAAAACCGGAAGTCAATCAAATAA
>ERZ791909.2610-NODE-2610-length-10638-cov-2.580743_pt1 | contig 10638 bp, 7 predicted proteins | sample MGYA00510143_ERZ791909 | MGnify/ENA primary metagenome ERZ791909 (study PRJEB30046, sample SAMN00792093) | human gut metagenome | study: EMG produced TPA metagenomics assembly of the A metagenome-wide association study of gut microbiota in type 2... | reverse complement strand
TCCACCGTCAGGTCGTTCATGTAATTGGCGCTGATATACTCGATTACCGTATTCACGAGAGCCGGTCTTCCGTGAGAGGATGCTTCGCGGGCAAGCGTGACCAGTACCGCTTTGAGAGAAGCGGAAACCAGCGCGTGGTATCCCGGCAGCCGGGTCTGGAATTCGGTGCCGATTCGTATAAGGAGCTCATCGACATCCTGATACCCTTTGCGGACCAGTGCCTTGAGAAAGCCTTCGACATCCGGCGGCGCGGGAATTTGCCATGCTGGAACGTCCTGCTCGTTTACGATGGGAAGAGGCTCCTGTATGGTAAGCCGTTCCCGCGTAAAGTCGAAATTGATGGCAAGCATCTTAGTGGGCAGGTCGCCGCACGTAACCAGCATATACGGCGTTCCGGACGGTATGTAAATTATGGTGTTTCTTCGTAAAAGGATTTCCTCGTCGCGTATAAACACGGAACCCGTGTCCGTCAGACATAAAAACAGGCGGCAATCCTGGGCCAGTACGTATTGCCGAGGATATTTAATCAGGGTAATGATTTCGGCAAAACGAATGAAAGGGTTAATATCATCTAAAATCACAAACGACACCTCGCTAAAAGTTTGATACAGAACATTTATGGTTTGTTGTACACATTGAATTGTATACGGTTCTCATTGTAAAATCAATATGTAATTTATTTCTATTATACACCGTCTCATCACAGATTGTTTTGTACGTTTAATACAGCTGGGTTGACAGGAAGGCCGTTCGAACACCGGTTATCGCCGTGTCGAAAAACCAATCGCCAGGATTGTTTCAGGAGGGAATCGGATATGAAATATATGGTCGGCCTGCCGGTCACGCCGTATGACGGCTTTATAGAACGGCTTATACAATGCCGGGAACACATATATGAAGTGTACTTTGCATGGAGCGATATTCCAACCGGTCGGGGCGTCGCTCATTCTTCAAACGGACTATATCCCTGGGAAACACAGACGGAGCTGATTCGCACACTGGAAAAACTGGCGGGGGTAGGGATACGACTCAATTTGTTGCTGAATGCCGCCTGCTATGGGCCGGAAAGCCAGTCCCGTCAGTTTTTCTATCGCATCGGGGATGTAATCGAATATGTGCATGACCGTTTCGGTTTGTCGGCGATTACAACGGCATCACCGCTGATTGCCCGGTTCGTTCATGAAAATATGGCGGGCATTGACGTGCGCGCGTCGGTAAATATGGGGATTGGCAGTGTGCAGGGGTTAGAGTATGTGGCGGACTGCTTCGACAGCTTTTACATAAAACGCGAGTGCAACCGGGATATGAAGGCTATACGGCGGCTTTTGAACTGGTGCACCGGCCATGATAAGAGACTGTTCATGCTGGCCAACAGCGGTTGCCTGAATGATTGCAGCGCCCATGCGTTTCATGACAATCTCGTCGCCCATGAACATGAGGCGGAGAGGTACGACAACGCCTACCAGTTTCGGGGCGTTTGCAAAGACTATTTGGCTAAAACAGACAACTGGGTTTCCCTCCTGCGGGATACGAGCTTTGTCCGTCCGGAGGATATTCGCTCCTATGAGGGTATGTTTGAGGCCGTCAAACTGGCTACGCGGGTCAATCCCAACCCGACAAGATTGCTGAACGCCTATCTGGAGGGCCGCTTTGGCGGCAATCTATTAAGCCTGTTGGAACCGGATTACAGCGAGCTGCTGTATCCCCATATTCTTGCTAACGGCAACATACCGCCGGATTTCCTGCTGCGGTCGCGGGAAAGCGATTATTGCCGGGCGGTTATGGAACAAGCTCTCATAGAATTGGAGATGGCATAAATGCTTACAGCGGAAAAAATCAAGCAAGCGGCTCTGGACGCGGGCGCAGACGCCTGTGGAATCGGTCCCATGTCTCGGTTTGACGGGGCGCCGGATGAGATGAACCCGCAGTTCCTGTATCCCGAAGCGAAAAGTATCATCGGACTTGTGTTTCGCATTCCGCGCGGCGTACAACGGGGCATTGAGGAAGGGACGCAGTTTTACCAGTATCCTTCCCTGGCCTATGGCGGTCTGAACGAGATTTTTGGCCCGGCGGTTTTGTATCAGGTTGGGAAAATGATCGAGGACGAGGGCTACGAGGCGTTTGTATACCGCAATACCGGAGCGCGTGGCGTTGTTTCCGATATGGACGGTTCTCCAGGAAACACGCTGTCTCCGGAGGAGCAAATTGACATCTACGAGCATGCCGGAAAAGCGACCGCCCATCATCGGAGCGTTCAGTTTACCCGCCCGGCCCGACCCGGTGCGGTCGCTCCGGATTTGCAGTTTCATTTCCGCTTAGCGGCGGTGGCCTGCGGATTGGGTGAAATAGGTTGGAGCAAAATGCTGCTGACCCCGGATTTTGGGCCGATGCAGCGGGTGATGTTCATTTTCACCGACGCGGTGCTGGAGTATGACGAGATGTACAGCGGTCCGCCGCTGTGCCGGAAATGCGGAGCATGCGTGCGGGAATGTCCCGGCGGTTGTATCCCGGCGATTGATTCCGGTCGGACGGTCACCGTTGAGATTGACGGAAAGGTATGCGAGTGGGGCGATGTGGATATGTGGCGCTGCTATGCGTTTTACACGCACGCGGGACGTTACTACAATCCGTTCGTCCCCAAAGAGGTGTTTGACGAAAACGAGAACGGGTCGCTGAATTTGCTGGAAGGTAAAACCAGCGTTGCCAATGAAGAGGAGATTCTCAAGGTCTACACAGCTTTGCAGAAGTACTTCCCCAGCTGGGTAGGATATAACATGGTGAAATGCGGCGGCTGCATCCGCGCGTGTGTAAGCATGCTGGAGAAAAAGGGCGGGTGTTTAGAGGGGCGATTCCGGCAGCCTCTACGCACCCGGAAGCGATGGAGGCTGGAACGGTGATGGGGAAAAAGGATCATGGCACCCGCTTGACGGCTGCCATGCTGAAAGAGCGGGCAAAGCAGCTTGGAGCGAGCGTGTGCGGTATTGGCGATATTGAGCGGTTTCACGGAGTGGATGCACAGCATAATCCTCTGTCAATTCTGCCTGGTGCCACCTGTGTGATTGGCATTGGATTCGCTGTGCCGACTGGCCTGTACCGGGCTATGGACGAGGGGCGTCAGATGTACGGCTATACGACGCTGGGCGTTAAGTTTATCGATGAGGTACAGGCGGAGATGTTTTTGCTCAAAATGGGGGCGTATATCGAAGACTTTGGTTACGACGCATGCCTTCAGCGCAGCGTTCCAAATCTGCAGGTACAGGGCAGCAAGGCGACGAACCCGGAGGTGATTGACACCTATGAGTTGGTTTATGCCGAAGCGGTCTCGCGGGAAAAGCCGCCGCCTGACGTCATTCTCGACTTAGGACAGTGTGCAGCCGCGTGCGGTATTGGCGAGGTCGGCATGAGTGGGCATATTTTGAACGACCGGTACGGCCCATACATACGCTACTGCTTCATCATCACCGATGCCCCGCTGGAAGCTGACAGCCCATCTGAAGGAGGGCTATGCGACCGCTGCGGTGCTTGTGCGAATGCCTGTCCCGGCGGCGCGATTGGCGAAGATGGATTGGACACCTGGCAATGCGCGGTATATTACAAGGGAGCGCACGAGTCCAACCCGTTCATGACAAATGCGTTTTTACAGGGACATCCGGAACGGGAACGCATTCTCCGCGGTGAAAAGCGCTTCGACAGTGAGTCGGCCAGGGCGCTGTACGGGGAGATGGATTTTCTGCCCGTAACCCAAAACGGCTATGCGCCCTGCTTGTGCGGTCGGCGGTGTGACGTGGCATGCTACCAGCACTGGAAGGAGATGGGGCGCCTGTGAGGGATTTAATTTTGAAAGCTGCGGCTGACCTGAACGCCGACCTGGTCGGATTCGCTCCCGCTAGTCGTTTCGACAGCGACGATGTGCTTTTTCAAATTATGCCGGACGTGAAAACCGTCATTGGGCTGGGCTTCCGGGTGTTGCGGGGGACTTATCGCGGCATCGAGGAAGGGAGCACCTACTATCAATATACCACCATGGCCGTGGAAAGCCTCGAGGAGGTCATCATGCCGACGGCCATGATGGGCGTTTGCGCCATACTGACGGATCATGGCTGCACGGCGCTTCCCCAGCGGCGGCACCAGACGGTGATGGCTGAACCGGACGGCATGAATCCGGAAGTATCGCATTCGGCAATTTATCGGGGAAAGACACGGGAGAATCAGTTGGATTTTCTGTCGGCGGCGGTGAAGTGCGGGTTGGGAGAAAGGGGCTTTCACGGAGCCCTGCTGACGGATGCATTCGGCCCCATGCTACGGTATTGTTTCGTCCTGACCGACGTGGAGTTGGAACCATCGGCGATGTATGAGCCGCATCTTTGTGACCGCTGCGGCCAGTGCGCGGCGGCCTGTCCCGGCGGTGCAATTGACCGGTATGGTACGGTCGATCCCTGGCAGTGCGCAGTCTATTATAATGGGGCGAACGGGGCGACAAACCCTTTCATGCCTCCGGACGCTTTTCAAGATATGGAGGACAGATTGGCGATCATTGCCGGAGAGGCTCCCGCCGTATTTTGGATCATATCTATTTTTATCCCCCGGCTATGCACAGTTATCCGTGCTCCATTTGCGGACGCGCCTGCGACGTGGCGTGTTATATCCATCTGGAGGAAATGGGCGTGCTGAGCCGTCAATTTAAAACCCCCTTTCGCAAGCGGGAAAAGTGGAGGCTAGACACAGATGTTTTTAAAGGATGCAAAAGCGGTTGACGACTTGGGTAACGAATATCCTGTGGATATTCAGAAAACAAACGGTGTCGAACGTATACAAATCCAACCTGAACAAATTTGCGGCGCGGAGTATATCGACATTCTCCTTCCAGCCTTTAACACAGAGGTCGGCACACACGGATATTATCTGGCCGCCGGGGTCCGCAATGGCGGGAGCTGGCTATGCCGTTTCGATCAAACCGAAAATCAAGAACACACCTATCAAAGCGCCATGCGTGTTTTCGGCGTTAAGAACACCCGTTGCGCCATAGCCATTGTTACCGGGATGTGGTACGACGTTTCGATGGTGATGGGCGTGAAAGACGGCTGCTACTATATATATCCGAGAATCCACCTGTACGGCAGAAAGCCGGACGAGGCCATTGGCTTAGAAATCCATCGTCTGGCGGATGGGGCGGGTTATCCGGAGATGGCGAAGGCCTATCGAGATTATCAACTGAGAAATAAACGGTGCGTTCCTTTGGCGGAAAGGGTAAAGACCAGACAGGAATTGGAATACGCGCGGGACTCTATTGAGATACGTATCCGGATGGGCTGGAAGCCGGCGCCTCCCGAGGTATTGGAACAGACGGCAGAAAATGAACCGGATATGAAAGTTGCGTGTACCTTCGCACAGGTTATGAAAATCATCGACGAGCTGAAAGCGCAGGGGGTTGACAAGGCCCAGCTGTGTCTGGTGGGCTGGAATAAGAGCGGACATGACGGTCGCTGGCCCCAGGTCTTTCCGGTTGAAGAACGGCTGGGTGGTGAGGAAGCCTTATGTGAGCTTATCGCATACGCCCAGGCGAACGGGTACCAGATCACCTGTCATACCAACAGTACGGATGCCTATACAATTGCCGATAATTGGGACGAGGACTTAATTCGCCGGGATAGAAACGGAGAAAAGGTGACGGATCCCGTGCCATGGAGTGGTGGGACCATGTATCATTTATGTCCTCAAAAGGCCTGGGAGCTCGCACAGAAGACCCTTCCCCGGGTCGCGGAGTTGGGATTCCGGGGTTTACACTATGTCGACGTGCTGTCTATCATACCACTGAGGGACTGCTTTGACAGCCGTCATCCGGTAACGCCCGGGCAGGCCCTTCGGTATCACGAGAAGATTATGGAGTTCTCGCATGAATTGTTCGGCGGATTCAGTTCCGAGGGCTGTTACGACTTCGCATCCCGGTATCTGGACTGGGGCTTATACGATGAGTTTGAATCGTCCATGCCCGATGCTGCTTTTTTTTCCGAGAGCATACCGTTTTTCGCGCTGGTGTATCATGGGATTATTTTATATAACCCGTCTACCGACACCGTCAATTTCCCAATAAAAGATAAAAAACAGATGTTGAAGTTGATCGAGTATGGCGGCCGGCCGGTCATCTATATCCATTCCGACTTCTATAACAACAATGTATGGATGGGAAAAGAGGATTTGACCATCCGGAGTCCGGAGGAAATCAAATACAGCGTTTCTAAAATAAAAGAGGCGTATGACCTTTATAAGCAGGTTCGACACCTGCAAACGGAGTTTATGGAATCTCATGAACATATCGCACCCGGCCGATACGCAATAACGTATACCGATGGCACGGCGATAACGGTGGATTATGAACAGGAAACGTTTGAAGTGTGCCCGGCCATGGGGGCTTCGCTAGAGTCGCTTCTGGCATAGGGCGGATGCTTAGAATTCAAGAAAACCATGGAATTAAGATGGAAATGTATAAAAATTCCTTTGCATATTTTGGACCGAAACTATATAATTGAAAAATATACCTGTGATTTTTGAGTCAACTTGATGATCGTGCGTACGATGTGGGACGCAGAACAGGGAGGTAAGTTCAGATGAGAAAAGCAGCCTTTATTCTAGCCGTGGTACTCGGCCTCAGCCTTTCATCGTGCACAAATCAGCCGACCTCTAGCAAGGAGACGTCCTCCACGATGTCCACGGGAAGCGGTTCCAAAACGATTGAGAGAACCACCACTGCGTCGGCGACGGCGGAGACGACCGGCTCCACCGGCGCGCCGCAGACAGACGGCACGCAGACGACGGTGTTGTCCGCCGAGCGCTCCACCACAACCTCTCGCACGACGACGACGACGGTAGCCTCCGTCAAATGGGACGGTCCGGCTGGATATACCATCGTGGTCCCGGCCGCGGCCGAACGCGAGGTACTCCAGGCGGCGGAACGCCTCAAAGCATTTTATGCGCAGAAATATCAAGTGGACCTGCCGATAGTCAAGGATAGCCAGAAGGAAACCGACAAGGAAATCCTGATAGGTAAAACCAACCGTAGCCAAAGTAACAAGAGCCTGGATGATAATGTCTATGCGGTATCAGTTAAGGGGAAGAAACTGGTGTTTGACCTAGGACACTATGTCGCGGCGCATAGGGCGATAACTCAATTTATTGCGAATAGTACGGCTACGGGCAATATCATGCCCTATCAGAAAACCTTTGATTTTGGAACAAAGATGCTGGAAAAATATGTGTATGTATGGGGCGATGAGTTCGACAGCGACTCGCTGGACGACTTGAAATGGCACTTTGGCACCGACATGGGACCGCGCCCTGATCTCGTGCTGATGAACGATGAAAATCCGGATTACGTCAAGGTAGCGGATGGCTACCTCCAGATGAGTGCGCGCCGGTATTTCAGCCCGGTCGAGCCCATGGTCCGGTACGCCACGGCTCAAACCGTCAGCACCCAAGAAACGATGAATTATAAGTACGGGTATCTGGTTATGCGCGCGAAACTGCCCTACAAGCAGGGCGCATGGCCGTCTTTTTGGATGAAGTCGACTGGAAAGCTGGCACCGAGGAAAACCACCGACTATTTCGCGGAGGTGGATATCCTGGAGGTGTTCTCAAGTGTTCACACACTTTCTCCGAACCTGCATAAATGGTATGCCAATGGAACTCATACGCAGTATCCCGGGGGAAAAAAGGAAAGTTATCGGTTCGAGAACTATTACAATCTCAACGAGGAGTATCATCTCTACGGTTTTGAATGGACGCCGGAGAAAATGACCATGAGCATTGACGGTGTTGACTATATGACATTTGACCTGTCCTACGATTTTGATGAAGGCGGGAACATGGACGGCTTCCACGATTGCATGTACTTCATGATGAGCAATCACTTGTTTACGGAACATGGCGCGTATATTCCGAATCCGGAGGCCATCGCCAACGACTATACAAAATTCCCCATCGAGTATTGTGTGGATTGGGTTCGCCTGTACCAGGAGCCAGGCGTTGGTGAGCTGCACACCAAGCAGGGATAGGATTCGATGTGAAACGGGTGAAAAAAGCGATGGAAGGGAATGGGGGATTACATATGGATATCTCGAAGCCGGGCGGCTACACACTGGTATGGCATGATGAATTTGACGGGAGCGTGCTGGATCCTGCCAGGTGGCAGCTTCTGGAGAGTATGCGGGGAAGCGAGGATACCGGTTTGGCGGACGAGTCGAACCCCGCGGTTATGCGTGTTGAGGACAGCCAGCTGAAGCTGAGCGCCATCCGTGATAAGAACGTGGACGACGGCGGCCCGCATTATACGACTTGTTATTCGATCACCACGTTCGATCGGATGCATTTTCGATATGGTTTTCTCGAAATGCGGGCAAAGGTGCCCTTCAAGAAAGGTGCCTGGCCGTCGTTCTGGATGAAGTCCGCCACAGGCAAGCTTGCGCCGAGGGCCACCATGGCATACATGGTGGAAGTGGATGTGTTTGAGGTTTTCGCAAGCAAAACCACGCTGGCTTCCAATATTCATAAGTGGTATGCTGACGGTGCGCACACGCAATTCCCTTACGCGGAGAGAATCCGGTATTCCTTTCGGGACAGTACCAGCTTAAATGAGGAATACCATCTCTATGGTTTTGAATGGACACCGGACGCCATGACGATGTATGTGGATAGCGAGCCGTATATGACATTTGATCTATCCAGAGATTTTGATGCGGGTGGAGATATGGACGGTTTCCATGACCCGTTATTTATCCTTCTCAATAATCACCTATTTACGCCATACAGCCGGTGGTCTCCGGGAGAAAACGCCCTTGTCGACGATACCTCGGCGTTTCCGATGGATTACTGGATCGATTGGATCCGCCTTTATCAGAAGCCCGGACTCGGCGATTTGTATGTTGTTGGTTAATTTGGTCTCCGCTGCCGGTCAGCGAGTACCGTTTTGAGAAAGGATATTCGAGCTATGCTGCGTTTGAAAGGGCTCTCCGGTTTCTGTCTGGTTATCGTGACGATAGGCGGCTTGCTGTGTGTTACGCTGCCCCAGACAGCGGCGGCACAGTCAGAACCGGTAACAGCCGCGGTTGAGCAAGACACGACCAAAACGGACGCGGGAGGATATGAGAGCTATCTCGCTGGCCTGACCGGGATTCCCGCCGCAAAGGAGGAAATCCGTGTCGCGGGCGCGGATTACATAAGGGAAGATTCCGCCGACGTACAGACGAAGGAGCAATATGCGGATGGAAAAAATGTGCTCCTTTGGAGCAATGGCGAGGGTACCGTCACCTATTTGACGGAGGTTCCTGTGGATGCGTTGTATACCGTTTGGCTGACTTACCTGCCGCTGGAAGGCAGTGGCGTCGACATTCGGCTGGGACTTCGTGTGAATGGCGAATACCCGTTTGAGGGTATGGAGAAGCTGGAGTTGCCTCGTATGTGGAGGAACGAGGACGGCGAATGGCGCAGGGACGGCATGGGCAACGAACTGACCCCGGAGCAGGAGGAATACGACGCATTTGTCAGCTGGCCCGCGAGGGATGCAAGCGGTGTGATCGCACGGCCGTATACGCTGTATTTGACCGCGGGAATGCATGAGTTGACTCTTGTGGCTGGCGGCGTGCCTTTTGCTTTGGAGAAAATCGAGTTGCGTGCACCGGAAAAACCGGAGGCGTATATCGATAAAGCAGCGGGCTACGATCCGGCGCCGACCGGGGGACAAGTGAAACCAGTGGTCATCCAAGGCGAAAACGCCGCGATAAAATCGACGCGTTCGTTGGTTCCAAAATCGGACAACGGTACGGCCAGCCTGACACCGGCCAGCCCGCGCCTTTCTAAACTGAACTATATAGGCGGCAGCTCGTGGAAGCTGCCGGGAGAAACGCTGGTGTGGAACTTTACCGTGGAAACAGACGGGTATTACAAGGTTGGTTTTCACTTCAAGCAGGATCAGGTTATTAACGGCGAATCTTATCGCTGGTTGAAAATCGACGGAAAAACGCCCTTTGCCGAAGCGCAGAACCTGAAGTTTTCCTATAAGCCGCAGTGGCAGTTCAGCGCCATGTCGGATACGGATGGGACACCGTATCTTATCTGGCTGAAGGCCGGCGATCATCAACTGTCTCTGGAAGGTACGCTGGGCGATATGGCGCCCTTTTACCGGAGACTGTCCGAACTGGTGAGCAGCCTGGGTGACGAGTATATGAAAATGGTCATGATTACCGGCGAATCGCCGGATATGAACCGTGACTATGAGCTGTTTCGGCAGGTTCCAGATTTTGAAAAAACGCTGCAAAGAAATCTGGATGCGCTGACGAGCTTGGCGCAGGATATGCGCGCGATGACGGGAAAGAGAAGCAGCCAGTATATCGCCTCGTTGGAGAATATGGCGCGTGTGCTGCGCTTGATGCTGGATCGCCCCTATACCGCCCACCAGTATATTAAGGATTACTATACCAATTACTGTACCGTCAGCTCATGGCTGTATGAAATGGCGTCCATGCCGCTGGCTATCGACGAGATACAAATCGTTCCTCATGACACGGAATTTAATGGAGATAAAGCGGGCTTTTTTGAGAAGCTGTCGTTTGGCTTCCAGCGGTTCTGCAACTCGTTTACGCGTGACTA
>ERZ791909.2596-NODE-2596-length-10667-cov-13.175462_pt1 | contig 10667 bp, 9 predicted proteins | sample MGYA00510143_ERZ791909 | MGnify/ENA primary metagenome ERZ791909 (study PRJEB30046, sample SAMN00792093) | human gut metagenome | study: EMG produced TPA metagenomics assembly of the A metagenome-wide association study of gut microbiota in type 2... | reverse complement strand
GTCCACCGTGCCGGGGCAGCCGACGCCCACGCCGCCGACGGTGTCCTCGCCGATAGAGAGCTGCGCGATGACCTGACCGATGCGTCCCGCGACCGCCTCGGGGCCGAGATCGACGCGCGTCGGGATAGAATGCTCCTTTAAGATCTCGCCCTTCACGCTCACGAGTGCGCCCTTGATGTTCGTGCCGCCGAGGTCGATGCCGATATAGTTCATAAAAACGCCCCTCCCGGGTGAAATATGTCCTCATTGTATGCCGCGTCGGCGGAAAATGCAAGAGCTCGCACGGGAAAGAAAAAAGTTTCTTAAAAAAATCATAAGGGTGAAACTTTTTGAGAGATTTCTCGTCTAAGAGAATGTACGGAACGAAAAAAGCTCCGCATAATCAAGATGGAAAGAAGACGATGAGAGGAGAAACAAAATGAACCGCTGGGGACTAATGAGTGCCCTCGCACTTGCCGCCGCGCTGCTGCTCGCGGGCTGCGGAGGCGACTGCGGGCTTGACGATGACGACAGCGCCGACGAGCTGCAGATCACCTACGAAGACATCTGTGAGAGGAATAAGATCTCTGCGCTGCTTGAACGGCACAAGGTGGTGACTATTGTACGGGAGAGCACAGACAGCAGCAACGGCGGTCAGGACGTCAAGAGCACTGACCAGTACACGCGCGACGAAGAAGGCCGGCTGCAAAGCTGGAGCCACGGCTGGTATTATGATGAGTACGGCGCAGACGATATTTATAGCCTGAATGTCTGCCTGGATGAAGTGCCGGACGGTATGTGCATTATCGCTGGAACAAATGATGACGGCAGCGCTCGAATTGCCAGTGTGATCGCCTGCGGAACGGATGAGTGGTACGAAGAAAGTACCGCGCGGGAACCGTTTTTGCCCGAGGCCGGTGACGGTATCACGGTGGAGGTCAAAGAGCCGTATGAGCAGGACGGCCAGCTCGTGTTTCCAATCAAACATTATATCACCGACGATGACACTGACTACTCGCTGCGATGGCTCTATGTCGATCCAACCTCCGATGACCTGATATCGATCAAGTCGGAGCGGCACAGAAAAGACTTGCAGGGAAAAGACACCTGCTTTGCCACGGGAAGCTATACGTTCAGCTATGATCGCCCTTATGAACCGGAGGAAGACCTCTACGCGCTGATGCTGTCGGACGATGTTCCCAAGCATGAAATCACGCTCGTGTGGGACCCGGGCACCGCGCAGGAGCACGAGCAGCACTTTACCGTGCCGAGCGCAGCGTACTTTTCCCCAGAGAGTGGTAAGGGCGTCATGCTTTACTACGACGCCGCCATGACGCAGGAGTATCAAACCCCTGAGATCGAGTGGCCGGACGGCGGCAGCACGACCGTCTATGTGAAAAGCGGCGATCAAGACTGACGGGAGATGAGAGAGGAGAGCACACCATGAAAAGCTGGAAGAGAGCCGTCACCGTTGCTTTATGCGCTGCGAGCTTACTTGTGGGCTGCGGAGGCGACTGTGGGCTGAAAGATGGCGAGGATTATACCGTCGAGGATCTTCGAGGGATCAATATACCCCTTGCACTGCTCGAAAGACATGAGGTCGTGACGGTGAATGTACAGTACACCGATAAAAATGGCGATGTGACTTATACCGCCAGAGTGCAGTACACCCGTAATGCGGATGGAAATGTCGTGTCCTGGGGGCATTATGGGTATGATCCGAGCGAGAATTATCCGGTCAGTGCAAAAGAGCGCTGGACGCAGGCAAACGGAAAAGTGTATCTGGATCGATCATCGAACGAAGAGAGAACGATGATGACCTGCTTCACCAAAATAGATTACGAGATGTATGTTCTTGCTGATCTGCCCGCAATTGCGGAATTTGAGATGGGCACCGAGGAGAGCGAGGAAACGATCGGATTACAGAATGGTGTGTACCTGCTCTCCGGGAGTGTGACATATCCGAACCTTGGCGGTTATCACAGCAAGACGCTCTACGAAGTTGAACCTGGATCCGGCGAGCTTCACGCCATGACAGTGACTGATCATGCTGCGGATGATGAGGCCTTTGACGGCAAGATGCGCTACACTTGGAGCTACGATGAGCCCTACGCGCCTGAGCGTGACCTTGCGGGCGAAGCACTGCACGAGACCGACAGTGCTGACACCTGCCTGCTGACGCTCATCTACGACCCCGGCACAGCGGACGAGGAAACACAGCAGTACCGCGTGACGCGCGGCAGCTATGCCATGTTTGCCTGCCGTACCGGCAGCAATATCTATTATGATGCAGCGTTGAGTCAGGAGATCGACTATCAGGCGGGCATCGACACGAGCGGCGAGAGTGCAACGGTCTATATCGTGCCGCTGGAAGAAAACCGTTAAAAGAATTTGAAACGCGGGCGTGAGTCCGCACCCAAATAAGGAGGAAACCAAGGTGAAAAACTGGAAGAAAGCAGGCATTGCCGCGCTTTGCGTCGCGGCACTTCTTGCCGGCTGCGGCACGCAGGGCGGCAAGGACGATGGGAACGGCGGCAAGGACGACACGCCGATGGACGTGACGCTCGAAACGCTGCGCGAGGTCAACGATCCGTGCGTACTGCTCGAAAAGTACGACGCCGTGACCGTGAACATTCAGGGCACCGACCGGGACGGCGAGGTGACCTACAACGCAAGATTGCAGTACACGGACGGGGGCGACAGCACGATCCTCATGTCCTCGCACTACAACTATACCGCCAACAGCGGCCCGGGCGAGGAAGAACTGTGGAGCGAGGGGCGTGGCAGACTGTACGCCACGCGCATGACGAGCGACGATAACGCAAGCCTGAACATCTATCCCATTCCGGGCGAGGGGACGGAGTATCTCCGTGAAATGCTGCCGCAGTGCACTGACCCCGCCGCCAAGAATGCCGAGGAAACGCTTGACGAGCGCAGCGAGCAGGACGGCGCGGTGCTGCTCTCGACCACCACGCGCTTTAAAGACGCCGGCGGCTACTACTATACCACCCTCTACTACGCCGATCCCGAGACGGGCGAGCTGCTTGCCATGTCCGTGACCGACTACATCGAGGACGGCGAGGGCGGCGCGACGGAGATGGGCACGACACTCTACAACTGGAGCTACGATGAACCCTACAAAACAGAACCCTACAAGTCAGGCCGCTACCTTCTGAACGATGTCGTGTACGCGACGGACGACACGAGACCCGCCTGCCTGCTGACGGTCTGCCTCCCTGCGGAAGAAGGGGGCGAAGACTGGTGGGTGAATGAATACCATGTGGCGAGGGGGACGTATGTCAACATCTGTTGCCGCAGCGGTTGCACGCTCTATGCGGATGCGGCGCTGACGCAGCCCCTTGACGACACGCTGCCCATCGACACGAGCGGCGAGAGCATGACGGTCTACGTTGTGCCCGATGCGCCGATGAACTGAGCGTAAAAGCGCGAAAAGCGGCGGATCAAAAAATCCGCCGCTTTTTTTCAAAAAGGATGAAACATTTTTCGATAAATTTCGTCTAAATAATACAGGAAAAGGCTCGGTGCGAGAATTAAGGAACTCTTAAATAATTTGTAACCAAATCGCGCCTGATTGTAACGACTTCCTCATAAGATGAGATTATAATGGACCCAAGATTAAAATTGAGGAGAAACTGCGATGGCAAATGACCAGAAGCCCGTCATTTCGGTGCGAAAGCTCCGAAAGGTGTACATGATGGGGCAGGAGCACGTGGTCGCACTGCACAATATTGACCTCGACATCCCGCGGGGCGAGGTGTGCTGCATCTTCGGCACGTCCGGCAGCGGCAAATCGACGCTGCTCAACCAGCTGGCGGGACTCGAAAAGCCCACGCGCGGCGTGGTGCGCATCGGCGGCGTGCCGATCTCGCGGCTGAACGAAAATCAGCTCGCGGCCTTCCGGCAGAAGCATATCGGCTTCGTCTTCCAGTCCTACAACCTGCTGCCGGAGCTGACGGCGGCGGAAAACGTGGCCATGCCGCTGATGTTCAAGGGCATCGACCCGGATGTGCGGCTGCTGGAGGCGAAGAAAATGCTCTGCCGCGTGGGACTGAAGGACCGCATGGACCACTTTCCAAACCAGATGTCCGGCGGACAGCAGCAGCGCGTGGGCATCGCGCGCGCGTTCGTCACGCATCCCGAGGTCGTGTTCGCCGACGAGCCGACCGGCAACCTCGACTCGAAGACGACGAAAGAGGTCATGCACATGATCCGCGGCTTTGCCAAGCGCTTCCACCAGACGATCGTGCTCGTCTCCCACGATCCGGAGATGACCGAGTATGCCGACCGCATCGTCACGCTCATCGACGGCAGGATCGTCAGCAACGTAGAAAATCAGGTCAAGGCGGAGATCGACGCCGCACCCTACATCGAATAACGGAGGAAATCGAACATGAAACGCATCTCAAGATCCCTGCTCTCGCTCTGCCTTGCCCTTGTGCTGTGCGCAGCGCTGCTGCCTGTGAATGTCGCCAAAGCGACGGGCGGAGGCACGACGGCACGGACGGGAACCAGCTTTCTGATCACCGGCTACCGGGCCAGCAGAAGCAGCATTTACACCGGCGATACGGTGGACATCACGGTCTACTTATCCCGCACGGACGGCAGCAACGATTCGATCCGCGTCGTGCGCGGCCTTGACAGCTTTCAGGACGGCACGGCGAGCGCTGTTGCAAGCGGACAGAACGGCGAATATACCGTTACGTTCACCGGCCTGACCTACACCGGCGACAGCGGCAAGCAGCTTGCCTTTACCATTTATTATGAAGGCAACGGCGGCGGCTATCAGGACGGCAACACCGTTCCGGTGCGCGAGTGCGTGCCCTACACCGAGCCGAAGCCCGCCCCCGAGCCGGCGCCGGAAACGATTCCCGAGCCGCGCGCCGTCTTCAACTCCGACGGCACGAGCACGTCTATTGCCGCGGGCGAGACGAAGACCATCACCGTTTACATCCAGAACGCCGGCACGACCGCCATGCGCGACCCTATCCTGACGCTCAAATCCTCCGGATCGCTTCTCATCATGGGCAGCCAGGACTACATGCTCGACGATATCCGCGCGGGCCGCGACACGGCCGTCACTGTGACGGTCAAGGCGCCCGACAAGATCGAGTCCCAGATGCAGACGATCGATGCGAGCCTGTCGTTCTACTATGACAACGGCACGCAGCTCACCGGCGGCAGCGCCAGCGGCAGCGTGAACGTTCTCTCCACCGTTACCAAGGATACGAAGGACGAGGAGACCATTGCGAGTCCCACGCCCATCGTCATTCTCTCGAAGTACAACTACGGCGGTTCGTCCGTTGCGGCGGGCTCAAGCACGAACCTGAGCTTCTCGTTCACGAACACCAGCAAGACCATCAAGATCGAAAACGTCATGGTCACCGTCACCGGCGGTCAGGACCTGATGCTCAACGGCTCGACGAACACGTTCTACTTTGAATCTGTCGCCGCGAGCGGCAGCAAGACCGTCACCGTGCCGATGAAGGCCGCGCAGCTCATCAGCGCCAGCGCGCAGGGGGTGCAGATCGCCGTCACCTATGAGTATGTCGATCAGAACGCAAGAAAGTCGGGCAACGCCACGCTGTCGCTGAGCGTGCCGCTCTACCAGCCCGACCGCTTTGAGCTGAGCGAACCCAAGACCTCCTACACCGGCTACGTCGGCGAGGAGACGAGCCTGACGATCGACTATGTCAACAAGGGCAAGAGCGCCATCAGCAACGTTGAGGCGACCATCTCCGGTGACATTGATTCCCCCACGCCTTATCAGCGCGTCGGCACGATCGACGGCGGCAAGAACGGCACCATCGCCTTTGCCGTGACCCCGCAGCTGGAGGGCGAGAATCAGGTCAAGATCGTCATCACCTACGAAGATTCCAACGGCAACACCAAAGAGCGCGTGTTCGAGGCAACGGTCGAGGCCATGGCCTATGAGCCGGCCGACCCCGGCATGGACGATCCCGGCATGATCGACCCCGAGCCGGCAAACACCTTCCCGTGGAAGTACGTCATCATCGCGGGGGTCGCCGCGCTCATCGTCCTTCTCATTGTGCTGCGCATCCGCAAGAAAAAGGCCAAGCAGAAGGCCGAGCAGGCCCTCTGGGACAAGTGGGACGAAGAGGAGATCGCCGAAGAGAAGAAGGAGGCAGCGGACGCCGCGGCGAAGGAGACTGCGGCCACGGGTGCTGAGGAGCAGAACAAATGAGATTCGCAGACATCCTGAAAATGTGCTTCGACAGCCTGTCGCGGCGCAAGGGGCGCACGATCCTGACGGTGCTGGGCGTGTTCATCGGCTGCACGTCCATCATCGTGATGGTCTCCATCGGCGCGGGCATGCAGGAGTCCTACGATCAGATGCTCAAAAATATGGGTGACCTCTCCATCATCGAGGTCTACCGCGGCTACAACCAGAGCACCGGCACGCAGACGGAGAGCAAGCTCGATGAGAAGGCGGTCGAGAGCTTCCACGAGATCGCGGGCGTGCAGGCCGTCATGCCCAAGGCAAGCCTCGACGATTACAACATTTCGTTTAAGGCGGGCATCAACGGCCGCTACACGGCCAACTGGGTCGATTTTGCCGGCATTGACGTGAGCGCCCTTGAGGACATGGGCTATGAGTTGGTCGCGGGCCGCTACCCAGAAAGCAGCGACGAGGTGGTCGTGGGCCAGTATTTTGCCTATAACTTCTTCGATACGCTGATGCCGGACGGCAGAAATTATGTCGACCGCTATACCTGGGACGAAAACGGCAATATCGACACGGAAAATGTCCCCGACCCGTTTTTCGACCCGCTCAAGACGAGCATCACCATGGTACTCACACCGTATGACAACGGTACGGGCACCGAGCCCACGCCTTACGAGGTCGAGCTAAAGGTTGTCGGTGTGCTGAAGGAGGACCGGGGAAAGGGCTATGAGACGAGCGGCGGCGTGATGATGGACATCAATGCGCTCAAAGCGCTTATTCAGGACCTGACCGGCAAGACCGACACGAAGTTCGAGTATTCGTCCATCAATGTCAAGGCCGAGAGCCTTGACGCCGTGGCGGATGTGGAGCAGTCCATCAAGGACTTGGGCTACAGCACCTATTCCATGCAGAGCATGCGCGACGAGCTCAACAAGCAGACCCGCCAGATCGAGCTGATGCTCGGCGGTCTCGGCGCGATCTCGCTTCTGGTCGCGGCCATCGGCATCACGAACACGATGATCATGTCCATCTCCGAGCGCACGAAGGAGATCGGCATTATGAAGGCGCTCGGCTGCTATGTGCGCGATATCCGCGCGATGTTTTTGATGGAGGCGGGCAGCATCGGACTTCTCGGCGGCGTGCTGGGACTCCTTTTCAGCTTCATCATTTCCGTCGGCATCAATCTATTCTCCTTCGGCGCGTTCAGCGGCGGGGGAGTGACGTGGGAGCTCATCAAGCAGGCGCTCATCGGCGGAGAGAACGTGACGCGCGTTTCCGTCATCAAGCCTGAGCTTATCATCTTTGCACTGGTGTTCTCAGTGATGGTCGGATTGGTGTCCGGTTATCAGCCCGCGAACAAGGCGGTCAAGATCTCCGCGCTCGAAGCCATCCGAAACGAATAAAGAAAGACAAAAAAGAACATAAAAACGAAGCGGCGTCCTTTGGGACGCCGCTTCGTTTTTGCGCGGGCTTTGCTTGACCGCGGTGCAGCGTTGTGGTATCATATATCAGTAAAATTTTTCTCAAAACAGGAGGCGATCGCCTTGGCAACTGTCAAACGCAGATCCACCGTACCCTATTACGCCGCGGCGGGAACATGGGTCATTTATGCGCTGCTGTTCCCGCTCTACCGCGTACCGCATTTCCTCTTTGTGGCGGTCGTGTCGGGGGTGGTGTTCTTCATTATGAACGCCGTGTGCGGCACGGTCGAAGTCACGGTGCCCGACCCGCCGAAAAAGGAGGAGACCACCGGGAATCCGGAGCTCGACAAGATGATCAAGGACGGCAATCTTGCCATCTCCGAGATGAAGCGTCTGAATGATTCCATCAAGGACGCGAAGATCTCTGCCGACATCGACCGGCTCGAGGACCTGAGCGCGAAAATTTTCGCGCAGGTCAAATCCGACCCGTCGAAGCTGCCGCAGATCCGCAAGTTCATGGACTACTACCTGCCCACGACCCTTAAGCTCTTGAATGCCTATGACCGTATGGGCGCGCAGGGCGTGAGCGGCGAGAACATCGACGCGACCATGCAGCGCGTGGAGAGTATGATGGGCACGATCGTTACGGCTTTTGAAAAGCAGCTCGACATGCTCTTCGGCAGCGAGGCGATGGATATTTCCGCCGATATTACGGTACTTGAGAACATGATGAAGCGCGAGGGCCTGAGCGAGGATGCTGGCGAGCTGCATGCCGAGTCCGGCACGGCGACCGCCACGCAGAACGACATCAAGCTCGAGCTATAAAGGAGTAAGCGATGCGAAAGAAAGTGATGGCGTTCAACGCCAAAGTCAATGCGTGGATCTTGAAACGACTGAAAGGCGTGTGGCTCGACCCGATCTTCTGTGCAATCTTTGCCATCATGTGTGTGGCAAGCATCATCGGCGCGCGGCATCTGCACAGGGATACGCTTTACTATTCCGCGCTGATCTGGGCGTTGGCCACGCTGCTGTGCCTGCGCCGCATCCAGCGCATCAAAAAGTACGAAAAAGAACAAACTCAAAGCCAAAATACGGAGGAGAAATGATATGAGCGACAACATGATGCCCGAGCTGACCCTGAACCCCACCGAAGCGGCGCAGGAGGCCGTCCCTGAGCTGACGCTCACGCCCGAAGCGCCCACGGCGCCCGAGGCGGAGAAAAAGGAAGTCGAGCCTGTCAAGGTCGATGAGAGCATGCTCACCGAGCAGGAGAAGAAAGCCGTCGACGATTTTGCGAAAAAGATCGACATCAAGGACACGAATGTCGTGCTCAACTACGGCGTGGCCGCGCAGAAGAGCGTTGCGACGTTCTCGGAAAATGCACTGTCCTCCGTGCGCAACAAGGATCTTGGCGAGGTGGGCGAGACGCTCTCGAACCTCGTCGTCGAGGTCAAGGGCTTCGGTCAGGAGGAGAAGAAGGGCTTCGCAGGCCTGTTCCGCAAGCAGAAGGATAAGCTCGAGCTGATGCGCGCGCAGTACGGCAAGGCCGAGACGAGCGTGAACCGCATTGTTTCTGAGCTTGAAAAGCATCAGGTCACGCTGATGAAGGACATCGCGATGCTCGACCAGATGTATGAGATGAACCTCAAGTACTACAAAGAACTGACCATGTATATCATCGCGGGCAAAAAGCGTCTGGCCGAGGTCCGCTCCGGCGAGCTCGAGGAGCTGCGCAAAAAGGCGGAGGCGAGCGGCCTTGCCGAGGATGCGCAGGCCTACAACGACTACGCGCAGAAGTGCGAGCGCTTTGAAAAGAAGCTGCATGACCTGGAGCTCACGCGCATGGTGTCGCTCCAGATGGGCCCGCAGACGAGACTTCTCCAGAACAACGACACGCTGATGGTCGAAAAGATCCAGTCCTCGCTCGTCAATACCATCCCCCTCTGGAAGAGCCAGATGGTGCTCGCGCTCGGCATGGAGCACAGCCGTCAGGCCACGGCCGCACAGAGCGCGGTGGCGCAGACGACGAACGAGCTTCTCAAGAAGAACGCCGACATGCTCAAGATGGGCACCATCGCCACGGCAAAGGAAGCCGAGCGCAGCATCGTCGATATCGAGACGCTGCAGCACACGAACGAGCAGCTCGTCTCCACGCTCGACGAGGTCGTGAACATCCAGCGCGAGGGCGCGCAGAAGCGCAAGGAAGCGGAGGTCGAGCTCGGCCGTATCGAAGGTGAGCTGAAGCAGAAGCTCATGGAGCTGAGAAGCTGAGACGCTCCGGATAGGAGAAGCATATGAAATTCTTTCAAAAACGCGGCGTCGCCATCGCCGTGCTGATTCTGGCGATCGTCGCATCCAGTGCGTGGGGACTGCACAAGGCGCCCGCCGTCTCTACGCCGGAGGGCGGAGAAAAACTCGATCCCTCACTTTCTGCGGCGGCCTTTACGCAGTATGTGCGCGATGATGCCGGTGTTCTTTCCGACAAGACTGAGGAGGCTATCGGCCTCTACAACGCCAACTGGGACAAGATGTTTGGCAGCATCATGGCCGTCGTGACGACGGAATCGGAAAGCGACATGGAGAACGCGGCGTACGACTGCGCCATGGAGATGGAGCTTGGCGAGAATGACGCCGTTTTGCTCATCGCAAAAAAGCAGCAGGACTACTACCTGCTCGCAAGCGGCGAATTCTACGACCTGCTCAGCTCGCTCTCGCCGAGCTTCGTTGCCTCCTGCATGGCGGATAACGTGCAGAAGGACGATTATGACGCGGCGGTGTGCTCGCTTTGCGCCGCGCTCCATGTGGAGCTGAGCCAGCAGTATCAGCAGAGCGAGGCGGCGCTGGACGAGGCGGCCAACGGTGTGATGTTCATCATGATCCTCATCATATTCTTTGTCCTCTGGATCATGCTTGACGGCATGCGATATCGCCGCTATCGCCGCCGCTACATGATGCCCGGCATGGGCGTGCCGACGGTGATGTATCACCCCATCTTCTGGGGACGCCGTCCTCCGCGCGGCCCTCGTCCTCCACAGGGCGGCCCCAGACCGCCGCGCAGCGGC
>ERZ791909.2593-NODE-2593-length-10671-cov-8.304540_pt1 | contig 10671 bp, 10 predicted proteins | sample MGYA00510143_ERZ791909 | MGnify/ENA primary metagenome ERZ791909 (study PRJEB30046, sample SAMN00792093) | human gut metagenome | study: EMG produced TPA metagenomics assembly of the A metagenome-wide association study of gut microbiota in type 2... | reverse complement strand
AGAATAAAGAAGAAAAAGAAGCGGCAGTTTCCTGAAATACAAAATGTAAATCAGATCGTCGCTTTTTTCATGTATTTTTAAATCAAATAAATTTTAAAAGCTGATGCAGAGTGTGTGACTCATTATTCTGGGAAGCGGTAATACGAGTATCAAATGGCTTGAAATGATTCTGCGTATAAAAGCTCAGAAGAAATTCATTATCTTCGCATTCAAGAAACTCCATAACGCCGCCTACGGAATATTTGAGACTGGATATAGTTTCCAGTGCAAATCCCAGTAGAATATTTCCAGGAATTCGTTTTTCCTTTGGAAGAGAATAGTTCTTTCCCAACTGGGCGATCAGGTAAGCTGCGGTGGTATAGGATTGTGTTTCTTCATCCAAAATACTGACACGGGACAGCTTTTTTGCCATTGTCTTGCTGATATTTGAAGCACGGACAGAGATTGGTTTTACTGTAAGTGAAAAATAACCAACCAGTGAAGCATCTTCAGCATCAAATACCAGATAAGTGATAGATTGATCTTTTTTGGTAAACTCAATCGCATTATGTAATAAAAAGTATTCCACATCGGGATTTTTGGGACAAGAAAAATCGGAGAGTAAGTCGTAAAGACTTTCCTCTCCGATATATGTCGGTTCGTCTTTATCCAAATATGCCCGAATATTAACGGTAAAATATTTATCAGACATGTTTTTTCTTCCTTTTTGACATTAAAGCTAAGATTTCCTGTGGGTTCGTTAACTGACGTCCGGGAAGTGTCTGCTTTGGTGTGCGGTCACGGTCAGCTTCGTCAATTGCTGCGACAAAACGCTTTACGCTATTTGGATTGGATACGACAAAATTATGAGTAATACTTGAAGTAGCCATACTAACACCTCCTCTTTTTTGGCTTTTTTGTGTATTTATAGTGTATGCAATGTGTGATAAAAACACAATATCAAAAACAGAAATTATTTCTAAATAATTTTCAAGCCGGACATTTATTAGACGCCTCCGGTAAGCGAACAATATTTTCGAGCCAATCATTTATAAGTCGCCAATGGTGGGCGGACAATATATTTTGATAACAGAAATGCTCTGTATCTAACTTAATTATACGATTGACAGAGAAGTACGTCAATAAGAAAAAGAAGTATTGAAAATAGTTGGAACAAGAACTGAAATAAAGTTGGGACAACAAAACGGAGTTATATTGCGAGGAAGATTATGAAGAGTAAAAAGATTAGATGCGATATATATACCAGAGTATCCACAACCATGCAGGTAGATGGCTACAGTCTGGATGCTCAGAAAGAAAAACTCAAGAGATATGCGGAATTTCAGAACATGGAAATCGTAAATGAGTATTCCGATGAAGGTAAATCTGGAAAGAGCGTAGAGGGCAGACCGGAATTTCAGAGAATGTTGGATAATATTGAGAATGGCACAGATGAGGTGCAGTTTGTACTGGTGTTCAAGCTTTCCAGATTTGGTCGTAATGCGGCAGATGTTTTAAATTCTTTGCAGCGGATGCAGGATTTTGGAGTGAATCTGATCTGTGTTGAAGATGGAATTGACAGCTCAAAAGATAGTGGAAAGCTGATGATTTCTGTTCTGTCTGCGGTGGCAGAGATTGAACGAGAGAATATCCTTGTTCAGACAATGGAGGGACGTAAGCAGAAAGCCAGGGAAGGAAAATGGAACGATGGATTTGCTCCATATGGCTATGAATTGGTAAATGGAGAATTGCAGATCGCAGAGGACGAAGCAGAGATTATTCGTCTGATCTATGATAAATTTATTCATACAAATATGGGAATCTCTGCGATTGCTGCATGGCTGAACCAGCATGGATATAAAAAGAAAAAACGACAGAATAATACACTGGACGCATTTGCCGCATCATTTATAAAAGGCGTTCTGGATAATCCGGTATACTGTGGAAAGCTGGCTTATGGACGAAGGAAAAACGAGAAAGTTTCTGGTACAAGAAATGAATATCGCATTGTAAAGCAGGAAAATTATATGCTGCACGATGGTATCCATGAAGGGATTATTTCGGAAACAGACTTGGAGCTGGCTCATCAAAAACGGGAAAAAACAGGTGTGAAATATGAAAAGACACATAGTCTCGATCAGGAGCATATCTTATCTGGAATATTGAGATGCCCGTTATGTGGAAGCGGTATGTATGGGAACGTGAATCGAAAGAAAAAGAAAGACGGAACCTTATATAAGGATTATTTCTATTATGCGTGCAAACACCGTCGCCTGGTAGATGGTCATAAATGTGGATATCGTAAACAATGGAGTGAGGAGAAGATTAACAATGCAGTGGAAGAAGTTATTCGGAAGCTGGTGAAGAATCCGAAATTTGAAGAAGCAATTCTGAATAAAATCGGTTCAAGAATAGATACAGAAGAAATAGAAAAAGAGATTGAAAGACTGGAAAAACAGCACAGGCAACTGACCGGAGCAAAAGCAAGACTTGGACAGCAGATGGATAGTCTGGATATCATGGATAAATTTTATGAAAAGAAATATCAGGATATGGAGACACGCTTATATCGTCTGTATGATGAAATTGAAGGCATGGAGAACAGTATAGAAGAAGTCAAGAATCGCCTGCTGAATATCCAGCAACAGAAAATATCAGAAGAAAACGTCTATCAATTTCTTTTATATTTTGATAAAATATATGATAAGTTCACCGACCTGGAGAAGAAAGAATTTCTTAACAGTTTTGTAGAACAGGTGGATATTTACGAGCAGGAGCAGCCGGATGGCAGATTCCTGAAGCAAATAAAGTTCCGTTTCCCGGTGTATTTTGGAGACCGGGAGACACAGGAACTTTGTTGGGACAATGAAAGTACCGTTGAGACGGTTGTCTTACTTTCCAAGGGCGCTAAAGGTCCGGTGGACCTTTGCTAAGCGCGGACCGAAGTGGAACGGAGACTGGTAGACAGCAGAAAAGTGAAGGTGGACTTCTATCTGGAGGATATGGATTTATCTGAATTCAAGGGAAAAGCAACTTATGAGCAGATAAAGGCATATGTACTGGAACAGACAGGACTTAAGGTTTCTTCATTGTATATCGCGCAGATTAAGAAGAAATGTGGACTGGATGTAGGTGAAAATTATAACTTATCAAAGTCGGAGAATGCAAGACAGCCAAAGTGTACACCAAAGAAGGAAGAAGCGATTATGCAGGCGTTTAAGCATTTTGGAATTGTATAGATTGTGGATAAATAGCATCGTGTGTCTATCTTATTGATAGGAAGCGTAAAAAGGACACCCCTGAACCGTAAATATTACGGGTCAAGGGATGTCCTTTTTGGTTGTCTTGGAGTGTCCAAAGGACAAGGTAATGAGACTGAGGGTATTAAGACTTATTAGAATTATACCTATCTTATCTAATCATAAGATGTGATGAGACGATATGTTCATAATTTACTAATCTTTCCACCATCAAACATGCTATACCCTGTAGGATTCTTTCTAAATTCAGAAGGTGTGATTCCAAGGCATTTTGTAAATTGCCGGTTGAAGTAAGAACTATACTTAAAACCACATTGGGTTGCAATATCATCAATTTTGAGATTGGTGTTAGATAGCAATTCTTGCGATATCTTAAGACGATAGTGAAGCAGGTATTCAATACATGTACAATTTACTTGCTGCTTGAAACGCTGGTTAAGTGTGGTTCGATTCAAGTGTACAAGTTCACATAGGAAACTTAATGTAATATCGTTCTGATAGTTGTTGTGAATATAATCAGTGCAGGTTGTAACGGGATTAGTATTCTCAGATAATTCGTAGAACTTTAACTTACATTGGTCTACATATATGTCAAAAATGCAATTAAGTGTCTGGCGCAGCATTCTTCTGATACGGCAAGTCCAGTAATCATCGCTTTGTGCGTATGTCTCAGCACCAATCATAAGCATTAGTTCATTAATGTGAACATATTGTTGAGGTGTTAAGTAAAAAATGCCTTGAAAATTTCCATGATGCTTTGTAAACATATATAGCATATTTCTATCGTAAACATATTTTTCATCGATTGGAATCGAATCTTCAAGATTTTCAAATTTTAAACAAGCTTTTATGTACCATGGATCAAAGTGAAATGCCTTGGCACTTAAATGTGTATGTTCCAGGCATTGAAAATTGTCGTATTGGGATATACATAGTATAGCTGGAGATGTAACTGTTTGAATATGATTATTGATTTTAATAGTTGCATTTCCACAAGAAACCATAATGATAGTACACCTGTTATTCATTGGTAATGATTCCAGTGTATTATAAAAATCAAATTCTATTGGAATTTCTCTTTCTTTATGTCTATCGGTCTGAGGCATATAAATCTCCTTATAAAAATATATTATCTGCAATTTAAAATTGTAAAAAGTATAAAAATATGCTACGCAAATGACATTGAAAGAATATTTTGCGCAAGTTATACTTGTATATAGTATAAAAGAAATGGAGGAGAATGTCTATATGAAAAGGCTGTTAGTGTACAGTAAAAAATATTGGATACAAATGATAGCAGCGGCTATTTCAAGTGTAACTGCATCAATATCTACAGTTATGGTTATCAATATATTAAGGGAAATAATAGATATCATTTCTAACGGTAATATGATGCAGGAAATCCGGTATATTATTTTGAAAATAATAATTGTGATATGTGTTGGTATTGTATCAAATTATATGGTAGTTGCAATGACAGGTTTTGTTGGTGCAGGATTGTTAAAGGATTTTAGGAATGATGCTGTGAATTCATTGATAAATGCCTCGCCGGAATATATCAATCAATGTAATTATGGAGATCTTATGGAGCGAATGACTGAAGATATAGAAGGTCTTGCAGGTTTCATATCTGGTTATTTTAAAGACTGCCTGTATGTGCCAATTCTTACAGTTGTATATTCAGTATATCTGATTTCTATGAATGCTCCACTGGCAATGATATGTTTATTTCCGCTGGCGATTATGGTGCCGCTAAATGTAAAGCTGCTAAAGCCGATAAAACTTCGTCAGTCTCAGTATGTAAAAGAACTGGGGCTTACTAATAATAATGTGGATGAGGCATTTGCAGGGGCAGAAATAATAAAGTCATATAATATTCAAGAAAAAATGATGAATCGGTATGAAGACGCTCTTTATAAAACATTTAAAACATCTAATGAAACGGATCTGGCTCAGTATAATCTGGAACCAATATCAAGAGCAATACAGGAAGTCCCTATGGCACTTGCCATTTGTGTTGGCGGTGTACTGGTTTTTAGAAATGCAATCACAATGGGCGTGTTAATTGCATATATAAGTATAATTAAAAAATTGATAGAGCCGTTATCAGGCTGCTATCAGTTGGTTGTACGTTCACAGACTGCCTTGGTATCTGTTTTAAGAGTGTTTGACGTTATTGATATTTTGCCTGAGGAAGAGCTGTCAGATGGTATGAAGAGTGACGAAATGATAACAGATTTTCCGTTAATCAGCTTTAATGATGTTACATTTGGATATGGAGACGAAAAAGTTTTAGATAATGTGAGTTTTGATGTGAAAAAAGGAGAAAGAATAGCTTTTGTAGGAGAAAGTGGAAGTGGGAAAAGCACAATCATAAAACTGATTTCAAGACAAATATCAAGCAAAAAGGGTGAAATATTCTATGATGGGATAGACTATTACAATTTTACACCAAATGAAAATCGTAAGAAATTGGCATTTATTTCACAGGAAGCAACATTGTTTCCTATGTCTATTGCGGATAATATTCGGATTGGTAATCCTGACGTCAGTAATGAAGAAATAATAATGGCACTTAAAATGTCTGGCTGTGAGGAATTTATTAAAGCATTGCCAGAAGGTATAGATACAGTTCTTACGGAAAAAGGAAACAATCTGTCAGGAGGGCAAAGACAAAGACTTACTATTGCGAGAGCAATAGTGAAAAATGCACCGATTTTTCTGCTCGATGAACCAACATCTGCCCTCGACTTAGAAACGGAAAATACTATTTGTAATACATTTGATGAAGTGGCAGGGAATCATACAGTTATTGCCGTTGCACATAGACTTAATACCATTAAGAATTATGACAGGATTTATGTATTAGAACATGGCAGGATTGTAGAACAAGGAACGCATAAGGAGTTACTAAATCAGCAGGGAAGATATTATCAGATGTATCAGGATTACAGTCGAGAGGAGATAGAATAATTGCTATGAAAGATTTAAAAAGATTCTTATCCTATATGGGAAAATATAGATTTGCTTACTGGTTTATTCTAATAACAACATTGATAATGGAATCGTCTTTGCAGATACTTTATTCGTATGTGACAAAAAAGACTCTAAATGCTATTGAATTTCAGAACATGCAGTTATTTCGTACAGCAGTGGTTGTATGCGTAGTAATTGTAATATTAAAGTGTTTATTTCCTTATCTTCGGTATTTTCAAATCAGATTGGTTCGTAAAATGGTTTATGAATTGAAGTTGAAGCTGTATGAGAAATTGTTGAACATGAATATGTATTTTTTTAATGATACACATAGTGCAGACGCAATAAAGACATTGAACTGGGATGCTAATTCCCTGAAAGATTCTTGGTTTTCGCATATCTATTGGGTGTTGGGAAAGATTGTAATAGTAGTTTCTTCTATTATTACTATGTACTTTTATAATCCAATGCTGACGTGTATATCATTAATTGTTAGTGCATTGACAGCTTTTGTTTCTATTAAGATTAATCAATCTATTAAGAAATATGCGAAAAAGGTTCAAAAGAAATCAACCAAATTGTCCATGTTATTAAGCGATATTATATCAGGTTTTGTTACATTGAAAATGAATTCCGGAACTAAGGTTGTATTAAATTATTTTTATGAGGAAAATGAAGCATCATCCCAATCAGAAAAAGATAGAGTTAAAATGGAGGCATTATTTGAGATAGTTGCATTTCTGCTAGGCATCATTGGAAGTTTTGGAACGATTATTGTGGGGGTATGGCTTGTTTCAGAAGGAAGAGTTGATTATGGTACGCTTATGGCTGTGGTTACTTTGCAGATGGGTGTGAGTAATGCGATGCAAAGACTCGGGAGCTCTATAGCTGCATTGACCACATCACTTGTTCGTGCTGGTCATGTATTTGATTTCATGGAATCAGAAATGGTAGAAGAGATAACATGGTTTACTGCAGAAAATGGTCCTGAGAGAAAAAATATTAATGTACAAAACGGAAGAGATAAGGCTATTGATATATCTAATTTACATTTTTCTTATAATGAAAATGATGAATCAAGAGATAAGAGTAAAATGCGTGCTCAGTTAAATTCTGAAAAGATGCAGATATGTATAGGTGAGAAAGTTATGATAACCGGCGAATCCGGATGTGGAAAGAGTACATTGCTTAAGTTGATTCAAGGATTTTATCCTGTTGAAAATGGAAAAATTAAAATACTTGGTAAAGATATAAATGAATATTCACTGGCTGAATTAAGAAATGTTATTACATATGTTCCGCAGGATAGTTATTTATTTGAGGGAACAATTGCTGAAAATATTGCATTTGGCTGGAATGAGGAGACTGCTCCAGTAATGGATGTGATTGTCAGTGCAGCGAAAAAAGCACATGCTGATGAATTTATCAAGGATTTGCCAGAAGGTTATAACACTAAGGTAGCTGCGGGTGGGACAAATCTGTCTGGTGGTCAGCGTCAAAGAATATCAATTGCAAGAGCATTTATGAAAGAAGCACCTATTGTTTTGATGGATGAACCTTCATCAGCATTAGATACATATAGTGAAAATGCAGTACTTGAAGCGATGAGCGTATTTATGAAGAAAAAAACAGTAATTATGGTTTCACATAGAATGACAGGTGCAGAGAAGTTTAATCGTGTGGTAAGGATGGATTAGCAAAGAATTTCATAACAAAATCCTATATCTTTTAGAGGAGTTTAGTGTAAGCGTGACTTGACAAAACAGAACCAATTTTCTATATTTGGTAGCGGAGATTTTATACAAAAAAACAGATAATATGAATGCACAAAAGGAGCTCAACCCCTTTGGGTTTGGGCTTTTTTGGACGCATATAGTCTTGTAAAAGTAGCAGCATGGCAATCGAGTAACATCGGTTGCTTTTTTTGTTGCCTATTTTTAGAAAGTCATCAAATGCCCTGATAGAGTGATTTCTAAAAAACAAAGCAGAAAGAGTGGAGGAAATGCAAAGTGAAAGAGTATTCAAAAGGTGTCTATGTGAAATTTAAACCAGAGGATATGTAATATTCCCTGAATGGTCTGATTTGAATCGGGTAATATCTTTACATTCAAAGATTAGTAATAATCTCAAGGGGGAGTAACAATGAGAAAAAAGTATTGTGAAGATGCAAAAGATATCAGCGGTATTTTATTTGCATGATGAATATGAAAAGTCTTCCTGTATGACAAAATCAAATTGACTAATGCTGATTAGCAATATATAATATAGACAAAACGAAAATGACACAAACGGAGGAACAATGAAGTGGAGAAGGTTATAACACTTGAGGAAGCATTAAAAAGAATTAAAGAGTTGGAAAATGAGAACGCCGAGTTACGTGAAGAATTGGAATATTATAAAAATCGTAAATTAAGCGGAAGGCAGAAGCACAATGCAAAATGGATGGCTATTTACAATGATTTTGTTGCTGGTTATGAAAGTGGAATGACTATGATAGAAATTGCAAAGCGTAATAATGTCAGTACGAGAACGATTTACAGGTATAAAGCGTATTATGACAAAATCACCAAAACAGAACTCTAGACCATTTTGCTGGCATCAGCAAAATGGTCAGATATGATGCTTTCGGACAAAAATGAACGGAGGAGTTTTATGGCGGAAGATAAGAAAGAAGAAATCAAGATAATTGAGATTAATGAGGAATACATGAAGGACAGACTTTATGTATTTAAAGGCAGAAAAGTAATGCTCGATACAGATTTGGCAGAGATATACGGGTATGAGACAAAGAATTTTAAGAGACAGGTCAAGAATAATATTGCAAAGTTTGAAGGCGATGATTTTATGTTTGAATTAAATGATGAAGAAGTTGAAGAACTTTCAAGGTGCAAAAATTTCACCTTGAAGGCAAGTAGAGGGTCAAACATAAAATATAAACCTTATGTTTTTACGGAGCAGGGAGTATATATGCTTATGACTGTTTTGCGAGGAGAACTTGCTATTCAACAAAGCAGAGCACTTGTGAAAACATTCAAAAGAATGAAAGATTACATATTAGAAAATCGTGATTTAATCGGTCAGAGAGAATTACTTCAGTTAAGTATGGAGACTGCAAATAACAGAATTGAAATCAGCAAAATCAATTCTGATATGATATCTCTTGAAAAACAGATTTCTGATGTTGCAGAAGGATTGAAGGATGTAGTGACGAAATCTGAACTTGCGGATATGATGAACAGTTTTATTTCAGATGATGATGAAAAATGGCTTATGTTTAATGCAAAATTTAGTAGTGCGGATGAGGTTTACGAGTCTATTTACAGGCAGGCAAAGTCATCAATATATGTGGTTGATAATTACATTGGTTTAAGAACGCTGGTACATCTTAAGAATTCTCCGACAGGAGTAAATATTATTTTATTTAGCGATAATGTTGGGAATAATAAACTTCACAACATAGAATATGCGGATTTCCGTAAGGAATATCCAACTGTAAAATTGTCAATGAAGAAGACGGGTGGTATATTCCATGATCGGTTTATCGTGTTGGATTATGGAACGGCGGATGAGAGAGTCTTTCTGTGTGGCGCTTCTTCTAAGGATGCCGGGGCTAGAATAACAGGCATCGTTGAGGACTATGGAACAGCCAAATACAACTCTGTTATTGCAGGACTATTGAAAAATTCGCCATTAGTATTACCGAAATAGGAGTGTGAGACTATTGAAGAAGAAAACAAGATGTTACTACGGCTATTCAGGTTGATGGCTATAGCCTTGATGCACAGAAGGACAAGCTTAGAAAATATGCAGAATTTCAAGATATGGAGATTGTAGGAGAATATTCTGATGAAAGACATTCCGGTAAGAATATAAAAGGTCGTCAGGAATTTATGTGGATGTTGAATGATATTGAAGATGGCAAGGACGGAGTTGATTTCGTCCTTGTATTCAAATTGTCACGATTTGGCAGAAATGCAGCGGATGTGCTCAGCTCTTTACAGCTTATGCAGGATTATGGTGTTAATCTTATCTGTGTAGAAGATGGAATTGACAGCTCAAAAGAAGCCGGTAAACTGCTTATATCTATCATTGCTGCTGTAGCAGAGATGGAACGTGAGAACATAAGAGTACAGACGATGGCCGGACGTGAGCAAAAGGCCAGAGAAGGAAAATGGAATGGTGGATTTGCACCTTATGGATATAAGCTGGAAAATGGAGAGCTTGTCATTGCAGAGGATGAAGTAGAAATTATTCAAATGATTTTTGATCGGTATATTCATACCAATGAGGGAATCATTCATTACGATAAAAAAATTTCAGATTTACAGAGACGATTAGATACCCAATATGATAAAATAAATGAAGTGGAAGAGGCAACCGCAGTGTCCAAAAGATAAAGAGAGTGCAATTGTGGAGGCATTGAAGCATTTTAAGATGAATAGTTAATAAAGAGAGG
>ERZ791909.2573-NODE-2573-length-10739-cov-2.312711_pt1 | contig 10739 bp, 19 predicted proteins | sample MGYA00510143_ERZ791909 | MGnify/ENA primary metagenome ERZ791909 (study PRJEB30046, sample SAMN00792093) | human gut metagenome | study: EMG produced TPA metagenomics assembly of the A metagenome-wide association study of gut microbiota in type 2... | reverse complement strand
AAATATATGCCTTTTTTGTTCTCATATTGAATATGGTTATTGCTTTATGCAGGTAGAAAGAGAGCAATGACAGCAACGATTAAAGCTAATATTCCTATAAGGTTATTTACTAAAAATTTTTTTATAATAAGTAATTTGTACTCTTTCAAATTTTGAGAATATGAAGTTAGCATAAAAGCAACAGGCACATTTGTATCAATTTGGTATACATATTTCAACAATTCAGATTTGACTAAATTAGGAATAGCATTGATTACGATATTTGGGTGAATGTTTAAGTCAGAAGAAACTTCATAATAGTTAACAGGTTTTAAACCATTATTACTAAGTTTTATTACGGATTTTAGAATTTGTTTTTCTGTTTTGGTCAACATGACAATTTCACCTCTAAATTAGTATAACAAATATTTTTATTAAAGTAAAAACTTTAACAGCAAACTTTTAGAACAGGAGGGATTAACATGGAAAACAAAACCGAAATTTGCAACGAGCTTTGCAAAGTATTACAGCTTACAGACAATGCTGCGGATTTAGTCAGTCTTGACTTCGATCTGAAAACGGAAATTGTAACAGCGGTTTTTGAGGGCGGTAACAGAAAAATTAATGTTGCTATGGACAGCGGCACAGCAATGATTAGGGATATTGTAAATCATCTTGGATGTTAAATAAGGAGGCACAGCCATGAGAAAAGTATACCTGCCTAAAACAGGCGTAGAGGTCGAGGTTGTCTGCTACATGGCAGACGGCAGACTTGCTCCGGAGGACGGAGCAGTCGTTCCGGGAGATCATCCGGTGTATGATGTAATCAAACGCCATAAGCGTGAGCTTGCAAAAATGGAAAGCAAAAAGGTTGTAGGCTAATCCGGCAAAAGGACAGGCAATGCCGCATAAAATAACAAAAAGGGAGGCGATAAGCTATGGGAAGAAAGAGATGCACCAAAGAATATACGGTCATTAACCTTAATCCGAGAAACATAAGCGAGGAAGAGCGGCGAAGAATTATATTGTCCCTTCCTAAATCGGTACTTAAGCCGGCACCGCCCGGATATAAACCGACAAAGGTATATAAGGAGCTGACCGAGGAAGAACTCAATAGCCCGAAAGTACCCGAATCGGTAAGAAAGTTTTTGAAGGAACATCCGGAATATTATGCAGCATATTAATGCGGTCGAAAGACCGTATAGAAGGGACAAGCAATGAGAAAGACAGCAATAATAATATTCCTTATGTTGTGGGCAATGGCAGCATATGCAGTTGGTTACGGCATCGAGAGTGCGATACAAATGATAACAAGATAGGAGGAAATCCAAATGGCTAAATGCAGTCAGTGCAGATATTGTAAAACGATAAAATATCCGAATTGTAATGAATATCGCTGTACTCATCAGGATATTGAAGAGAGTGCAGAGGAATACGAAGCAAGGCAGGAGAAAAGAATTTCTAAAGACAAAAATATGATTGGCTATGTAATGCCTAAAACGGCACTTCGCTGGTGTCCGCTGAATAGGAGGTGAAGCAATGACAGCTTATGAAGCAATGTTAAAAAGCAAAGAAGATGCGGCAGGCATTATGGCCTGCTTTTGTATAGCAGTGCTTGACAGCATATCGGATAGAGAGCTGCCGGATTCGCTGAAAACAAAAATCGTCATACTGGCAAATGCGGCCCTTGATGGTGAGGTGGGAGAGGTGAAGATATATGAAACTCAAAAAGGATAATGAGCTATTATACATAGTCGGCAGTGCGGCCTTCTGGATGGCAATAGGTGCAGGTCTTATATATAGCGATGATAACGGTGGCATCGTGTACATAGGCTTTGGTGTGTTGCTTCTTCTGCTCGAATTGGTGTCGGAAAAGCATTATGCGGATAGGTTGGAGCATGAGCTTAATGCAGAACAGCGACAGCAGAGAACGATAATTGTACAGGTGGCAAAAGATGAATAAGGAAGATATGACACCGGAAGAAAAAAAGTTGATTAAGGAACTAAGAAAAATAGAAATCAAAAAGCAGAGACAGAAAGAAAAAATACTTGATGAGCTTCTCTGGGGAGCCGCAAGGTACGGTAACTATGACGGAGTGCTCAGAAGAAAATAAGCCGCTACGGAACGGCAATTCCAATAGCGGCAAAACGAAATGACACCAACTACATTCTAAACGAAAACCAAAAGTTTTTCAAGGAGGAATTTTAATGCGTAAGCTTGTATCAACAAAAGATATGCCTCGTGAGCAGTGGCTTGAATATAGACGAAAATCAATAGGTGGCAGTGAAGCCGCCACAATCGCCGGACTTAATCAGTATAGCAGTCTGTATGCTCTCTGGGCTGACAAAATGGGACTTCTTCCCGAAAAAGAGGATAGCGAGCAAATGCGTCAGGGCAGAGATTTTGAAAACTACGTGGCTCAGCGATGGTCTGAGGCAACCGGTAAAAAGGTTCGCAGAACCAACTTTATGTATCTCCATGATGATTATGATTTTATATCGGCAAATGTTGATCGCGAGGTTGTCGGTGAGAATGCCGGTCTGGAATGTAAGACCACATCGGTGTTCAATAAAAGTGACTTTGAGAACGGCGAAATACCGCTGTATTACTATGTTCAGTGCGTTCACTATATGAATGTTATGGGCTATGACCGTATGTATCTTGCGGTGCTCATACTCAATAAGGGCTTTTATCATTTCGTGATTGAACGTGATGAAAATGAATGTAATGAGCTTCTCCAGCTTGAAATCGAGTTCTGGCAGAAATATGTTGAAACGAAGATTCCGCCGTATGTCGATGGCAGTGAGGCAACGGAAGAGGCACTTAAAAACGTTTATCCCGATGATAACGGCGAAGAACGTATTATGTATGATTCCGAACAGGATATTGAGCAGTATATGAAGCTACAGGAAAACATAAAGGAAATCGAGGCACAGGCAGATAAAATAAAACAGAGTATTAAGCTTAAGCTCGGCGATGCCGCAAAAGGCGTAGCGGAAAAATATACGGTCACATGGAAGAGCCAGACAAGAACGACGGTGGACAGTAAAAAGCTTAAAAACACTTATCCGGAGGTTTACGAAAAGGTAACTAAGACAGGCACAAGCAGAGTATTTAAAGTGCAGAAGCTTAAGGAGGCATGATTATAATGACATCAACAACGAATACGACCGGAGCAATCGGCAAAGCGGCAGCGACAAAAGCAACAGCGGTTTCAAGTCCGCAGAAAACAATGAAGGACCTTATAAAAAGCATGGAAGGCGAAATAAGCAAAGCTCTTCCTTCGGCAATAACACCTGAAAGATTTACACGCATGGTGCTTTCGGCAATAAGCTCCAATCCTAAGCTGGCCGAATGTACACCCAAAAGCTTTCTTGCGGCAATGATGAATGCGGCACAGCTCGGACTTGAACCGAATACACCTATGGGACAGGCTTATCTTATCCCCTATAAAAATAAGGGTGTTATGGAAATACAGTTCCAGATTGGCTATAAAGGTCTTATTGACCTTGCATACCGCAGCGATGTCACGATTATACAGGCACATGAGGTCTGTGAGAATGACGAGTTTGAATATGAGCTTGGGCTTGATCCGGTGCTTAAGCATAAACCGGCACTTACTGACAGAGGCGATGTAATACTCTATTATGCCACGTTTAAGACTAAAAACGGCGGCTACGGCTTTGAGGTAATGTCAGTCGATGATATTAAAAAACATGCCTCTAAGTACAGCCAGTCGTTCAATAGCTCATATAGCCCATGGACATCAAACTTTGATGAAATGGCAAAGAAAACGGTTATTAAAAAATGCCTTAAGTATGCTCCGCTTAAAAGTGAGTTTGCAAAGCAGATAAGTACAGATGAAACAATAAAGACCAATATTTCCGAGGATATGTATGCCGAGCCGGACGAAATGGATTACATAGACATGGACGAGGACGGAAATATAGTGGAAAACAATACGGAAGAAAAGTAAACTCATGCCCTCTGAAAAGAGGGCTGTAATGCCATTCAGAATGAGAAAGGAAGGAGTGCTCAATGACGGAAAGAGAAAGCATTGTTTTTTACCGCTCGTTTTACGAAGCAATAAAATTACAACCTAAAAAAATACAAGCAGATTTGTACAATGCTTTGCTTGAGTATGCGTTTACCGGCGAAGTAATTGAAATGAATAATTCCGTAAAAAGTGTTTTTCTTTTAATTAAGCCGCAGATTGACGCAAACAATACACGTTATGAAAACAGTAAAAAGGGCGGCAGACCTAAAAAAGAAAAAACCGATAGTTTAGAAAAGAATATGAAAATAAAAACCAATGGTTTTGAAAATAATGAAAAAACAGAAACCGACAGTTCGAAAAATAACAACGAAAACAGCGTTTCAGAAAAACCTAATGTAAATGAAAATGTAAATGTAAATGATAATGTTAAAAAGAAAAAAGATAAAAAAGAAAGCGTTCCGCCTGTGCGTTATTCGGAGAATGACAAACTTGATAAAGCTATACACAATTATATTGAGCACCGGAAGAAGGTTAAATCGCCTATGACGGACCATGCGGTAGAATTGATGATTAATAAGCTTGATTCCTTGGCGGATAACGATGAGGATAAGATTAAGATACTTGAACAGTCGATATTTAACGGCTGGAAGGGCATATTTCCGCTGAATGAGCAGGAAAGCAAGAAAGAGGAAGCACCTCCGCATGTAAAACCCACACGTTTTACTAATTTTGAGGAGCATGACTGGGATTTTGACGAGCTGAGCAGGATAAAGCAGGCTGAGCTTATGAGAAAGCTGGAGGAGAGCAATGTTTAAATTCACGATATACGGCAGATTGCCAACGCTTAATGAGTATACCAAAGTGAGCAGAAGCAATAAATATGCCTCTGCAAGCATGAAAAGCAATGCCGAGAAAGAAATATTGACAAACATCGCATTGACCAAAACAGGAGCCGCAAAACCACCGTATTTTATCACTTTTGTGTGGAACGAGAAAACAAAACGCAGAGATAAGGACAATGTCTGTTTTGCTAAGAAATTTATTCTTGATGCGCTTCAAAAAGGCGGCTACATAGAGAACGACAGCAATAAATACATACTCGGCTTTAAGGATTTATTTTCCTATGGTGATGGTCAAGGTGTTGATGTAGTAATCGAAGGGAGTGAGGATTAGTGAATAAGGTCATACTTATGGGACGACTTACAAGAGATCCGGAGCTGAAATATACAAAGGGTGCAGAACCTATGGCAGTGGCCAATTTCTCGCTGGCGGTAAATCGCCGCTTTAAAAAATCGGGCGAACAGGAAGTGGATTTTATATCATGCGTTGTCTTCGGAAAGAATGCTGAATTCGTCAGCAAATATTTTCATAAAGGACAGCTTGTGAGCATAGTCGGAAGGCTGAATGTAAACAGCTATGAGGATAAGGACGGCAAAAGACGTACCGCAGTAAATGTTGTTGCTGAGGAAAATTATTTTGCGGAAAGTAAGAAAGCCGTTGCCGAAAATAACGGCATCGGAGAAGGGTTCTATCCGATAGACGAAAATGTGGAAGATGGAGATTTGCCGTTCTGATAGGAGGAAGAATAATGATAATGGACTTAGAGCAGAAATCTATTGAGCGAATAAAATTAGCTGCATTGATGTCTGAACAGTATTACAATGCGCCATTGATATGCACATACAGCGGAGGCAAGGACAGTGACGTAATGCTTGAATTGTTTAAGCGTTCAGGTGTCAAATTTGAGGTGGTTAATAGTCACACTACAGTTGATGCGCCGCAGACGGTTTATCATATAAGAGAAAAATTTAAGGAAATAGAAGAACAAGGCATAAAGACAACAATAGTTTATCCGACATATAAAGGCAAAAGCTGTACAATGTGGAATATGATCCCGTTAAAAGGCGCTCCGACAAGAAAAAAGCGCTGGTGTTGCGATTTATTTAAAGAAAATTCAACACCGGGTAGAATGGTGGCAACCGGAGTAAGGTGGGACGAAAGTCTTAAACGATCTGAAAGGGAAGAATATGAGACGCTTGGTAAAAGCATAAAAGATAAGAAAAAAGCAACTTACTCAGATTTGATTTTAAATAATGATAATGATAGTAAGAGAAACGTGATAGAACGATGCGAAATCAAAGGCGCTGTTGTTGCTAATCCTATAATTGATTGGAAAAACAAAGATATATGGGGGTATATTCGATCGGAAAAAATTAACTACAATCCTTTGTATGATATGGGTTATTCCCGTGTAGGTTGTATAGGTTGTCCGATAAGCAGTTACAAGAAGCGCTGTAAGGAGTTTTTTGATTTTCCTAAGTATCAAGAAAATTATATAAAGTCATTTGATATATGGATTTTAAAAAAAGGTTCGGATAAGTTTAAAAACGGTCAGGAAATGTTTGACTGGTGGATGGAAAATCCAAAGATGCAAGGTCAGATAACACTTTTTGAGGAAGATATAAAGTAAAAGAAAGGCTGTTTGAGCTGAAAGAAAAAGGCGATGATAAGAAAATCGACGAAATAATCGAAGGTATGAGAATGCTGTGTAAGGCGGTAAAGGAGGCAGATAGGAATTGACAGACAAAGAAGCGATAAAGCAGTTAGCAAGCCTTATTATTAACAGCCAATTATTTCACCAGGACGAAGGTGATATTTGGGAAAAAGACATAGAGGCGTTGATGATAGCGATAAAGGCAGTCGAAAAAGTACAAGATTATGAAGCACAGTGGCTTAATGATATAAATAATCCGTTAGAGCCGTTGAAATTGAGCAAGGCTTTAGATAGCGAGATATTTAAGCTCAAATACAGAATGGAAAACGAACCAGAGAAGATTAATATGCTTGATTATACTATTATAGCGGCATTGCAAGACTGCTTAAATAGATACAAGGGTGTGATGAAGAATGAAATTTGAGGTTAGAAGGGATAACCGAGTTATCATGCAGACAGAAGATTGACTGGGAAGAAAACGAAAGAGGGTGACATCACTGGAAAGCCCAAAGGAATATTTACGACATCTCCGTCGGCTTGAGGTATGTATCGAACAGCGGCAGGAGGAGCTGAACCGGCTGAGAGAGCTTATCGGCTGTCATGCCATTGATTATGGCGATAGAGTTCAGACTTCGCCGTCGGCGGACAGCATACCGAATGAAGTAATAAGACGGGCAGAGCTGGAGGCGGACATAAGCCGCAAAATTGAAAGGTTTTTACAGCTTAAGCATAAAATAATCAACGAGATACAGTCGCTTGATAATGCGGTGTATGTCAAAATTTTGTATATGAGGTATGTGGAATATAAATCATTGGACGAGATAGCGGAGAAGATGAATTACTCGTATAGACAGGTGCTTAGACTGCATGGTACAGCATTAAAGGAGTTTAGAAAAAATTTGGTGTGATAAATAAAAAATGAAAAGCTCAGGTATTTTATCAATTTCGTGATCGTACGAATTTGATAAGTACCGTCAATGGAACACAATGCAAAAGATGGCACACAATGTCACATTTATCTGTGGTAGAATAGTAGCATGAAAAATTGATTAAGGACGTACCGGATTAAATCGGACGTCCTTTTTGCATGAAAGGGGCGGTATAATGCCGAGAAGCAAAGGCGGAAGACCGCCGAAGTATACGAGCAAGGAACAGATAGAAGGGCTTATAGAGGATTATTTCAAGGAATGCGAAGGCGTTCCTTTTTTTGATGATGACGGCAAGCCGCTGGTTACAGATAAAGGCTATGTTGTCTACAAGATACATCCGAAACCTCCGACAGTGACCGGTTTGGCACTGGCACTCGGTTTTAACAGCCGGCAGGCATTGCTTAATTATCAGGGTAAAAAAGAATTTAATGACACGATTACACGGGCGAAAAGCTATGTCGAGGAGTATGCCGAAAGAAGGCTGTTTGACCGTGACGGTGTGCAGGGTGCGAAGTTTTCGCTTATCAATAACTTTAAGGGATGGACAGAAAATAAAAAAGAAAACGATCATGACGAAAACAGACTTGAAGATGACCCTATTACAAAAGCATTGAAGGAGGAGTTCAAAGATGGCATTCTCCGATAAGCAGAAGGAAATATTAAAATTTGCATACAGTGATTTTGATGCGCTGATTTGTGACGGCGCTGTTAGAAGTGGCAAGACATCAATAATGTCGTTGTCATTTTTTTTATGGGGAATGGGTAACTTCAATAAGTGTGCATTTGCTTTTTGCGGTAAGTCCGTTGGAGCTGTTGAGCGAAATATAATAATGCCTCTGTTAAATATCCAATATCTAAAACAGGAATTTGATGTTAGATATAACAGGAGCGAACACGCTATTATTGCAAAGCGAGGAGACAAAGAAAACCGTTTTTATTGTTTTGGCGGTAAAGATGAAAGCTCATATACATTAATTCAGGGCGTTACACTCGCAGGAGTAATGCTGGATGGAGTCGCTCTTATGCCAAGATCGTTTGTTGAACAGGCTTTGGCTCGTTGCTCGGTATCCGGTGCAAAACTTTGGTTTAATTGCAATCCGGAAAACCCTCGGCATTGGTTCAGACAGGAATGGATTTTACAAGCACCAAAGAAAAACGCAAAGCATATTCATTTCCTGATGGATGATAACCCCAGTTTGGATGAAAGAACACGGCAACGTTACAAGAATATGTATACTGGCATGTTTTATCAGCGTTATATACTGGGGCAATGGGTAATGTCCGAGGGCTTAATTTACGATATTTTTGACCAGACTGAGAACATATTCCAAAAAGAAGAAGAACCTGTCGGAATGCGGTCGGTGGCAACAAGAACAATAGCTATTGACTACGGTACAACAAACCCAATGCGTTTTTTGGATATATGGGACGATGGCAGCATTGTTCGTGTTTGTGACGAGTATAACTGGGATAGCCGAAAAGAACACAGACAGAAAACGGATAAGGAATATGCTGATGATTTTATGGACTTTATGGGTGAGAATTACTGCGCTGTTATTGTTGACCCTTCCGCAGCCTCTTTTATAACAGAGTTGCGAAGTCGTGGCGTTTATGTAATTCCTGCGGAGAACGAGGTTTTAGACGGAATACGAAAAACGTCAACCTTAATTCAGCAAAGGAAAATTTTAGTTTGTGACACCTGCGAAACGGTGTTAGATGAAATGGGCGTTTATATGTGGGATGAGCGAGCTTCACTGAATGGCAAAGAGCAGCCGGTAAAGCAGAACGACCACAGCTTAGATGCACTTAGATATTATGTAAATTATTTGCCTGATTGGCGTTTTGAATAAAAGGGAGGTGAGAGGATGGCAAGAAAAAGCAAAAAAATAGAAAACAAAAAAATGACAACCGATGCGTTCTCAAATTCATTGTTTAGGCTCGGCTTTGGTTCTCAATCGCCTCTTGAAAGTACAGAGTACCCATTAACACGAATGACATATGATTATGCCTTGTTAAACTCGCTTTATCGTGGGAATTGGGTGGTGCAGAATGTTGTGGGTATTATTCCCGATGACATGACTAAAGGCTGGTTTACGCTTGCAGGAAGTCTATCACCTGAATACATAGCACTGTTTGAGAGAGTACAGCGAATAACGCAGATAAAAGATAAAATCAATCTTGGCTTGAAATGGGGCAGATTGTACGGCGGTTCGGCTGGTCTGATTATGATAGAGGGGCAGGAAGGCGAGCTTGACAAGCCTCTTGATTTAGAAATGATATACCCTAACACGTTTAAAGGCTTGCATATTTTAGATAGATGGAGCGGCATAACTCCCGACAGTGAGCTTGTAATGGATATGGCAGACCCAGACTTTGGATTGCCGATGTATTACAACATAACGGACGGCGAAGGCAGAATTTATGCAAAAGTGCATCATTCACGAATAATAAGATTTATCGGACGTGAGCTGCCGTATCTTGAAAAAATAGCTGAAATGTACTGGGGCGAGAGTGAAGTTGAAGCGTTATATGCCGATGTCGTAAAACATGACAACGTATCAACGAACATGGCAGCACTCACATTTAGAGCTAATGTTGACACAATGGAAGTTCAAAACCTTGACCAATTGTTCTCGGTTGCCTCCGCCGAGCAACAGCGAAGATTTTGGAATGTAATGCAAGCACAGTCAGTTTGCAAAAGCAATTTCGGTGTACAGCTTGTGAACAAGGACGATAATATAACAAACACGCAGTACACGTTCACAGGACTGCAAGAGGTCTATGACAGTATGTGTCTTGACCTTGCAGGGGCTTCGAGGATACCAGTTACTAAATTATTCGGACGTGCACCTGCCGGACTTAATGCAACAGGCGAAAGCGATTTAAGAAACTATTATGATTATATTGACTCCCTCCGGGAGAGCGTGTTAAAACCTATTATCTATAAACTGCTCCCTGTTATGGCAATGTCGGCATGGGGCGCAATACCTGATGATTTAGATATAACATTCCCGGCACTTTGGACACCGACCGCAAGAGAAACAGCGGAGATTGCGAAGTTTAAAACTGAAAGCATAATTTCGGTGTTTCAAGCCGGATTAATTGACCAGGCAACAGCACAAAAAGAACTAAAAAAGTTATCAGAAGAAACGGATATGTTTGATAGCATATCTGATGAGGATATAGCAGAAAACAAAGGCAAAACATTTCAAGACATAACAGCGTTGAGAGACCCATTAATGGGATTAGGCTATGGAGATGTTGAAAACCCTTTTGATTTAGCCACCGATGATGAAATGACCGTTGATTATTCTCCCGACCAACCGAGAGATAAAGATG
>ERZ791909.2571-NODE-2571-length-10745-cov-2.828157_pt1 | contig 10745 bp, 8 predicted proteins | sample MGYA00510143_ERZ791909 | MGnify/ENA primary metagenome ERZ791909 (study PRJEB30046, sample SAMN00792093) | human gut metagenome | study: EMG produced TPA metagenomics assembly of the A metagenome-wide association study of gut microbiota in type 2... | reverse complement strand
CTGATCGTATGAACCCTTGTATAGGAAGGTTGCATAACGTCCGGCAGGCAATTGCTTGAATCCTACATTTCCTTTCGGCCTTGCATTTGATGGTAACAACATACATACGTCAGTACGCAGTTTATCGGTTGGGGTTACCTTGGGGTCATCATGGTAGATACAGAGTGGAGAAGGGTCTCCCATCGGAAGATTTTGTTCTTTCACAAACTGAATGAGGTGCATCCATGTGCCTGCATAGTCATTTAGTTTATAATCACCAAAGAGGCGGATATAAATTACATTTCGTTGGGGGAGTTCTCTGATTTCCTTTTTCAATTCCAGATCCGGTTTAATAATTGCTGGTTTCATAATTACATAGTTTTTATTATTACGATATTCTGTTGGAGAGATACCATACATTTGTTTGAATATTTTAGAAAAAGACGATGGAGAAGCATATCCGATCCGATAGGCAATATCGGATATGGAAGTTGATGAATAACGTAATAGGCGTGCCGCTGCTTCAGTTCGTGTCCGGACAATAAAGGTACCGATGGGTTCACCCAAAAACGCTTTCATAATGCGGTGAAAGTAGAAGGGGGAGAAATGGGAAATTCTGGCCAATGATTTCAGGTCAATTTCTTCACCCAAGTGGAGATTAATATAATCTACTACTGCATTTACACACTTCTGATATTCTTCTTGCGTTGTCTTTTTTCCTTCCATGATTCAATTGGTATTTCAATGTTGCAAAGATAGGGTGAAAAGAAAGAGAGCACTTGTCCGATGTTGCTGAATGCAAATAAAAATGCTACCAGTCAATTTCTTCTATGCCTCTGCTTCGTAAAAAGGTATTGGCTTTACTGAAATGTTTGCAACCGAAAAATCCATAATCGGCGGATCGGGGAGAAGGGTGTACGGCAGTTAATATTAAATGTTTATCGGTATCGATTAGTGATGCTTTTTCTTTGGCATATGATCCCCATAACATGAATACCAGATTTTCACGTTCTTCACTTAATTTTTTGATGACTGCGTCGGTGAAAGTTTCCCATCCTATATTACGGTGTGAACCTGTTTCGTGAGCTCGTACGGTAAGTACGGAATTCATAGGGAATACTCCTTGTTTGACCCATCTATCCAGATTACCCGAATTGGGAATCGGCTTGCCTAGATCCTGATGTATCTCTTTAAAAATGTTGGAAAGTGAACCGGGAATAGCGACACCGTCCGGTACGGAAAAACATATACCATAATATTGTCCCGGATTAGGATATGGATCTTGACCTAAAATGACTACCTTTACATTCTGAAAAGGACATGAATTGAATACATGAAAAATTTGATGTCCGGGTGGAAGTATATGTGCCTTCCCGTATTCATTCTTGACAAAGTTCACTAATTTTTCGAAATAGGGTTTATCGAACTCTTCTTGCAGGCGCTGTTGCCAGCTATTTTCTATTTTGACATTCATCGTATTGAGGTAAGATTTGATTTCAACAAAGATATTAAAAAAATCAAGAATAAACTTACCTGCTACATTATTCTTCTACCTCAATCCAGAATGTTTTATCAGAGGATTCTACTCTTTAATCATTGTCAGTAACATTTTAAATCTTTCAATAGCTGTCAATGCATGCGGCGCATTAGCCGGAAATACAATACTTTCTCCTGCATTTACCGTAAAAACTTGTCCATTTACAACAATATTCGCAGATCCTTCCAATACCTGTACTAAAGCATCGAATGAAGCACTGTGTTCGCTAAGTCCTTCGCCTTTGTCAAATGAGAATAAAGTAATGTTTCCGGCAGGGCTTTTGATTAACTGCTTACTGATAATTCCACCTTCAGAATATTCTACTAATGAGGCTAGATGGAGTACAATTCCTTTTTTGAATGACTGTTCCATATTCTTATTTGTTTTTTCATTCTATGTGAGAATAAAACGTTTGAGGGAGAAAATTGTTTATCCGCTTCTTTTTTATACCTTTGTTCCGTATTCATCATTAAGTCATTAATCTCCTACATGAAACTTTGTATATAGCTAAGCTCGACGAATAATTTTTTCTAAATAAAATTATTCAGCTATAGGATAGATGCCCCGGCTTCTCTCCCTGAGTTTCGTATCTATTTATTTATCAGTTGTGTACATGTTGATACTGTTGGGTAGGATATCTTCCTTGTGTCATAAATGTGCAGTATTCATAAAGTTGAGCAATGAATTATACTTATCGACAAATTTGGCTTATCAACTATCCTGTGATGTTGAGCATTCTGATGGAACAATTAATCAATATAACCGATGCTGTTTTTCTAGGGCATGTTGGTGAGGTGGAACTTGGCGCTTCCGCTCTTGGCAGTATTTATTATCTTGCTATTTATATGTTAGGATTTGGTTTTAGCTTGGGAGTACAAGTGATGGTTGGACAGTACAATGGAAAGGGACATTATACCGGAACAGGCAGAACTTTCTTTCAGGGGTTAGTCTTTCTATGTGTACTTGCTATCTTGCTTAGCCTCTCTTCTTATTTTTTTTCTCCGTTTCTTTTGAGATATTTTGTGCACTCTTCTGAGATATATTGTGCCGTGATTGATTATCTGGATTGGAGATGTTTCGGTTTGCTTTTTTCTTTTCCCTTTCTGGCATTTCGTTCTTTTTATATTGGTATTGTCCGAACCAATGCTTTGTCATGGGCAGCACTGGCAGCCGTTCTAATAAATATTCCCTGTAATTATTGGTTTGTTTTTGTTCTTGATAGAGGAATAGCGGGTGCGGCGATAGCTTCTTCTTTGTCCGAAGCTGCTTCTCTTCTGATTGTTATGATTTATACTTGGCTGATAATCGATAGAACAGAGTTTGGACTAAAATTTATATTTGACAAATGTTTGTTAGTGGAGCTATGGCACCTCTCTGTATGGAGTATGCTCCATGCCTTTATCAGTGTTGCTCCGTGGTTTCTTTTTTTCGTGGTTATTGAACGACTGGGAGAAGCTCAGCTTGCTGTTTCTAATATTATTCGAAGTGTCTCTACAATCTTCTTTGTAATTGTCAATTCGTTTGCTGCCACTACGGGAGCATTAGTCAGTAATTTGATCGGAGCAGGAGAGAGGCAATACCTGTTTCCACTTTGTAGGAAAATTTTAAAGTTAGGCTATGCAATTGGTCTTCCTCTGATAGTATTAGCTATGGTTTTTCGTCGGCAGATTACTGGATTCTATACGGACAGTTCTCAACTTATTAATATTTCAAGTATCCCTTTTGCAGTGATGTTGCTGAATTATATGTTTGCTTTGCCTGGATATGTGTATATTAATGCGGTGACGGGTACGGGTAAAACCCGTATTGCCTTTTGGTTCCAATTGATAACAATTATTATTTATTTGTTCTATTTGTATCTGCTAAGTCATTATACCGCCTCTCTGGCAGTATATCTGACAGCGGAATATCTTTTTGTGATTTTGTTGGCTGTTCAGTCCGTACTCTATTTGCGGATATCATCGTAAGATCTTTTTAGTCCATGGGCACTCTTCCTTTTTTCTGATAAAAGCATAAATGGTCGTATACATGTCCGTCATAAGTCATTTCTGCTTCATGGAGTATACCTTCGTATACAAATCCGTTCCGTTCCAATAAAAGTCGGGAACGGGTGTTATGCGGATAACAGTTCGCTGAAATCAAATGCAATCCCAGTACGTTAAATCCATAATCCAATATGGTTCGTGTCGCTTCCGAGGCCATACCTTTTCCCCAATGGCACTCTTTCAGCCAGTATCCCAGCATACGTGTCCGGGTATTTTCCCGTTTGGGGTCAGTAATAATACCGATAGAACCCACCAGTGAATTATCTTCTTTGAGAATTATGGCAAAAACTCCTTCATTTCCCATAAATACAGTATGTAAGACCTCTTTGGAATCTTCGATACTTTTATGTGGTTCCCAGCCGGCGTTATTTCCTAAGTTTGGGTTTTGGCAACATTCAAAGAGCTCTTGCAGATCCGTTTCCCGGAAAGGACGAAGAAGGAGACGTTCGGTTTCTAAAATGGTGGTATGCATGGGATTTGATAATTTGTTTTAGGTAAAATGAATATAATATTGTGCAAATATGGCATTTTATTTCCAATGGGTGATATTTATTCATTTTTTATTATCTGCTTAATCATATTTGAGGCAAAAAACAGGAATCGATGTAATAAATCCCCGTTACCAAAGAAGAAATGCGATCAAAATAACATGAATTGCTTTCGGATCTTAATTATACTACCGGGGGAAGAGATAAAGTGATGCTCTACCAATCGTCAAAGTTTGACCGGAATTGTACTTTGGTTGTTGATGGATAATATATAATTTTCTCTTTCCTTCTTCATAAATCATCTTTTTTTCTCTTTTCTCACTTTTTCTTATACGATTTCGGGACATAATTATCCAAATTTATGTCATAAGATACAGCTATACTTTTATGTCATGGATTTATAAAGCACCTTTCAGTGTATCTTATACTTTTGCAGGCAGATTTCAGTAGTTATTAGAGAAATTGATTAGGTGAAAGAGGTTTTATAAACAAAGGAAAAGAGGATATCTTAAAAATATCCTCTTTAAAAGAAAGTAATGATACACAATAATAATCTAACAGAGCGACAATGAACTCAAAAAAAGTACTTTTCATCATCTTCATTTGTGCATTGACTGTGACCGGATGCGATACACAAGAACAAACTACTATAGATAGTGGCTTAACTCTGATACGGGCTACACAAACACTTGATTCTTTATATGCAAATTATTCTGTATCAGGAACCTGTTTGTTAAGAGAGAATTATCCTTCTAATGTAGGAAATTACACAGCCACGTATCTGGCTTCTGAAGAACAAAAAGCAATCCCCAATCAATATTCTTACTTCCGGGACATTTTCTGCTGTAAATGCACTATGTGCAGCAACCGGGGATGAGAGCTATAAGACATTACTCGATAACAAGGTATTGCGGGGACTTGAAAAATATTTAGATATCAGCAGAAGCCCTGCCGGTTATGCCTCGTACATAAACACGGCTTCCCAATCCGACCGCTTCTACGATGATAATATCTGGTTGGGTATTGACTTCACAGATGCTTATCTAAATACAAAAGAAGAAAAATACCTGAAGAAAGCCCAGCTTATCTGGAAATTTATAGAGAGTGGAGCAGATGACAAATTAGGCGGAGGTATCTATTGGTGTGAGCAAAAGAAAGTATCTAAAAATACATGTTCTAACGCACCGGCATCAGTGTTCGCATTAAAAATGTTCAAAGCTATCCGAGATAGTTCTTACCTGATAAAAGGGCAGGAACTATATGAGTGGACTAAAAAAAGACTGCAAGATTCGACCGATTATTTATACTTTGACAATATCTCTTTGGATGGGAAAATTGATAAGTCTAAATATGCCTACAATAGTGGGCAAATGATGCAGGCTGCCACTTTATTATATCAACTTACCGGTTGTAGCCATTTTTTGAAGGATGCTCAAAATATAGCAAAAGCGTGTTATAACTATTTTTTTATAAATTTTATACCTGAAGAAGGGGAACCTTTCAAACTCCTTAAAAAGGGGGATGTATGGTTTACTGCCGTTATGCTGAGAGGGTTCATTGAACTCTACCAAACTGACCATAATAAAACATATATGAACTCTTTCAATCAAAACATGGATTATGCATGGGAACATGTGCGTGATGAGAAGGGGCTTTTTGATATCGATTTCAGTGGAAGAACCCATGATGACCGCAAGTGGCTGTTAACGCAAGCTGCTATGGTAGAGATGTATGCTCGGTTAGCAGTAACTAAATAAATATAAACACTTATTAAAAAAGAATTGGTATGACAAAAGAAAACTCTTCCTAGCTCATTCTTCCTGTTTACATAAACAAGGAACTATCAGATGTTGAAAAATAAATGTCTTTTTAATCAAAGTTAGTATTATGAAAATAAAAAAACACATTCTAATACCTCTAATGGTATTGCTACTTTTTGGAAGTATGGACGCGATGGCCGCCATAGAGCAGGCTATACAAGTAAAAGGTAAGGTTGTAGACAATATTGGCGAACCTGTAATTGGTGCTAATGTAGTTGTAAAAGGGACCACGACCGGAGTGATTACTAGTATAGACGGTAGTTTTGCCATCGACGCTGTAAAAGGTTCTACTATTGTGGTATCTTTTATCGGTTATTTATCTCAGGAAGTAAAAGTAACTGGTAATTTTCTAAATATTACATTAGAGAACAATACGGAATTGTTAGACGAAGTAGTGGTAGTGGGCTACGGTGTACAAAAGAAAGCCAACCTTACGGGTGCTATCGCCACAGTAGGGGCGAAGGAACTTGAGGACCGTCCTGTAACTAATGCTGCCGCAGCACTTCAGGGTAAGGTAGCCAACTTGAATATCTCCAATGGAGACGGTGGTCCGGGTAAGAAGGCATCGTTCAATATTCGAGGTTATGCCGGACTGGACGCAACCTACAGTCCATTGGTTATCATAGACGGTGTAACCGGTTATTTCGATGATTTGAATCCCAATGACATTGAGACGTTGACTGTATTGAAAGATGCTGCTGCAAGTGCTATCTATGGAGCGCAAGCTGCCTACGGTGTGATATTGGTTACCACTAAGTCAGGTAAGAAGAATGAAAAGACTGTCATCAATTATAACAATAATTTTTCGTTCAACAGTCCGACCGTACTACCCAAAACAGCCGGTTCATTGGAGTTTTCCAGACTTTTTAGAGAAGCTGACATCAATGGAGGCGGTAGTGGTATTATTGACCTGGAGACGATGGAGCGTATTGAAAAATATTACTATGATCCGACCAGTATTCCCAACAACGTGCCGCAACGAGATAATCCGGACCGTTGGGCTGATTGGGGAGACGGACGTTCAAATGCCAACGAAGACTGGCAAAAAGCTATGTTTAAGAATAACCAGCTGAACCAACAACACAACATCTCAATTCGGGGTGGTAGCGACAAGACTACATACGTCATGTCTCTGGGATATCTGAAAGACGAAGGCAAACTGAGATATTACGATGATCATTATCAACGTTACAATGCGTTGGCCAAAATTACGACTGACGTGACGAAGTGGCTGACCGTGGGCTTGAATGTACGTTATTCACACGAAAAGAGTGTATCTCCCGCTTACGGCATGAATCCGGGTGGCAGTGTCAACGATATGATTGGTTGGACACAAGTAGTGTGGCCTACTATTCCTGTGCGTGATCCCAATGGACATTTCTCTCCGGCCGGACGTATGGTATTCATTGCCGATGCCAATCCTCAGACTTCATACACCGATAACTTCTGGGGCACTGCTAACGTAGTCATCAAGCCATTGAAAGGTTGGACTATCAATGCCGACTTTACCTACAACAAATGGATGAACAAACGTAGTTACTCCAAAGGTCTCATTTATTCCTACTCGGTGAGCAACGAGCCTTACCTTGAAGGTGGATTTGGAACTGAAGATACGCGTGTATGGCAGGAATCTAACAATGATGACTTCACATCAATGAATGCATATACTACGTATGAAAAAGAGTTCAAGGGACACAATTTCAAGATAATGGCCGGTATGCAGTCGGAATATAAGAAGAACTTCGGTCTTTATGCCAATAAAATGGGGATGGTATTACCGGGTCAACCGTCCATTTCTACCAGTACAGGAAAGATAGAGGCCTGGGATTCTCTGGATCATTATGCTACTCTCGGTTTCTTCGGTCGTTTCAACTATGACTACAAGAGCCGTTATCTCTTTGAGTTCGACCTGCGCAGAGACGGTTCTTCCCGTTATGCCAAAGGACACCAGTGGGGAACTTTCCCAGCTTTTTCCGCCGGTTGGAATGTGGCTAAGGAAGCTTTCTTCGAACCTTATACTTCGATACTTTCCGAATTACGTTTAAGAGGATCTTGGGGAGAATTGGGCAATATGCGGGGAAAAAATTACCAATATATCTCTACCGTACCTTATAACGCTACGACCGATTATATTATGGGTGACAAACGAATCAGTGCCTTTGGTGCTCCTAATATGATTGCCTATAATACATGGGAGAAGAATCGTACTTTGGACTTTGGCGTTGACATCGCCGCACTGAACAATCGGCTTACTATGTCGTTCGACTGGTACAGAAGAGATATTATCGGACTTATTACAAAGGGTGTCACTTTGCCTGCCGTGTTGGGTGTAAACTCTCCTGATACGAACAATGCCGATATACGTAATGAGGGTTGGGAACTGACACTCGGATGGAGAGACCAGTTCTCGCTGGCATCTAAATCATTCAACTACAGTGTATCGTTCAATCTTTCAGATTACCAAGGAACTGTTTTGAAATATTCAAATCCCAAGGGGCTGATATATGACTACTACGTAGGTAAGAAGATGGGGACCATATGGGGATATACCACCGATCATATAATGACCGATCCTGCTGAAGCGAAAGCCATTAACGATTCTGGCGTACAGAACAAGTTTGGTGGTGACTGGGTTGTAGGTGACATCAAGTATGTGAATCTGGATGATGATCCTAACATTAACGATGGAAATCAGACGCTGGAAGACCATGGAGACCTCTCTATCATTGGTAATGATACCCCCCGCTATAATTTTGGTTTTGGCTTCAATGCAGACTGGAACGGTATCGACTTTTCGATGTTTTTACAAGGAACCATGAAACGTGACTTATGGCTGGAAGGTCCTGTTGCCTTTGGACTCGGAGGTGGGCAATGGGGTTCCAATGTATGGAAAAACACACTGGACTGCTGGCGTGAGGATGGAAGTAATCCGGATCCATGGTTACCAAGACTCTATTTGTGGAGCACCAGTAAGAATTTGCAGAAACAGACCCGTTACATGGACACTGGTGCTTATTGCCGCCTGAAGAATATTCAGTTGGGATATTCGTTACCGGGAGCTATTATTAATAAGGTAGGGCTGGAAAAAGTACGCATTTACTTCAGTGGAGATAACCTGCTGACTTTCTCCGGTATTAACGAGAACTTTGATCCCGAAGCTCCGTGGGGCGGTGCATATCCCATTTCCAAGTCAATTTCCTTTGGTGTTAACGTTACATTCTAAAACTCTAAAAATACAAAAAGATGAAAAAGTTAATCTATACACTTTGCCTATTTACCGGCATGGCAATCTCTTCTTGTGAAGACTGGTTGGCAAGAGACCCACTGGATCAGATTGCGGATGTGAATCTGACCTATACGGCAGATGAATGCAAACTGTACGTAAATCAGTTTTATACCTCATTTTGGGGCTCGCCTAACAACTATATTTATCATATTGACCGAGGTTCGGATAACCTGCTTAGTGATAATTATCAAGATAACAAAGACTTGATTGAAGGTTTGCACCAAGTTCCTTCCAGTGGCGAAGGCTGGGGAACTACTGAATGGGGAAAAATACGCAGTGTCAACTTTTTGTTGGATAACTGTGACAAGTCTCCCGAACCGGAAAAAGCCCGCAAATACATTGGTGAAGCTTACTTCTTCAGAGCTATGCTCTACTATGAACAGTTTCTGCGGAAGTTTGGCGGTGCTCCCTGGATTGATAAAACACTGGATCTTGAATCAGGAGAATTGTACGGCCCTCGCCTGAAGCGGCACGAGTTAGCTGATAAGATTCTGAATGACATGGATGACGCCATAGACAGATTACCGACATATAGTCAGCAGGAGACCGGACGTGTCTCAAAAGAGGCAGCTATGCTATACAAAGCACGAATTGCCCTGTTCGAAGCCACTTGGGAAAAGTATCATGCCGGTACACCTTTCGCCGGAGAGGGAAATGTACAAGCTTATATGGAAGAAGCGGCCAGAATGGCGAAGTTGGTCATTGACAGCCAGTTGTTTGACTTGGACAACATGGGCGTGGAAGACGGCTATCACACACTGTTCAACCGTTGGGACTATTCAAGCAGCAAGGAGATTATGCTATGGAAGAAATTTGATCGCTCACTGGGATTTTGGCACAATGATAACCGTAATCCCGGACGTAATGGTGCCGGTGTAGGATTGACCAGGGCATTGGTTGATTCCTATCTCTGCATCAGTGAAGACGGTACACAGGCATTGCCGATAAGCCTGGCCGAAAATTATGCAGGGGATACTAATCTATTGAATGTGGTTGCCAACCGTGACCCACGCTTGGCACAAACAATGTTTACTCCCGGACGTCCGAGAACTATCAACGGGAAGGATACAACGGTTGTGTTCATAAAGCCGAATATTACCCTTTCCGGTGTAGAGAAGTGTTCCACAGGATATGAACTGGCCAAAGGTGCTGATCCCGATGCCAACGAACAGGAGACCATTTCGGGAAGTATCAAAGGAAGTATCATTTTTCGTTATGCTGAAGCACTGCTGATTTATGCAGAGGCAAGAGCCGAACTGGGTAACATCACACAGAATGATTTAGACATTACCATTAATAAACTGCGTGATAGGGTAGGTATGCCACATCTCACACTTTCCGTAGGTTATACCGATCCGAAGGGAGACTTTACGGCAGCAAGAGGTTATGAGGGGGTACCGGTTTCCAATCTGCTACAGGAGATTCGACGTGAACGCCGTATAGAATTAGCATGTGAAGGTTACCGCCACGATGATTTAAAGCGTTGGCGTGCCCACCACTTATGGAATCACGATAGAATACAGGGGGCAAACGCTGCTCAGTTTGAAAACCTGGATTGGTTAGTGAAGTATTTCCAAAACGACTTCCACA
>ERZ791909.2563-NODE-2563-length-10771-cov-10.907615_pt1 | contig 10771 bp, 9 predicted proteins | sample MGYA00510143_ERZ791909 | MGnify/ENA primary metagenome ERZ791909 (study PRJEB30046, sample SAMN00792093) | human gut metagenome | study: EMG produced TPA metagenomics assembly of the A metagenome-wide association study of gut microbiota in type 2... | reverse complement strand
AGATCGAGGTCGCGCGCAAAGGCGGCGCGGTTCAGCCTGGCCTGATCCTCAGCCTGCTCGTAAAGGCGCTGCGTGTCCGCGCTGATGAGCTGGTCCGACGCGCTCGCGCCCTTTGTGAACCACAGGTGGCAGCCCAGGTGGTTGCCGGTGCAGAGCTGCTGCTCGATGCGCGCGAGCTTGTCGGGGGAATAGATGCTGCGGCCGAAGCAGCGCTCGATGTAGCCGCGGTCCTCCGTTTCGTGCTCATTGGAGCGCAGACGCGAGCGCAGCGCGTTCGAGACCTTGACCATGCCGTTTTCCCCGGGCATGGCGGAACGGCCGATGGTCAGATCGTCCGTGCGGACGATCTCGGTCGGCAGGAGCTTTGTGAGAAGCGGCGCCCACTTGTCGTCAAAGTGCAGCTGGAACCCGCCTTTTTTATGCACCGTGCCATCGAATTGCAGGTACTTTTCAAATGCCGTGCGCACGGCGATCTCAAGCTCGGCGGCGTTCATCGTGCCGGGGCAGGCGAGCGCTTGCGCGAGCCCTTTTTCCCACGGGGCGAGAATGGGCGGCTTTTGCCCGAGGATCCTCTTCCAGCGATCGGACTGCACGGCGTAGACAAGTTGGTTTTTCTCCATCCACTCCTGCCGCGAGAGCTGGTATTCCGACGCGAAAAACTCCTCCGCGTGCTTGCGGCGGAGATCGGCGAGCACAGGGCGCTCGGGCAGTTCCTTTTCATACGCCGCGTTCTCGAGCGCCAGCCAGCACAGCTCGTCGAAAACGTTCTGCCGCGCGTCGCCCGCCCAGTAGGCAAAGAGACGCTTTGGCATCTTGTCGCCGAACCACTTGTGCACAAGGCCGATGACGCAGTTCATGTAAAAGTCCGGCTCACCGTTTGATTTGAGCGCTAAGAACTGCGGCTCGAACTGATAGTCCCCGCTCGCCGTCCAGACGAGGTTGATGGCGCGGCGCTGCTGGGCGGAATAGCTTGACGTTTCCATGTCAGTCGGTGAACAGACGGCTGCGGTCAAGCTTTGCGGGGATGCGCGCGGCGATGACGTCGCGGATCAGGCTCTGCTCATAGGAGTCAAACGCCTTGTTCGTGATGCCCATGTCAAGCGCGCGGCTCGCGCCCACGCCGCGGCGGATCAGACGCAGCGCGTCGAGAAGACCGCGCAGGTCGAGCGCCTTTTCGGAGATCTCCGCGTTTTCGCACTTTTTCTGCAGGTCGAGGAACAGCTGGGCGAACTGCTCCTTATACTTCTTTTCAAGCGTCGGGAACTCATCGCTAAGCAACCGCACAAGACCGTCCTGGTCGATGGACGGCATCTGGATGACGACAAAGCGCGACGTGAGCGCTTCGTTCAGCTCGCGTGTGCCGGCATAGCCGTAGTTCATCGTGCCGATGAAGCGCGCGGCGGGATCGACCTCCACGCGCTCGTAGCCGGGAACATCGATGGCGCGGCGGAAGTCGAGCGTCGCGTGCAGTACAGCAAGCGCCTCATTTTTTGCCATGTTGATCTCGTCGAGCACGCCGAAGCCACCATGCTTTGCGCAAAGGTACACGGGGCCGGGGCGGAAGCGGACCTCGCCGCCCTCGAACGTGTCCATGCCGATGAGGCTCGCGGCGTCCATGTTCACGTGGAACGACACGTCCCATGCGGGACGGGCGAAGACCTGGGCGAGGTTTTCCGCCAGTACGTTTTTGCCCGTGGCCTTGCTGCCCGCGAGCAGCAGGTTCTCCCCGCACAAAATGGCGGCGACCGCCGCCTCCCACACGTCCTTGCCATAATAATGATACCGCGGCTGCGGGATGCGGTTTTGCAGCTCCGGCGGCGTCGGATACTGCGCGTTAAATTCACGAATGCCATCCAAAAGGTCGGGACTCAGCCCCTCCTGTTTCAAAAAATCCAACAAATCGATCACTCTTTCTTGCCATGTGCACTGCACGTTCTTTTTTTCGGTCATCATCATAACACGGAAAAGGGAGTTTGCAAGTGGTTTTTGAAATTTTTTGCAAAACCTCTACGGGGTTGTGTCCCTGCGCCGCGCAGGGGAGCGGTTAAGGGGGATATTCTCTCACGTGAGAGAATATCCCCCTTACACCCCCAAGAGAACGCAAGGGGCTCTGCCCCTTGACCCCGCCATTGCAAGCGAGCAGCTCGCAGAGGTGCGATGCTTGCCGATTGCACTGCCCATAGCGCGGCGTTGCCGCGTTTAGAGCTGCAAGACGACTTGCCTCTGCTTCTACTATCCGCTGCCGCTCTGCCTGTCTCGTAGTAGTGCAGACTAATTTCCGTCTACCGGAGCACTCATCAATGCGGCGAGCGCAGTAATGCCGCATTCGGCAGGCAGTCTGCCGCCGAGGTAGCGTCACTCGCGCCTCACGATAGTAAGGCGCGGTTGCAATCGGTAACGACTCGCAGAAGATTCATGGCGAAGCCATGTACACTGCACCCGATTGCGCAGCGTGTGCAGTTCTTCAAGATCGAGACTGCCAATGTCGGGGGTTGAGGGGGACTCCCCTCGCGTTCTCTTGGGGGATCTAAAGGGGGCCATTCTCTCACGTGAGAGAATGGCCCCCTTTGTCCGCACCCTGCGGGTACGCAGGGAATAGGAAAACGGCCCTTGCGCCGCATTGCAAAATGCGTATTGACAAAATATGACGTTATCCATATAATGTCATAAGTTGAAAAAAGGGAGGACGTCTGCTATGCTGCTGAAAAAACGCAACAAATGTCATTTCGTTTTCCTTTTTGTTTTTCATATTTAGAATATGGACCATCTGTCGATTCCTCGACAGGTGGTCTTTTTTTAGGAGGAGAGAGCGATGATCGAAAATTGGAAGGACGTTCAGATCGTGCCGGAGTTCTGCGATCAGGGCGTGGACTGCTACCGTTTGGAGGGAGGGCACTTCCTCAACGAGTATTACATTGTCTCGGAGGCCGAGACGCGAAAGCTGATGAACCATCCGGAGGTGGTGGGCTACGAGGTGTACGCCTCGCTCGTGACGGCGACCTCGCAGATGATGTACTACCTGAAGGAGAAAAAGAAGATCACGTCGGCGAATATCCTCTCGATCCTGCGGGGAGCCTTGAACTACCCGCTGGAGGAGAGCTGCTACAAAGAGCACATCCGCGTCCACGACATCAGCTTTATGTCGAGCGAGCGCGTTTTTGAAAACGGCGAGATGACGGGCCTTGAGATCAAATACTGCAAGCTTGCCACCGTGCCGAACAGCACGCTGCTGATCGGCGACATCATCGCCTCCGGCGAGACGCTTGTGAACTGCCTGCGCTATGTGATCGACTATTACCGCAAGCAGGGGGCCAAGCTGCGCAACATCGTCCTCTTCACGATCGGCGGCACGCAGGGCGTTGAGATCCTGGAAAAGCTGACGCAGGAGATCCGTGTGTACTGGCCGGGCTTTGAGGGATTTGTCACGGTGTATTACGAGGGCATTTTCAGCTGCTATGAAGAGGGAAACAAGGGCGTTTCCGGCATCAACCGCGCGCTGATCGACTTCTACTGGAAAGGCGGCATCATTGCCCCTGCCTTCCGTCGCGCGACACTCTCGATGCAGAATCCCCTTTTTGAAAAGTGCACGATCTACGACGGCGGCGCCCGCCGCTACGAGATCCACGAGCATATTGAAGAGGTGCTCGAATTCTGGAACGGCATCTTAGAGCGCGCCGACAGCATCGACAAGCAAGCGCTGCTCGAGGAAAAGCTCGGGCATTTGCTGCCGATCTCCTACGAGGACTGGCTGAAGGACTGTCACTATGAAAAACTGGACAAAAAGACGACGCGCTGGCTCTATCAGCAGGAGCGCGGCTTTGTGGAGGGCCTGCGCGATGTTTCGCTGAAGGAGATCGCGCGCCAGCGGATCGACGAGTTCACCACGACCCTGAGAAAGTATATCCTTTAAAAAATTTATAGATCAGAGAGGACAGAACGCATGAAGAATGAAAAGACGGTAGTGGATATTGACTACGCAGAGGCGATCGTGCCGAAAAGCGCCCGACGCGGCATCGTGACCATGTTTATGATCATGCTGGGCTTCACCTTTTTCTCCGCGAGCATGTGGGTGGGCCAGCAGTTGGCGGACGGCCTGGATTTTCAGGGCTTCGTCGTGTCGATGATCGTCGGCGGCGTGATCCTGAGCCTGTACACGGGACTTTTGGGCTACGTGGGCGCGGAGACGGGCATGAGCCTCGACCTTCTGGCCCGCAAGGCGTTTGGCGTCAAGGGTTCGTATCTGCCCTCGGCCATGATCTCGTTCACGCAGATCGGCTGGTTCGGCGTGGGCATCGCCATGTTTGCCATCCCGGTCGCGAATGAGCTGCTGGGCGGCAGCAAGACGGCGGAGTGGGCGCTGGTGATCGTTGCCGGTATCTGCATGACGGCCTCGGCCTACTTTGGCATCAAGTCGCTCACGATCGTCAGCTATATCGCCGTCCCGATGGTGGCGGTGCTGGGTACGGTCGCGATGATCCTCGCCGTCATGCGCGGCGACGGCACGATCGTCGATCAGTTTGCCAAGTCCAGCGGCACGCTGACGGTGATCGGCGGCGCGGGACTGGTCGTTGGCTCGTTCGTCTCCGGCGGCACGGCGACGCCGAACTTCTCCCGCTTTGCCAAAAGCGGCAAGGTGGGCGCCATCACAACGGTGATCGCGTTCTTCATCGGCAACTCTCTGATGTTCTTCTTCGGCGGTGTCTCGTCGGTCTATGTGGGCGGCAACGACATCTTCGAGGTGATGATCAACCTTGGGCTGTTCTATCTCGCCATCCTGGTCCTGGGCCTGAACATCTGGACGACGAACGACAACGCGCTCTATTCCGCGGGCCTCGGCCTTGCCAACATCTTCGGCCAGAAAAAGAAGCCCATGGTGCTTGTCTCCGGCATCATCGGCACGGTGCTCGCCGTCTGGCTGTACTGGAACTTCTGCGGCTGGCTGAACATCCTGAACTGCACGCTGCCGCCGGTGGGTATCATTCTGGTGCTGGGCTATTTCCTGAACAAGGAAAAGTATCAGGACGTGGAGGTCAGCGAGAATGTCAACTGGTTCGCAGTGCTCGGCGTGGTGCTCGGCGCGGTGGTAGCAAATCTGGTGCACTGGGGCATCGCCTCGATCAATGGCATGGTGGTCGCCGCGGTGTGCTACCTGATCGGCCGCGCGGTGGAGAAGAAGTAAAAAGGTGTAACTTCCGCCAAGAAAATTGCAGAACAAAAGCCCATCAGCTCGTCGAGCTGATGGGCTTTTTCCTTTGCATGAAGTGCAGAAGATCACTTCGTGCTCGCCGCGTAGAGCATGATCGCCGTCAGCGCGATATAGACCGCGCAGGCCGCGGCGATCACAGCGCAGAGTGCGATGCAGGCGACGCGAAGCGTTCTCTTTTGCCGGAGCTTTCGCGCCGATAGCACGACGCCCGCGATGGACAGAAAAAACAGTAGTGCTGCGATCCAAAGCTGCATGAGACGCTCCTTCCTTCACTCCGCCGCAGGGCGGAAGACGTCGATCATGTCGGTGCACCACTTGAGCTCGCGGGTGAAGCGGCGGCGCAGCGCGTCGGGCGGCTCCTTGCCCTTGCCGACATCGAAAAAGCCGCGGCCGCTGTGTACGGCGAGGTACAATGTCCCATCAGAATGCAGGCTGATGGAAAAATCGCCGAAGGCGCTATTGGTGAGCGCAAGAATGCGCTCCATGCGGCTGGGATTCAAAAAGCGCAGCGCCCAGTCGGCATCATCGCAGCTCAGGTTGAAGTGCTTGTTGAAATCTTCATAGTCCGTCTTGATCGTTTTGGCGCGGAAGAGCTTGTCGAGCTTACCGCGCGGCCAGAACATGAGGTTTGCGGGGTACGTTTTGCCGAGCTCACAGGCCATCCACTGACCATTGTAGACCACGCGCTCGGCGGACTCCAGCATGTCGTTGTTTTCATTGCGGTATTCGTCCACATCCGTCAGCGTGACGGTGCAGAGCTCGGACGTAAGGCCGCGGTAGGTGAAGTCGATGCGGCCGCTGGCGCTGTCGTAGACGTATGACGGCAGCGGAATGTTTGAACCCTTGATATCCACAAGGTTTTGCTTTCCGATGGGCTGCACGTCTTCAAAATTCGCGTTCATGATCTCCGGCACGAGGGACTCAAAGACCGCTTTTCCGGCGGCCTTCCGGTGCTTGTTCAGAACGCCCTGCCCCAGCAGCGCGACGACGATGCCGATGACCGTCAGCGGCGTGACCGAGGTGAAAATACCGATCGCCGTCGCGGCGCAGCCAATCACCGTGAGGAGCTTGCCGCGGCCACCGCCGCGCTTGCCGTTTTGCAGCTCGCGCGCGAGCTGTTCGTCTGTCATTGTTTGATTTTTTTCCATCGTATCATCCTTTCTCAGTCCCGCGCCGCAAAAAGAGCGGTGTTTTTCAGCAGAAGATCCAGCGTTTCCTCCATTGCGTGCAGCGACGTGCAATAGCTGCGGCGCAGGGCATCAAGGTCGCGCAGGTCTACATTACTGGCAACGGCGGCAAAGCCATAGCCTGTTTCCACCGCCAGCGAGAGCACCCGGCCTTCCCAGCGGAAGCCCAAAAGCTGTCCTTCGACGCGCTGCCTGAACTCGTTCATCAGCTCCATAAACTGCGGGGCAAGAAGGGAGAGGGCATCCTGCTCCGGCTCTGCTGTGACGCAGAAGCATCGGTCAAACAGCGCATCGCCCGTCGCTGCGCCGCGCGGACTGTCCTCCGTCCTTGCGTTGACGAGGACGGGGGAGGGGGCGGGCGTCTGCGTTTCGCAGCGCAGCACGAGGCCTTTGAAGACCATCTCGTGGCAGGTCTCATAGCCTTCGTGACCGCACCCTCGCTCATACACATGGTCCAGCCGCACATTGGCGGCGGAAAAATGCACGCCGCGATAATCGCCCTCATGGAAATTCTCAACCGTACATTCCTCCCACTGACCGTCCAGCAGGTGGAACGTCCGGAGAAACGGCTCGTCAACGCACATTTCCGGTGTGTGCATATCCGGGCCGAAGGCCTTTTCCCATTCCGCACGGAAAAAGTCTCCAAACTGCTCCTGTATCAGGGCCTGGAGCTTCTTTTGCGCGCTGCCGCCCAAAAAGACCGCGCAGCAGACGCCGCCGAAGAACAGCACCCCCGTCAGGATGGCCTTGAGCGCGGTGTCCTGCACGGCAAAGTACGAGACCGTGCCGCTCAACGCGCCAAAAAGGCCCACCAGGATCCAGATGCGCGACATTTTCTGATAGTGCCCGAGCTTTTTCGAAAGCTCGGCGTCGCTGAGTTTTCCTCTTCCCGTCATTTCACATCCATCCTTTATCATGGCGTTTTCAAATATCCCAGTTGTCCATCCAGTTTTCGCCCCAGTCGTCAGCGGGATCATACGGCGCTTCGGGGATCCAGCCCGCGGGATAGACGAGACCGTCTTCGTCGTGGTAGGCAAGGCCGTCGTCGCCGATGGTATAATCGCTGCCCAGAAGGTAACGGTTCACACCGTCGTAGTACCAGATATAGAAGGTGGAGTATTCGTCTTCGTAAAACTCCGCGTTTTCCATGTCCGTGTAGGTGTAGAAGTCGGCGTTGCGGTAGAAGACACCGTCAAAGTGCTGATCGTCCCCGTAACGGCCAAAGCGTTCGGCGGAGAGAGTGAAGCTATTGCCGTCGTCGCTGGGGCAGAGGTAGGCGCGCGTTCCGTTGTCGTAGAGGTAGAGGCCCATGCCCTCGCCCTCGTCGTTCATCGTGCCGCTCATGGAATAGTCCGGTGAGCAGGCGATGTACTGCATGAGGGACGAGTCGATGACGATGGTCTCGCCCAGGGCGTTCTGCCACATGCCGTCCCAGTTGCTTTTATCCCACTCGACGATCTCCGCCTCGTCGTCGCGGAGGAAGGTGTGGCGGTGGATGGTGAGCCCGCTGCCCTCGCCGTTCTGGTTCGGCAGCAGCACGCCGTCGTCGCGCAGGAGAAAATTGTAGAGAAAGCCGTTGAAAAAGATCATCGGCCGGCCGCTCGCCTCGGACAATTCAAATTCTCCGCGCCCGCCGAGCCCCCAGCCGGTGCGGTAGGCATAGAAGCCCTCCTCACTGTCAAAGTACAGCCTCGAGGTGCCGTCGATGCTCCACATCCCGTCGAGAAATTCCATGTCCATGACGGTCTCATAGCCGCTTTGCGGATCATCAGAGCTGCTGTCGCCGCAGGCGGTCAGGCTCAGCAGGAGCAGCAGCGCGAGCACGAGCGGCAGAAGATACGTTCGGTGCGTCATGCTGTTCACCGCCTTTTTAGTAGCAAATGCTGAAAAACAGCGTGTTGTAGGGGTCGACAAGGTCAATGTCCATGATGCTCGCCTCGGGCGCGATGCTATCGAGCTGCATCCGCCTGGCGCAGTCCTTATAGTTGTCGAGCTGCGGCATGGCGGCGAAGACCAGCCCGTCGTAATCGTCGGGCAGGTAGACCATGTAGCTCTTGGTCAGCACCATCGCCCAATCGCTGACGTTGTACTGCCAGTCGGTCGAGTAGGCGAATTCGATGAGGTATTCGTTGCCGTTATAATTGACGGTATGAACATAGTAGTTGTCGCCGCGCTGGCTGTTGCCGTAGGCGGTGGCGGCGGTGAACCACATGCCGGTGTAGTAGTCGTAGAGCTCGCTGTCGGTGTTGGTGATGTACTGCTCGGTGAAGTACGGGATGGAGCTCTCGGGAATGTAGCAGATGGCGTCGAACTGAATCTCGCGGATGCCGTCGTGCGACTGGTCGCTGTGCTTGATGACCTCCCAGTAGCAGTCGTCTCTCTCATATCCGTCGCCAAGGCCAGAGTAGCAGGCAACACCGTTTTCCAGAAGATAAGTGCCCGTGTTGACCGCAGCGTTGATCTGTAAGCCGTTGTCAGAGAAATAGGGCGTGTCGGTCAGATCGGTCTGCACGCCGTTTTCGTGGAAGTAGGAGTAATCCGGCTCGAAGACATAGCGCTCGTCGGCATCCCAGAACCAGACCATCTGCGTCGTGCTCATGTCGGCGTGCTGGAACGTCACGACGACGTCGCTCTCGCCATCGCCGGTGATGTCGTCGAACGAAATGTCAAAGCCCGTGCCGTCGTCGTTCGCGTCCTCGACCGTCACGGGGAAGGACACGCTGTCGAAGAGCTCCTGCTCTGGCTCGTCGCGGTAGAAGGCTGCGCTCTCAGGTCCCACGGTGACGAGGACCTTGACGCTGCCCTCGCCCTCGTGTGTGATGGTGCCCTCGGCGGCGACCACGCCGCTCGCGCGCCAGTCGTCGCCCGTGACGTCATCGCTGCTGTCGCCGCAGGCGGTCAGGCTCAGGCAGAGCAGAACCGCAAGCAGCACCGCAAGGAAATGATGGAAAGTTTTCATCTTCTTTTCTCCCTTCTTCACGTTTCAAAACGGCTTACTCAAGACGCTCGTAGTAGTCGTTCTCGCCGCCCCACACGATGGAATCGGTGTCAAAAAGCGTGAATTCGTAGGTGACGTCCTGATACGTCGTGGAAACGGCATAGTACACGTCGTCCACATCGGTCGGGGCCGAGATAAAGCCGCCGTCGACCTCGGTCGTCTCCGCGCCGGGCGCGCGCTCGTAGAGACCCCAGAGACCGCCGCTGCTGTCGATGTAGATGTAGCTGTCGGCGTCGAGATCACCGTCCAGATACCAGATGCCCGCAAGGTAAGAGAGATCGACCGAACTGTCGCTGCTGTTGTAGTCTTCGGCCTGCGCGTCGAACTCGTCGAGGCTCATTTCATAGGTGAACGAGCCGAGCGAATAGATGTTCACGCTGCTGCCGTCGGCGGAGAACTGATAGGCGACGCCGTCGTGCTCGTTGTAGGCGTAGATGCAGTCATAGTCCGCGTCGTACTGCAAATAGCCGCTGGCGGCGAGGTCGTCGTTGCTGCCGATGCGCCAGCGCGAACCGTTGGTGTCGATGATGAGATAGTCGAAGTCCGTGCCGCTGTCGGGCAGATAGTAACCTTCGAAAGCGCTGTAATCATAGCTGTCGTAGCTTTCCTTGACAAAGCCGTCGATCGTCGACGGCACAGTGGAGTCGTTGCCGTAGTCCGCGGAGTCGCCGGAGTTGTCGCTGCCGCAGGCGGCGAGGGCGAGGCAAAGGATCAGTGTCAGAGTGCAAAGGGCGAAGTGTTTACAAGCGTTTTTCATGTTGTTCTCCTCTCAATTTTCAAAAATCGGCGCGCTCAGTGCGCCCGTTCCGCCATGGACAGAATTTCGTCATGGCTCAGCTCCACGTTGTCGAAGCGGACAAAGATGCCGTTCGTCATGGCGCTGTTCCACACCGCGGGATCGGCAAGCGGGCGGAAGCGGAGCTTGTCGAGATGCGGCTTCATATCGAGCAGCAGGCGGCTGCCGGAGATGAAGTCCACCCGGAGAATGTAGTCCGGGAGCGGTGTGACGGCTGAGATGTATTTTCGGTACAAAGGCATTCCTCCCCTCCGGAAAATAAAAGATCCACCGTACAGCCATTGTACGGTGGATCGGAAAAAGTTGGTATTAACCAAAGGTTAGATAATTTCTTGGGAATATCAATGCAAAATAGGCGTGCTGCGTCCTTGCTGTGCCTTAGCTCTTCGGCGCGGCAAGCTCGGCGAGCCGCTTGCGTTTGGTGCGCACGTCGCCTGTGATGAGAAGCTTAGAATAGATCTGATTGATGTACTGCTTCACGCTTCCCTCGGACAAAAAGAGCTGCTCGGCGATCTCGCGGTTGCTCAGGCGCTTGGCGACGAGCGCGGCGATGGCGCTTTCGCGCTCGGTGAGGCCCGCGAGGG
>ERZ791909.2552-NODE-2552-length-10814-cov-2.791152_pt1 | contig 10814 bp, 10 predicted proteins | sample MGYA00510143_ERZ791909 | MGnify/ENA primary metagenome ERZ791909 (study PRJEB30046, sample SAMN00792093) | human gut metagenome | study: EMG produced TPA metagenomics assembly of the A metagenome-wide association study of gut microbiota in type 2... | reverse complement strand
CACCGCATCCGACCCGCACCGCCGCTATCGTTCTGGCAGCCGGACAGGGAAAACGGATGAAAAGCAAGATTCAGAAGCAGTTTCTCCTTCTGGAGGAAAAGCCGGTCATCTGGTATGCACTTCACGCGTTTGAGGAGAGCCGGGTCGATGATGTGATTCTGGTGACCGGGGCGGATGAGATCGCGTACTGCCGGGACGAGATTGTAGGAAAATATGGATTTTCCAAGGTGCGCGCTATCGTTGCGGGCGGAAAAGAGCGCTACCATTCGGTCTACGAGGGTTTAAAGGCGCTCGGCAGCCAGTTTTCCTATGGGGAGGGGGACTGCGTCCTGATTCATGACGGGGCGCGTCCGTTTGTGGACGAGCCGATGATTGAACGTATCGTATCAGATATACGAAGTTATAGCGCAGCAGTGGCAGGCATGCCGTCAAAGGATACGGTCAAACTGGCGGATGCGGACGGATTTGCCTCTGTGACGCCGGAACGGGCGCATGTCTGGATGATTCAGACACCGCAGGGATTTACTTACCCGCTGATCCGCGCGGCGTATGACAAGATGATGAGTCGGGAAGAGTACCAGCAGGGAGTGACGGATGATGCGATGGTGGTCGAGACGATGACCGATCACAAGGTACGCCTGACCGAAGGTTCTTACCGGAATATCAAGGTGACAACGCCGGAGGATATGGAGGTTGCGGCTGCATTTTTAAAAAATAAAAAAAGTTAATAGGTCTATTGACAACCCTTGACTTCTATGTTATAGTATTTATCGTGTTTAACTGCCGAAGACAGCAGGTGCCGAAAGGCATAAGGTTAATACGCCTGCCGAGGGAACTGATATCGTTGTATATTTCTATCCCCCTGTCCTGCGAGTGACGGAGGGATTTTATTTTACAGAAAACGTTTACCAGGCGGTTATAGAAATAAAACAGGAGGTAAACCAATCATGGCAAAAGTTGAATTAAAGCAGCCGGTTGTTGCTGAAATCGCAGAATTATTCAACGGCGCTAAGGGCGCAGTAGTAGTTGACTACCGTGGACTGACAGTTGAGCAGGACACACAGCTCCGTAAGCAGTTAAGAGAAGCTGGTGTTACTTATAAAGTATATAAGAACACCATGATTCGTTTCGCTGCTAAGGGTACCGCGTTCGAGGCTCTGGAGCCGAATCTGGAGGGTCCGACCGCTCTGGCTGTATCCAAAGAGGATGCTACAGCTCCGGCAAGAATTTTAGCTGAGTTCGCTAAAAAAGCAGACAAGCTTGAGATCAAGGGCGGCGTTGTAGAGGATACTTACTACGATGCAAAGGGCATGCAGGTTATCGCAACCATCCCGTCCAGAGAAGTTCTTCTTGGAAAACTTCTTGGAAGCATGCAGTCTCCGATCACAAACTTCGCTCGTGTTATCAAACAGATCGCAGAGCAGCAGGAGGCATAAGACCCTTACCTGCAAAGCAGGGTGTAAGGTGCGTGAGAGCCGCATAGTAAAGCAAGAGGCCGCATAAGGTCGATTTAAAATTCAATCACAGGAGGAATATTAAAATGGCAAAGTTAACAACAGCTGAGTTCATTGAGGCAATCAAAGAATTATCCGTATTAGAGTTAAACGATTTAGTAAAAGCTTGCGAGGAAGAGTTCGGTGTATCCGCAGCAGCAGGCGTTGTTGTAGCAGCAGGTGCAGCTGAGGCAGCAGAAGAGAAGACTGAGTTCGACGTAGAGCTGACAGAGGTTGGCCCGAACAAAGTTAAAGTTATCAAGGTAGTTCGTGAAGCTACAGGTCTTGGTCTGAAAGAGGCTAAGGAAGTAGTTGACGGTGCTCCGAAGGTAGTTAAGGCTGGCGCTTCCAAGGAAGAGGCTGAGGAGATCAAGACTAAATTAGAGGCTGAAGGCGCTAAAGTTACCTTAAAGTAATTTAAGTAATTTCGCATAGAGCTAATTGCATTACAGATGGAGAGTCTGGCGTGTGCGTGAGCGCATGCCGGGCTCTTTTTATTTCATGGGAAATTGCGTCCTATGAAATAAAAAACGCTCCGCGAAGATGCAGACTCTTTTTTAAACGGGGGAATCAAATCAAGATGGCAGAGAAGACAAGAAATGAAACGGCAGCAGATGAGGAACTTAAAACGCTTCGGGAACGGCTTAAGGCGTGCGAATTTCTGCTGATTGGGCTTGGAAGCGAATGGGAGAAGGCGGGAGGCGCGGAGGTACAGGAGGCATACCGGGCGCTGGCATCGATGACAGAGGGGAAGGATTATTTTATCGTGACAACCGCAAAGGATGCGCGCATCTTTGAAAGCCCGTTGGATGAGACGAAAATCACGGCGCCGTGCGGTAATGTGAACTGGCTTCAGTGTTCGAAAGGCTGTACGAAGGATATCTGGGAGCGCGGCGAGGTGGCGGATGGTATCTGCCCGCACTGTGGGGCGCCGCTGACAGAAAACACAGTTCTGGCGAATCCGTATATCGAGGAAGGTTATTTGAAAAGCTGGAATCTCTACCGGGAATGGCTGGCTGGAACCTTAAACCATGCGCTTCTGATTCTTGAGCTGGGAGTGGATTTCAAGACGCCGACCGTCATCCGCTGGCCCTTTGAAAAGACGGTCTTTTTTAACCGCAAATCGCATATGTATCGGATAAACCAGAAGTTTTACCAGATTGTCGGAGATATTCAGGAGAGGACCGTATCGATTCCGCAGAATTCGGTCGGCTTTATCCGCAATTTTGCTTCCTGCGATTGAGAGTCCGCTTAGTTACTGGGCACGTATGCGTGAACAGTAACGTCCACTTATCTGCGGAGGGGACATTTGGAAAGCAAAACTTGAGAAACCGCTTCGATTGTGCTAAAATGGAACCATCGTTTGACAGAAAACGACAGAAAATGACATGGACGAGAGGATAGGGCAATGGGAGCAATCAGTAATGACTGGCTGGCTCCGCTCAGCGGAGAGTTTAAAAAGCCATATTACAGAAAGTTATACGATACTGTGAAACGGGAATATGAGACGCATGTTGTATATCCGGATGCGAATGATATTTTCAATGCATTTGATTTTACCCCTCTTTCCGAGGTAAAGGTGGTTATTTTAGGTCAGGATCCCTACCATGGTCCGGGACAGGCGCATGGGCTTTGCTTTTCGGTAAAGCCGGATGTGGAAATCCCGCCGTCCCTGGTGAATATTTATCAGGAATTGCACGATGATCTCGGCTGTTACATCCCGAACAATGGCTATCTGACGAAATGGGCGAAGCAGGGAGTCATGCTGCTGAACACAGTTCTGACCGTCCGCGCGCATCAGGCTAATTCCCACCGTGGAATCGGCTGGGAGGAGTTTACGGACGCTGCGATCAAGATCTTAAATGAGCAGGACCGTCCGATGGTATTTATTCTGTGGGGACGTCCGGCACAAGCGAAGAAATCGATGCTGAATAATCCGAAGCATCTGATTCTCGAAGCACCGCATCCGAGCCCGCTGTCTGCGTACCGCGGATTTTTCGGCAGCCGCCCATTCAGCAAGACCAATGAATTTTTAAAAAAACATGGTGTTGCCCCGATCGACTGGCAGATAGAAAACGTGTAGGAAGGAGCAGACATGAGTTTTGTTGAGATTTTAAAAGTAATTGTACTGGGAATCGTGGAAGGTTTCACGGAATGGCTTCCGATCAGCAGTACCGGGCATATGATTCTGGTGGATGAGATCATCCATCTGGATGTCAGCGAGGCGTACCGGGAAGTGTTTATGGTTGTCATCCAGCTGGGTGCGATTCTGGCGGTTATGGTGCTGTATTTCAATAAATTGAATCCGTTTTCACCGCACAAATCGATGGCGCAGAAGCGCGGTACAATCCGTTTGTGGATAAAAATTATTATAGCCTGCATTCCGGCAGCAGTGATTGGGCTTCCGCTTGACCATTTCATGGATAAGCTGATGAACGGCTATGTCGTAGCAGCGATGCTGATTCTCTACGGCGTTTTGTTTATCGTACTGGAAAATCGAAACGTGCACCGTCATTTTCCGATTGAGCGCGTGACGCAGATTTCGTTCCAGACAGCGGCGCTGATCGGCTGTTTCCAGGTGCTGGCGATGATTCCGGGTACTTCCCGTTCGGGCGCGACGATTCTGGGCGCGATGCTGATCGGCTGTTCACGTCCGGCGGCGGCAGAATTTTCATTCTTCCTTGGGATTCCGGTTATGTTCGGTGCGAGTTTTTTAAAGATTGTGAAATTTTTCATTCAGGGCGGCGGATTTTCTTTCGCGGAGTTCATTTATCTGGTTCTTGGTATGGTGGTCGCATTTGGCGTGTCCGTGTACTCGATCAAGTTCCTAATGGGATATGTCCGCAAGCATGATTTCAAGTTTTTCGGATATTATCGGATTGTGCTTGGTATCGTGGTGCTGTCCTACTTTGGTATTTCGGCGCTAGTAGGTTAAAATGTACGCTCGGAGTCGTTCCTGCACTTGCTTTTGCGGCTGGCGGAAAGATTCCGAGAGCACATTAAATAGAAAAAGAGGATTCAGACCTGACAGAAATGCGGAGGTCTGGATCCTTTTTTGCGTTCATATAATACATGGAAGCGGAAACGCAAATATAAAGGGGATGCCCTGTCACAGTTCAGGGCTGACACGTCTAAAATGGTAAATCGGATCATTCAAAATAAGGGTTCCATGAGGAAAAAACTGCTCTGCCTGTGCACGGCAGTGCTGCTGGATCTGTGTTTCTTAGGAATCGTGTGCAGGCTGGCAGTGGGGATGCAGTGGGAAGATTTGGCGGAAGTGGAGCAGGCGGACCAGACGGTTTCCTCCCTGGAATGCTTTTCCGGCGGGGAGCTGGCGCTGACCTTCGACGACGGACCGCACAGGGTGTACACGAAAAAGCTGCTGGACGGCTTGCGCGAGAGGGGCGTGAAAGCCTCTTTTTTTCTGGTCGGGGAAAATATTCCGGGTAATGAGGAACTGGTGCGACAGATGGCTAAAGACGGTCATCTCATCGGGGTTCACTGCATGGCACATGTGGATCTGGCGCGCCAGCCGATTGAAAAGAGCGTGGAGGAGATTCGGGAGACGGCCGATTGGATCGAGGCGGTCACGGGAAAACGTCCGGAATACATACGTCCGCCGTATGGTTCATGGAGTACGGAGCTTCAGGAGAGAGTGTCGATGACGCCGGTGTTCTGGGACGTCGATACGCTGGATTGGAAAAGCCGGAATACGGCGCGGATTGTGAAGCATATCTGTAAAAATGCGGCGGTTCACACGGTGGTGCTGATGCATGATGCATATCAGACTTCGGTCGATGCAGCGCTTGAAACGATTGACACATTGACGGCGGAGGGATATACTTTTGTTACAATAGAAGAATGTCTGATTGATTGAGAGGATACGATGGATTTATTTGATTATATGCGGAAAAATACGATCGAGCAGGAGGCACCGCTGGCATCCAGGCTGCGCCCGTCCACGCTTGACGTGGTGGGACAGAAGCATATCATAGGAAAGGATAAGCTTTTGTACCGGGCGATCCAGGCGGATAAGCTCGGATCGCTGATTTTTTACGGACCGCCCGGAACGGGCAAAACGACGCTGGCGCGCGTGATTGCCAACACGACGAGCGCGCGTTTTGAGCAGCTCAACGCGACGGTGGCGGGGAAAAAAGATATGGAACAGGTCGTGCAGGATGCCAAGGATGCACTGGGGATGTACGGAAAGCGCACGATCCTGTTTATCGACGAGATTCACCGCTTTAATAAGGGGCAGCAGGACTATCTTCTGCCGTTTGTTGAGGATGGTACGATTCTGCTCATTGGTGCGACGACGGAGAATCCGTATTTTGAGGTCAACGGAGCGCTGATTTCCCGATCCCGTATTTTTGAGCTGAAACCGTTGGAAAATGCGGATATCCGCGAGCTTTTAGAGCGGGCGCTCCATGACAAGGAAAAGGGTATGGGAAGCTATCGCGCGGAGGCGACGGACGAGGCGCTCGATTTTCTGGCCGATATGGCAGGCGGAGACGCGCGCGCGGCGCTCAATGCGATCGAGCTTGGTATTCTCACAACGGAACGGAGTGAAGATGGCCTGATTCACATCACACTCGATGTAGCACAGGAGTGCATCCAGCGCCGTGCCGTGAAGTATGACAAGACGGGGGACAACCATTACGATACGATCTCAGCGTTTATCAAGAGTATGCGCGGTACCGATCCGGATGCGGCAGTTTATTATCTGGCGAAGATGCTGGATGCAGGCGAGGATATCAAATTTATTGCGCGGCGTATCATGATCTGTGCATCGGAGGATGTCGGCAATGCGGATCCGCAGGCGATTCAGGTTGCGGTCAGCGCGGCGCTGGCAGTGGAGCGGATTGGTCTGCCGGAGGCGCGGATTATCCTGTCGCAGGCGGCTACCTATGTGGCGAGCGCGCCGAAGAGCAACGCGGCGTATGTGGCGGTCGATGAGGCACAGGAGGCGGTCAGGTTAAAGGGCAACTTTACGGTGCCGTCCCATCTGCGCGACTGCCATTACAGCGGGGCGGAGAAGCTGGGGCATGGCGACGGGTACAAGTATGCACATGATTATCCGAACCATTATGTGAAGCAGCAGTACCTGCCGGATGGACTGGAGGGCAGCACATTTTACCGCCCGTCAGAAAATGGGTATGAGAAGAAGATTGGGGAGTGGCTGCACTTCCTGAGGGGCTCTGAATGAGAAAAGCTTCTTTTCAGATGGATTTTGATTTGAGATGGAAAACAATTTTCATATGTTCCGTTACTGTTCACACACGTGTGCCCAGCAACGGGATTTTGCCGATGCTACGCATTCCAAATCGGCAAAATCTGCTGCCGGAACTGTATCGTACGGAATTTTCAGTTCAGAAAATTCCTACCTGTGAACAGTTACTATGTTCCTGAATTGATATGTATGAAGAAAATGTTTACTTGAATTTTTATGAAAACCGTTTATAATAAAACCAAGGTGGCTGCAGGATAAAGAGCAGTCACAGCATAAAAGGCTATGTTAAAAAGGTATGCCGGGCAGGTATCTGCCTGTCCGGTTTCGTGTAAGTACCTGGAAGACATCCACACGTTTCTTATTTCTGATTTTTGAATCCCAGAGAATATGACACAATTAAACAGGGTAAGGAGAATTATATGAGAGAAAAATTAAAGACACTCCCTCTGGTGCAGCTTCGGGAAATGGCGAAGGCACAGGGGTTAAAGGGGATCAGCACCCTGAAAAAGGCGGAGATCATAGACAGGCTGTGCGAACTTGAGAAGCCGGCGGAAGGGGGACAGAAAGAAGAAACGCCCCAGGCTTCTGTCAGTGAGCATCCGGCTGGATCGGCGGAACCGACAGAGAGTACGGAAATGCACGTGCAGCCGCGCAGAACGGATGCAGGGCAGAATACATCGGCACAGACGTATTCGCAGCCGCGGAGATCTGCCAACGGAGAACGGGCTGCGGGAGGGCAGAATTCCAGCTATGAGCGCCGCAGCGAAGGCGGATACCGCCGGAATGAATACGGCTCCTATACACGCCGTGAGAATAATAATACCCGTTATCAGGATAACCGCAGACGCGAGTACACGCAGCGAGAGGGGTATCAGAGAAATTCCTATGTGCCGCGTAACAATTACAATGAAGCGATGAGCGCAAGAACCGAGTATAGCCAGCCGGAACATACCGCACCGGCACCGCAGATGGCAGAAGCAGCCTCCGAGTACAGTCAGCCGGAACGTACCGCGCCGGTGCAGCAGATGGAAAGCACCCGTACCGAGGTGGAAAATGCACGCATGGAGGATCTGAAAAATGAATTTCAGGAGTTGGACAGCGGCATCGAGGCGAACGGAATCCTGGAGGTTATGCCGGATGGATTTGGATTTATCCGTTGTGAAAACTTCCTGCCGGGTGAAAATGACGTCTATGTGGCGCCGTCCCAGATCCGTCGTTTTAATCTGAAAACTGGTGATATCGTGCGCGGAAGCCGTCGTGTAAAGTCGGCGACGGAGAAATTTGCCGCATTATTATATATTAATTCGGTCAATGGATACCCGACCAGCGTGGTGGGAAAACGCCCGAATTTTGAAAATCTGACGCCAATTTTCCCAAATGAACGTCTGCACCTGGAATATCCGGGGGTTAAGACTTCCATGGCGATGCGCGTGATGGATCTGCTGTCCCCGATCGGAAAAGGACAGCGAGGCATGATCGTATCCCCGCCAAAAGCCGGAAAGACCACCCTGTTAAAGCAGGTGGCGACGACCATCACAAAGAACCATCCAGAAATGCACCTGATCATCCTTCTGATCGATGAGCGTCCGGAGGAGGTGACAGATATCCGTGAGACGGTAACGGGAGAAAATGTCGAGGTCATCTATTCGACGTTTGACGAGCTGCCGGAGCGTCATAAACGTGTGTCGGAGATGGTAGTAGAACGGGCGAAGCGCCTTGTCGAGCACGGAAGGGACGTTATGATTCTTTTAGACAGTATCACCCGTCTGGCGAGGGCTTACAATCTGGTGGTTCCGCCGAGTGGACGAACTCTTTCAGGTGGTTTGGATCCGGCAGCGCTGCATATGCCGAAGCGCTTCTTCGGTGCGGCGAGGAATATACGCGAGGGCGGCAGCCTGACGATTCTGGCGACCGCGCTGATTGAGACGGGCAGCCGTATGGACGATGTTATTTACGAGGAATTTAAGGGAACCGGCAACATGGAGCTGGTGCTTGACCGCAAACTTTCCGAGAAGCGCATCTTCCCGGCGATCGATATCCTGCGTTCCGGTACGCGAAGAGATGATCTGCTTCTTTCGTCCGCCGAGGCGGAAGCGGTCGATATCGTCCACAAGGCGACCAACACGCAGAAACCGGAGGATACCGTCGAGCGAATCCTGGATCTGTTTGCCAAGACGAAGAACAATGCGGAATTTGTGGAGATCACGCGGAAAAAGGGGGCATTTTACTAAAAATCATGTTTCATCAATAGCGCATCTGTGAGGACTTTCTTCCAGGCAGGAAAACAGGACTGTAAGAAGAAAAATAGTATTGAAAAATAGATAAAATTGCTTGCTAAAAAGTACACACCATGATATAATTATAAGGCTGTATTAACAGACGGTAGTTCTGACATCTGCGTGAGTCGTCCTTACGAGTGGAAGGAACGCTTAAATGATGGAATAGCGTGCCTGGATGTGCGGAGCTTTATATAGAGCCGTTTTAAGACGGCTTGCAATTAAAAAAGCGGTCGGAAATCGCAATGAAAAATTCAGAGAGGTGAAAGAAATGAGAGAAGGAATCCATCCAGCCTATTATCAGGCAAAAGTAGTTTGCAACTGTGGTAACGAGTTCGTAACTGGTTCTACCAAGAAAGACATCCACGTAGAGGTTTGCTCCAAGTGTCATTCATTCTACACAGGCCAGCAGAAAGCAGCCGCTGCCCGCGGACGTATCGATAAGTTCAACCGCAAGTACGGCATCAACGCAGGCAAATAAGTTTGAACCATGTAAAGGTTGGGTTTTAGTGGCGACATTAAACTCAGCCTTTTTGTTTTCTTCTTTTTTTATTTTGAAAGGACAGCATGAAGTATTCAGGAATTGGCGGTCAGGCGGTAATTGAAGGCATCATGATGATGAAAGGTGAGGACTATGCAGTGGCAGTCCGCCGGCCTGACAAAGAGATAGAAGTAAAAAAAGACACATACCAGAGTATCACGAAAAAAGCGAAGATTTTACAGCTCCCGTTTGTGCGCGGCGTGTTCCGGTTTGCAGATTCGATGATCATCGGCATGCGGAGTCTGTCGTATTCCGCCAGCTTTTTTGAAGATGACGAGGATGCAGAGCCGGGAAAATTCGAACAGTTTTTAGATCGTGTGTTCGGCGAGAAGCTGGAGAGTGCGATCATGGCAGCTGTTCTGGTAATTTCGTTTATCCTGGCAATTGGTATTTTTATGCTCCTGCCGCTGGGAATTGCGAACCTGTTTAAGGGAGTTATCACATCGGATCATCTGATGGCAGTGCTGGAAGGTGTGATCCGGATCGCGATTTTTATTATCTATATTAAACTCGTTTCGCGGATGGAGGACATCCGGCGGACATTTATGTACCACGGGGCGGAGCACAAGTGCATCAACTGTGTGGAACACGGACATCCGCTGACGGTAAAATATGTGCGCGAGAGCTCGAAGGAGCACAAGCGCTGTGGTACCAGTTTCATATTGATTGTCATGGTGATCAGTATTCTGATGTTTATGGTGATCCGGGTCGATACGATTTGGATGCGGATGCTGAGCCGTATTATTCTGGTTCCGGTCATTGCGGGTATATCATATGAGGTATTGCAGTGCGCCGGACGGAGCAATTCGAAGTTTATGGATCTGGTGAGCCGTCCGGGTATGTGGATGCAGGGTCTGACGACGAAGGAGCCGGATGACTCGATGATTGAGGTGGCGATCGCGGCGACCGAGGCAGTTTTTGACTGGAGAGAATACCTGACGGAGAATTTCCCAGGCTGGGAAAAGCAGCTGGAAGAGTCATAAATAGAACACGGTATGACAGAGGGGATGAGTCGATGAGCGAGGAAAACGGAAGAACAGACCTGACCTGGAGAGAACTGTTGGATGAGGGCGGCGCGCGCTTAAGTGAGGCGGGTGTGCCGGACGCAGGAACGGATGCCTGGTATCTGATGGAAGCGGCGTTCGGGATTGACCGGGTGCATTATTATCTGGATCAGAACCGTCCGATCCATGCGGAACGCCTGGAAAAGGGCTATGGGCGCTATCAGGAAATGCTTCAGAAACGGGCAGAGCGCATTCCACTGCAGCAGATTC
>ERZ791909.2540-NODE-2540-length-10857-cov-4.825773_pt1 | contig 10857 bp, 8 predicted proteins | sample MGYA00510143_ERZ791909 | MGnify/ENA primary metagenome ERZ791909 (study PRJEB30046, sample SAMN00792093) | human gut metagenome | study: EMG produced TPA metagenomics assembly of the A metagenome-wide association study of gut microbiota in type 2... | reverse complement strand
CAAGAAAGCCGATCCAGTTTTGGGTCGGCTTTCTTCGTTTAAGAAGGTCGGTGGACTGTCGGTATTTTTATGCCTCTAATCTTTTCTTAGTATAATATTCCTCAATCTTCCTCGTTCAATATATATTGACTGAATATTTCGATATGAAAAGTATATATGATTCCCGCCAACGGCTGAAATTTGTGTTTATTTTTACGGCTATCCTGATTGCGATTGCTTCACTTGTTGTTTCTGATATGCTGATTAAAAATCTGGCCCAGGAGGAGCGTCAGAAGATGGAAGTGTGGGCTGAAGCTACCCGGTTGACGGCAAGCAAGAATACGGCTGTGGATTTGTCCCTTGTTTTGAAAATTCTCGAAGGAAATACGACTATCCCGGTTGTGCTTTGTAATGACGCGGACAGCATCATGTTCGTAAAGAATATAAACTTCCCTGAAAATGATGTGGAGGACTTTAAGAGAGCAAAGGTAAAGGAGCTGAAAAGCAAGAATACGATTGTGATCGATATGGAGGATGGAACTTTCCAATATGTTTATTATGACGACTCCATTATCCTGAAACGATTGTTGATTTATCCATATGCACAACTCACGGTTGTATTCGTCTTTATCGTGATCGCTTTTCTGGCGCTTGCAAGTACGAAAAAGGCCGAACAGAATAAAGTCTGGGTTGGGCTATCAAAAGAGACGGCTCATCAATTGGGAACGCCTATTTCGTCTCTGATAGCCTGGGTGGAATATCTGCGGACAAAAGATATGGATCCTTCCCTCTTGAACGAGATGGAGAAAGATGTGAAGCGTCTGGAAACAATCGCGGAGCGTTTTTCCAAGATCGGTTCCAATCCGGACCCGGTTCCTGTGGATATCAATAATTCCATCCGTTCGGCTTTAAGCTATATGAGTACGCGTATTTCTTCAAAGGTCAAGATCTATACGCATCTCGTCGATACACCGGTTCCGGTGTTGATGAATGACTCCCTTTTTGCCTGGGTAATTGAGAATCTGACTAAAAATGCAGTCGATGCGATGGAAGGACAAGGCGAGATCACTTTCCAGGTGGAGGAGCGCGATAAGGTCGTCCGCATCGACGTGACCGATACGGGAAAAGGTATTGCCAAATCTAAGTTCAAAACCGTATTCAATCCCGGTTATACGACCAAGAAGCGCGGTTGGGGATTGGGATTGTCATTGGTAAAGCGTATCATCGAATCCTATCATGGCGGAAAGATATTTGTAAAGAGCTCGGAAGCAGGCAAAGGCACGACTTTCCGAATAGAGCTTCGGAAATATAAAGGCTAAAATCTTAGATAATAAAAAATAACTGCGAAGGTATTGCATTTGTGTTTAGTTTTTTCGTACCTTTGCAAGGTTTTTACACTAAAAGGCTTTGGGAAAGTTTAAATTATATAATGTAGATTTGAAAAATCTCACTCCAGGAGTACACGAATTCGAGTATTTATTGGAGAATAAGTTTTTTGTGGACATCGATGGAGACCAGGTCCAGAAGGGCAAAGTGAAGGTTCACCTCACGGTTAAACGGTCGTCCATGATGTTTGAAATGAACTTTCAGATAGATGGTGTTGTTATGGTTCCGTGCGACAGATGTTTGGACGATATGGAAATTCCAATCGACACACACAATCGTCTGGTAGTAAAGTTCGGTAAAGAATATGCCGAAGAAAGCGACGAAGTAGTGGTCATACCGGAAGATGAAGGTGCTATTAACCTCGCGTGGTTCCTGTATGAATTTATTGCATTGGCTATTCCTATGAAGCATGTGCATGCTCCTGGAAAATGCAATAAGGCTATGTCGTCCAAGCTGAAAAAGCATACTGCCAGAAGCACTGACGACGGAGATGAAGAGTACGAAGACGATAGCGTGGAAGAAGACATCACGATTGACGACGACGTACCTGTGGCAACAGATCCGAGATGGGATGGTCTGAAAGGTTTACTTGAGAATGATAACAATTAAATAAATTAAAACATGGCACATCCTAAAAGAAGACAAGGTAAGACAAGAACAGCCAAGAGAAGAACTCATGACAAGGCTGTCGCTCCCACAATGGCTATTTGCCCGAACTGCGGCGCATGGCACATTTATCACACTGTATGCGGCGAATGCGGCTATTACAGAGGTAAGTTAGCTATCGAAAAAGAAGCAGCTGTGTAAGTTTATCCTGAACTGTCAAGTTTGGATAAACAAAGAAATAGCCCTAAAAGTATTTTTAGGGCTTTTTTTTAATTGGGATATATAGTCCTTTTATTTTTAAAGATATGGATAAGATAAATGCGGTAATAACAGGTGTAGGCGGATACGTTCCCGAAGATGTATTGACAAACGAAGATATTTCGAAGTTGGTAGATACGACGGATGAATGGATCATGACGCGTGTTGGTATCAAAGAACGCCGAATTTTGAAAGGTGAGGGCATGGGTACCTCATATATGGGTACACGGGCTGTGAAGCAGTTACTCGAAAAAACGAATGTGAACCCGGAAGAGATAGAAGTGATCCTCACGGCTACAACTACGCCTGACCATCATTTCCCGACCACTTCTTCTATCATAGCCTACCATACCGGTTGCAAGAATGCAATGACTTTCGATTTGCAGGGAGCTTGTGCCGGTTTTTTGTATGCACTGGAAACAGGTGCAAGCTATATTCGTTCGGGACGATATAAGAAAGTAGTCGTAGTGGCCGGCGATAAAATGACCGCTATTACGGACTATCAGGACCGTTCCACCTGCCCCTTGTTCGGCGATGCCTGCGGGGCTGTGTTGCTCGAGCCTACGACGGAAGAAATAGGCGTAATGGATACAATCCTGCGTACCGACGGTGTAGGCTATTCGCATCTGATTATGAAATCCGGTGGTTCTGCCTATCCTCCTTCACACGAGACGGTGGATAATCGCGAACATTTCGTATTCCAGGATGGTAAATATGTCTTTAAGTATGCCGTTTCGTATATGGCCGATGTCGCTGCCGAGATCGCTGAACGGAACGGGCTGACACACGACGATATCTCATGGATCGTACCTCACCAGGCGAACTTGCGTATCATCGATGCTACGGCTAAACGTTTGGGCGTGGATATGGAAAAGGTAATGATCAATATCCAGAAATACGGAAATACCAGTGCCGGAACAATTCCTATCTGCCTCTGGGAGTGGGAAGACAAGCTGAAGAAAGGCGATAACCTGATCCTTGCCGCTTTTGGCGCCGGTTTTACCTGGGGTGCAATTTATCTTAAATGGGGATATGATGGAAAACAAGCATAAGTCCGGCTTTGTTAATATTGTCGGTAATCCGAATGTCGGAAAGTCTACGTTGATGAACCGTTTGGTGGGAGAGCGTATCTCGATCATCACTTCGAAAGCGCAGACGACACGGCACCGTATTATGGGAATCGTGAATACCGCAGATATGCAGATTGTGTATTCTGACACGCCGGGAGTCCTGCATCCGAATTATAAGCTGCAGGAGTCTATGCTTAATTTCTCGCAGTCGGCACTTGGTGATGCCGATGTGCTGCTTTATGTAACCGATGTCGTCGAAAAGATCGACAAGAATGAAGAATTTCTCCAGAAGGTTCGGAAGATGGAATGCCCGGTCCTGTTGCTGATCAACAAGATCGATACGACTACCCAGCCGGAGTTGGAAAAGCTGGTAGCGGAATGGAAGGAACTTCTTCCGAAAGCCGAGATCATCCCGATCTCCGCCCTTTCGAATTTTAATATAGATTACGTGAAACACAGGGTGGAAGATCTGATGCCTGAATCTCCTCCCTATTTCGAGAAAGATGCGCTTACCGATAAGCCGGCCCGTTTCTTTGTGACGGAGATCATTCGCGAGAAGATCCTCCTGTATTATCAGAAAGAGATCCCGTATGCGGTAGAAGTCGTTGTTGAGCTGTTTAAAGAAGAAGCCGAGCTGATTCATATCAAAGCGCTCATTATTGTTGAACGCGATTCCCAAAAAGGAATCATCATCGGGCATCGTGGCCAGGCATTGAAAAAGGTAGGTGCTATGGCCCGTAAGGATATCGAACGCTTCTTTGATAAGAAGGTTTTCCTGGAAATGTTCGTCAAAGTAGAAAAAGACTGGCGTAACCGGGACAACATGCTGAAGAACTTCGGTTATCAGCTGGATTAATTAACAGCACAGACAGAAAAAGTTGTTTATGGGAAATATTGTTGCAATAGTTGGTAGACCCAACGTAGGAAAGTCCACCCTCTTCAACCGTTTGACACAGACGCGCCAGGCGATTGTCAACGAGGAAGCAGGCACTACCCGCGACCGTCAATACGGCAAGGTAGAGTGGACAGGTAAAGAATTTTCGCTGATTGACACCGGCGGATGGGTGATTAATTCGGATGATGTTTTTGAAGAAGAGATAAACAAGCAGGTAAAAGTCGCCCTTGAAGAGGCCGACGTGATCTTGTTTGTCGTAGACGTGGTGAACGGTGTGACGGATTTGGATAACGAAGTTGCCGCCATCTTGCGTCGTGCCAAGAAGCCCGTGATTGTTGTGGCCAACAAAGCGGATAACTTCGAGCTGCATCCCTCTTCTGCCGAATTCTATTCATTGGGATTAGGCGACCCGTTCTGTGTCTCTGCCATCAACGGTTCTTGTTCCGGCGATTTGTTGGATAAGATTGTTGCTACGCTTCCGGATGACAAGCCGGAGGTGCTCGAAGAAGAGCTGCCCCGTATCGCCGTCATCGGCCGTCCGAATGCAGGCAAATCTTCTTTGATCAACGCTTTTATCGGTGAAGATCGTCATATTGTAACGGATATTGCCGGTACGACCCGCGATTCCATTTACACGAAATACAACAAGTTCGGCCTGAATTTCTATCTGGTTGATACGGCCGGTATCCGTAAAAAGGGTAAGGTGAACGAGGATCTGGAATACTATTCCGTGATCCGTTCGATTCGTGCCATCGAGAACTCGGATGTCTGCGTGTTGATGCTGGATGCCACCCGAGGCATCGAAAGCCAGGACCTGAATATCTTCTCTCTGGTCCAGAAGAATAAGAAAGGTCTGGTTGTATGTGTAAACAAATGGGATTTGGTGGAAGATAAAAGTCAGAAGGTGATCGATACCTTTACGAATGCGATCCGTGAACGTTTGGCTCCATTTACCGATTTCCCCATCTTGTTTATCTCGGCTTTGACAAAACAGCGTATCCTGAAGGTGCTGGAGACAGCCAAAGAGGTGTACGAAAACCGCCAGCGCCGTGTTCCGACAGCCAAACTGAACGAAACGATGCTGCCGATCATCGAGAACTATCCGCCTCCTGCATGGAAAGGAAAATATATTAAGATCAAATATATCACGCAGCTTCCTGCCGGTCAGGTCCCTTCGTTTGTATTCTTTTGTAACCTGCCGCAATGGATCAAAGATCCATACAAGCGCTTCCTGGAAAACAAGATCCGGGAAAACTGGAACTTCACAGGAACACCGATTAATGTATTTATTCGGGAAAAGTAAAAAAAGAAAAGCGCTGATTGGCGCTTTTTTTGTGAACCGTGCCGGATTCGAACCGGCGACCTCTGCCCTGTCAAGGCAGCGCTCTAAACCAGCTGAGCTAACGGTTCCGATACTGTAAAGATAAAAGGAATCTTCGGGAGTCATGCACTTTCCGTGGTTTTTTTTATGATTTTTTAGAGGATAGATGTTTACCGATGGTTGCTGCAGTCCGTCTGTTTGTTGTCGCGGATGTAAAGCATTGCCGTTTCGGACAGGCGCTCCGGTTGAGAGTTTTGATTAAGGTAAAAAGCCCCTTTACGGGTGTTTTTGTTTTGGAACTCACCTTCACAACGTCTGTAAATGATTTATAGACAGTGGTTTGCAGTGAATACTGTGAAGGCTGCATTTTATTCGGCAAAAGTTAGCGCCTCTGCAATCCCCTCTTAATCCACCGGCTTTCACAGGGTTCACTGCAACTTGCCTATATTCAATAAGTTGTAAGTGATGTGAACTACATAAAACTACTTATAAGTGCACCTATATATGGGACAGAAGCTATAAAAAATGGCCTTAGGGCTATATTTTGTAACCTATAGGTTATCGGTCAAAAGGTGCCGACCTATCTCTGGAAAGGTGCATACCTTTTCCAGAACAAGTAGGCATCTGTTTACGGACGGATAACTACCCCTTTTCTTGCTGATAAGCATTATCAAATAGTTATGTTGAATTATAATGGAAGTAAACTGCGAACGAAGTTTTCGCTGTATATCGAGTCTGGAGATCTAAAGAAATTTTGAAATAAAAAATCCCTTTGGACAGGTTTAGCCTTGTCTCCAAAGGGATTTTTTATAGTCTGGATATGCGGAGTTGTTTACAAAGAATTCAGCAATTTATTCAGTTCGTTCACCATTTCAGCAGCCGACTGTTGCGTTTCGGACAGACCTTCCGGGGTGAATTTGGCAACTGCTTTGTTCAGTTTCTCCAGCTTGCCTTTAGCGCCTTTGGCTTTCAGTTCTTCGCGGAGGATGCGGACTTTTTCGCAATCCTGGATACCTTCGACAAAGCGTTCGAAGCGGATGCTGCTGCGGGGACCCGGATAGATGCTGTAGGTATCGCCGGCAGCCCAGGTACGGAAACGGGAGTCGCGGAGAGGATCGGCCGTCCAGCTGTTCACGGCCCAGCGCAGGTAACCGTCATAGCCTCCGGCGATGGCATGCAGAGCCGTCCAGGGAGCTTCGGCAGGATCGGAGAAGGTGAAGGTGTTCGGGAAGGCTTCCGCACAGCAAGTATAGACGGTGCTGATCTGTCCTTTGCGATCGCGTTCAGCTTTCACATCGGCCGGGAATTTGTGACCGTAAGGGATAGCCAGGTAATACAGGTCGGACTGGATTTCCGGGTGATAGTTGCCGGCCAGTGTGATCTTAAATTCAGGATCAGCCTCTTTGATCACCTTGATCGCTTCGCGCATAGCTTCCATAGGACGTTCGTCCATCGAGATGGCAGTCTTTTCGAACCAGCCCTTTTCACGCAGGTGGCGGGAGAAGTCTTTCAGGAAAGTGCCCCAATATTCGGCATATTCGGGATCGCCCGGTTTTGCTTCGATAAACTGCACGCGGTTGGTCGCCTGGTCGAAGTAGTCGAAACTGAGCGCCCAAGGGATCATAGTGTAGCAACTGATCAGGTCCTTGATGCCCACTTCGTTCATCATGAATTCCACCCATTTGTCGAATACGGTATAGTCGTACACCCATGTTCCGTCGATCTTCTTGATGCGGGTGACCATACTGTCGTAATGGTCTTCTGTCTGTCCGGCCCAAGGTTTGTGCATGATGCTGGTCGTGATGGCCCGTTGTCCGGCATTCGCCAACATCTTCATGATCGGGAGCATAGCATCGAAATGTTCCTTGCTCCAAAGTGGAACCTGATAGTAGCGCGCTACGGAGTAGGGATTTTGCCACAAGTCCAAGTGGAAAGCCCAGTCTTGCGGAGCCGGCAGCGTACGGTTAAGCACGTCGATCTCCACCTGGAGTTTCATATCCTGGAAATTCTTTCCCGAAACGGTCAGCGTCCCTTTGTATTTTCCTGCACGTGCATCGGACGGAACCCATACGTTCAACCAGATCGGTTGCGTCGTGCAGGCTTTGATATCCTGTATCTTTACGATATCCAACACATCGGCTACGACGGATGAATCCCATTCGGCTTTGTTCTGGCGATGTCCGCAACCGCCTTTGCGGTCTTTGTTCAGTTCGTCGGTCATGACGTAGCGGACGAAGTTTGTCGTGACGGCAGAAGCCGGGATTACGGCAGAGCCGTTTTTCAGATCGCTGACGGTGACCGTCGCATCGTCCAACGCTTCTTTTGTCCACAGCACGGCCTGTGCATGGATACGTTCCCCTTTCCAGGCTTTTCCTTGCCAGCGGGTTGTCTTCTTGATGTCGGGGACATTCAGCTTTTTGTAGCGGATATCCGTTGTTCCCCAGCTGAGGCAGGTTGGCGTTGTCATTTTGTTCCAGACTTCCACTCCGTCGTGCGGCTTGGTGTCTGTCAGTTCCTCATAATTGCCCAAAGGATACTTTTCTGTCTGTTGAGCTTGGCAGACCGGCCCCAATGTCAGCAAGGCCGATAGGATAAGAGCATTTTTCATGAAATGATTGATGTTTTTAGTTTACGAGGGTAAAGATAGGAAACAATGGACAAATGACAATGAACAATTGACAATTAAGAGGAAAAAGTAATTGTCGATAGTCCGTTTTTAATTGTCGATCCTCCTGTAATGGCAGGTGATCAGGTCGCCGTTGTCATCATGTAGATGCATCCCGTTTCCTTCGCAATAGCGGAACATATCACAGTCGGCACACTGGCCTTTGCGTGCCCATTCCCGGTTACGATATTCCTTGAAGCCATTGTCCCATACGTCTACAAAGCTGTCTTTGTAGATATTTCCCTGGTGGAAGTTGGCACGGATGCTCGGACAGCCGGATATCGATCCGTCGATCAGTACCGATGCCGTGCTGACACCCGCATCGCAGTGGAAAATCTGGTCGCGCACTTCCCCTTCATAGTTGCCGAGGAAACCTTCGCAGGCAAAGTTGACATGTATCTTTCCTTCTGCACGGCAATGTCGTATGAAACGCAGCACCCAGGTGAACTGCTGGTCATCGATCTGTAACTCCGGCGTTTCTGCAGCCCGGCCAACCGGGAAAATGGTGAAGATGCGCCAGTTCTTGACACCCATTTCGATCAGGAACTCTTTGAAGAGCATCAGGTCTTTGAAGTTTTTCTGGTTGACGCAGGTCACGACATCCCAGACGATCTCCTTCTCTTCCGCCAGCATCGCAATGGCATTAACTGCACCTTCGAAACTCCGGCAGTTTCCCCTGAGCCAGTTGTGCGCTTCTTCGAAACCGTCGAGGCTGATGGTGATGGAGTGCATACCGGCTGCCAACAGAGAGTCCAGCCGTTCGCGGGTAAGCAGCAATCCGTTGGAGACGATTCCCCAGGGATATTCACGTTTGTTCAGTTCCCGTCCGCATACTTCGATATCTTTACGGACCAATGCCTCTCCGCCGGTAAAGGTGATCATCACCTTATGCGGGTCCACATGAGGCGTGATTTCGTCTATCACTTTCAGGAAATCTTCGACCGGCATATCCGGATGTGCTGACGAAACATGACAGTCGCTTCCGCAATGGAGGCAGGAGGCATTACAACGAAGCGTACACTCCCAAAAGAGCGTACGCAATTCATGTATTTTGGCCCGGTTCTTCCGGATGCTTCTGAATAACTCCAATGCAAGTCGTTTGCGTAATCCAGGGCGTTTATTCATTATCTTTCTTTTCTTTTAATTCGATATTCAAATCATGTTTGTCTACGTGACCTTTAAACCATGATCCGTCATTACCCTCATAATCATCTTTTGACAGGGAAATGTCGATGGTGTCGTTGGCGTAGGAGCCGTTTATGTCCCCGTCTATGTCTGTTGCGATGATACGGAGCGTTTGGGCTGTCGGCCCATCGGATGACGATTGGAAATATCCGTCTTTATTGGTGATGATTGGATCCTGGAGCGGCATAAATTCTGTACCGAATGAAATTTGTGTTTCGAGTTTTATATCCGGTATACCTTCTTGTGCGGCATTTTGGACTCTTCCCATCAAGTGATAGCTGGCGTGCGGGCTTCCGTACATATCAGCCTCTTCATTTCCATCGTCATTATTACAACCTGGAAATCCCAGTACCGCCAATATCCCGGCCAATAACCAGTTGACTGCTTTCAATAATTTGTGATTCGGATTTTTCATCAGGTTAATCGTTTATTTGTTTATACTATATGGATGCAAAGATAACGCATATAGTTGCATATCTTATCGTTCTCTTCCTTATATTTTGTCTTTTTCTATAGGATATATTCCCTTTTCTGATGCATTCCATTGGTTGTCCGCTTGGTGGATAACTTGTGAAAAAGTATCGAACGGGCTAAAAGGATGGGACCTGCCGGCTAAAGAATGAGGATGAATGAAATAAAGTATAATGAGGATGCCCGGAATCAGCCGGATATTGAGTAACTTGCGCCCCAAATTCAATCGATCAATCAAACATGAAGGATTTTCTGCGTATACTGAGGCGCTTTGTGCCTCCCTATAAGAAATTTATGGTGTGGAATGTGATATTTAACATCCTGTCCGCTATTTTGAACTTGTTTTCTTTTGCTTTAATTATTCCGATTCTGAATATCCTGTTTAAAATCAGTGATGAAACTTATGTATATACAGACTGGACATTCGCCCCTTTCTCGTTCGAAGCCTGGAAAGCGACTCCTGAGTTGCTGAAAAACAACTTCTTTTGGTTTGTATCTGATATGATCGAGACGAAAGGCGGTTCCTTCACGCTGATCATATTGGGTGTTTTCCTAATCGTCTCCACCTTCCTGAAGGTCGGGACGATGTATATGGCTTTTTACACAATGATCCCAATCCGTACGGGTGTCGTCCGTGACATCCGTAACCAGATCAACCGCAAGATAACGGAGCTTCCTTTGGGCTTTTTCTCGGAAGAACGTAAGGGGGATATTATCGCCCGCGTATCGGGGGATGTGAACGAGATCGAGACTTCTATCATGAGTTCGCTCGATATGCTCTTTAAGAATCCGATCCTGATCCTGATCTACCTGATCGGGATGATTGCTATCAGTTGGCAGTTGACGCTTTTTGTTTTCATACTGTTGCCCATTGCCGGTTATGCGATGGGACAGGTCGGTAAGAAGTTGAAACGGAAATCGTTCGAGGGGCAGCAACAATGGGGCTATCTGATGAGCCAGATAGAGGAGACGTTGGGCGGCCTGCGCGTTATCAAGGCTTTCAATGCGGAAGAGAAGATAC
>ERZ791909.2537-NODE-2537-length-10869-cov-2.437119_pt1 | contig 10869 bp, 6 predicted proteins | sample MGYA00510143_ERZ791909 | MGnify/ENA primary metagenome ERZ791909 (study PRJEB30046, sample SAMN00792093) | human gut metagenome | study: EMG produced TPA metagenomics assembly of the A metagenome-wide association study of gut microbiota in type 2... | reverse complement strand
CCAGGTGGGGACAGAAGAAGTTGATTCCCAGCGCGGTCTGCCAGTCGCCCAGCGCCTTGTGCCCGGCGAAGGAAAAATCCCAGCCGGTGCAGCCGTAGGTTTCGCTGAGCCGGAGAGACCGCCCGAACTGGCGGGCGGCCGAAACGCACTGCTTAGCCGCCAGGAAAATATTCCAATGCTCGGTCAGGAGATCGATTCCGGGACTCTGCATATATTCATAGAAACGCATGGCGCTGCCGACGAAACTGCTCTGGCTGACGACGTTGTCTTCGAGAAGGACGTGGCCGGTGAAAAGCAGGTTGTTCTTTTCGCACCACGCGCCGATCCGGCGGCTGAAGGCATTGACGAAGAGATGCGTCAGGGTGTTGTAGTAGTGCATGCGCACCGGCGAAAAATCTTCGTCTCCCACCTTGAAAAACAGCTCCGGCAGCCGGTCGGACAGCTTCATGCCGCCGCTCAATTCTGCAAAGGTCTGCGGCAGGGATTCCGTCCACGGCATGCTCATGCTGCCCGGCAGGAACCCGGTCCGGAAATTCGGTTCGTCGGAGAAGATTCCCGGGACCGTGCCGCCGAATTCCGAACCCAGTTCAGACCGGTATCTCTCATGGGTGACGCGGATGAATTCCTCCACAGCTTTTTCATTCAGCACATCCAGATAGGCTTCGCCGTTGAACCAGGAGCTGTCGGGGGCGACGGACAGCCGGAAGCGCAGCAGCGTTTCATTTTCGGCCAGCGGTTCACCGGCGCTTTCCAGGCGGCGGAAGGAGGAGCAGCGGCGCGCGTTCAGGTCGGCCGCGGCGAAACAACCGAGCGTCCGGCACCCGTCCTCCGCCCGGGCTTCGTCCCCGGAAATGCACTGGATGAAACGGCTGCGGTATTCCGGATTGCGGGTGACGAGCCCGCCCGCCGCGCCGGAGGGCCAGCGGTCCTCGTCGTAGAGCCAGGCGTCCATGCCGCATTTTTTCGCTTCGTCGATGCAGGCCCGGACGCACTCGAACCACTCCCGTCCGAGATACTCCGTGTTGAGGCCGACGCGCGAATGCATGAAAAATCCGCCGAAGCCCATTTCCCGGAAATCGTTGATTTGCCGCCGCAGCTCCTGCGGTTCGAGTTTGCCGTTCCACGCCCAGAAGGGAGCGCCGCGAAATTCTTTGCCGGGGGCCGGCAGACGGGAGAGAATAGAGTCAAGCATTTTATTCCGGTTCAGGTTTGATGTCAATATGGTTGTCGGCGGGTGAAAAAGGGACGATTGTGTCTCGCCGTCCTTCTCCGGCCGGCGAAACACGATGGTCCCGGTCTTTGGGTCCGGGTTATTTCCTGCGTCCGGAACGCAGCTGCACAAGGCCGAACTTGCCGGTGTCCTTGTGGCCGTCCAGCCCGTCGAAGAACAGCATCGTGCGCGAGCGGATGCCGCCGTCGCTGTCGTTGATCAGCAGGGCGATGCGGAATTGCGTGCCGTCCTTCAGCTCGAAGCCGAGCCGCTCCGGCGGAATCGTGAAGCTGTATTCGGTCAGGTTGCCCCTGCGGGTGACGGAACAGGCTCCGTCGAATTTTCCGGATTTGAATCCTTCCGGCGGATTATGGTTCCAGGCGGCCGCGCCGTCGCCGGTGAGCGAGAAGGTGTATTCGCTCCAGTTTCTGCCGTTCATCGGGTCGAGGCCGAACTGGATGCTGTCGTTTTTCCAGATATGGGGGCCGGTGTGGTCGCCGTTGTGCTCCTGGTCGGTCACGCGGCATCTGACATGCAGCCCTTCCCCGGACCAGCTGAAGGAGAGCGTCGCGGAGAGATCCTCTTTGCCGCTCCAGCGCGGGATGGTCGGCACGAACACCAGTTCGCGCAGCGCGGCGGGAGAATCCAGCACGACCGTCTTTTTCGGAGCGCCTTTCTCCGGGATTTCGACGCAGCAGACATAAGGAATCGGCAGCGAATCCTCGAAAACCTTTCCGTTTCTGTCCGAAAGGATCAGTTCGGCGGGAATCACGCTTTCGCCGTGGAGCTGCTCCGCCGGGATCGTGACATTCACCGGAATTTCTCTGCTTTCTCCCCGCTTGAGCTCACCCGAAAAAGAGCGTCCGCCGAGCTTCAGCCGGTAGCGCAGCGCCTGGGGCAGGGGATTGACGAGGGTCACAACCGTCTTTACACGTTCTCCCGGCACCGCCGCCAAACCGTCCCGGAAGGAAAGGAGCCGGGGTTGTGCCTGGAGTTTTCCCTTCGGTGCTTTCAGGTAGAAGGGCAGACTTGCGCTTTCCACTGTGACCAGGCCGTTCTGCGGCTTCAGTGTCCGGGTGTTGCCGTAAATGTCGGTGCGGAGGACCGGAACGTCGGAACGGAGGACGAATTTCAGCCCATCCGCCCGGCGTTTCTCCCAGACGACGGTCACTTCGTCTGTTTCTCCGGTGAAGCGGAAGGCTTCCAGCAGCGGATCGAGCTCCGCCATGCCGCTGAAATCACGGTTGGAGAGCTGCCGGATCAGTTCCGCGTAAGCCAGGAAGGAGGGTTTCGGCTGGTTGTAGACCGTCACCAGGCTGAAGGTGTCGTCGGCGCCGATGCCTTTGTCCCAGTAATCCTGCATCATGAACCAGTTGTAATATTCCATGCCGACCGCCTTGCTGTAGGTGATCTTCCTGACCAGCTGGTCGGCCTGGGCGTAGAATTCCCGGGGGGCGGCCATGAAGGAACGGGTGGCGGCCTCCGTATTGATGATCGGCTTGTGGCCGGGACCCGCGATTTTCTTCACGATGTCGAACGTGAAGCGGTAGTGCGGATAATTGCCGTGCTCATGGTAGGCGATGACGTCGAAGATCTCCGGGCGGGCCAGCAGGCGCTCGATGAACTGCGGCTGCGAGCCGGGGATCGCCGGGCAGAAGCCGCCGGTGGTGATCTTTACATGCGGAGCATGTTTTTTGAAGATCGGATACAGGCGGCTCAGGGCGGTCAGATAATCATCCGTCATCGTCCGGGAGTGGTTGAGATTCGGTTCATTGATGAACTCGAAATACCGCGCTTCCGGCATGGCGCCGAAGAATTTGGCGAATTCGGTCATCAGCGCGTCGAATTCCTCCCAGCGGCAGTCGAGCGGCGAAGTCGGGTTCGGCCTGATCACCCACGGCGGCATATACCCGGCATAATCGATCAGCAGTTTGACGCCGGCCTCGATCGGAGGCGTCCAGAGTTTGCGCAGCGCTTCGGCGCGCAATTTGCCTTTGGCCATCTGGGCGTTGCCCATCAGGCCGGCGCGGATCATGTCGACGCCGAGCAGCGGCAGCCAGGAGGCGTGCAGCACTCCCTCTTCGTAACAGTTGTTCAGCTCCTGGTCCTCGACGGAAAACCACATCGGCCGCTTGTTGACCGGGCCGCTGTTCGGTTCGAAAACCGAGATCCAGCCGAGATGCAGCGGCTCGCCGCCGAACGCGACGGCGACCGGATGGGGCTCCTGCGTGTCGAAACTGCCGAAATCGAATTGCTGATAGCAGAGCCCGTAGGGAGGAAGTTCGATCTTCCGGGTGAATTCCTTCCCGGCTCCCTTTACCGTGATTTCGCCGGAGAACGGCGTGGAAAGTCGGTTGCGGAACAGATATTCCGGCGTCACCTGTTCGCCGGGGCGCCAGCCGAGCTTGCGGTAAACCGGTTCGGCGGTGAGCGGAGCGAGATCTTCCGGCAGTTTTTTGAAATCCACCTCGACATCGTCGAAGAAGATCTCCCCTCTGGCCGGGCCGGAGAACCACACCACCAGCCGGTAAACGGAGAAGGGATGGCGTCCGGCGATCTTCTCTTTCGGAAAGGGGATGAAGATTTCGCGCCAGCCGTCGCCGGAGGCGGGTACATAAGCAGTACGGATCAACTGTCCGTCGCTCAACTTGAGATCAGCCGTAAAGCGGGTGTTGAAACCGCACGGATTGACTTGCAGGCGAATGCCTTCCGCATTTTCGTCCAGCTTCTGGAGAAAGACGCGGTTGTTGCCCATGCCGAACTCGGCTTCCCGTCCCGCGGCGTCGAAGGTGAGCTTTGCGCAGTATCCGTCGGGACGCGAAGCGTCCGGAAAGCTGCCGCAGCGACTCCAGTAGATGTTTTCCTCCGGATTCTCGGTGCCTCCCATGTTCTGCCAGGTCGTGATGGTCGTAAAATCGTCCAGCATCACCCGGGCCGGAGGCTGCGCGGTTACGGGGGAGAGTGCAAGGCAGCCGAACAGCACTCCGTACAACAGTAGCGATCTCATAGAAATCCTTTCAGATTAAGAATATTGGATATCTCAGGCCGGTTCGCCTGCGGTACGGGCGGCATCAGTGCGTGAGACGGTTGACATCGCGATACCAGCGGAACTCGTCGGCCCAGCTTTTGGCGGTCGGGTGCGGCCGGGCGGAGGTGACATGGCCGTCAACGCAAAGCACGTTGGTGCTGTCTCCGTGCGAGGACGTAAACTGTTTGTAGGCGTCCATCGTGTGAATCCAGTAGGGGCCGTAAATATATGTGGTGCTTCCGCCGAGGTCGCCTTTGGCCAGATCCGTGGCGTAAACCTGGCGGGAAGGCGCTTTCAGATTGCCGATCTTGATGGCCAGGACATACAGGTCGGGATTGACGCTGACATTCATATCCGGCTGGCTGAACGAACCGGCGATATTTCCGTTTGCCGCATAGGAGTTGTAGCGGGAAACCTCCTTGTCGTTCCGGTCATAGAAATAAAACACCTCATGCTCATAGGCGGCCGGATTTGATTCGGCCGGACACTGGAAGACCTTGGCGTTGCCGATCACTCCGTAGAGCAGCTGCGCCCAGATGCGGGAGTGGTGATCCCAAGAGCTTGACCAGTGGCCGTAAGGCACATAACTGTCGTAGCTGTCGGCATAAAGCGCAATGCCGGTGCCCATGGTTTTCAAATTGGTCGCGCAGGATATCTTGTGCGCCCGCGCCCGCGCCTTGTTCAGCGCCGGCAGGAGCATGGCTGCGAGAATCGCGATGATCGCGATCACGACCAGAAGTTCGATGAGTGTAAATCCGAAGCTGTTTCTCCCGCTTCCGGACGGCCGTTTGCTGCTCTGTTTCATTCCTATTCCTTTCATGTTGGGTGGATCGGCGCGGCCGGTGGCAGGCGGCGCCGGCCGCGTTATGGAAAAATCATTGTTCCGAACTCAGTTGCATGACTCCGTACAGCCGGGTATTCTTTTCGCCGTCGATTCCGGCAAAGTAATTCATGGTGCGGAGACGCACGCCGGAATCGTTGTCGCAAACCAGCAGCGCCATCCGGAAAGCCGTTCCGGGCCGGAGCGGAAAACCCAGTTGATTACCGGGAATGGTGATTCGGTACCGGGTCAGATTACCCTCGCGCACGATGGAAAAGCCGCCCTGAAAAGGCCCCGCTTCCATGCCCGGCGGGGGAATATGGCAGTAGCCTTCCGGCCCGGCGGAGGTGAGGGAAAATGCATACTCCCTCATCTTTCCCTCCATCGGGGCAATGCCGATCTGGACGCAGTCGTTCCGCCAGAGGTAAATGCCGTTCTCATTTCCGCAATGCTCCTGATCCGTGACCTTGAAATCGAAGGAAAGCCCCGCTTCGGAATACCATACCGCAATTTCGGCGGAAAGGTCCTCCGGCCCCTGCCAGGCGGGCAGCCGGGGATCGAACACCAGCTCCCGCAGCGACGATGCGGAATCAAGAATGATCGGCTGCGCCTTCCGGCTGGTTCCGGCGATTTTTCCGCAGCAGAAATAGTTCAGTGAAATTCCACCCTGATAGACCGGCTTTTCCTGCTTCCCCTGCAGCGTGAGCGGCAGGGTCAGGGTGCGCATTCCCGACTGCGCATACGGGGGGACCGCCACCGTCACCGGTACAGCCCGCTGTTCTCCCGGTCCGATCCGTCCGGATCGGCGAATTCCGCCCACCGCCAACGACCAGGCGAGCTCCTCTCCGTACGGATTGTTCAGCAGCAGAACCGCGGGAACCTTATCACCGGGCATCCCGCATACGGGAGACCGGAACGAGAGCAGCGGTTCAATCGCCGTCAGCGCCTTTTTCGGCGTCCGCAGGTAGAACGGCAGTTCCGAAGCCCTGAGCATGACGATGCCGTTCCGGGGCGGCAGCATTTCGCTGTTGCCGTAAATGTCGCGGTATTCAACCGGAACGTCGGAGCGGACCATGAAGTCGAAGGTCTCGTTTTCCCGCCGGGGCCAGAGCACGAACACTTCGTCCGTCTCCCCCTCGAAGCGGCAGCCGTCAAGCCGCCGGTCGAGCTCTGCCGCTTCTCCGGGCGTGCGGTTGGCCAGTTGCCGGATCAGTTCGGCGTAAGCGGCAAAGGAGGGCTTCGGCTGATTGTGGATCGTAACCAGACCGAAGGTGTCGTCCCGTTCGGCATTCCGCCCCTTGTCCCAGAAGTCCTGAACCATGAACCAGTTGTATCCTTCCATCCCGGCGGCTTTGCTGTAAGCGATCTTTTTGACCAGTTGGGCGGCCTGGCGGTAAAACTGATCCGGCTCCGTGTAACGCGACCGGAAGCCCGCTTCGGTATTGAACACCGGCTTGCGGATCTCCCCCATGAGCCGCCGCATGGTGCCGAAGGTATCGGCATAACGGGGATATTCCGAATGTTCGTGGTAGGCGACCGCGTCGAAGGTTTCCGGCTGCGCCATCAGCCGTTCGATGAATCCGGGCTGCGAATACGGGACATCCGGGCAGACGCCGCCGGTCATCACCTGAATTTCCGGCGCATGTTTTTTGAAAATCGGATACATCCGCCGGATGGCGGCCATGTAGTGATCGGTCATCCTGCTGCCCGGTGTGGTCACGTCGTGCAAGTTCGGTTCGTTGATGAACTCGAAGTAACGCGCGCCGGGAAGGGTATGGAAGAATTTCGCCAGATGCTCCATGAACAGATCGAATTCCGCCCAGTTGCAATCCATCGGCGAGGTCTGGGGGCGGGCGGCCACCCAGGGGGGGAAATATCCGGCGTAATCGATCTGCAGCATCACGCCGGCCCTGATATGCGGCTGCCACAGTTTACGCAGCGCCTCCGCCTTGAAGCGTCCTTTGGTCATCTCGACATTCCCCGTCACTCCGGCGCGGATCATGTCGACGCCGAGCAGCGGCAGCCAGGAAGCGTGCAGCGCGTTCTCGGCCGGAGCGTTGTTCAGCTCCTGGTCCTCGACGGAGAACCACATCGGGCGTCGGTTGAGGCGGCCGCGGTTCGGCTCGAAGACCGTAACCCACCCCCGGTGAAGCAGTTTCCCTTCCCATGTCAGCTCGAGCGGCAGTGCGGTCTTCCGGTCGAATACGCCGAGATCGAATGCAATCACCTTTGCGCCGTAAGGCGGCAGGTCGACTTCACGGCTGACCTCGCGCTCGCCGACGCGCATTTTCACGACGCCGCGGAAAGGCTTCCCGAGACGGTTGCGGAAACGGTATTCCGGCACGGCCGGCTCTCCGGGACGCCAGCCGAGCTGCCGGTAAACCGGCAGCGCTCCGAGCGGTGCAGACTCTTCCGGCAGCGTGGAATATTCCACCTGGAGATCGTCGATCAGCATTTCGCCTTTGCCTGCCTTGTCGGCCGTGAAGATCAGGTTGTGAATGACGAACGGAGCCTTTCCCTCCAGCACCGGTTCGAACGGAATGAAGATCTCCCGCCAACCGCTGCCGGAGACGGCAGCCGGAACGGTGCGGACCTTTTTCCTGTCGCTCCGTTCCAGATCCAGACTGATGCGGCCGGAAAATCCCTGCGGATTCACCCACAGCCGGAGTCCGACGGCGTTCCGATCCAGAAACGTTTTGTAAATCTCGTTCTTATAGGCGTAGCCTTCGCCGTTGTCCTGCAGGAAATCGAATTCAAGGCGTCCGCACCAGCCGTCGTCGCGGGAAGAGTCCTCCGCACTGCCGAGCGGGCACCAGTAACGCTCCGCGTCCGGATTGGAGCCGGGGCCGTCATCCCAGTAGTAGGAGCTGATCGTGGAAAAATCGTCCAGAATCACCCGCGCCGGGGCATCCGCGGCGCAGAGCACCCGGCAGGCCGGCAGGATGAAGAGCAATATTGTCCGGAATAAATTCATCTGATTTCTTTCGTTTATGGCTTTTCACGGTCGTCCTGCGGCGTTCCGTCTTCCGCAAAGGAGATTTTCAACTGAGAACTCTTCCGTCCCCGCATTTCGGCATGGCCGTCGAACATCAGCACGGTCCCTTTCCCCGCGTGCCGGCGGATAAAGCCGATATTGCCGTTTTCCTGCAGCGCGTCTCCGGTGAAATACCAGGCCCCGGCCCGGTGCGCCTTGTGGTATGAGTCCCCGTAAAGAATTGTTCGACCGGGTTTTAAGGAACTGAACAGCCGGATATAGCAAAAGCCGTCGTCGTCATTCATGCGGTAGACCAGTTCGCCCGGGAAATCCCGGCTGCATCCGTTTTTCTTCCGCAGCTTTTCCCGGTAACCGGCATCGCGGCGATAGTTGTAAAGGCCGTTCATCCCCACCCAGATTCCATCGGTTGTCCTGTTTTCATCATCGGGACAGCTCCCGATTCCATACTCCGCATAGCCGAGGCTTCGCCGAACGTCCGGGCGTTTGAAAACAACCCTTGTCCACGGGATGACCCCGTCTTTTTCCGTCCAGTTCATGAAGATCAGAAGCCCTTCAAAATCATTTGCATATGTATGGAACGCCATTCCCATGCGGCGGCAATTGTCCGCACAGCCGGCCGCCTTTGAACTTCCCTGAGCCGAACCGGCTGCCGCCGCTGCCAGAGAAAAGAGCAGCATAATAATTACTATTGTCAATAATAATTCGGACAGCGTGAAACGGGCCGCTTCTCTCATGGACACTTCCTTTCCGGGGCCGGACACAAAACGCCCCTGCCGCGGCTGGAAAACGAGTTTCCGCACGGATTGCTGTTATATGAAATCAGCCGGTGCTTTACTGACCGGAAACGCCGGCCGGAGGAGAGCCGGCAGACGGCTGAAACGATTCCCGCAGAATCAGCGTCTCATCGATAAAAGTTTTCTCCACATGCGGTTCCCCGTTCAGATTCCGGAGAATGATGCCGGCCGCCCGCCTGCCGATCTCCTCCACGGGGATGGAGATGATCGAAATGGACGGCGTCATGTAAGAGAGGAAATATTTGTTGCTCCAGGCGATCAGGGACAGATCTTCCGGAATCCGGACATGGTGGGTAAACAGCACCCGCAGCAGCATGCAGATCAGATGGGTGTCGCAGAACACCAGGGGGAACTCCCCGACCCGCGGCAGAAATACTTTTTCCACTTCCTCACAGGTGGTTTCCTTCACATAAAGGACTTCCCCGGTGCAATCCTCTTCCGCGACAGCCTGTTTGAAACCGCGAATCCATTCCCGGCCTCCGACGCAGTCGGGGGGGATCGACAGAAAAGCGATTTTACGGTAGCCTTGTTCGATGCAGACCTTTGTGGAACGGTATGCCGCCAGATGATCGTTGCCTTTGACGAAGGAGAGTTCCGGCTCCTCCGTCTCTTCCAGCAGAACGACGGGGATGGAGTTCCGGACCATGTCCATGAAATGTTTTTTTTCATCCGAAGCGGGCTGGACGATGACGCCGTCCACATTCCGCTGCATCAGGTTGAAGAAGATTTTCTTCTCCTTTTCCGGATTCCCCTCCGTATTGCAGAGCAGCACATTATACTCTTCGCCGAGCGCGTCCTCCACCGCTTTCACGAAGCCGCACCAGAAATCGTTGTCGATATTGTACACGACGATTGCGATGTTGAAGGTGCGCTTCAGCCGGAAATTCCTGGCCTGTTCGCTGCGCCGGAAACCGTTGTGCATTGCGAACTCGGTGACCCGCGCCCGGGTTTTGGCGGCGACGCGGGTGTTGCCGTTCAAGGCCTGAGACACCGTTGTCGGCGAGACGCCCAGTTCTTTTGCGATATCGTAGATTGTCATGGCTCAATAACCTTTTCACATCGATTTGAAAGCTATTAATATTATATTCAAATCGATGTGAAAAGTCAAGAGCAAAAAGATTTTTTTTGCATTTTTATTCGATGTCCCGTCCCCGGGGGGCATGGCGGACGATAAAATTGATTTTCCTGTGCGGCAGGGAGATTGCCGGTTGTTTCCGGTTCGGATCGTGAACTCCCGTTCCGTGTGCGGCCGGTATCCGTCGGGCAGCTTCGTGCAAAGCACCATGTTTCCGCAATGTTCGCCGCTGTGCGGCAGATGCCGTCAGGAGCTCCTGACGCATTTTCACCTGCTGCTCCGTAAAAAATCCCGGCATGCCGCCGCAATCCTCCGTCGTCGGACAAGGCGGGAAATATACTTCCGAATCCGCATGTTTCAAACGGGAAGCTCTGCCGCCTTTGCGCGCGCAGACGTGCTGCTGACCGGCTTCTCTGCTCCGGGGTCAGCGGAAAATATCCGCGTCGATTGCATTTTCGTAACTGTCCGAGACGACGTCGAGATATTCGGTGTACGGAACGGCGCCCGGATTTTCGATCAGCTTCTGGGCGAATTCGGCCGACCGTACGCCGATGTCGAATAAATCCCTGATGTGCAGCTGGAGGGTCCGGAACGGTTGCCGGCTGCTGTTTTCTCCGGTCGCGGCCGGCAGCAGCCATTGAAACAGGGATTGCGTTTCGGTCGAGCAGAGCGCGTCGACGTTGATCGTCTCCGCCTTGCAGAGCTTCGACAGTGCGGGCAGGCAGCCGGGCAGGGTGATGAGGTAACTGCAGAGGAGCCCGTCGGCCCCGGCCAGCGGCGCAAGGTTTTTCTCGTGGCCGGGCGTGTACAGGAGCACTTCGCAGATCTCCTCCGCCGGGACTCCGTGGAGCAGGAGGGTTTCGCGGTAGCCGCGTGCGGTCTCCCGGTTGCTGAGCGTGGTGATGATGGTGTCGATGATCCCGAAACGGCTGCTGCCTTCAGCCAGC
>ERZ791909.2508-NODE-2508-length-10962-cov-2.536628_pt1 | contig 10962 bp, 8 predicted proteins | sample MGYA00510143_ERZ791909 | MGnify/ENA primary metagenome ERZ791909 (study PRJEB30046, sample SAMN00792093) | human gut metagenome | study: EMG produced TPA metagenomics assembly of the A metagenome-wide association study of gut microbiota in type 2... | reverse complement strand
TGAAACTATTCAAACTTATATGGAATTCTTAGTAATTATTCTTTTACTCGTACTGAATGGCATTTTTGCCATGTACGAGATTGCCTTAGTATCCTCAAGTAAAGCACGTCTGGAAACCCTGGTCAGCAAAGGGAACAAATCTGCCCGGGGAGTATTGAAACAATTGGAAGAACCCGAAAAATTTCTTTCTACCATTCAGATTAGTATCACGCTGATCGGTATCGTATCGGGTGCAGTAGCCATTGCCGATGATGTGACTCCGCTCTTTGCCATGATACCGGGAGCCGAAGTCTATGCAAAGGACCTGGCCATGATCACAACCGTAATCGTCATTACCTACCTGTCACTGATTATCGGTGAGCTTGTACCCAAATCCATCGCTCTCAGCAATCCCGAGCGCTATGCAACCTTGCTGAGTCCCGTCATGATTCTGCTGACCAAGATTTCATTCCCTTTTGTCTGGTTGCTCAGCATTTCCACCCGCCTGCTCAACAAACTGATCGGTCTGAAAAGCGAAGAACGCCTGATGACTCAGGAAGAACTGAAAATGATCCTTCACCAAAGCTCGGAGCAGGGTGTGATTGACAAAGAAGAAACCGAAATGCTACGTGATGTCTTTCGCTTTTCGGATAAACGTGCCAACGAACTGATGACTCACCGACGTGATCTGGTGGTGCTACATACGACTGACAGCAAAGAGAAAGTGCTTCAGATCATCGACAACGAGCATTTCAGTAAATACCTCCTGATTGATGACGACACCGACGAAATAGCAGGTGTGGTTTCTGTGAAAGATATCATACTGATGATAGGTAGCGAACAGGAATTCAACCTTAGAGAAATCGCACGTCCCGCCTTGTTTATACCCGAAAGTTTATACGCTAAAAAAGTTTTAGAGCTATTTAAGAAGAACAAAAATAAGTTCGGAGTTGTTGTAAACGAGTATGGCAGCACAGAGGGAATCATTACCCTGCATGACTTGACCGAAAGTATCTTTGGAGACATTCTGGAAGAGGACGATACGGAAGAAGAGGAAATCGTTCGCCGACAGGACGGCTCCTTGTTGGTAGAGGCTTCAATGAATATCGGAGATTTTATGGAAGAGATGGGAATACTCTCTTATGATGATATCGAATCGGAAGACTTTACAACTTTAGGCGGATTGGCTATGTTCCTGATAGGACGTATTCCCAAAGCCGGAGATATATTCACTTACAAAAACCTTCAGTTCGAAGTAGTGGATATGGACCGTGGAAGAGTCGATAAGCTGTTGGTTATTAAGAGAGAAGAGGAGGAATAGCAACTCACTTTTTATATTAATTTAAAGCACTTAACAATGAAAAAAGTAATTATGTTAGCAGCCGTCGTTGCTGCATTGGTATCCTGCCAATCAAAAGGAACGAAAGCTGAAGAAGCAGTCGCAGACAGTCTGGCAGTAGCTATGGAACCCACAATGGAAGAAACCCAGGTATATGAAGGTGTGCTTCCTGCTGCTGACGGTCCGGGCATCCGTTACGTGTTAACTTTGAACACACTGGCGAACGCAACCGATACAACGTATACACTGGACGTCACTTATCTGGATGCTGAAGGTAAAGGTAAAGACAAGACTTTTACTTCTAAAGGAAAGCCGGTAAAAGTGGAGAAAACCGTCAAAGATAAAAAGAAAACGGCCATCAAACTGAATCCGAGTGACGGAAGTGAACCTGTTTATTTCGTAATTGCCAATGATACTACCCTGACACTGGCTGATGACAGCCTGGAAGTATCGGAAAGCGATCTGAATTACAACATTATCCGTGTAAAGTAACGCCGAATTAGCTTAAACTTACAAAAACAAAAGCCACGCTGTACATATTGACAGTGTGGCTTTTCTTGTTTTATCGGCCCAGAAATTATTTCGTCAGTTTCTCAAAATATGGCAAACGTTCAAGGGGAACATCTATTGTCATTGTCCGCGGCCCTTTAAACACCTTGCCCCGATCATCTTTCCAACTACCCTTTGGCAACATTACGGTACGGCTTGTTCCGGATGTCAGCATCGGAGCTACCAGATATTTATCCCCCAGCATAAACTGGTCTTTGCAATCGATGAATCCCTGGTGAGGATACTGATATTCCATGTGGCGAACAATGGGTTCACCGGTCTTTGACGCATGTTTTGCCAACTCCAAAATATAATCTCCCATTTGCTGGTGAAGATGGGCATACTTCGCACAAATAGCCACATTCTCTTTACTGAGAATACGCCAAGGAGCTACCGAGAATTGCATCATTGGCATCAGGGCATGCACCTGGCACGAACGTACAATAAGTTCTTCATCAAATTTCTTCACATTCAGAAAAGCTCCGAATTGTCCTCCGCCTACCATATCGGGACAAGTATAATAATGCCCCAACAATCCGGCAGCAGTCATATCGGGAATCAATAACTGAGTCGCACGCCAAGAATAATCTTTATCACCCAGCCGCTGTACCAATGCCTGGCCACCCAACTTCCAAGATGCACGCAATTCATTGTAAGGAAAACTCAAACCTATCTCAGCCCATTTTTCCATAAAAGTATTCACATTGGCATTCTTATCATGAAAAGTATACTCTCCTGTCATATAAGCTACGTCTCCACCATCAAACTTAAATCCGTCGATACCATATTTTTCTTGATTGGCTTTTAACTGTTCCTTCAGATAATTCATAGCTTCCGGATTTGTGGTATCATAACAGGCACTGTAACCATTCCACCAATGAATAATGGCCGTGCGCCCGTTTTTATCTTTCAACAAATATCCTTTTGCTTCCAATTCACGGAATTCGGGACTATCGGGCGAAACATAGGGAGCCACCCACAACATCACCTTGAATCCCATCCGGTGCAACTCGTCAGTCATCCCTTTCGGATCCGGAAACCTCTCGGTTTTGAAGTCAAAGTTACCATAATATCTCTGCCAGTTATCATCTACCATAAACACCCCCTGAGGAAATCCGTTCTCCACAGCTTTATGGGCATAATTCATAATGTCTTCCTGATTTTGATCATACATCAGCTCAATCCAGGTATTATATTGCGGAAGAGAAAAGAAAGTAGGTTCCGGAATCTTTCCCGAAGGTGGAAAATGTTTAGCCGATGCAGCCAGCAAAGCCTCTTTCAGCGTAGTTCCGGCCTTCACCGGCTCTATCTTTTCCGAGTCTGAATAAATAATCAGCTGCCCATCCTTTACTTCAAAACAAAACGGATTTTCGGCCCAGATATACCTGCCCTCCGAAGAAAGCATGAACGGCACTACTTGGTTGTTCATATTATTGCGTGACATGTCTTGCATCCGCAAGTGATCATTGAATGGCATTTGATTTCCTAAAGCCACGAATCCACCCCACCATCTTTCATTTTGCAGGGGTTCGATCACTGTTTTCAATTTTTCCTGTGCGACTGCACCGAGCAGCAGCACGAATGTCACGAGAAATAGTAAAGTCGCTTTTCGTTTCATGATAGTTAGATTAATAATTAAAATTCTCAAGGGGCAAAAATAGATAAAAAAGAAAGAACAGATCATCTATCGGCAAAGAATTATTATTTCCGGACCGTAGCTTCCCGCATAAAAACAGAATCTAAATTTTCCGATTCCAAATTCTTGTCCGAATTTTGCACATTACAAGCACCTGTTCAAATCTCCCTTGCCTATTTTTCATCGACCGCAGCCACGGTGGTTTAGAGAAGCTTTTATCTTTTTCACCGGAACTTTCGGAATCCAACAGGCCCTAAATAATTATTTTCGCAGTCACAATTCAGAAAAGAATAGAAAAAAGATTCTTTCATTATATTTTTTTCTATCTTTATCAGACAGTTACACATACAATCTAAAAAAAGATGGAACAAACATTTAAAGCGCGAAATCCCCAATTAGGAGTTTGGTTGTTCGCCATAGGTATAATAGCATGCATTGCGATCAGTTTCATAACTATACAAGCAATCTGGATAGGTACCGCATGTATAGGTCCCAGTGCAACCATCTATTTTTCACAAACATCCTGCAAATACATTGTCAAGCAAAACGGAGATTTACAAATAGTAAATGACTTCTTCCGCCAAAAACGAACATTCAGTCATATCACTGATGTTACGTATACTCGCCATGCCTTGGGCATGCAAAAAATAAAGATCAGACACGCCACCGGGTTTGTCATGATAGATCCCCAATCACCCCGGGAACTGATAAAAGCCCTGCAAAAGACGAATCCCGATGTAAGAGTAAAGAACTTTATTTAAGACAGGACTCACAACGGAAAAACCAATCTCCCATCTAACCCAAGATACGAAATGAAAACACCTAAAACATTAAAGGTACATTTGCTATTATACCTGTTTTGCCTGAGTGTATCTGCACAAACCACGGACAGTATTGTCCAAAAACTAAGCCAATACGCCTACCTGATCGATAATTTTTCCAAATATATCCCTCAAGAGAAGGTTTACATGCAATTTGACAATACCAGTTATTACCAAGGTGATAATATCTGGTTTAAATGTTTCCTGGTCACTTCCGACCTGCATCCGGCCACTGACCTGAGCAAGACTTTATATGTCGAATTATTAAATCCCGGTGGTGAAGTTATCGACAAACGGACATTAAAAATAGAAAACGGACAATGCCACGGAGATTTCACACTAGGCCAACTCCCGTTTTATTCAGGATTTTATGAAATTCGTGCCTACACAAAATATATGCTGAATTTTGGAGGAGATATCATTTTCTCAAGACTGTTGCCGGTTTTCGACAAACCTAAGGCAGAAGGCGACTTTACGGAAAAAGAGATGCGGAAATATGCGACAGGAAACTACCCGCTGGAGCGTCCCAAACCGACAAAAGGTAAAAAAGTAAATTTAAAGTTCTTCCCCGAAGGTGGAAATCTGGTTCGGGGGATAGAATCCGAAGTGGCTTTTGAAGCGACAGATACCTATGGAAACCCCATTACCCTCACCGGTATTGTTATTAACGAAGAAAAACAAGAAACAGCCCGTTTCAATGTCACACATGATGGACGGGGAATTTTCAATTACACGCCCACGGGAGAGAAACAAAAAGCAATAGTCGAATTTAATGGCAAAAAGCACCAGTTCAATATGCCGGAAGCCTTACCGGAAGGATACACATTACATGCCGACAATTTATCATACACAGACAGCATTGAAATAGCAGTGCAAAAGAATTCCAATACCCCCTCCGACGTATTGGGACTGGCAGTCATCAGCGGAGGCAAACTATACAAATTCTGCCTGATCGATGTCGAAGGTAATGAAACGATTCGCTTCAAAATAGATAAAAGTAAATTAGTACCCGGAGTTTCCCGAATCGCGTTATTCAACAGTAACGGAGAGGTCCTATCGGATCGTTTGATATTTACCTATCCCAAAGAGCAATTATCCGTTCAGGTACAGGCAGACAAAGAGACATACGACCCTTACGAATTGGTAAACCTTGAATTCACCCTGACCGGAAAAGAAAAGATTCCGGTACAAACCCCATTTGCCCTATCTGTGAGAGACGGCATGAATGAAGTAGAATCAGGGCACAATATGTTGACCGATCTTTTATTAATGTCCGAAATAAAAGGATATGTCAACAATCCCCAATATTATTTCAAATCCCGGGACGATACACGCCGCAAGGCAATCGATCTCTTATTAAGAGTGCAGGGATGGCGCCGCTACTCTTGGAAACAAATGACAGGAATTGAGTCTCTTGACCTTAAATACGGACCGGAGCAAGGTATCGAAACGCGAGGGCAGGTTGTCTCTTTCGTCCGGCAACTTCCCAAGCCTAACGTAGAAGTGTCCTGCTTCCTGAAGAAACGCGGGGAGAATGAGGAAAACAGCAGTTTCATCGAAGCCATCACTACAGATAGTTTAGGACACTTCTCACTAATATCCGATATATACGGAAAATGGGACTTGATATTGGCAGTTACAGTCAATAGAAAAAAGAAAGATTACCGTATTTTATTGGATAGGCTATTCAGTCCTGCTCCCCGAAAATATCATTATGCGGATATGCAGGTAAGCATTACCAATGCAGAAAAAGAGAAAGAACTTATGCCCGAAGTGGAAACCACTCCCCTACCTGAAGAGGATATCGAAGCCTTCTTTGCCGCTTACGCAGATTCGCTGGCAAAGGCAGATAACCATGAAAAGAACTACCGTTTAAAAGAGGTAACTATCAAAGCCAAAAAGAGAACCAAAGAAAAAGAGATATATGAAAGCCGTTCGAAATCGATTGCTTATTATGATGTACATTCCGAACTGGACGACATAAAAGACAGTGGAAAATTTATTGGTGACGACATACACGAACTTATGATGAACATGAATAAAAATTTCAGTCCTGTTTCAGGACGAAATTACCTGTATTATAAAAGTAAAATGCCACTTTTCGTAATCAACTATGAACGCACCCGGCATACAGAAATGGATTATAATAAATACAAATATATAAGACTCGAAGCCATTAAATCGATTTATATCACTGAAAATCTATCTACGATTTGCCAGTATGCAGATCCGCGATTGACTCCGTTCGATGTATCCGACTTATACAGTTGTGCCGTACTGATCGAAACATATCCGGAAGGTAAGATACCGACAGAAGCAGGGAAAGGTGTCCGAAAAACATGGCTCGACGGTTACAGCCAAGTTAAAGAATCCTATCACCCCAATTATTCTGTGCTCCCTCCTGTCCCCGACTATCGTCGTACATTATACTGGAATCCGTCTGTCACTCCGGATAAGGAGGGAAAAGCACATATCCAGTTCTATAATAACAGTAGATGCCGGAAACTGAAAATAAGTGCAGAAACTATCACAACGAATGGATTAATCGGTACCTACGGGAATTGATAAAAAACGGGAATCTCCCGAAAGAATACAGAGAAAATACAGTTTTCATTTTTCCTTTCGCCTGTTTTACTTTTCCCAATATGGATAGTCGCCATCATCCATGGGGAGGACATTCAGAAATTTACTAAAAAGGGTGGCATACGGAATAACCGCGAAGCCACCTTTCTTTTACTTTCCAGCCTATCTAGCCACTATCAACTGGACACCAATAGCAAATATAAAATAAGCTACATAGCAGAGTATGGAAACGCCCAGGGAAACAAGCAGTTGTTTCATAAAAGACTTTTCCTGCCGCATATGATTATAATTGAACGTAGCACCCATGATGCCGAACAAGGCTCCAATCAACCCACCTAGAAAGACAAGTAACACAGGCAGACCGCCCACTATGTATTCGCGGATAGACAGCCGTTCCTCCAGATCGATTTTCTGTCCGCGGAACACAGCGACATGGACAAAATCAAAACCATAGACAACCTTTATTTCTTCTTTTTCCCCATTGGTGTTAATCACATAATATTTCGGATTGAATCGTCCTTGTTTCTTGATCTCTCTTCCGTCTTGGTATAAACGTTGATTAAAAGGACCGTATTTCAACTTTAAATCACCTTGTACACCTTCCAATGTAAAATTCAACTCTTTTGCCATACTATTTATTTTAGAATTAAGTCTATTTACAAAGATAGACAAAAGCTTTGATTTTGATCACTCATAAATTATTTAATTTAACGTGAATACGATATAATTCATCAATCTGTTATCTTAAAAAAATAGGAATACAGCAATAAAATCATTTAAGTTAGAATATTCAATCATAAGATTTAACAACTTACCACTATAGTCACCGAAGATAAAGTTAGTATTCATTTCATAGCCAACACGCTATCAGCCATTACCGTTTATTGTCTCTTTAAAAAACAACCAGTCATTGGTGTAAATTTCACAAATGACGGCAACTGAAAATCTTTTAAATAATGTCGACCTCAGGTCAATTACTGATATATAGAAAAAAGTAAAAAAGAATGTAGTATAATGAATTAGAGGATAGCAAAACACTGAAATAAAGGAATAGCCCGACTATATATCTTACAAAAGGAATACAAAAAATAGAACCTTGCTTTGATTGATAAACTTTGATAATGTGTGTTGCTCCTTAAAAAGTAACGTTCAAGCCAACGGTCTATATAAAAGGCCTCAACTATTGCATTTACAACTAGACACCGGCGGTGTGGTAATGACATCTGCTCAAGTAGCGGAACAAATAAAATCGATTTTCCCACTATTCTACATACAAGGTAGGTCCTCAAGGGTTATCATTGATCTACGTTGCTCCTCGTTCTTTATTATGCAGACTGATATGTTATATACTAAAAAAAGAAAGTCCTTGAATTATTGAAATTCAAGGACTTATAACTTTGTTTTTTTGTTTTCAGCGGAGAGACAGGGTTATGAACCTGTACCTCAATATCCTTGAAATTCAATTCTTTATCAATGTGTCAAAGCCTTAGGGGGTACAACTTAGGTTACAAAATCTACGCTTTTCTGTCACCTTTTGGCTGTTCGTTGTCTGCCTAAAACTATGGTTCAAAGATACGGCTTTCTTTTGAACTATGCAAATCATTGAAAATAAATATTCTGCGGTTAGTGCAAGGTGCAAGCTATATATATAGATATATACTTGCACCTTGCACTAAATTTTTGAAGAAAATAATAGGGCTGTTTGCTTAATCCAGATTTCTTTCATACATTTGCATACCATATAGTATGGTATTATAAAAACGGTAATATGAAGAAAGTAGAGAAAAAACAATGGTTTGTTATTGGGCTTCAAATTATAGAAAACAATGGAGTTGCAAAAATCACAATAGACAACTTATGTAATCTCTTAGAAATTACAAAAGGAGCGTTTTATCATCATTTCAAAAATATAGACGGGTATATAGATGCTCTTATGGCTTTTTGGGTAAAAGAGAATACACTTGCATTTATCGAAGAAGTAGAAAAATTAGGAAGTTCAAAAGAAAAGTTACATACCTTATCTCAAATGTCTGCTTCCTCTGAATACAAATGCGAGGGACGGATTAGAGGGTGGAGTTATACCAATGATATTGTACAGCAATATGTCGCACAAGTAGATAAATTGAGATTAGACTATTTGACAAAGTTAATCCAAGATTGTGGATATGATGTAGAATATGCGCATAAAATAGCTACTATCCAATATTCCTTATTGATTGGATTGCAACATATCTGTTCTGAAATCCCTGCTTGTGATTTCAATGAACTTCAAAATATACTGATTGAAAAATTTGAAACAAAATAATAAAGGTAAACCATGAAACAGAAAAATAGCTTGATTATCAAATATCTCCCAGCGGATTATAAAGATTGTTTTTGGGATGAAATCACAGAAAATCCATATATGTCTGTAAAAGAGTTGTTCAATTTAATGTTTTCTCAATATCCAAAATGGATTATGAGGATATATAATATACGCAACTTAATTGTAAAGCCATTTGGTTTAAAGACCAATAAATCATTTACAAACATGATTGTAGAACAAGATGATAATGAAATCATTATAGGGGCTAAAGATAAACATCTAACATTTTATGTATCCTTATTTTGCTCGGATATTAAAGATAAAAAACAGGTTGCCAGCATAACTACACTTGTAAAATATGAAAATATCTTAGGCAAGATATATTTTGCTGTAATATGGCTATTTCACAAAATTATCGTTGCTTATTTATTCAAACGGGCTATTAAAACACACAACGTATAAGTGTCCTATGAAAGAGTTGTTTAATAGGATGTTGGCACAGATTGATTTAGAGATTGATGATATCGACCTCTACGGCTATGATATTATCGAAACCTCTCTTTCAATGGTACATAGACTACAAACAGTTCTTAATGATTTGAGAATGAAAATACAATCTTATGTATTTTCCACCAAAGAGGATGAAATATTATTTTTCAAAACACAGAAACCGGAAATTCTTGGCAGGTTGCTATTTTTCTATAAGATTTATCGGATAGAAACACAATGCCCTAATGGTAGCGATGACGTGATTAGAAGTTATATCAATAGGGAGCTGGATAACCTTACATACTTTTTTAACCGGAATTTAGACTTCTATCAATACTATCGTTCACACTCAACTATATACGATGAATACTATTTCATTCGTGGAAAAGCAGACTTGCGATTATGTACCGATAGCGCACAATTCGATAAAGACCCGAATTTCTCAACAGGATATGACTACAAAGTAGCCAAGATTATTTCCAATGAAATGTTGCGTATCTATCTCAACAAAAGAATAGTCAAACTTGAAACAGATAATCAGATAGAAGATAATCTTCAAAAGTGCCTAAAATATCCTTTTCGTTTCACTGGTAAAAAAGTGTTTTTAATAGAATTGGGGTATTCTCTTGTAACTTCGGGTGACATCAATAATGGCAATGTGGAGATAAAGGAAATGATGAAGTTCCTTAGTTCTGTATTTCAGGTAGATTTAGGCGATTATTACGCTGCATATATCGCCATGAAAGAACGAAAAGACCGGACGGCATATCTCCACCACTTGATAGGCAGCTTGACCAAACGGATGAACGAGGACGATATGAAATGTTAGCAATACACATTATAATATCTTTAAAAGCCTTACCTTTGTAAAATGATACAAGATGAGTTGGAGTTTTACAAACCATGTAAGTTACTACAACCTTACGTTAGGTATTATTGGGTATTCAAAAGCAACCGACTTCTGAATACCTTAACCTTTCCTATTGGTTGCCCACAAATCATCTTTCACAAGCGAACCCCGTTGTATATTCCCGAACTGAATACCACACAAAACAGGTTTACTATCAGCGGTCAGGTTAATTTTTCATCACATCTGTATGCTGATGAAAATATCGAAATGGTAGTGGTCGTATTTCAATAGGTGGCATTTGTAGTTGCACCACACGAAAAAGGCTTCCTGCTCGGTGTCGTCCAAACCCTCCACCACATCACGCAGGGCGAAGAAGTTTTCAGAAATCCAGCTTTCGCCGATTAAGCCCTC
>ERZ791909.2500-NODE-2500-length-10974-cov-3.381079_pt1 | contig 10974 bp, 9 predicted proteins | sample MGYA00510143_ERZ791909 | MGnify/ENA primary metagenome ERZ791909 (study PRJEB30046, sample SAMN00792093) | human gut metagenome | study: EMG produced TPA metagenomics assembly of the A metagenome-wide association study of gut microbiota in type 2... | reverse complement strand
CTGTTCTGAGGGAATTTATTGATCGGGGTGTAACATATGTTTGACAAACCTACATACAGCAAAAAAACAACTTCTGCATACAGTAAAAAAACAACTTCTTCCGGAATCGTTCAGCCATACAACGAAAAGGGCGGGAATATCTTCCGCAAACGAATTTCCGGAAAGACCTCCCGCCCTTTTTCAGGCTATGATATATTTTTTCAAGCTTTATCTCTCGAAATCTTTATTCATAACACTGCAGGGTAATATTTTCGACAAGACCCGTTTCTGCATCTGTTTCAACTGTACATGAGTTGTCGTAACTTTCTTTGTCATACCAGTAATAAGTATTTCCATATTCTTCATCTTTATACGAATCCGTCGGTTCGCCGTAAGCTGCAAGAACGTCCGCTTCTTTCGTTCCAACCGTAATTCCGCCCGGGAACAAAACTGTCAGTCCGCCTTCTTCAAGATCATAATCATCTACAGAAATCGCTCCTACGATACAATCTTTCAATGCTTTCGGATCATCTCCTGTGTTTACCATATCCGCCATAATCGTATTTCCGTTTTCGTCTTCAAACCATGCCAACTCATATTCGCCTGCATTTACAACATAGTCTTCAGGTGTATATTCTCTGTCGAGTTTCAGACCTGTGGCTTCCAGATCTGCCAGACTGCACGGAAGCTTAAGAACTTTATCGTTGATCTGAACCGTATAGCTGTCCCATTTCGCGCCAAGTTCTTTACTCTGCTCTGCCGGTTTATCCGCTTTTTTATCGTCGTCTTTATCTTCTTTGTCCTCTTTATCGTCAGACACTTCTCCGCCTGCTTTTTCAATCACATCGTTCGGAACTTTAATCTCGCCTACACTGTCATATTCATGGTATGTCACTTCGATCGAGCATGCCGAAACATCAACGCCTTCTTCTTCCATCGCCTTTTCCATAATATCCTGCATATCGAAAGAAATCTTTGCCGGAAGAATATCATCTTCATAAACGGCGATCGTACACGGAAGTTCAAGATCTTTGATCACATCTTCGTCAATTTCAGAACCTAAGCTGTCTGCCATACCTGATTCCATCATGCCCACAATGTCAGAGCCTTTAATCTCGCCTTTCATCTCAAAACATTTTTCGCCGTTTACTTCCACCTTTTCTTTGGACATCTCAAAAGATTTTGCGTGTCCTCCCATACTTCCTGTAAGATCCGAAAGTTCTCCCGCCATATCTGCCGCAGAATCATCCATCTCTTCTTTTTGCCACTGATCGTTCGCCATCGTATACACAATATACTGATCTTTTTCTTTTACAGTATACATTTCAATCTCTGTTCCGACATTGGTGCCCATCATTTTCATGTCTACCGCGCCTTTGGCGTGACTTTCTCCTGATTTAAGATCCATGTCGATATCCATATCCATCTGGATGCCGATCGTAGTTGTATCGTCTCCCATCTCCATATCCATCTTCATGTTTGCCACTACCGACTCTGTGTCTTTCATGTTTTTCGCCATGTCTTTTAATAAGTTTTCCGGAGTCGCCTTTTTCCCGCATCCTGACATAAGCGCCGCTGTCATCATCGCTGCCATTCCCAGTGTCACTAATTTGTTCCTACGTTTTTTCATACCTTTTCCTCCTCGTTATATATAAATTTATATTATATACTTTTATATTTTCTGCTCTCGCTCTGTTTTCTTTTATTTTTCTCTTCCTTCTTCGTCTGTTAAATAAATTACCCCAAGCCAGTAATATCCTCCCAGTTCTCCGCTTCCGTATCCTTCGACTACTTCTTGTGCGATCTTCATAAACTCTTTATCGCTTAATGTATAATCTGTACGCAATACCGCAATTCCCTCTTCTTTTAATTCATTTTTAAGCGGCTCAAAAATTTTATTTTTCTCATAAAATTTTCCTTCTATCCGGTAAAACTCTTTGTCATCCGACTTTGCTTCATAATCTTTCACCTTATCGTCAAGTACAAAACGTTCGTCTTCTACAAGCACTTTGTCTGCCGCGTAATCGGGAAGATTTAACAGCGCATTTAAGATCAACTCATTATCGTTATTCGTGGAATCTACGATCCTCCACTCCCCGTCTATTTTAATCTTATTCCATGCGTGGGGAAGTTCACCGTCCAGATTTCCTGTCACAACGATACATTCCAGTCCGGCCTGCTGCGCCAGAAGTTTGAATGCTCCGGCATAACTTGAACACACTCCTGTTTTATTTAACAAAACGCCATACGGTGTAAAGGAATCATTAAACTTTGCATCGACTCCGGCAAAATCGTTTTCTTCTGCATTTTCAAGCGCGTCCATATCGTATTCAGCAGTATCGCACAGATATTGATTGATCGCCATTTCTTTCTCAAGTTCTGTCATATCGTCCGTAATAATACTGTCTACAACACGTTCTGCCTCTTTCGAGATTTCTTTTTGTTTTTTCTTTATTTCTTCCGATTTTGTATCATATTTGACATGCAGTGTCTTTCCGCCGTTTGCGATTGACGCCCCCGTCACTCCGAGTACCATTGGGTTTTGATAAACCGCTTCTTCCCATGCATCCAACAGATAATCCGTATCTGCACTTTCCGGAAATTCCTTCAAACTGATACTTGTGTTCGCATTGAGCATATTTACTGCCAGATATTCACTCAAAGCGCTATTTGCAGTGACTTCATACTTTCGTTCACTCTCTCCCGAAGACTCCTTTTCCTCTTTTTCACTTTCGGTCTCGCCTTCCACTTTCATCTCCGGAGTAACCGCACCTGCACGATTTCTTAATTTCTCTTGTCTGATTCGAACCTTTTCCAGTTCTTCTTTCCAAGTATCAGTATTATAACTTTCTACGACAACAACTCCGTCAAATCCTGTTCCGTCAATCTTATACGGAACTTTTACGATATTTTCACCGCTCCATGAAGCCTTCTCTTCCTTCGCGCTTTCAAAATCATAATTAATCAGCTTTTGTACAAGCGTTCCGTCGCACATCGTCACCCATTTATATGACGGCATTTCGCCGAACGACTGCGTATAATTTGAACCTTCCTCATTCAGGCTCATCTTCACTTCTTCCGTAAAAGGAACTTTACGCGCAATATCTGTTTCCCTGAACATATTGCTTAAAGCAGATGTTCCGTCCTTTGATACTGCTATAACGCAGTAATAAGTTTCATACTCTGTATCTTTCGGTATCGCTTCGTTTCCCTCTCCGTACTTTTCAATAACGTATGGCTCCCGGCGATCCGCTTCCGACACATTATAAGTAATAAACTTTGCCGTTGATTCGGGAATCCATTCTGTTCCTTCTGTTTCACCTTCGACCCAGCCGTCTCCGGATAATCCCATCTTTTCTGAGGACGTCATGCTCATCACATAATAACGCTCTGCTCCCGGCACTTTTTTCCATCTGAAAACCGGAAATCCTTCCTCATTAATCCCAAGAGTAACTCTCGGTGCATTCTTAACTTCTGAATCGACGGTAAACACTGTCACTATCGGTTTCTCCAGTTTTTCTCCGGTTTCAAGATCCACATATTGAACCATATAATACTGTGGAAGATTACCCCAGTCATTCAACTCTCCTTTATCAAACAAAGACGAATCTGCCGCTTGATATCCCGGCGCATCCTCGTCAAGACCTTCGCTCATGATCCCGCCTACACTCCATCTCGGAGGTGTAACTGATAATTCCTTTGTTTTTTCATCCCACTCAAAATGTGATCCGATCTGATAGGTGAGTTCCGGATCTTTATACACATTTACGATCTGTGTATATTCCGTAAATCCGGCATTCATTATATCAAACCCCATTTTCAGCTTAAGCCTTTCGTCACGGGCCACGCCGCGGATCGGATCGGCATATTCATACTTTTCATTATATTTTTTTCTGATAGAATCCGCCAGTTTTGCAGTCTCCATCGTTGTCTTCCCGACGTTTTTCTGCTGCGGACCTCCGCATGCGCTTAGCAAGACTGCCGTTACTGCCAAAACACTGATACATGTTTTCAAATATTTCTTTTTCATAAGCATTTCCTCTTTGATGAACAACAAACAGTTTTTTTTTGCGTTTCTGCTTATAATACCTTTGCCGCATCCAAAAGGTTACGTCTTTTATAAAGTTTTTTTCAAATATTCTGTCAGATTTTCTTTATCCCCTTTTTCTTCTGTCACATACCAGATTTTCCCGTCTTTTTCAAACACTGCATGAAGAATTCCGTCTTCCGTTTTTCCTATATATACTTTTTCTCCGTGAACCCTTCCCGGCTTCAGCTTCCACAGCTCTTTCGGGATATTCTCGTCATCCTTCTCCGTATACTTTTCAACTTGAATATCTTCCCACTCTCTCGTCTCTGATATGTCCTTTTTTCCGAGATTTAATCCAATCTCCATCTCTGATGAAGCAAATGTCACATCTTGTATCACAATCTTGTCTTTAAACGCCGCTCCCCATATACCAAGGCAGACAAAACAAAAGCATGCCGCTATTGCCGTATATTTCCACAATCCGATAATTTTGCGGCGGCGCTCCTCTCTTTCAGCTGCTTTTACCGTCCGGTTCACTAATTCTTCCGGGACATGAATGCTGTCATTTACTTTCTTATATTCGTCCCACACAGTCAAACTCTCCTTTCAAAGCTTCCTTAAGCATCCCCCTGCTGCGATACAGGCGGGTTTTTACAGCCGACTCCGAAAGTTCCAACATCTCAGCAATCTCAGAAACAGAATATTGTTCATAGTAAAACAAATGTACTGTACTCCTGTAATCTGCCGGCAGGCGAAGAACTGCCTCATATATGAGATTCTCCGGCAGATCCATCTCATAACTGTCCGTGCTCTGAACATCCCTGTCTATAGAAACTGTCTTTTTCCGAAACGCACTATCAAACTGTTTCTTGCAGCAATTAACAGTTACTCTCAAAAGCCATGCCTTCAAATGCTCTCTCCCCTGAATTCTTTCTTTATACTTTACTAATCGGAGGAACACTTCCTGAAACACATCTTCTGCTTCACTTTTATTTTTCATTTGTACCAGAGCAAGCCGATAAACCATATTTCCATGAATACGGATGGCTTCTTCTACATTAATTTCTTCATGACTGCCCTCTGTTTGACCTCTCATATATAATACCTTTTCCCGTACTTAAACGTCACATAGATTTTATGTTTATTTTTTGATTATATCTTACTTTTTTTCTTCATACAAGAACAAAGTAACAAACCCGGACTTTGGCTCGTTGCACAATATAAAAAAGAATCCTGCTCGCAGGATTCTCCGCCTGCGGCGGGTCGCTTTAGCGACGTACTTCTTTTCCGCCGCAGTGCGCTCCTACACGGAGCGTTTTTTATGCTATGGAACATTACGGAGTAATTTCCTATAGCATAAAAAATCCGAACACTGACTAATGCCAATGTTCGGATCTTTATTTAAAGTGGAGAATACGAGAGTCGAACTCGTGACCTCCTGCTTGCAAGGCAGGCGCTCTCCCAACTGAGCTAATCCCCCATAGCGTTCTTAGAACTTTTATAAGATATCATATTCTAAGAAACTTGTCAAGTTTTTTATGAAATTTTCGACAAATTCATGCCAAAACATGCAGCTTCCATTTCCCACTTTTCGTATTCGTTGTAAAAAATATATAAATACACCTTCCAGACAGGGGAGAAATCAAAACTTATCCCCCATTTTATAGATTTAACTATGATCAATTTATACGAAGATAAAACTCTTCTATCAGACGAGCAATATTTTCTTCTGTATCTTCAAGCTCATCTGCAATTTCGGAAATTGTTTTTCCTTTTTCGAGCTTTTTTTGAATGAGAGAACAGGTTTTTTGAAGATTTCCTTCTTCTCGACCTTCTTTACGACCTTTATTAAGTCCAGCCTGTTCTCCACTTTGATATTTTTCGCATTAAATAATCAGCAAGTATTCCTTTTTCAATGCACTCTTTTATCGCCTTTTTATAAGGTTCTTCCACACCGGAGATCTGATAGTTCTGCACGATTTCCATAAACTGGCTATACTCTTTCAGCACTTGACATTTCTCTAAAATCTCATGATGTTCTTCCGGTCGGATATTAATAACCTTTACTTTTAATTCCAAACTTGGTTCATTATCTTTTACAATATAAGCATCTGACAAGCACAGTTCTTTTTCTTTTGCCCACTTTTCTTTTCCTACCATAGGCTCTCCTTTCATGTGCATGAATGAGTCCTATCGTACAAGTAAGAAAACACTCTTAAGTTTTTTCTCTCAAAGCTTTTTCTCCTAAAGCTTTCTCTTATAACTTTCGGTGAAACTTTTTTCTTCTGTTAAGAATCAGTATACGAAAAAAAGAGACGTTCTACAAGACTATCCATGCAAATCTGTTTCGTTGTGTTCTGGGTAATTTTGAGGGAATTCCTCTGACCGACGAAGCTGTCGGCATCTTTCACAAAAAGAATTTCTGTGAGTGGATTTATCATAACATATCTCTTCTTCAGAGACAATGATATATTTTATTTATACATTCCCCTAGTCTCTTTTACTGACAAAAAGAAAACTACCAGAAGAAAACTATTTATGCTCATAAGAATCATCAATTTCCCCATCTCTATTTCTCCGCTTATAATCGGGAATATGTATAATACATTTTCTTCTGTTAAAATATCGAATTGACAGAAAGACCAATATCCTAGCGAAGCTAGATAACCTATAATGACATTATTTCCTAATTGTGAAAAAAGAAGTCCTAAAATCCCCAGAAAAACAGCATACAGAATTGTCACGGTTACATATTTTAAAAATGGAAAACTGCAGTTTTGAAGCCGCATAATACTTGCGAATATAGTAATCATAACTGTAATCATCCAGAAACTGCATATCAGCCGAATGCTTACGCTCTTTCTATATGACCATACTTTCGTATAAACAATCTCTTTTACGGAAACTTCCAATTCTTGCCTTATTATAGGAATGAAAAGAAATACCCCTATCAGAGCTAACGATTGTCCGAATACATCTGCGGAATGAATGTTGTCTAAATTAGAAATTCCTCTTATAACCGGGATAATGAATGTATAGACAGCCGCCAGTAATAAACTATTTTTGAATGTGAGCGGTAAATCGATCCTTAAAAAATCCAAAATGCTTTTGCAAAAAGAAATCATAATTTAACTTTCCACCTCTTTTCTTGTTATATACTACAACAGATAATGCTATCAATATCAAAGACAAGATCACAAACAGTCCTCTATTCAAACAGATCAAATTAAAATCTTGCTTTATAAGTTCAGAGCCTCGTAATAAATTATGCCGTATCATCAGCGTAAATATTTTTGTATCTCCCGATAACGCTGTCAAAGAGGTGTCAATAAACCACCATACAAACTGTACCAAAATAGCTATCGGCATAGATGTTAAAATTGTCAAGAACATTCCTGAAGAAGTAACAATCATTGCTGTCGGTAATAACCACCAAACAATATATTTCAGAAAAGCAAACACATCTATTGCAATACCGGTTTCAGCAGAAAATTCAATCAATGGAATTAACGACTCAAAACTCAAAATAGTTATCGGCAATAACACTGCCGCAAGCATTGCTAAGAAACGAATCGTAATAAGCTTTGTTGTTCCGATCTGTTTACAGTCAATCAGCTCATTCATACGGTTTCGTCTATCCTTCAGCCAAAAGATAACTACTAAGAACACAGGATATAAACCTAAATCTCTTGTCATATAATCGCAAAACAATCTTGCAAAAGCAGCAGAAACTTTATCATCATAAATCGTTTTCTCATATTCATTCATTGCTTCTTCATAAGTCATTTCTGCCAGACCATAATATTGCAATAAATTTTCCATAGAATAATTAGAACCTGTTCCAATGATACTTTCTGCTTTTTTCATAAGCTCTTGAAATTCCTCGTAAGAAACTTGAGCTACAAATTGTTTTGTATAATCAGTATTTTCAGTTGGTTGTTCTTCATTTCCCATTTCAAATGTAAAAGCTCCATTTTCACTTTGTGTTCCGTTACTGCCAAAGTGAATAACATTTCCATTTACAGCAGGGAAATAATCATCTGGAAGATGATTGATCTGCTGTTCATTTAAGCCTGTTATTTCTTTGATTATATTTAAAATCTCTTTTTGCTCGTTCTCATTTAAAACTACTTCCTTATAATAGCTAAAAGGATATGTTGCATAGGAATTTGCAAGATATTCCATAATTAGCTTGTCAGTACCACCGCACATAATTTTATCTGGTACTTCTTTATTTTTCATTCCATAGCTTTCTTTATTTTTTTCTGGTTTTTCTAAAATCGAACCACCAGTCAGCCCGGAAGAAATAGATACCTCATTTCCTTGCGAACCAGTTATTTCTTTTGTTGTTACACCGTAAAAATTTTCATGCCAGCTAAAAAGCAGCAATCCAATAAACAATACATATATAAAGCTAAAACAAATTTTTTTCAATTCTTTAATAAACAGCATCTATTCCACCTCCTGCTTGAAACTTGATAAGAGATACATATAACTGTCCTCTATCGTAGGCTGACATGAAACCCATTCTTTTTTTGGTGCAGCGTTTGATAAAAAGCGACAAGATACATTTATTCCATTTTGATAAATACTGATAACACGGTATTTCTGTTTAAACTGATTTAATTCATTTTGCAGAATCGTGGTAGTATAGACTTTTCCGTTTCCAAGCTGTAACAACTTTTCTATTTGTCCTTCAAAAACAACAGTTCCGGAAGATAAAACAGCTGCTTTAGAACAAGTGGCTTCTATATCACTTGCTATATGCGTAGATAATAAAATAATTCTTTCCACTGCCAATTCAGAAAGAAGATTGTAAAAGCGTAATCTTTCTTCTGGGTCAAGTCCTGCCGTCGGCTCATCAATAATCAAAATTTTCGGATCATTTAATAATGCCTGTGCAATACCGAAACGACGTTTCATACCACCGGATAAATTTTTAAATCTTTTATTCTTCTCGTGTTCCAAATTCACTTGTTTTAAAAGTTCGTTGATACGCCTCTTACGAATATTGTTTGGAAGTTCAGTCAAAATCCCAAGATAATCTAAAGCAGAATAAACCGTCATATTTGGATATATCGAAAATTCCTGTGGAAGATAACCGATTATTTTTCTGATTTCTTTTTTCCTTTTTATATCAATCCCATTGATTTCTACCATTCCCGTTGTCGGCTCTGACAATGTAGCCAATATACGCATAAGCGTTGTCTTACCGGCTCCGTTTTCGCCTAACATTCCATACATTCCGATCGGTATATGTAAAGAAATATCTTTCAACACATTTTGTTTCCCGTAGTTTTTATTCAAATGTTCAATACTAATTTCCATAAAAAAACCTCCTTACGTTTTTTGTAAGGAGATTATTTCATATAAAAGTCAAATTTCAGAAAAGTTTCCGCCTATTTTTTAATCTTGATTGTAATAATTGCTCCACGATCCGGAAGATTGTCTAAAAATATATTCCCTCCGAATTTTTCACTAAGTATTTTACAGATAGATAATCCTATGCCAAAATTTCCACCGTTTGAAGCGGAACTGAAGAAGAAAGAAGCTGCGGATTTTAATTCTTCAGATGTAAAACCTACTCCATCATCTTGCATTGAAAAATACAAATAATCCTCTTTTTCTTTGATTGAAAATATAATTTCTTCATGTGAAAAGCGGAGTGCATTGTCAAAAATATTCTCTAAAACTTTTGATAACATCGCTTTATCTGTCGATATAAAATCAGAGTTTGAAAAATCCCGTATAACAAGTTTTTTATTCTCTCGTGCCGCTAAAATAGAAAATTCTTTTGTTATGTCGGCAATCAACTCTTTCAAATTATAATTATCTTTTTTGATCTCAATATCTTCCATTTTTTGTATATCTTTCACACACTCTACATATCGTTTTAATCTATCGACAGCTTCTGTCATATTTTTAATCGTTGTCTGTAAGGTTTCATTTGTAAGAGTTTCTCTTTCGATTGATTTTTCCAAATAATCAAGATAGCCATTGAGCACCGTGATCGGCGTTCTTAAATCGTGTGAAACAGAAGCCGTCAGCGCTTTTCTCTCTTGAAGCATATTCCACATTTTACTATTGCTTTTGTAAATCTCATTTTTCATATGTTCAAATGTATCACATAACTGCCCCAGCTCATCATCAGATGTGTATTGTATCTGAAAATCTAAATCCTGCTGTGAAATGTGGTACATACCATTTTTCAGATTTTCAAGCGGTATCTTCAATTTCCATTTGTAATATAATTTTGCCACCATAAAAGAAGCGATTATAATATAGGCAATGGGTAAGGACACCATAAGAATCGTAATGCACCAATAATATAATTGATTTTCTTTTGAAAGTTCTCCATGTGTATATTTCTGCGGTACGGCAGTAACCCCGTTATTATTTTCGGTGTCATTACTATCTGCGTCTCTAATTACATAGTCTGTGATGATAATAGGTCTTGTATCAAGTATTTTTTTCTGGATAGATGAACATGTCAATATTGTAATTACTGAAAGAGCGCTGACCAGACTAAGACAAAATACCGCCAGCAATACTAATGATCGTTTTAGCGACATCTTTTGAAATACTTCTCTTATTTTTCCCATTTATATCCGACTCCCCAAACTGTAGTAATATAACCTTTATCCGTAAACTCATTAAATTTCAGACGTATTTTTCGTATATGCTCTTTGATAACAACGCTGTCTCCATTGCCGTCAATGCCCCAAATATTTTCATAAATTTTTTCTCTGTCAAAAACCTGACCTGCATTAGAAGACAAGAGTTGTATAATTTCAAATTCTTTATTTGACAATTCAATTTTATGCCCTTTGATATAAAGACTTCTATCAGAATAATCAATAATAAGATCTTCTGAAAATTTACTTTTTGTCTTGTTATGACTTCTTTGTTCGCGTCGTAAATGCGCCGAAATTCTTGCCAGCAATTCATTTACAGAAAATGGCTTC
>ERZ791909.2499-NODE-2499-length-10981-cov-3.156324_pt1 | contig 10981 bp, 6 predicted proteins | sample MGYA00510143_ERZ791909 | MGnify/ENA primary metagenome ERZ791909 (study PRJEB30046, sample SAMN00792093) | human gut metagenome | study: EMG produced TPA metagenomics assembly of the A metagenome-wide association study of gut microbiota in type 2... | reverse complement strand
ACTGCGTTAGGCCGGCAGAAAAAAGCGTTAAATTGCGTTAACTGATTTAACGCTTTGAAAACAGGTATACTGAGAGCATTAAATATTTTAATGCTTATATGGCGTAATTATCTAATCATAAATAAAAAATGACGACACTTGAAATCCGGGAATCAGCCTGTATAGTATGATGATTGAGGGAGAAAACAGCTATGCCGGGAAAAGAAAGCACACCACCGTTTCAAAGTAAACTGACGCCATATCGGAACGAAATTCTGAAGGCATGGTTTCGGCGTCAAACCCTGCGGGAAATTCAAGTCATGCTGCAGAAGTATGGCATCACAATCTCTCTGCCGGGAATTTCCCTTTTCATCAAGCGGCACAAGAACAAATACGATCCGAAAGCAGAACCGCCAAAGAAACGGGCGCAGACAGCAAAAGCCTCACGTTCCTCGGAAAAGTTGAATGCACGGTTACAGGTATTGGAGAAGGTACTGGTCCGCGATTCTTCCGAAGTAGCCCGCGAATATGACCGGAAGCGCAGTCAGCTGAAGAAAAAAACTAACCACATATAACTGTGTGCAGTCTCCCCAGTAAATGGAGAATATGCAAAGATACAAGAGATTATCAAGAGCATATGAAATGTTATCGTTCAGTACGGAGAGAGACGCAGCGCTTCTCAGCGCTTTCTCTCCCCAGTGTTCCTCTCTTTTTCATCAAACAGAGTAAGAAGAGATACATACTTTACAAGTAGTATTCATTAACAGCTTAATCAGAGTGAAGCGACAGGATGACGCTCCCAGAATTTGTACACCGATATTTTACTAGGTGTCCGAGAAAGATGAAAATTTTATTTGCATAGTTTTTCTTGTTTGTTTTGATCAATATTTTCTTTACAGTTTTGCGGCAATCACATATATTTTGTACTCAGCGAACCAACGTCAGATCTACGAATTGCCGGGGATCGACGATCTGTCCGCCCATCTGCACGAAATATCCTTCCCATCCCTTCCGCCACCAGCCATCCGATTCATTGAACTGTACGCAGAAACCCAATGTTGATGTCCGGTCGGGCTCCACCCCGATCACCTTCCACGGAATCAGGCACTCGTAGAGGGTGCGTCCGGGAGCCTTGTAATCACCATCACGTCTAACCACCTTCAACACAGCCTCCGGCACCGCTCCCGCCTTTCGGCTGTGCGTGGCACGCTGCAGGATTACCGGATTCCCGTCCGCCAGAGTCAACACCGCGTAATCGGTAAAATCAGGACGCTCATGATGCGGATTCAGTCCCAACTGGATACTATCGGTCCGCCATGCCCCCAATCCTTTCTCGGAAGCATCATGTTTGTCATCGATTACTTCGGCAAGAAAATACAAACCATGCTCATTCCAGGCAAACCGAAAAGAAGGCGTGTAGTCCGCCCCGCCAGTCCAAAAACGCGACAGTTCCAAATTGCGCTTACGCTCCCCGCCGAGCTGTAAAAACTCCGGAATTCCTTTCCAGTCCTCTGCCCTTCCATCCACAACAAGATTCGCACGATACGGTATGCCGCGCAACGAAAGAGGACGGCGGGAATGTAATTTTCTCAGTTCACCGTTTTTGGTACGCAGCTCTGCGGAAATCCGGTAACCTTCGGTCCACCATAACGCATTATAGCCTTTCCCCGCAACCGGATGACAGGGATCGAACGGCTCCGCGGGATCACTGCTGCGAGGGATAAAGGTATATCTGCCGGTCGCTCCCGGTTCGAGTTTTACCGCACAAGAAGCCGGAACGAACTGCCACGCTGCGGGAGCATCATTGAGAAAACGCGGCGTCAGAATCCCTTCATATGAGAACTCCGAATTGTTACGCAACACGATGTCTACTGCCGACTCAGTCATACTCATCGCCCGGCCGAACACTTCCATTGCCAATGGTTTCTCTCCAAGCGGGCTCTCCTCTGGCAGTACAATTTCCGGAAATTCCGTCGTAACCCGGCGTTCCGCCAGTGTCACCGGTCCGCCTAACACAAACAGCGGAGCACCGCCAACCGTCACTCTCACGGAACGCCCTGCCGCAATGTCATTGCCGAACGCATCCAGCACCCTCAAATTTTCCGGAGAGGTCAGCGTCACGGAATGGAAATCATTTAAACTCCACAGCGTACTGACCAGTTTGCCGTCCGTTTTCCAGTCGAGCAGCCACAGATGGTCGGTAGGCGACGTCTGGCGTCCTATGAATTCCGGATGCGGCAGTACAGAAGTCAATGCTGCCAGTGTCACAATGCCGGGGCGGCGATGGAACTCATTTTCCTGCAGGGCATGGTTTTCAATCGCATCGAACTGATTGACCAACGCATACCCTGCCATCAACTGATTCAGGAACTTGCGCTGAATATAAATACCGTGGGTCAACTCATCCAGCTCAATCATGGTATGGAATGGTTCGGTAATTGAGGTTTCGCCCTCTCGTTTCCGGTTTGTCAATGCAAAATAAGCATCCTCATTCACATAAACCGGTTTATCTCCAAATAATGTGCGGATTGCCGCAATCTCTTCCTCATGACCGAATTCCGGCCGATTCGGACTGCGGTAACCGTGAACCGCAATAATATCCGCCGCATCCGGCCCCCCGAGCAATGCCAATTTTTTCAGAAACGCCAGATTCACATGGGTCGTGCCGGCAGCCATCAGCTTCAGCTTGGAACCGGAACGCTTCAACTCCCGGTTGATTCGCCCCAGCAACGCCGCAAACGGCGCCAGATCGGTTGCGGTAGAACAGGGCGGCCAATTTTCCGGTTCATTATAAACTTCCTGGGCATAAATGAAATCCGGATATTTTTTCTCCAACGTCCGGAAGATTTCAACGATCTGCGCGCTTTTCTGCCCCATCTTCTCCGGCGTTTCGGCGAAATTCACGCCGAGGAACGGCCCGTTGATCAGCAAGCCGTTGGCCCTTGCCCGTTCCGCATACTTCTCCTTTTCAAACTCATCCACTCCCCAGTAAGTCTGCCGAATCTGTCGGATACCCAACCGCGCCGCCAGATTCCAATCCGAGAAATAGTTGCCGCTGTACGGTGAACGACGGTCATATTGCCCGGGTGTCACCCGTGTTGGAGTAATAACAGCAAACTGCTGCTCCAGCTGCTGTTCCAACTTTCCTTGCACACGCGCCTCCACCAGAACTCGGTACACGCCGTTCCCTGAAAGTTTTGCTGCCGGAATCGTCACACGCCACTCCGCTGGCTTATCCTCCAGCACCATTTGCCGATCAATTTCAAAAAGCGGCCGCCCACGACGATCACAGCAAACGGCCTTCAACTCCAGCATCTTCCCTATCCACTTGCCGGTGGCGGCGCTCAGCGCGAACTCCGCATCCCGGCCGCGATCGAACACATTATTGCCCGATTCCGGCGGCAGCCACTTAAGTTCCAGTTTGGCGGGGATTGCAAATGATGCACGCTTCGGAGCGGAAAATTTCCACAACGATGGTCCATTCCCTTCAAAATCGTCACTTTTCGCAGGCCCCTCTCCCCGAATGGTAAACCGGTGCGCCTTGAATCCCCGTAATGAAACCGCGTCGCTGTAACCGTCTAGAGAAATACCAATTACATTCGGCGCAAAACCGGCAGGAGGCGTCAATTCCAGTACCGCGTCACCTGTTTCGACCGCCCCGGTTTGGTGCAGGAGCAATTTATCGCCGGTAAAGGCAACCGCAAGCTGCAATTTTTTTTCTGCCGTTTTCCAGATTGCCTTCGACTTTTTCACTTTGAAATTACCGTTGTTTTCATAACAGACCGCCGCAAACGGCACCTGTTTCGGTGTAGAATCCCAGTCGGGGTTGAATACCCCAAGAATGTAGCGATGCTTATGTTCCGTGTCTTCAATATAAAATCCGAACCACGATTCACGCGGCAGTTTTCCCGGGTTACCCGATTCGGGAGCCTCCAACTGCAATTCAGCTTCAAAGGGCTTACCGTTCCACGGCTGGGTGGCGGCGACATGTTCCCCCGCATACCCCCATTTGTTATCACCGTTTCTGAGTTCAATGGCGAGTTCGGCAAATGAAGACGCACCCCAACAAAGTATGATCGCAAGCAATAACCGATTACAGTTCATCGAATTTCTCCTTTTGAATATCGGCAGTTATTCTCATCCACGACTTTCCAGCTTCCGGAGCTGATGTTTTGTCCATCCAGAATATTGTTCAGGAAAAACAGCGTTCCCGCTCCCCCGCTGACATCAGCAGCATTTTTCCAGCCGGAAAAACTGTTGCCGGTCACGAAAACGCAGGTGCTTTCCCCGGCAAAACTTACAGCCGGGGTGGTTCCTGCCGCCCTTGTCAAGCGGAACGTATTGTCTTTGAGCCGGTGTTCAATCCCTCCACCCAGTACAACTGCCGGACCGCCCGGGATCAGCAGATTTTCAAAGAAATTGCCGGTGATCGTGACCCGTTCCGCATTGCCTCCGGCAACAATCCTCCCGTTACGGAACGTATTTCCGGAAATATACACCTCACGGGCGGTTTCAATCGCGATCTGCCTCTCTTTCTTTGTTTCCGCAATGAACTGATTGCCGGTGATCATAATTTGGCCGTTTCCGAAATGATCCCCAGGACCGCCGCTGTGCAGCCGCAGGAAATTACCGCGTTCCACCGGATTCCCTTCCTCAAATACAAGCACCTGGTTGTTCGCAATCAAAATACGTTCTCCATAAAAATAGCAACCGATTCCGGCACATGCGGAATTGATGGAAATATTGTTTGAAATCACCACATTTTCTCCGCCTTCGGTATCATATGCCATATCCTCCATATACCGGGCGATGTTGCCGGAGATCACCACATTGCGCCCCTTTGACCCCCACGCCAGGGTGGTACCGTATTCCGCAAAATTGTCATGTATCTGAACATCATAAGCTCCGGCGGTATCGACATGAAAACCGGCCTCTCCCGGTCTGATGCCACGCTTGACGATCCGGGCGGAATTACGCAGCACTTCCAGCTTCTGATCATTGCTGTCGCCCCCCCACCACATACACTGGAAACGTACATTGCGACTCCAATTGTCATGGTGATTCAGAAATTCACTGCCATGCGAAGCATTCACAATTGAGCCGCACCGTTCCGCACGATTGCTGCGTACCGTAATACGGGAACAATATGAAGTATGCAATACATCGGCCAGGTCCGCAAATTTTCCATCCGCCAGCAGAATATCACTGCAATTTTCCAATTCAAACAGATTCGGCGCCCGTTCCGGCAGTTTTTCACGACTGTTTTCTTTTCCCTGCCATGAAATGGTCGAACAATTCAAGAAACGCAGATTGGAACAGCCATTCGCAGAAATCAGATAATCTGCATCCGTGCCATTCAGGTCAAAGATAATCCCCTTAAGTGTGATGTCGCTTCCATTGAGCATCACCGAACCGGTGGAACCAAGCACCTGCCAGACGGCACCGGGAGCGAAGTGCAACACAGCTTTCTCCGGAATTTCCAATTTGCCAATCGGATACACTCCCTTCGGAAAATAAAGGCGTCTCACACCGCCGTCAAACAATTTACGCAAGGCAGGCGCAATATCGGCCTTTCCGTCAACCGGAATCCCGCAGGAAACCACATTGGCTTTTCCCGAGAGATTTTCCGGCATCCGAACTGGGATTGCACGCAGTGCCTCTCCATATTGAACCACGCCTCGCCCGGAATTGCGCTGCCATGTTTCACCCGCCGTAAAACGATAAAGCCTCTTGCCCTTCCCGGAAGTCACAGCAAATGACTCAAACTTTACCGGAGCAACCGGCTCCGCATGGTAACAATCCACCGTAATCCCGATCCTATTCGGGGAGAACCCTTCCGGCATAGGGCGGGATACCACGGTATGAGGCTGTTCCCTTGTTTTTCCAAGTGCAAGAAAAATCTGCCCTTCGTTCACTTCCGCTTTCAGTTGCAGCCTGCCGGACAGCTCTACAGTCTCCCCGCCTGCACTTTGCTGCATATTGCCGTTGTTTTCCCAAGCCAGCAACACAGGTTTCACTGCCTTCGGTGCTTTCTCCCAGGTCGGATTGAACAAACAGCCGACGATCCGCGTTTTCTGTCGGGAATCCTCCAGGAAGATCCCAAACCACGATTCGCGCGGCAACGGCTTTTCCGCACTCGTTTCCGGCAACTCCACTATTGCGGCAACCGCATAGTTTCCAGTCATTTTTTCCGGCAAGGTCAACGTATTATGGGTCCCGGCATATCCCCACTTATCGGTTCCCCTGACCACTCCCAGTTGTACCGCAGCTGACAAAGTGCCGCCACTCCAAAGCAATAGAAGGATTGCAATGTTCCAAAATCTCATTTTTTGTCCTCAAATCAGTCGCGTGAATGCAAAGCCGGCCAATCATATTTGGAAACAAAACCGATCCGCTTGAATGAAATTCCCCGAACCACACCGTCAAAGTAACAAAGGTTACAGGCTGCACCGTGATAAGTAGGTTTGCCGTCTTGGATATTCCACACATCCGAATCAGTAAACAAAACATACGTTCCCAACTTCTCTGGCGGTTTCGGTTTCGCCGTGATCTTGTAATACTTATAGTTCCTCAACGAAGGCACATAATTATAACTCGTTAATTTATCGATCAGCCATCCGTTTTCATTCATCCGGGTTTGTACCTCCGGATCACTCGGACACATAAATACTTTGGGATTCGGCAAATACCCCAAATCGACCAGTAATCCATGATATTCATTATGTCCCCACCCAACATTGCGTCCATCATCCTGTCCTTCCGGGCCTGGTCCCCAGGGCACAAAATCCTGAAAATCTCCAGCATACATTGTTACGACCTGCCCCAAACTCTTCAAATTCGTTTTGCATTTGACATCCAGAGCTCTCATTCGGGCTTTGTTCAGCGCAGGCAATAACATCGAAGCAAGAATCGCAATAATAGCAATTACTATTAACAATTCAATTAATGTGAATTTGAGGTATCCTTTCTCAATTGATAATATAGAGGAACGGATCAATTTTGTAGTACTTTTCTGCATCTTCTCTCTTCCTTTCCAGTTATTTTTTATCAATTGAACGGCTTGAAGCACGTTCTATCAACTCAACCGGCAGACATTTGATCACTGGACGACTTATCTTACCTAGAATTCGCTCATGCAACAGCTTTGCCGCCTCGTAACCGATTTCACGGCGCGGCTGGCGCACCGAACTGAGCGGGCACTCCAGGCAGCTCGCCAGCGGCAGGTCGTCGAAACCGAACACCATCACGTCTCGGCCAATCCTCAGTTTCAGTTCTTCGGCGGCACGGTAAATCCCCCGCGCCACGTAGTCATTCATCGCCATGATGCTGACCGGGCACTCCACCCGGCGCAGAAATTCCAGCGCAGCCCAATAGGGCGGTTCCTGCTTCTTTTCGACCGGCCAGAATTCCGGGCGGTTGTCGGTTGAGGGATAAAAACAGGTGCATTTTTCCACCTCGCGGTCGAAGCCTCCGTCGTTCATCGCCCGGCAGTAGCCTTCGTACCGCAGGCGCTGGGTGTCGTTCTCCGGCTCCGCTCCAAGATAGTAAACCGGCCGCCGGAACTCCACAAGCATCTTCACCACCGCCCGGTACACGCCGCCGGCATTGTCCACTTCGATGCAGGGGAGTTCCAACCCCTTTACCGGTCGGTCTACGCAAACCAACGGAAAATCGCGTACCGCCAATCTCAACAACGCTTCAGCATAACCATCGAAATTGTAAGGAAGCACCACGATCCCGGAGACGGCAAGCTCATTCACATGCGCCAAATCCTCAAGGACTTTTGCATGTCCCTCGACATTTTGGAACAAATGGAAACCGATCCCGGCCTCCGTAGCATACGCCTTGATACCATCACTGATGCCAATGGTCATCGCATCGGGAAAACCAGCCCAAACTGCCCCCAGTGTGATCTTCTCCAACGACAAAGGATTGGAAAGGAGTACTTCCATTGAAGAAGATTGAGCTCTCAGATCTGGATTGATCAAAGAACCGCGATTGGGTTTCTTGATTAATACTCCTTCCCGGTTTAAAATATCCAATACCCGACGGATCGTTGTACGTGACACCTCATATTTTCGGGCCAACGCATCTTCACCCGGCAAGTATTTCGCACCATCAAACTGTCCCTCCCAGATATTTCGCACAATTACATCTGATAGTCGGATCGCTTTGCTGTTATATTTCATACCTGTCGCCGTCATTGTATTGATTTTTATCAAACTGTATATAATTATGGACAAAATATGATTAAATGTCAATAGCGTTGTTTGAATTTTGTGAAACTTTTTATACAAAAATAGATTATGACGTTATTATAACATTTGATTTCAGGGAAAACCTCTTTTGAAAACAATAGAATCTGTCGGTAAATACCTTTGCCGGTTATAGTACGCCCGGAAGCCCGAAGTCGAATCGCCTACTACCACGGCTGGACACAAACGGAGACTGATTCAGGAGCAACAGGAGAACTTGAATGACTGTTGTTAAACTGTACCGCAAAGATCAAACAAGTGCAAATAAGGATTACGCGTAAATCTGTTTGGTTCCCTACGCAAAGTGATTTTGTTATCATTATACCAGCATTACAACATTAAGAGCTTATCCCTAAATAAAGAATCTGCATGATGCCGCGCCGAATGTCAGTCGCGAAGCCTGATAAAATTGACGATACTGGAAGTATCGGCGATTTTAGCGGGCAAACGAATGGCGTTTCGCCGCAAATCAGGACGATTTGGCTTATTTAGGGATAAGCTCTAAGACCTTAAGGACGGAGCCGGATCTGTTGTGCTGTTATTGGCGAATGGGTTCCACTGAAGAACAATGATTCAACAACTCAGAGTGTGCCGGCAACTCTTTGCTTCTCACGCACCTAACAGAAATCATCGTACAGGAAGAATCTCTGGAAGTACAGGAGGAGTTCTGGCTCGAAAATTATATCTGGAATTTCTGCGTCAGGTCATCATGCGTCAGTACCGAGAGCTCTGCCGCTGTTACCGCACCTCAAAGCTGACCGGTCAAACGATGCCGAATCTAGCCGCTGAGCACCCCTAACTTACTCTTTACGCAATTACTTGGCGGCAGGGTGACGAATCAATCACGTGGTCCTGACCAATTATCAATTATGGGTGCTGATGCAAGTTATGATATATGCAACTCTTCAAAAACAGTAAAATAATCAATAAAACTAAATCCTCATTTTTTTATTACAGTCGCGATATACCCATCAACAGAAAATCCATTAGATTCACCACTTCAATTCCGGCGATGCCGTCACCGTGAATTTTGTCATATGTGATGATTGTTTTAGGAAAATTATCCTGAATGGCCAATAGAGAACGAGTCTCCCGTTCTATTACGGCAGGCTCGGCCAGATTCATTGTAACCTGAAAATAATGCGGCTTGGCATTTTTCAGCGCAACAAAATCAACTTCCCACTTACCCATTTCGCCGGTGTACACCTGATCATAACAACGAAGCAGCTCCAGATAGACGAGATTCTCCATCAAGTAAGAGATATCACTACTTCTGTAACCGATCTGCGAATGGCGCAAACCAAGGTCGGCTGCATAATACTTGTTGTTGATTTCAAGCTGCCTTTTGCCTTTAAGATCAAAGCGATATGCTTTATAAAACAACTGCGAATCCACCAAGCCAGTCAGGTAATTAATGACTGACGGAACCGTAACACTGATTTTCTGATTCTTCAAATACGCACTGATACTGGAGGCCGTCAATGGTTTGGAGATGTTATCATAGGTAAACCGACAGATATCAGCCAAGAGTGAAGTATTCCGAATATTACGGCGAGCGACGATGTCTTTCAATACGATCGTATCATGAATGCTGCGCAAAAACGGCAGCACGGTTTCATCGCGGAGTTCATCCAGAATACGGAGGCCGGGCAATCCGCCATACCGCAGATAATTGTCAAAAAGCTTTTCGTTATCGGAAAACTCGGGGAAGAAGTCCCGAAACTCCCGCAATGACAATGGATAAATCGGAAATTCAATATAACGTCCGGTCAATTTTGTCGATAATTGGCCTGAGAACATCGTGGAATTTGAACCGGTAATCGTCACGTCATAACGATCGGGTTGCCCCGACCAGGAAGCAATTGTTCGTTCCCATTCGGAAATATCCTGAATCTCATCAATAAAAACGTAGATTTTTCCTTCGATACCTGCCGTTTGTTCCAACACATATCGGTTCAAATCCTGATAGGTTCGGATAAAATCAAATTCAAGCGATTCTATATCGACATAGACAATGTTCTTTTCCGCAATGCCATCTCGTTTTAATAGGTTGATAAGCTGACGGATAAATACACTCTTGCCGACACGCCGCAAGCCAGTTACCGCCTTGATCACCGGTTTCCCGATAAAAGGCTGAATACGATCCAAATATTCTTGCCTGATAATCATACCACCCTCACATTTAAATTACAATATTCAATATAACGCAAATCGAATGTATTTCAAGTATACTTTATAAAATTGAATATTTGCAATATTGTATTAAATATAGAGATGTAATATGAGTTTGAATTTGAACTTTCAAGTGGAAGTACAAGCTCGCTCAGACACTTTTTCCATAGGTTTCAAACCGATCTCCCGCTGCATCCGCTTCAGCTCCGGTTCAGTCAGTAGGATGATTCTGCCGTCCCGGCGGAAGGCTCGCTCCATCTGGTCGAATATCCCGGAACCGGCGCCGCGCTTCAGGCACTCCAGGTCGCCGACTACATACAGCTCCTTCCGGCAGCGGGTGTGGGCGACGTTGATCCGGTTCGGATTATCCGAAAAACCGATCACATGGTTCTCATTGCTCCGCACGTAGCTGATGATCACCGTATCGCTTTCCGCCCCCTGAAAACTGTCCACTGTCGCAATACGGCTGTCGAGAAATTCTTCCCACTGCCGGGAGGTCAGGCCGGGGTGAATCCGGCGGGCATGTGCAAGCGAAAGCAGAGCGCGGATGCGGCGGATCTGCTTCCGGTACGGGG
>ERZ791909.2481-NODE-2481-length-11040-cov-2.550751_pt1 | contig 11040 bp, 5 predicted proteins | sample MGYA00510143_ERZ791909 | MGnify/ENA primary metagenome ERZ791909 (study PRJEB30046, sample SAMN00792093) | human gut metagenome | study: EMG produced TPA metagenomics assembly of the A metagenome-wide association study of gut microbiota in type 2... | reverse complement strand
CGAGAGACAATCGACGTAAACGGTATTTCCCGCACTGTCATCGTAGACCATTCTTTCCACCGGGTAGAACAGACGCCCCAGACCTGGCAAGTGTTCAGCTCCCTTCTTGAAGGCTTCGAACGTCAGGCAGGGATTATAGCTTTCTTACTGATTATGGGAGGTGCCTTTCAAATAATGAATAGCAGCCGTGCTATTGATACCGGCATTTTTTCATTTCTGAATTTCACGAAAGGACTTGAAAAACACCGACTGATCAAAATACTGGGAGTAAACAATGTAGTGATATCCTTAGTCATCATCCTTTTCAGCCTTTTCGGTTCCGTATTCGGTATGAGTGAAGAGACACTGGCCTTCGTCATCATCATTGTCCCACTTGCCATATCAATGGGATATGACTCCATCACCGGGCTGTGTATGGTATACGTAGCTGCCCATATCGGCTTTTCCGGTGCAGTACTGAATCCTTTTACGATCGGCATTGCGCAAGGTTTGTCTGATCTCCCGTTGTTCTCCGGATTTGAATACCGTATGTTTTGTTGGCTGGTACTGACCACCGCCCTGATTGTTTGCGTACTCAGATATGCCGCTGTCGTCAAAAAGCATCCGGAAAAATCACCTATGTATCATGCTGACGCTTATTGGCGGAAACGGGAAAAAGAAAGCTGTGGAGAGATATCCCATGTAACGACTCGCCAAGCATGGATCGTATACCTATTGTTACTCGTGTCCTTGGGGTTGTTCTCCATCATCTACCCGATCAGTACTTTTTCAGTAGGTGAAGCATCAGTCACCTGCTATGCAGTTCCCACCTTATCTATCTTGTTTGCAGTTTTCGGTTGGCTGGGTTTACGCAAATCCAACCAGTTCTTTATATTGACCTTACTCGCATTCACTATTCTTTTCCTGATTATCGGTGTCATGGGTCATGGCTGGTATTTACCGGAGATATCCGCCATCTTTCTGGCAATGGGCATTCTTTCGGGGTTTGCCAATAGTGAACATGCAGATGCTATCATCAAGCAATTCATGGATGGAGCCAAAGACATGTTGTCGGCCGCCATAGTTGTGGGACTGGCCGGAGGGATTATTCAAATACTGCAAGACGGACATATCATCGACCCCATTTTACATTCTTTGGCTTCACTGATGGGAGAAGCTGGAAAAATAGTATCTTTGGGGGTGATGTATCTGATACAGACACTCATTAACCTGATTATCCCTTCCGGGTCCGCCAAAGCAGCGTTAACCATGCCTATCATGGCACCCTTTTCCGATGTCATCGGACTTTCGCGGCAAGCTACGGTAATGGCTTATCAGTTTGGTGACGGATTTACCAATATGATCACCCCTACTTCTGCTGTATTGATGGGTGCCTTAGGCATTGCCCGCATACCTTATGAGATTTGGGTAAAATGGTTCTGGAAGATACTTCTTTTATTCATTATCCTAGGAATGGTACTACTGATTCCCACGGTACTTTTCCCATTGAATGGATTTTAGAGTTCCGTTCTCTTTCCTTCACCCGGAAAATGGAAAAGAGCCGGACTCCGAAGAATGTAAACCAGAATTTTCATAAATGACCATAAAGATACCGAAAGATTAAAGTAGAAAACAGTAATTCCGGAAAGATGAAACAAAAAGAGAAAGAAATCAAAACTAAATATATGAACCAAAAGCATTCACTCCCCCCTCTCCTTAAGAGAGGAACGGGGGTGAGGCCTTACTTAACAACAAATTGTATGAAAACCCTAACCCGCTTTCTAATCATTCCGATGTTGTCGGTTGCGTTCTTTTCATGCAGTGAGTCCCATTTCCTGAAAGATGTGGCTTACCGAAACCAAGTGACGCAAGATTTTGAAATGAAGAAGCAGCAACTTCCCAATGGAGAGTTGTTTGCAGTGTTTAATGAAAAGCTCACCATTCCCGAACAAGAGGCTTTAATGTTCCTCTATGCCTACATGCCTACAGGTGACGTAACGGATTATACAGGCGACTACTATCTGGAAAATGTCAGACTCTCCGATCAGGCACGTCAGGAAATGCCTTGGGGAAAAGAAATCCCCGATGACGTATTCCGTCATTTTGTGCTCCCCATTCGGGTAAACAATGAAAACCTGGATGACTCACGCCGGGTGTTTTACAATGAACTGAAAGACCGTGTGAAGAATCTGTCATTGCACGACGCTGTACTCGAGGTAAACCACTGGTGCCACGAAAAGGTAATCTACACCCCAAGTGATGCCCGTACGAGTTCTCCACTCGCTTCCGTAAAAACCGCTTATGGTCGCTGTGGTGAAGAATCCACCTTCACCGTAGCAGCTCTCCGCTCGGTAGGTATTCCGGCACGACAGGTATATACTCCGCGTTGGGCACATACCGACGACAACCATGCATGGGTAGAAGCCTGGGTAGATGGCAAATGGTATTTCTTTGGTGCCTGCGAACCGGTTTTGAATCTGGGTTGGTTTAATGCTCCCGCCAGTCGTGGTATGCTGATGCATACAAAGGTATTCGGACGCTATACCGGACAAGAAGAAATCATGTACGAAACTCCGAATTATACAGAGATCAACGTGATTGACAATTATGCTCCGACTGCCAAAGGTTCCGTACTCGTGACAGATGCCGAAGGCCAGCCGGTAGCCGATGCTACCGTAGAGTTCAAGGTCTATAACTACGCTGAATTTTATACGGTGGCCACCAAACATACAGACCAGAGCGGGCATGCATCATTGACTGCCGGCAAGGGTGATATGTTGGTATGGGCCTCCAAAGACGGACGGTTCGGTTATTCTAAACTATCATTCGGCAAAGACAATGAACTGAAGATCACACTGGACAAAAACGCCGGTGAAACCTATTCGCTTCCACTGGACATCGTTCCTCCTGCCGAAGGCGCCAACCTGCCCGAAGTGACTCCGGAACAACGTACTGAAAATGATCGGCGCATGGCACAGGAAGATTCTATCCGCAACGCATACGTAGCCACTTTCATTACCGAAGAGCAAGCTCGGACTTTTGCCAAAGAGAATAAGCTGGATGAAACCGAAACAGTACGCTTACTGATAGCTTCCAGAGGTAACCACCAGACTTTAACCGATTTCCTTTCTGATGCTGTAAAAGCCGATAAGGCCGGTCAGGCTATCAGCCTGCTGAAAGTAATCTCGGCCAAAGACCTGAGAGACGTAAGCCCGGAAGTATTGAACGACCATCTGAATAACTCCGGCCTGCCCGCTTCTGAAGATTTCTGTAGCAACGTACTGAACCCGCGTGTAGCCAATGAAATGATCACTCCTTACAAAGCATTCTTCCGGAAAGAGATTCCGGCAAGTGAAGCAGAAGCCTTCCGCAAAAATCCACAAGCTTTGGTAGAATGGTGTAAAAAAGAGATCACAATCAATAACGAATTGAACTCACAACGTATACCAATGTCACCAATGGGTGTATGGAAAGCCCGGGTAGCAGACGAGAAATCCCGTAACATTTTCTTTGTATCCATGGCCCGTAGCCTGGGTATTCCTGCCTGGATAGATGAAGTGACCGGCAAGATTCAATATCGGACTTTCAATGACAACAACCTCAAGAACGGCAAGGTCTATGATGTCGATTTTGAAGCCGCACAGCAAACGCAGGCACCAACCGGAACGCTCGTAGCCCGCTACCGGCCGATCCCTTCGTTGAGTGATCCAAAATACTATTCACACTTCACCCTCTCAAAGTTCCGCAATGGAACCTTCCAACTCCTCAACTACGACGAAGGTGACGTAGATATGGGTGGGGGAGCCACCTGGTCGAACTTGCTGAAGAATGGTGCACGCTTGGACACAGGATACTATATGATGGTAACCGGTACTCGCATGGCAAGCGGAGCTGTATTGACTAATGTGACTTTCTTCACCATTGAAGAGGGAAAGACAACAACTGTCGATCTGGTCATGCGCGAAAGCAAAGACCAGGTACAAGTAATTGGTAATTTTAATTCCGAATCGACTTATCTGCCTATAGGAACCTCCGAACCGCAAAGTATTCTTCAGACTTGTGGCCGGGGATACTACGTTGTAGCAGTGCTGGGAGCCGGACAAGAACCCACTAACCATGCCCTTCGGGATATTGCAGCTTTAAGCGGTGAATTTGAAAAATGGGGACGCAAAATGGTGTTGCTCTTCCCTAGTGAAGAACAGTACAAAAAGTTCCGCCCGTCAGAATTCCCCGGATTGCCTTCAACCATTACCTATGGTATCGACGTAGATGGAGCGATCCAGAAACAAATTGCCGAATCGATGAAGTTGCCAAACAGCACCATCCTGCCCATGTTTATTATCGGTGATACATTCAACCGGGTAGTCTTCGTGTCACAAGGCTATACCATCGGATTGGGCGAACAGTTAATGAAAGTAATCCATGGATTATAGAATAAAACGGGCACTTGCCTGAACCAGATCCTCCATTAAAAAAGGAAGAAGTTCAGACTTCTTCCTTTTTTAATATATCATGAAATAGAAACAGACATCAAAGATTCCCTCCATACCGTTCACTATTCCCCAAACGTAAATATCCCTTTTATAGGTGTGTCGCCCGGAGAGTAACTTGTTATTCCGACTCTTCCCTCATAATAGGAGCTTTCAACAATAACCGTTATCTTTTCAGCATTATCCAATAACAAGGTTATATCTTCTTTTCCATCAGCAGATAGACGGATGTCAGGAGTTATTTCTTTCCCTCCATAATCCAGCACCCCGTCCGGAAGATAATGAAAGCCTACAATATCCATTGAATATATTCCATAATAGATATATACCTTAGCTTTATAATCCGTATGTATTCCGAAATCATCCTTATATTTCACAATAAAATCTGCGGTTCGCTCATCGGACTGTGGGATATCTCCTTTATCTTCATCATGGCAACTGCAGAGTAATGCCAATAATGCCAATAAAACAATCGAATATTTATGCAAGCTCATAGTTCCTTATAATTTATTAGTTCTCAATATGATATTACTTCCAAATATATAAAAATAATACCGGACAAATACGATCATGCAACTATTTTTTTCTTAGGATTCCACCTTTAACTATTTTCCCCAATCACTAAATTCAAAACTCAGTTGTTCCCATACTCCCCGATGTTCATCCGCTTCTTCTCTCGGATTCGATACCGAAAGCCCGATCAAGCGAATGGGATGCTGCTCATACTCCACCTCTTTCAGCAATTGTTTGGCAAGGGGCAAGATTCTCTCAAGATTCGTAAGCTCCTGTGCCTGTGTCATGCTTCGTGTTATCTGGCTAAAATCATGAAACTTGATCTTCAGAGTTAACGTATTTCCCCGGAACTCTTTCTGCTGCAATCGCTCTACAAGCTCCGTAGCTACGTGATAAAGCTCTATAATCACAGACGATCTCACATGGATGTCTTTCTCCAATGTATGCTCACATCCGATTGATTTACGTATTCTCACTGCTTCTACTGGTCGAAGATCGACTCCACGTGCAAAATCATAATAAAGCAGTCCCACTTTACCAAACTGACGTACCAGCATTTCAGACGAACACTCCCGTAACTGAAGTCCATTGTGTATCCCCAGTAAATGCATCTTCCGGGCAGTCACCGGCCCTACTCCCCAAAATGACTCAATAGGCAAACGGGCAATGAAATCGATTGCCTGATCAGGATGAATAGTACAAAGTCCGTCGGGTTTACGAAAATCCGAAGCTATTTTCGCCAGAAATTTATTATACGACACGCCTGCCGATGCCACCAGGCTCAGTTCTTCACGGATACGTTGCTTGATAGCTTTAGCTATATCCACAGCCAGCAAGATCCCCTGCTTATTCTCCGTCACATCAAGAAACGCTTCATCCAATGACAGAGGTTCAATCAGATCGGTATACTCATGAAATATTTCGTGTACCTGACGGGAAACGGATTTATACACTTCCATCCGTCCGGGAACAAAAATCAATTGCGGACACAGACGTTTCGCCTTTTGTGACGACATAGCCGAACGAACTCCATAACGACGAGCTTCATAACTTGCTGCCGCTACTACTCCCCGCTCCTCGGCATGCCCCACGGCAAGCGGTTTACCACGCAATTCAGGATGATCCCTTTGCTCCACAGAAGCATAAAAGGCATCCATATCAATATGTATAATTTTACGTTCATTCATCTCTGCAATCCTTCTGCATCGCAGTTCTCCTTTCGGATAGCAAAGATAAGAGTAATTCTCTCAATCCAGTCGACCGGATTAGTTAATAAAATGAAGACCGGCAAGGTGGCTCCCTTACCGGTCTTCTGTCGGTCTATAAATTGTTTATATACTTCGTCGGTGAGCCCCCATAATATTTCTTAAACACGATCCCGAAGTATTTAGGATCACTGAAACCCGTCATATCCGCAACCTCAGCCACCGTATACTTTCTGCTCATTAACAAAACCAATGCTCTGTTGAGTCGCACATTACGAACATAGTCCGCAGGAGCATGCCCGGTTATCTCCTTAATCTTATTATAAAAACTCGAACGACTCATATTCATGCAGTCGCTCAGTTCACCAATCTTAAATCCGGAATCGGTCATCCTCTCTTCAATCAGACTTCTCACCTGACGGATAAACTCCCGATCACCTTCTGATGACTCTACCTCTTTATCAATAGGGCCCGAGGCCTCACCCCCCAACGCCAAACGAATATACCTCTTACGGATCATTTCCCGGTTAGCAATCAAAGCTGCAATCTCAGTCTTTAAAGATGATATGGCAAAAGGCATCCACACATAAAGATCGGCATTCCGTTGAATGTACCGGTCATCCTCTCCCGGTTTCACTAACAATATTACCGGAATATGTGCTACTCTGTCATCCGATTTAATCCGAACGGCAAGTTCCTCACCCGAAATACGGGTAAGAACAGAAGAAGCCAGTACTGCATCCGGACATTGTTCACACACAGTCTCAAAGGCCGCCTCCGCATCACAAACAGACACAATCTTATACTCCTTCATCAGGATTTGCACAAGATAATTGCACAAATCCTTATTCCTTTCAACCAATACCAGAGAATGTTTCTCTTTTTTCTTATCCGGACGTTTCTGCTCAGAAGTTTTCACTGCCGGCAGCATTCCGGTAACCGACAACAACTCACTATTCCCTGTGGAGACCTCCGGTACGGATAATATCCCGGAGAATTCAGAAACTCTTTCCGATTGCCGGATGACAATAGGAAAAATTAAAATAAGCACCAGTTTTTGTTCTTCTTTATAAGCAAATTTGATTTTACCTTTATGCAAACAGATTAATTTACGTATAAATAACCAACTCATTGTCTCGGAAGAACCTCCCGAAACGAACCCTTTATAATTTAGAATTTTTTTTTAAGAAACCCGTTATCCTCAGATTCCAGCCTCAACTCCCACTTTTGATTGTTACACGAAGTACTCAGAAGAATTTCGCCACCTCGATCCATACTGTCTGTAAAAGCCATTAACAGGTTTCTAAGAATGGCAGACATCTTATCCTTATCGAGGCATACGGTAGCAAAGGCAGGCTCCTCCGTCCAACGGAGCATAATGTCCTTCTCGCTGATATAATCTCTAATTCGAGCTACTGTCTCTTTCAAGAATATGGATAACTCATAGTCGGCAAGCGACAGACGCCCCGGAGCAGCAGAAACACGACTGATATTTTCCAGCTCAGCCAATAAATTGTTCACTCCCTTTATCTGTTGCAATACGTTACTAACAAGTTCGGAAGATGACTTTTCATAAAGATATTCCAAAGGAACTTTTATCAGTGTAAGTGGCAGACAAAGGTTACGTGTCGTATTCACAAACAACCGTACTTGTTCTCTTGAAAGGTTTCTGTCTTGCCATACGAACCATGAACGTACGGCCAGAGAGCCCAACATAAGTGCCAAAAGACCGTAACAAAAGAAAGCTCCACCTGTCTTCCAAAGGGGTTGACGAATGATGATGTGCATATTTCTTTGCGCAAACGGCCGACCGTTATCAATGGATAACGCCCGCACAGAAAAGATATATTCACCCGGAGGAAGGTTCGAAAAACGAATTCTATTATCTACAGACGGAGTACTCCAATCCGTATGATCAAGTTTCCAACTGTAAGCTATGTCCTGCTTTTCAGTATAGCGAATGGCAGTAGCCGTAAACGAAAAAGTATTTTCATTGTGCTCCAACTGTAACGTAGCTGTACAGTTCAGAGCTTTCTTCAATGGAGAATTCTCCGTTTCGACGGTCACCTCTTTGTCCAAAACCCGAAGTTCGTCCAAGTAAAATCCCAAACAAGCTTTACGCAGCGGTCGAGCCTCTTGTTTATCATACTCAATTGCGCCTTGATAGGTGCCCAGAATGTATCTTCCATTACCTAAGAAAGTACCCGATGTAATCCGAATTCCTTTACTCAGAAACCTGTGACATGAATGTTGTACAAGATCGAGCGAGAAAGCAAACCCATCACTGCTTCCCATTAACCGCCTGCTATCATACGACCAAACAGCATATACATTACCGATTCCTAAAGCAGCAACCGTATCCATCTGCTCATGCTCCGGATGATAGACCATTAATCCGTTTCCTTCAGTCCCAATATAAAGACAATCATCGGACTGATGCAAAGCATGAATGTGTAAACCGGACAAGCGTTTTACCTCCACGATACTATCGTTTTCCGGACAATAAAAAAACACCCCTTCATCCGTTCCAATCCAAAAACCGTCTTTATCCTTACGACACAATGCGTTTACTCCCGAAATATGTACATACGGTGTAACCGAATAATTACTTTGCTTTCGGATGAAGAACAAACCGTGTACATAGTTCCCGGCACATATCTCTCCTGGCTTTACTTCACACAATGCAGTATACATCTGACAAGGAAGAGGCGTAACAATCCGGTTCCATAAGCCTGTCGACGGATGAAAACAACTGATACCGTGATCCGTTGCAAACCAGACATCCCCATCCGAATCATGCAGAACCGCATTTACCCGATTGTTGGTCAGTGAATGACTGTCCCCGGACTGTGCCCTGTACCATTTATAATCATCAGGAGATTCCACATCGATCATTGATACGCCTTCCGGATAATCCGCCACCCAGATAAGTTTCTGATCATCTACAAACACGTCAGCAATCCGGTTGGTACGAATTGAATTATCATTCTCAAAATCAGTTTGTATAAAAGATGTAATATCCGGATTAACGATATCCATACGAAATATTCCCTCACCATCTGTAGCTACCAAAACAGTCCGGTCATCCCATATCCTCAGACCACTGACCCGACTATTCAACAATCGGTTCCAAGTACCAACCAATTGCTCCGACTTCATATCCCATACCCCTAATCCTTCCGAATAATCAAACACAACCAATCTTTGGGTATAAGGATGAAAAAGTATTTCATGTATCCGGCTACATCTTTTACCGGACAATTCTCCGGTTTGCCTGTCGACGGCATAATTCTTTATTGTAATTCCGAACAACCCTTCATCCGAACCTACAAAATACTCTCCTGGAGCCACCTCTACCATACAGGAAATCGTTGCCAGGCTATGATCCACCCGATGAAAAGTATTGGATAGTATTTGATAGGCTATCAACCGGTTTCCGAGAGAAAACCAAATATGACTACTGTTATCTACGCAGAGAAAATGAAGGAAAACATCATTCGGAATAACCAGATGATTCCTGCATTCGAATTTATCCAATGATGGATTGTACATCCATAAATATCCATTACGGGTGACTACCCACAACCCATTCCGATTATCTGTAAGCAACCGGCAATTGCCCATATAATAATCCATGGTTCGCCCTTCGGCCGGCAGTTCATAGTGTTTTAGCTTGGTCCCATCAAACCGACTGATTCCGGCATGGTTCATAAACCACATATAACCCAGAGCATCCCTTTGGATCTGATACACTTTACGAGTATTCGTTTCACTTCTTTCTACAATGTGTTTGCAAACGAAAGCATGTCATAATGAACCATACAACATCATCATGAAGTATATAATATATTTCATTCTATTTGTTTGTTATAATTTAAATGGAGTAGTTTATAAAAAGCAAGAATCAAACAAGAGGTAGCGAGGGGGGGGGAAAAGAAATACTACCTTCTTCACGTCACGTAAGGAGGTGATCGGATTTGTAGCGCTCCTACACGCTTTAAATCCCTCTCAGTTATCGTAGTGGATATTAACAAAATAACAGCAATGAGATGTTCACATAGTTTATTTATTAGTAACAAGACATTGAGAGAGGTGACTTACATAAAAAATCAATCTGATCTACATTAAAACGGGATAATATTCAATTTGTTTTCCAAATATGGTTTCTAATAAAAAAAAGACAGATTAACAGGGGATTTGCCAGAATATGAATTAGGAACAAATATGGGCAGACAATAATTTCCTTAACCAGACTTGGAATCAGATTGTTTTTCATTTGTCGATTCTCTATGACAAATTACTCTGGAGCCAAATGTAGAGTGTTTATTTTAAAAAACAAAATAAACTACCCGGACAAATAATTGGGGATAAAATGAAGTTAATCCAATATATTTCAACAACTTACGTTAGAGAAGAACTTTATAACCCGGACAATTGGGATCTTATTAACCCAAAAAGTCCCCCTGAATTTATAAGTTCAGGAGGACCTTTTTGTCATAAAGTGGAGCTGGAGGGATTCGAACCCTCGTCCAAACGAGGAAATCATAAGCTTTCTACATGCTTATCTTTGCCTAAATTTTCGTGCAGGAACAGAACCAAAGCCATCAATTCCCACCTTATCCTCTAAAGTTTCATCAAAAGTGCGAGGCCGCCTTTGACTATCCCCGATGTAACTGCACCACTGAACCGGAATGCTTCGGAGCAACAGCTTCCGAGTGATGTCTCGTCCTGGCACCTGGTGCCTGGATTAAGCTAATCTACTATGATTCGATTAAGCAGCAAGAGCGTAATTAGTTTCGCCAGATAAAATTTTGATAACTGATATTTAAGTGGAAATTACCGACCCACTGCAT
>ERZ791909.2480-NODE-2480-length-11040-cov-3.850250_pt1 | contig 11040 bp, 6 predicted proteins | sample MGYA00510143_ERZ791909 | MGnify/ENA primary metagenome ERZ791909 (study PRJEB30046, sample SAMN00792093) | human gut metagenome | study: EMG produced TPA metagenomics assembly of the A metagenome-wide association study of gut microbiota in type 2... | reverse complement strand
CGAACATAAAAATAATTTCATCAATATTCTCCTTTATAAATCCCGATTTGTTGTTCCTTTCAGGCGCGCCTGCGCCGCCTTTCTTCCTGCCGTTTCCGGCACTGTGGGGAAGGGTTTGGAAAAAGCGGCGCGGCTATACTTGTCTGCAACTTCCAATCGAATCAACATTTTTTCTCCGCACTTCATCGAATCAGATGCAGTGCATATTCCAGATCCTTCTTATGCACATAAATTTTATACTCCCATGCAAAGCTCTGGTTAAATCCGGCGCTCCACATATTGGCTCTCTGGATACCGCCCTGCCGATTTGTTGTTCTCACTGTATAAGCAATCCCATTTGCAGCCAGAATATTGCGAACCTCCGCCTGCCGTTCCATGCTCTGTGTAACCACCAGTTCTCTCCTGTTGAAAATCGTCAGCATTTCCCTCAGCCCCTTTCGCTTTTTTCCATTCTACCATAGAAATCCGCAAAAGAAAAAGCCATTCTCTACTATTTTAGTAGAAAATGGCTCATTTTTACTTATTTTTCTTCTTCCTCAAAATGCAGCACGCCTACATAAGGCAGATTTCTATATTTCTGGGCATAATCCAGACCATATCCCACCACGAAGGCATCGGGAATCGTAAAGCCTGTATAGTCCGCCTTGATATCCACCACGCGGCGGTCAGGCTTATCCAGCAGTGTCACCAGCTTCAGCTTTTTGGGGTTTCTGCTGATAAGAAGCTCCTTCAGCTTTTTCAGTGTTCTGCCGGTGTCAATGATATCCTCTACAATCAGCACGTTCTTGCCTGTAATATCCGCATCCAGATCCATCTTGATATTGATATTGCCGGAGCTTTCCGTGCTGTTGCCGTAGCTAGAAACGCTCATGAAATTCATGGTAACGGGCATCTTCATTTTCTTTGCCAGATCCACGATGGTCACAACTGCGCCCTTCAGCGCACAAACCAACTCCACCTGCTCATCTCCAAACTCCTGATATAATTCATCTGCCAGCTCTGCCATTCTCCGGTCAATCTGTTCCGCAGAAAGCAATACCTCGATTCTCTCTTTCATTCCTGTACCCTCCGTATTTGAATCCATACTTTTCGGTCGGTCTGTTCATCCGCGCCAAAGGCTTCCTTCAGCCTCGGCACCCAAATCACCGTATCCCCTGCCACAAATAAGGGATATCTCTCCCGTTCGGCTCTGGGAATCTTTGCATCAATGAACAGCTCCTTGATTTTTTTCCTGCCCCTTCGCAGAGGAATCACATCCCCCTGCCTGCGCGTGCGGCAGAAAAGTGTATGCCCTATTTTATCATAATCAAATACATTCGTACAGGTTTCGGCAGAAATTTCAACTTTTTTTTCATCCAGAGAGACCAGAACAGCAATGCCCGCTTCGGGAATGAAGATTTCCTCCTCCATGGGCAGGGCATAGCAGAACCCTCTTGGCGCATCTGCTGCCCTTCGGGAAAGCACCAGTGTGCCGTATCGGTTTTCTGCACGCAGTCCTTCGGGAAAATCAAGCTGTTTCCCGCTTTCCTTCCGAAGCAAATCCTCTAACGCCGCAAGCTGCTTTGCGGAAATATCCTTTTTCTGAAACTGCCCCACCGCCTGCCGCAGGATGCGCCGCCGCATGGCAGGATGGAGCGCATTTAGCCCTTCTATGGAAAGAGAAACCTCCTCAGGCAAGGAGGGCAGCTGTACCTCCTTCCAAAAAAGTGCCGTCTGCTGCTCCAGAAAATCCTCCTCCTCTGCCAAAAGAGAAGCCGTTTTTGCAATATGCCCCACCGCCTGCGGATTGATTTCCTCCAGAATCGGCAGAACGCGCAGCCGCAGCTTATTTCGGGTATAGACTTCCTCTCGGTTTGTGGCATCCTCTCGCCACCCCAGTCCGTTTTCCCTGCAATAGTCCTCGATTTCCTCTCGGTCGCAGAACAACAGAGGGCGGCAGATATTCTCTCTGACGGGTGCCATGCCTGCAAGCCCCTTCAGTCCTGTCCCTCTGCAAAGCCGCATCAGAACGGTTTCCGCCTGATCCCTTCGGTGGTGCGCCACGGCAATGAAGCCATCCTCGCCTGCCGTCTGCCGAAAGGCGGCATAGCGCAGAAGCCGCCCCGTTTCTTCCTCGCCAAGCCCACGCGCCTTCGCCTCCACACGCACATCATAGTGCTTTACGATACAGGGAATCCCCAAATCGGCGCAGAAGCCTTCCGCAAAACGAGCGTCCTCGTCTGCCGCTGCTCCGCGCAGGCCATGGTGGATATGTACCGCGGTGAGGGAATCCCATGCAAATTCCTTTTGCAGGCTATGCAGAACGTGGAGCAGTGCAACGGAATCCGCTCCACCCGAAAGCCCAATCACAAGCCTTGCGCCCTTCGGCACCATCTGAAATTGTCGCAGTGTGTTTCGTACCTTTTTCCGCATGTTCGTCTCCTTCTCGGAATCCTCTTTTTCCCCGAAAATTCCTCTTGTCCATTACTCTACACGATTGCGGGAAAAAAGACAACACAAACATAATCGCAACTCATACCGGATAGTCTCAATTTATGCCTGCTTCTGCCAGAATCGTCCGGCAAGAACGGTCATATCGTCCCGCCTGCCGTCCCTGCGTTCCTTTTTTGCCTCCTGCAAAATATATTCCGCCGCGTCCTGTGGGTTTGACATCGGGAAGGCGGTCAGCTTCGCCTTGAGCCATGCGCCCGTCTGCTCCTCGCCGCCGAGGGCATCGGTAATCCCATCCGTCACCATCAGAATCATGTCCCCATCCTTGAGGCGCATTTCATTTTTCTCCGGCTCTACCTGCTTGAGGATGCCCGCAGGCAGCGTCACCGCACGCAGAGAGATGATGCGGTCTCTCCGCCAGATAAACGATGCCACCGCGCCCAGCTTGATGAATTCGGCATGCCCGTCAAAAAGGTTCACATGGCAGATATCGAGGGTCGCATAGGCCTCCTCTCCCCTGCGCAGCAGAAGCGCAGAATTGATCATCCGCACCGCAAGCGCGCGGTCAAAGCCTGCCTCTGTGAATTGCTCCAGAAGCTCAATGGCAATGCGGCTTTCCTTCGCCGCCGCAGCCCCCGTTCCCATGCCGTCGGAAAGGGCAAGCAGGGCGTTGCCCCGTTCCGTTTCCAGAAATGCCGCCGCATCTCCTGTCGGCCTTCCTTCCTCCGCAGGGGCATAAACCGCCGCCGTCGTGAGGGAAAAGGCAGGTGCCTCCCGAAACAGCAGGCTGCATTCCCTCCCCTTCGCATCCACCGAGCAGGTGCCCTCCTCCAGCAAAACCATGGGGCAGCCCATCGTTTTTCTGACCAGCGGCAGAACCTTATCCTTGCAGCTGCCCTTTCCGCCGCAGGCAGGCAAAACCACCCTCACCTGCTTGCGCCGATGGGTCTTTTCCTCTGTAATGATGACCTCCTTCGGGGAAAACCCCTGCTTTTTCAGCGCATGGCGCAGCTCCTTTTCTGCGCCCTCCAGAAAAATACAGTTCAGCTCCATCTGCCCCGAAAGGGATTCCATAATTTCTCCCACCGCCAGAAGCTGTTGTCCGACCAGCTCGCGGCACTCCCTCAGGCGGCTTGTCCATAAGCAGTCCCTTCTGTACAGTCCATACACCTCATTTATGGTGTCCACAAGGGTGTCCACTCTTGGACAGGTGTCCGCAAATTCCTGCGGCAAATCGGATGCCCGAAACCGCCCCAGACTGTCGCAGTGAGAAAGTGCGGCGAAGGTCATGCCATAGGTTTTGTATAAATCCTCCTCCCAGCAGAAATGCGCCAAACCGCAGTCCTGGCAAGCCTTTCCCGCAATGGTATCAACCAGCCTTGCAATCTCGCCCTTGTCCTTTCGTTCCCCCTCCCGAACAAAGGTTTTCGCCAAAGCATCAAATGCCGCGGATACGCCCAGAAGCTTCTCCTCCGTCAGCTCCTTCATTTTTGTATACCTGTCTTGGGGGCCTTCCGTTTCCCGCAGACCGCCGTATTTTTCCAGCAAAGCCTTGGGGAACAGGGAAAACAGCAGCGCCCCGCTTATCAATCCTCCTATCCAAATCGGGTTCAGCAACGTCATATCTATGTAAAACAGAAAAATGCAGGGGGCTAGCAACATTGCAAGGGCAGAGGCCAACCTGCCCAGATCTCTCATGCAGCCCGCCAACATTCCCCCTAAAGCGAGGGCAGCGAAAAGAGGCAGCTCGGCACCGCCGGAAAGCAGCAGAAGAAGCCCCAGAAACACACCGGCAGCCGCACCGCCGCCAATCCCCTCCTGCCTTGCGGCAAGAAGCAGAAAAAACGCCGATGCCATCGGCAACAGAAATCCGCCGATCGGGCGGTTTTGCAGGGACGCAAGCCCTGCCAGAACGCCCCCTGCCAGAAGCAGGAGCGAAAGCATTTCCTCTCCGGAGGGAATCACGGCTTTCCCATGCTCCAGCAGAAGCACCACGCCCTTCTGCACCAGATAGCTGATGCCGAGCGTCAGCGCGCCCTCCACGGCGGCAATGGCAAAATAGAACCCCAGACCCTGTCGGCTGACGGCAAAAAAGATACCTGCCAGCACCGAAGCAAAGGTGCCGAGAAGCGCCTTCTTTCCCATTTCCTGCCGTTCCAAAAAACGACCCAGCGTCAGCTGAATGGCAAGCGCCGCCGCAAGCCCTGCGCCTGTTTTCAGCGGTGCATGGGCAAATGCCCCCAGCCCGACCGCAAGCCAGACCGCTCCAAAGAGCCACCCCTCCCCGAAAAAGGCGGAAAGATAGGCAAGCCCCATCGGGCGCAGCAGCCCCATCAGCTCAATCCTGCCCCAGAACAGCCCCATCAGGCAGAAGCCGCCGCCCTGCAGCAGGGTCTTCCACGGAAACGGCTTTTTCGGCTCCTTTTTCGGCAGGAGCATTTTGCCGAAGCGCGGTGTCTGTTCCGTATATTCCAATGTAATTTCTGTCTTTTCCATACTGCTTCCCTCCATACGCCCATTCTAAACAAACAGAACCGCTTTTTTTGTCAAAACGGGGCGAGAGCAGAAAGAAAGTTTCGACAAAAGCCGCTACGCTTCATCCGCAGCGCATAACGCCTTCTATGCAGACGCAAAAAGGGTATCTCCTCTCGGAGATACCCTTCTTTATATGCTTTCTGTTTTCAATTTACTTCATCTGTTCTGCAACGATTTCCTTTGCTTTTTCCAGTGCATCGGCAATCTTTGCTGCGTCCTTGCCGCCTGCCTGTGCCATATTGGGACGACCGCCGCCGCCACCGCCGCAGACTGCCGCTGCCGCTTTGATGATATTACCTGCATGTGCGCCCTTCTTCACAGCATCATCGGTTGCCATTGCCATCAGGCTTACCTTGCCGCCTGCTGCGCCTGCCAGAACGATTACGCCGCTGCCAAGCTTATTTTTCAGCTGATCGCCAAGGGTACGCATTGCGTTGGCATCCATATCCTTGACCTCTGCCGCAAGCACTGCCACGCCGTTGATATCAACCTTCTTGCTCAGCATCTCATCCGCAGCGCCGCCTGCCATTTTTGCTTTCAGCTTTTCCAGCTCCTTGGAAAGCTCCTTCTGCTCTGCCAAGAGCTGTTCCACTCTTGCCACCAGCTTATCGGGAGAGGTTTTCACCATCTGTGCCAGTGTACGCACCTCATCCTCCTGCGCCTGATAATGCAGGAGTGCGCCTTCGCCTGTCAGTGCCTCAATACGTCTGACACCTGCGGCAACGCCGTTTTCGGAAACAATTTTAAAGGAACCAACCTGTGCCGTATTTTTCAGATGTGCGCCGCCGCAAAGCTCAACGCTGTAGCCGCCCATATCAACCACACGCACAATATCGCCGTATTTCTCGCCAAACAGTGCCATTGCACCCTTTTCTCTTGCCGCATCAATGCTCATTTCCTCCGCAACAATGGGATAGCTTGCGAAGATAGCTTCATTGACCAGCTTTTCAACCTCTTTGATTTCCTCCGGTGTCATAGCGGTGAAATGGGTGAAGTCAAAACGCAGTCTATCTGCGCTGACATAGGAGCCGGACTGCTCAACATGTGTCCCCAGAACGGTTCTCAGTGCCTTCTGCAGCAGGTGGGTTGCGGAGTGGTTTCTTGCGGAAGCCATTCTGTGCTTTTTGTCGATTTCTGCACAGGCAATATCGCCGACGGTAACGGAGCCTTCCTCTACCACACCCTGATGCGCGATTTTGCCGCCGATTACCTTCATGCAGTTTGTTACCTTAACTACGCCGTTTGCGGTTTTGATGATACCATGATCGCCAACCTGACCGCCGCTTTCTGCGTAGAAGGGAGTTCTGTCGAGGAATACCACAACGGAATCCTCTGCCTGCGCGCCATCTGCAACGGCATCATTTGCAACCAGAGCAATGATTTTTGCATCTGCTACGGTATCCACATCATAGCCTGCGAATTTTGTTTCCAAATCGGTAGGCAGCTCATCATATACGGTTACGGCTGCGCCCATGTAGCCCTCGCCGCCTCTTGCCTTACGCGCACGATCCTTCTGTGCCTGCATTTCCTTCGCAAAGGCCTCCTCATCCACGCGCATGCCTGCTTCTTCCAGAATTTCCTTTGTCAAATCAACGGGGAAGCCATAGGTATCATACAGGCGGAAGGATTTTTCGCCGCTCATCACGGTTTCGCCTGCGGCTTTCATTTCCTCCATATCCTCCTTGAGGATTTCCATGCCCTTATCAATGGTCTTATAGAAGCTGTTCTCCTCGATGGAAAGAATCTTAAAGATATAATCCTGCTTATCCACCAGCTCGGGATATGCTTCGCCGCTGCAGGTGATAACAGCCTTGGAAAGCTCTGCAAGGAATTCACCCTGAATGCCCAAAAGCTTGCCATGGCGCGCCGCACGACGCAGCAATCTTCTCAATACATAGCCGCGCCCTTCATTGGAGGGCAGAACGCCGTCTGCGGTCATAATTGTAACGGAGCGGATATGGTCTGTAATGATACGAACGGAAACATCAATCTTATGCTCCTTGCCATACTCCACGCCTGCCTTCTGACAAACCACATCGCGGATATATTTTACGGTATCCACATCGAAAATGGAATCTACGCCCTGCATGATGGTTGCCATACGTTCCAGACCCATGCCGGTATCTACGTTTTTATGCTCCAGCTCGGTATAGGTGCCGTCCTCATGCGCATCGAACTGTGTCAAAACCAGATTCCAGAATTCCATGTATCTGTCGCAATCACAGCCAACGCCGCAGGTAGGGCTGTTGCAGCCATATTCGGGGCCGCGGTCATAATAGATTTCCGTACAGGGACCACAGGGGCCTGTACCATGCTGCCAGAAGTTATCCTCCTTGCCAAGCTTTTTGATTCTGTCCCAAGGCAGACCAACCTTTTCATGCCAGATTTCGCCTGTTTCGTCATCCTCCTCATAGATGGTGACATACAGCTTATCCTCAGGGATTTCCAGCCATTTGGTAACGAACTCCCAAGACCAAGGGATGATTTCGTTCTTGAAATAATCGCCAAAGGAGAAATCGCCCAGCATTTCAAAAAATGTGCCGTGGCGCGCGGTTTTGCCGACATTATCAATGTCCCCTGTACGGATACATTTCTGACAGGTTGTGACACGCTTACTGGGGGGTGTTTCCTGCCCTGTGAAGTATGCCTTCATTGGTGCCATACCGGAGTTAATCAACAGCAGGCTCTTGTCGTTACGGGGAACGACGGAAAAGGATTTCAGACGCAGATGGTCTTTGGATTCAAAGAACTGCAGAAACAGCTCTCTGATTTCGTTTACACCGAGATTTTTCATAGCTTTTCCTCCTTAAAAAGATAAAAATATAATTCCCACAATAAAATCCTGTTTTTTGGGTAATGAAAAAAATCCCTGTTCCGAAGAACAGGGACGAATTTACCGTGGTACCACCCTAGTTACGGCTTTGCTGCCGTCACTCGAAATCGTTAACGCCGATTTACGCCGCAATATACTTTTTTATTCCACTGCGGAGCCTGTTTCCTTTGAAGAAACAAGAGAAACCGAAAAGACTGCTTCCATTCTGTGCTGCTGAGGCTTTCCCACCAAGCTGCCTCTCTCTGAAAGTCCGAACCAAAATGTACTCCTTCTTTTCCTGACTTTTTTCTGTTTTTCTAATAATGATTTGATTATAGGCACTTGAAATCCGTTTGTCAAGGCAGTGTAAGAAATTTTTCCTCCAGCATCGCGCGAATCATATCTCCGATGCGCTTCAGCCCAACCTCTATCTTATCATCACTGAGGTTCAGGAAGCTGAGACGGATATGGCGATTTTCCTCGCCGCTGATATCATACTGACTGCCGGGGGTGAGAATGACGTTCTTTTCCAGCATACGGCTGCAAAGCGCTTCTGCGCCCACACCCACGGGCAGCTCCACCCAAAGGCTGACACCGCCGTTTGGCTGTCCGTATTTCGCCACATCGGAGAGATATTTTCTTGTGGCGGAAAGCATTTTGCGGTATTTCTCGCTGCCATAGCGCCTTGCCTGTGCGGCATGCTCCCCCCAGCCAAATTCGCGCAGATAATATTCCAAGGCTCTCTGGATAAAGCCGGAGGTGGAAATATCCGTGGTATATTTTGCTTCCATGACTGCCTGATGGATTTTCTTCGGTAGCACAATCAGCCCCATGCGCAGACCGGGCATGAGGATTTTGGAAAAGCTTTTGATATAAATGACACGATTTTTATAATCTAACGCCTTCAGGGGAACAATCGGCTCCTTATCATAATGGAAATCGTAAAAATCGTCCTCCTCGATGATATAGGTATCGTATTTTTCTGCCAGCTCAAGCAGGCGGCGTTTTTTCTCCATAGAATAGGAAATGCCTGTCGGGGTCTGATAATATGCCATCATATTAATAAAGCGCGGATGATACAGCTTGAGGAAGTTTTCCAGAATGACCATATCCATGCCATCCTCCTCCAGAGGAATCTCCATCAGCTTGCCCCCACGGGACAGAAATGCACCCGCTGCACCGTAAAACGTGGGCTTTTCCACAAAAACAACATCCCCATAGCGCAGCATCGCCTTTGAAATGATATCAATGCCCTGCTGTGCGCCGGAGATGATCTGCACGTTTTCCGGAGAGGTTTTGATGCCATAATTCATAAGATAACGGCAAAGCTGCTCGCGCAGGGGGACATAGCCCATGCTGTCCATATAACGGAAGGCACCGCCCTTTTCCCTATCCAGCACCGCATTGAACGCCTCCTTAAACGCATCCACAGGGAACATTTCATTCGGCAGAGAGGTGCTTGTAAAATTGATGGCATTTTCCATAGAAAGACCGCTTTCAAAGGAACGGAGATTGCGGCTTGCCACAGGCTCCGGAATATGCTCCACAGGCAGGGGCGAAACAAAGGTGCCGCTGCCCACGCGCGAATAGACCAGCTGCTTTTTCTCAAGCAGCTTATACGCATTGACAATCGTAACAGAATTCACTCCGAAATGCTCCGCCGTTTTGCGGATGGGTGGCAGCTTGCTATTGGCAAGCAGAACACCATCCGTAATCATCCCCTCAATGCCCTCTGCCAGCTGCTGATAAAGAGGAACGGCACTTGATTTATGCAGCTGTAGCTGAAAAATTTCTACCATATTAAGTATACTCCAAATCGTTAAAATCTCATTTTACTTTTCTGCGTCGTACCGCTTTCTGCCAGATGCCCCTGCAATGCCCATGGCTTCTCTGTACTTTGCAACGGTGCGGCGACAAATCTGCACGCCCTCCGCAGTCAGGTGCTCCGTCAGCTCCCGATCACTGAGGGGTTTTGTTTTTTCCTCCGCATCAATGATGGCACGCAGACGGTTCTTGATGCTGTCCGCAGAAATATTTTCCGCCGCTTCCGCCTTTGCCATTGCCTTGGAAAAGAAGGTATGCAACGGGAACACACCGCGTTCACACTGTAAATATTTTTCCTTGACCGCACGGCTGACGGTGGATTCATGGATATTGAGCTGCTCTGCAATATCCACCAGACGCAAAGGCACAAGCTGCCCCTGCGGCTCTGAGAAAAAATCCCTCTGCTTTTCCACGATGGCTTCAACCACCTGCTGCAGGGTGCTTTCTCTGCGGCTGATGCACTGCAATGCCCATTCGGCACGCTTCAGCTGCTCTGCAATATATTCCTCCGTCTGTGCATCCGCTTTTTCGCGCAGCAGCTTCACATAGCTATGGCTGACGGTAAGACGGGGCATCACGGTTGTGTTTGTGGTGACGATAAATTCCTCGCCCCTGCGCTCCACCAGAACATCCGGCACGACATATTGCACATTGTCCTCCCCTGCAAAGCCACTGCCGGGCTTGGGCTGACAGGAGCGAATTTCCTGCAGGGCACGCATGAGCCGCTCCATGGAAATCTTTTCTGTCTTCGCAATATAGGAAAGGCGGTTTTTCGCCAGCTCATCCAGATAATTTCTTGTGACCTTCTTGGAAAGGGCAGAGGCGTTTTTCTGCTTCAGCTGAATGAGCAGACACTCCTGCAAATTTCTTGCCCCCACACCGGAGGGCTCCAAGGCTTGAAACTGCGCCAGAATTCTTGCGGCAGTGGATTTTTTCATCGGATATTTTTCCATCATCATTTCGATGGCATCCTTTTCCAGATAGCCGCTTTCGGCAGTACTCTCCGCCAGAAACCGCAGGACTGCCTTATGCCCTGCCGGAATTTTTTGTATATTTATCTGAAAAAGGAGAAATTCGCGCAGACTCTGCCCTTCTTTTCTGCCGAAGGCATTCGTTTCGCGCTCCTTTTCCTCCTGCTCATGCTCCATGCGGTAAAGGCTGCGGTTCTGCTCATCCGCCTCCTCAAGCCATTCCAGCTTTTGCAGCAGCTCCGTATTTTCCTGCTGCACGGGCTCCTTTTCCTCATTCCATTCCACAAGGGGGTTCTCCTCCGCAAATTCTCGGATATATTCGGAAAGAGTCACGGCATTCATCTGCAAAATCTCCACAGACTGCTGCATTTTCTGTGATAAAATCTGTTTTTGCTGCACCTGAAGCGACAGCTCCATAAAAAATCCCCCTTTCTTAAGAGTATTTGTATTCATACACTGATTGTAGTG
>ERZ791909.2475-NODE-2475-length-11084-cov-2.646659_pt1 | contig 11084 bp, 15 predicted proteins | sample MGYA00510143_ERZ791909 | MGnify/ENA primary metagenome ERZ791909 (study PRJEB30046, sample SAMN00792093) | human gut metagenome | study: EMG produced TPA metagenomics assembly of the A metagenome-wide association study of gut microbiota in type 2... | reverse complement strand
CCGCAGCCGCCGGTAGGAGGAGCCGGGCGGCCGGAGCGACTTCACAAGCTCGCCGTCAAGCCGGCGAGCTCCCGGTTTTCCAGCCTCGGCCCGGGCTGCTCCCGGAGAACTTTTTCCGCATCCGGGGAGCGCACACATCTGCCGCAGCTCCCCGGGCTCCCCTCCCCTGCCCGGGAAAGAGATCAGACCAGCGCAGAAGCGTTTTCGAGGATTTTCACCCCGGCCGCGCAAGCCGGGCAATCGCACCACTTGGCCCCCTGCTCCTTGATTTCGCGTGCGTGCGCCGCCATGGCTTTGGCGCGCTCCGCTCCGAAAATCTGCGCACCGAGCTCCGATTCGAAGAAAGGAATCGTCTGGTCAAGCGTGCAGACATCCTCCCTGATTTCCTGCAGTAGTGCCGCTGCCGCCGCTTTTTCCGCATCGGTGCCGAGCGCATTCAGGTAATTCTGTCCGGCGGCCTTGAGCTCCTGACAGCAGGAAGGGGCGGCGATCATCTCTTTTACGGTCCGGGTGAGTTCAGTCTTGTTCATTTTCCATCTCCTGTCAATTGTCTGGGATATTAACCGGGAACACGGCAATGCACCGTCCCGGAAATTTCCACGTTTCATTTCTTCCGGCTCATCTCCGCGCCGCGCACGTTATCCAGCACCCGTTCCAGATACTCCTCCAGCCGCGTAATCTCTTCGACGGTAAACCCCTGATACGTCAATTCAGTCATCCGGTCGGTCACCGCCCGATATTCCTTCTCCAGAGAACGCGCCTTCGGAGTCAGGGCAATCAGATGCTTCCGGCGGTCATTGGAGTCCGGCGTCCGCCGGATCAGCTGTTTCTGTTCCATGCGGTCGAGCATACTGGTCAGCGTGGTATTGGCCAGACCGGTCCCCGTCGCCAGCTCCTGAATGGAGATGAAGTCGTGATTCCACAAGACATACAGAATACGCCCCTGCGGACCGTTGAACTCGTGAATGCCCTGATCAAACAGCATTTTGTCCAGCAAACGGCCAAGATGCTGTTTGATCAGGGTGATCTGCATGCCTATTTTTCTATCCGCCATATGCGTCCCCGGCTTGATTCTCTGATATGCTCTCCCATATAACATATTACTATATAGAAATATTTCAAGAGAGATGCCGAATTTTTCCTGAAAAATTTCCGCAAAATCCGTTCCGGCTTCATTTTTCCGTTTCTGCAGAAATCATTTTCACCATTTTTTGAGCGCAGAACCATATTTTTTTCATTTCTTTGCGAAACTGCCGTTGAATTACAGTTGCTCTAACGATTACATTGAACGGCAGAGAAACAGACTTTCACCCTCCCTGAAACGGACGATGAAAGTAATGAAGAAAACAAAAAAATCTGAAACAACAGCATCAGTGCAGCTTCCGGCTCCCAGTGCAGGCCGGAGACCGGGGGGCTGTCAAAAAAAATGGAGAAAACGCATTATGGGTAAAAAAGTATTGATTCTATCCTCCAGTCCCCGCAGGAACGGCAACTCCGATCTGCTTTGCGACCGGTTCGCCGAAGGCGCCGGCAAAGCCGGTCATCAGGTGGAGAAAATCCGCCTCGCCGAAAAGAAGATCGGGTATTGCACCGCCTGTTACGCCTGCCGGAAAGGAAAATGTCCGCAGCAGGACGACGCGCCGGAGATTCTGGAAAAAATGCTTGCGGCGGACGTGATCGTGCTGGCCACGCCGGTCTACTTCTACACCATGTGTGCCCAGCTCAAGGCGTTGCTCGACCGCACTGTCGCGATCTTTCCGCGCCTGACGGACAAGAAATACTACTACATCATGACGATGGCCGACACCAATCGGGAGATGCTGAAGGGGACGATCGAAGCCCTGCGCGGTTTCCTCGACTGCTACGAAGGCTCCGTCGAAGCCGGAATGATCTGCGGACTCGGCGTTTACGAAAAAGGCGAAGTCCGGGAACAGCCGGTATGGGAAGAGGCTTACCGCGCCGGACTCCAGATCTGAAACGGTGCGAAAGGAGAGCTTTCTGATGGAAAGAATTCAGCCGGAAAAACTGAAAGTGGCAAAAGCGGTTGTACAGAAGCTCTTTGCGCGGAACCGGTTCATTCAAATCGTAGCGGAAGGAAAAACCGCCCGGATCAGAACCGATGAAAACAGTTTCATTCCGGTTATGATGAAGCGCGACGTCATCGTTCCCGTGCTTCAGGATGCCGGATTCGACCACGTCGCACTGGATCTGGAAGGCGTTTCCGCTGTCCGCCGCAGGAACTGAAAACAGCCGGGAATATCAATCCCATTGCAGGACATGGTTGTGCGGCAACCATGTTCCGCTTTTCATGCTTCACTCCCGAGACGGCAAAACATTGCCTTTGTATTCCATGCCGTACAGATCAAGTCCGTCGGCCCAGTAATCCTTTTTTATCTCATTCAATACGAAACCCCGCTTCTGATAAAAACGGTAAGCCGCCTGCGAAGTCCGGACTGTAATTCTCCGGATGCCGGCGATGGATTTGAGTTTTTCGAGCCTGAATTGAAGCAGACGAGTGCCCAGGGATTTTCTCTGCCAGGCGGGATGAATGATGTCCCAGCTGATCTTTCCCGTCGTGTGATGATCCGCAAAATTGATTCCCCCGCACCCCACGATTTCCCCGCCTGTTTCCAGCACATAATAAAGCTCTCTCCAGCGATCCAGATATTCACTCAGATCCGCTTCCTCTTCCGGGGCAAAGTACTCGGGCGTATTCAGCCGGATCAGATTCATCACCCTGCTTTTGTCGCCAGGCGTATATTCCCTGATGATAACCGCATGACCCATTTGACAATCACCAATTTATCTGCAAATCACTTATTCCGGCGTGACGGCAGGCTCCTGCACGATGACATGGGTGCGCGGATTGCAGTAGTCGTTTTCCGGATTTTTGATCTTCTCCTTGTAGTAATTCTCCTTGTACTTCAGGACCTCCATCTGCCGCTGCAGCTCCCTGATCTGCTGCTGGAGCACTTTCTTCTGCCGGAAGATCATTTCGCCGCGCTCGCGGATGGTGGAGTCCCCTTTCTGGCACAACCGGATATAGTGCCGGACCTGCTCCACCGGCAGCCCGGTCGTGCGCAGGCAGTGCACCAGATGCAGCCAGCTTACCGCATAGTCGGAGAACAGCCGGGCGTTCCCCTCGGTCCGCTCCAGACCGGGAATCAGCCCGGCATTGTCATAATAGCGGATCGTATAGGAGGAAAGCCCCATCATCTCCGACACCTCCTTGACGGAATATTTCGGAGTACGGTCGTAAGACGGTTTGAACGGGCGAATCGGCGGTATCATAAGATCTTCTCCCTGCGTTCTGATTCCTTAGAGTTTCTCTAACTATACAGCAGAAAAGGGAAAAATGCAACTTCCCGTTGAAAATTTCATATCGTCCGCCCGGAGAAAGGGAGCGGCAAATTATCCCTGCCCGCCGAACTTCTCCCGAATCCGCTCGAGAAAGGCTTCGGCGGCTCTGGAAAAGACCTGATACTTTTTCCAGACGATGCTGGAACCGGATTCCAGCGGCGGATTCAACGGGCGGAAACAGAGTTTGTCGCGCACCACATTTTTCGGTTCGAGAGTGAGCGCATTGCCCAGCCCCCTTTCCACCAGCAGCGAAGCGTTGTGGACCAGATTGTGCACCGCCACCACATTCAATTTGTCAAAATATCCTCCGAACCACTCGGCATAAGGGTTCCGGACGGATTTGTTGCGGAGGTCGCGCCTCGAACAGATCAGCGGAAGTTCCTTCAGGTCTTCCGGCGTAACGGAGTCCTTTCCGGCCAGCGGGTTATCCCGGCGCATCAGCACGCCCCATTTATCTTTGGCCGGCAGAGCGACGCTGTCGTATCTGGCAATATCGACCGGCTGAAGCAGAACGCCGAAGTCGAGCAGTCCGTTATCGAGACGTTCCATGACGTCGCCTGCGACTCCGGTGTATATGTGGTATCGAATGTCCGGATACGCCTCATGGAGTTCGGTGATCGCGTCGGCGACCAGATTCATCGCTTCCGATTCTCCGCCGCCGATGTGGATGTCCCCGGCGATATTTTCTCCGATGGAGTTGAATTCGGCTTCGGTTTTCTGCACCATCGCCAGAATCTCCTCGGCGCGTTTGCGCAGAAGCATCCCCTCCGGCGTCAGCGTGATGTAGTGGGTTTCGCGGTTCAGAAGTTTCTGACCGAGTTCCTCTTCCAGATCCATCAGCTGCCGTGAAAGGGTCGGCTGGGTGATATGAAGATACTTCGCCGCCCTGGTGAAGCTGTTTTCCCGCGCCACCGCCAAAAAATAACGTAACAATCTGAGTTCCATGGTACAATCTCCTTCCGGTCCGGGAAATACTATATCCCTCCAAATCATGCCCGTCAAGCATCAACTCCCATAGAAAGAAAGTATTTGCTATAATTATCTTTCACATTATATTGATTAACGGAAACCCAAACCAGCCAAAGGAGGTGAACCGGGTGACTGAACCTGACGGAAAAACCGTCCTGCTCCTGCGCAATCTGAAAGACGCAGGCTGCGATACGGCAATGACGGAACAATTTCTGGCGTATGAACGCGAGAAAAAAACCCAGGCACAGCGGCGGCTCCTGCTCCGGCAGAGAGATTCGCTGCTCCGGGCCGTTCACGAGAATCAGGAGCGGATCGACTGTCTCGATTTCCTGCTGTATTCCGTGGAAGGAAAAATCAAAACAGCAAAAGGAGAAAAGTAACATGACCGGAAAAGCAATGGCGTGCATGATGGCAGGTGCAGTGTTTTCGATGTTCGGATGTTCCGCGGAGGACCGGGCTTCCGCGGCGGAAGTGACGGCGGAACCGGGAAGGATTCTGATCGCGTATTATTCTTACAGCGGCAACACCCGGTTCGCGGCGGAGCAGATTCAGAAGGCGACCGGCGGCGAACTTTTCGAAATCAAGCCGGTCACGCCGTATCCGGCCGACTATAACGCCTGCGTCGATCAGGCGAAAAAAGAGATCGCCGCCGGAGTGAAACCGGAATTGGCGGAGAAAGTGAAGGAGTTCGGCAAATACGAGGTGATCTTCGTCGGCACGCCGAACTGGTGGAGCACGATGGCGCCGCCGGTGCTGGCGTTCCTCTCCAGCTATGAGTTCAGCGGAAAAACCGTCATCCCGTTCGTGACCCACGGCGGCGGCGGCATGGCGCGGTGCGAAACGGATATGCGCAAGGCGGTTCCGAAAGCGAAATTCGGCAAAGGCGGCGCGTTCTCCGGCGGAAGCATCAGGCATTCCGGCGACGCCATAACCAACTGGGCCAATGAAACCGTCACCGTCAGGAAGTGAGGAATACCATGAAAAAAATCGCCTTATTCGGAGTTCTGCTCGCTTTTTTCTGCATCGTCAACCACACGGAGGCCAATGATAACATGAACGCATTGAACGCAAAGGAACAGAAGATCGCCGCCATCGCCGCATATACGGCACGTGGAGACATGCCGAAACTGAAAACCGCGCTGGCGGCAGGGCTTGACGCCGGTCTGACCGTAAACGAGATCAAGGAGGTTCTGACTCAGCTCTATGCCTACTGCGGTTTCCCGCGCAGCCTGAATGCGCTCGGCTGCTACATGGTTCTGCTGAAAGAGCGGGAAGCAGCGGGTATCAGGGATGCACAAGGCAGGCAGCCAGGCCCGCTTCCGGCGGGAAAGAGCATCGATTTCGGCGCCGCCAACCAGACGAAACTCTGCGGCGCGCCGGTCAGGGGTGCGCTCTTTGAATTCGCTCCGGCAATCGACGAATATCTCAAGGCGCACCTGTTCGGCGACATCTTCGGGCGCGACAACCTCGACTGGAGAACCCGCGAAATCGCCACCATCGCCGCGCTCACCGCGATGCCGGGCGTGGAGAGCCAGTTGAACTCCCACATCGCCATCGGCAAACACAACGGCGTCACCGATGCGCAGGTCGCGGAAATTCTGGAAACCGTCAGAAACAGCACCGTCAGCGCCTTTCCGCGCGGCGGCGAGAACACGGCATACGCAAAATACTTCAGCGGCAAATCCTATCTCGCCCGCCTGACGGAAGACGGCCGCCTGAACGCTCCGGTCGCCAATGTCACGTTCGAACCGGGCTGCCGCAACAACTGGCACAGCCACACCGGCGGTCAAATGCTGATCGCGGTCGGCGGAGTCGGCTACTATCAGGAACGCGGCAAGGCGGCGCGGCGTCTGGTTCCCGGCGACGTGGTGGAGATTCCGCCGGACGTCGATCACTGGCACGGAGCCGCACCGGACAGCTGGTTCTCGCATCTGGCGATCGAATGCAATCCGGCGACCAACAAAAACACCTGGCTGGAACCGGTCAGCGACGCCGACTACAAAGCGGCGACCTCCGGCAAATGAACGGGAGACGGCAGGATGAGGCGTCTTCCGACGAAATGGCTCCTGCCGGCGGCGGCGATTCTGCTTTCGCCCGGGATGCCGGGGACCGCCGCCCGTACCTCTGAAAAAGGGGAAGACATGAAACATGAAAACACAGCGAAGGTGACGGAGGAAAGCATTGTACGGCTGTCCAGAATCACCGTTGACCCGGATCGTCTTGCGGAATATCTCGTATTTGCGACTGAATGCGGGAGACGGTCCATGGCGGACGAACGGGGCGTGCTGATGATGTATTCGATGCAGGACAAGGCGCATCCGGAACAGATCACCATCCTCGAAATCTATGCGGACCGCGCCGTCTATGAGCGTCACATCAAAACCCCGCACTTTCAGAAATACAAACAAGGAACACTGGCAATGGTCCGGAAACTGGAACTGCTGGACCAGATACCGCTGATCCCGGAAATGAAAATGAAGTGACAATATGAACCGACGTGAATTTCTCAAAACCTCTCTGGCGGTAACGGCGGCGGTCGCCGGAACGACATTCCTCGGCGGTCCGCTGCTGCATGCGGCCGCGGGCAATTCAAAACATGGAGGCGGAAACGGCAAAATGAAAATACTGGTCATCACGGGCAGCCCCCGGAAAAACGGCAATTCCAACACCCTGGCGGAACACTTCATCAAGGGAGCGCAGGAGGCCGGACACGAAGTCGTCCGGTTCGACGCGGCGTTCAAAGAGGTGCATCCCTGCATCGGCTGCAACCGCTGCGGCATGAACGGCCCATGCGTATTCAAGGATGATTTTGAATTCATCCGCAAACATATTGTCGATGCGGACCTGGTGGCTTTTGCGACGCCGATGTACTATTTCGGCATCTCGGCGCAGATCAAGGCGGTGATCGACCGCTTCTATGCGATCAACGGGCGGATTCACGTTCCGAAGAAGGCGGTGCTGATGATGACGTATGCGGACAACTCCAGAAAGAAGGAAAGCGCGATCATCAGCCATTACGAAGTGCTGCTGGACTATCTCGGCTGGACCGATGCCGGACAGATCATCGCCCCGGGCGTCTGGCCGGCCGGAGCGATCAATCACACGGACTACCCGGAACAGGCGTATCTGCTTGGAAAACGGGTATAAGGAAAAATACCATGGACAGACGCGATTTTATCAAAACACTCGGCGTCGCGGGCGGCGCAATGCTGTTGACCGGAACAACCGGTGCAGCAACAGTCAAGACGGTGCAGCCCCGGAAAAACAGCGGAACCGATCCGCTGCTGTCCGGCGTCTGCGACATTCACATACACTGTTCACCGGACACCCGGCCGCGTTGCATCGATGAATTCACGCTGGCAGAACAGGCGAAAGAGACCGGTTATCGGGCGGTCATGTACAAATCGAACGACTGGAGCTGTCACGACCGCGCTTATCTGATCCGGCAGGCGCTCCCGGATTTTGAAGTATTCGGAAGCCTCTGCATGAACCGCGTTCACGGAGACAAAGTCAATGCGTATGCGGCGGTACAGGCGGTCAAGACCTCCGGCGGCCTCTGCCGCTGCATCTGGATGCCGACCCTCTCCGCAGCTTATCAGCATCAATGCGACAAACTCCCGGGGCCGGGAATCCCGGTGCTTGACCCGCAGGGCAAAGTCCTGCCGGAAGTGATCCGGGTCATGGAAATCTGCGCTGAGGCGAATATTATTTTCGCATCGGGACACAGTTCCCCGCGGGAGAGCCTGATTCTGGCGAAAAAAGCGCGGGAGGTCGGTGTGAAAAAGTTCGTCGTCACCCACGTCAACTCGCTGATCTGGAAGATGACGCCGGACCTGATCAAACAGGCGGTCGATCTCGGCGCATTTGTGGAGTACTGCTATCTGCCCCGCCTCTGGGGTTCCGGCACCGGCAATCCGCAGTTCGAACGGCAAAGCCGTGAAGAATTTCTGAACTATATCAAAATCATCCCCGAACGCAGCTTCATTTCGACCGATCTCGGACAACGCGGAAATCCGAATCCGATCGACGGAATGCGGCAGTGCGTCCGCGAACTGCTCGACGACGGGATTCCGCAAAAAGCGATTGACCAGATGGTGCGGAGCAATCCGGCGCACCTGATCGGTTTGGCTGCATAAGAAACAAGAAGGAAACACCATGAACCGACGTGAATTTCTGAAATCGGCGGCGCTGATGACCGCCGCCGGGGCGATGCTCGGCAAAGGCTCCGTCTTGAAAGCGACGGAAATTCCTGCCGCCAAACCTGAAAAGCCGGTACTGAACTTCAATCCGCAAATGCAGTACCGCCCGATGGGGCGCACCGGCGTCAATGTCTCCGCGCTCGGCTTCGGCCTCCTGCGGCTGCCGATGCTCGCAGACGGCAAGACCGTGGACGCGGAGCAGAGCGTCGCCATGATCCGTCGCGCAATCGAAGGCGGCGTGAACTATATCGACACCGGCCGGGTCTACCTCGGCGGGCAGAGCGAAGCGGTCGCCGGAAAAGCGTTAAAAGGCAACTGGCGCGACCGGGTTTACATCACCTCCAAATCGCCGTGGTGGATCATGGAGCGCCCGGAAGATTTCGAGAAATTTTTCGACGAGTCCCGCCGGACGATCGGAACCGACGTGATCGACTTCTACCACATCCACATGATCATGCACCGGGGCTGGAAGGAGAAGGTGATCCCGTTCAAACTGATCGACAGGATCATGAAGCTCAAGGAACAGGAAAAGATCCGCTTTGCGGGCTTTTCGTTCCACGACCGGCTCGGACTGTTCAAGGAGGGGGTCGAATCCGCCCCCTGGGACTTCTGCCTGATCCAGCACAATTATCTCGACTATGAATATGAAGCGGGATGTCTCGGCCCGAAGTACGCCGCCGCCAACGGCATGGGACTGGCCGTGATGAAGCCGGTCCGCACAGGATTCCTCGCAAACCTGCCGCCGTCCATGCGCGCAGCACTCCGCTCGACCGGAGTTGAAAAGCCGGACACTGAATGGGCGCTCGACTACCTGTGGGATATCCCCGAAGTCAGCGTCGCGGTCAGCGGCATGGGCTCGATGGAGGACGTCGAAGCCAACCTCCGCTACGCCTCCAAAGCGAAGCCGAACATGCTCACGCCGGATGAACGCAAGGCGCTCGGAGCGGCGATCAAGGCGTTCCGGCAGGCCCCCGGCCACATCGACTGCACCGGCTGCTATCAGTGCATTCCGTGTCCGCACAACGTGGCGATCGGTTACATATTCGCTTACGTCTACAACAACTATCTGCTGCACAAGAACAAGAAGAAGGCGCTGTTCGACTACACGGTCTCCATGTCGCCGATCCAGCGCGGCGCGCCCGCATCGGCATGCGTGAACTGCGGCGCCTGCCTCGCGAAATGTCCGCAGAAGCTCAATATCCCGGAGCTGCTGAAACGGGTCAGAAACGATCTCGAAGCGTAATCATAAGAAGGAGAAATTCACCATGTCGCTCGGTTTTACGGAAATCATTCTGATCGCACTCTTTATCCTGATCGTCTTCGGCGCAAAACGCATCCCCGAACTCGCCCGCGCGATGGGCCGGGCCTCCTATGAATTCAAAAAGGCGAAGGAGTCCCTGAATTCAGAGAGCCGGGAGTTGACGGCTGCAAAGGGAAATACCGCCGAAAGCGAAGAAAAAAATGCCTGAATCGGGCCGAAAGGTCACTCCTTTCCGCTTCCCCCGACGGCTTCTTCGGGGACGGCAGGAGGAGGGAGCGGCGAGCCATTCTCTCCCTCGCATATCGGCTTTCCCGGTTCAAACAGAAATTTTTCCGCATTTTTTGAAAAAGCATCATTGACTTAGAGTAACTGTAACCGTTATCTTGAATGGAAGAAAGGCCGGAAACGAATCGCCCCGGAAAGAGCAAAATGAAAAAACAATCGTTATGGAAACCGCTGCGAATCGCCGCCGCCGCGTTTTTTCTGCTGGGTTGCGGAGCCGCATTTGCCGGAATCGGCGGCGGTATTGCAGAAATGCTGCATGTGCAGTTCGGTCCGGCATTGATGAGGTGCCTTGCGGCATTTTCCGTCGGGGCGCTCGCGACCGCGCTCGGAATCGCGGCGTTCACGTTTCTGTTCGGACGGTTCTACTGCGCGGTGCTTTGCCCGTTCGGCATCCTGCAGGATGCGATCGGCTTCCTCTCCCGGCGAAAGGGAACGGCGGTTCCGAATTTCCGCAGAACCCGCTACGCCGTCGCCGGAACCGCGTTCGGAATGCTGGCGTTCGGCTGGACGGCGCTGTTTCTGCTGCTCGATCCCTATTCCAATTTCGGGCGGATCGCCGGTTCGTTCACCGCCGGAAGCGTGATCCCGCTGATTGTGATTGCACTCCTCGCCGTCTGGAAAAAACGGATTTACTGCACCGCGATCTGCCCGGTCGGAACTTTGCTCGGCCTGATCGCAAAGCACGGGGTTTTCCGGCTGCGCCTGACCGACCGGTGCGTCAAATGCGGCATGTGCGTGAAGGTCTGTCCGGCGGGATGCATCGACCCTCACAACGGAACGCTTGACAACGAACGCTGCGTCCGCTGCATGAATTGCGTTTCCGCCTGCCGGCTCCAGGCGGTGAAGTTCGCGCTGCCGGAGCGGAAAACTCCGCCGGTCGATCAGGCACGCCGGGCGTTTCTGATCAACGGCGGCGTGCTGGTCGCCGGAGTCGCCGCCGGGATGGTGCTGGCGAAAACCGGCATGGGCAAACTGACGGAGTATGCGAAACGGTTCCTGATCCTGCCGCC
>ERZ791909.2473-NODE-2473-length-11090-cov-5.617399_pt1 | contig 11090 bp, 10 predicted proteins | sample MGYA00510143_ERZ791909 | MGnify/ENA primary metagenome ERZ791909 (study PRJEB30046, sample SAMN00792093) | human gut metagenome | study: EMG produced TPA metagenomics assembly of the A metagenome-wide association study of gut microbiota in type 2... | reverse complement strand
GGCCTCTGCGGGCGGAGGCGCCGGCCCGTGCGGCGCCGAGATGTCGCAGGGCGTTGGAATACCTGTCTCACCGATTGTTCTGCTGTCTGTCTTATCGGTCAGCTCGCGGCCGGCGGAAGATGCTTTCCGAGCTGCCGAGACGAGGTGCAGCCCTCCGCACCGGGCGGCTGCGGACTGCCGCTCTTCGATCAATGGAATGAATAATCTTCGTTGCGCGCAGCGCACAACAGACTTCGCCTCGCAAAATTCAGATCTTCAACCTCCGCCACCGTCCGCTGCGGATGTAGGCATAGGAGAGCGCCAGCGAGATCAGATAATAGACGTGGTCGGCCGTCCAGCAAAGCGCCACGTCGGCCCGGAGGACATAGACGAGCCACAGCGTATAGAGCGTATAGGCCGTGACGCAGACCAGCGTAATTCCGAGCGCCGTACGCGTATTGCCCGTGCCCGAAACGCTGAACTGATAGATGAAGGCCGGCACGCACGGCACGATCGTCGTGAGCATGACCCAAAGCGACGGCACGGCGGCGGCAATCAACTCCGCATTGCCCGTATAGGCACCCAGCACCACGCGGGGCAAAAGCGCGAAGAGCAGCGATACCGGCAGTACGAAGGCGAAGCAGAGGCGCACCATACGCCGGCACAGCCCCCATACCCGATCCGCCTCGCCAGCTCCGATCAGGTTGCCGACCAGCGAGCTGGCCGTCGAAGCGAAGGCGTTGATGAAGAGGAAGACCACCGACGAGATGCTGCGCACCATATTCGTAACGGCGAGCGGCCGCTCGCCCAGGTTTTCGATCGCCACGAAGAAGATGAACCAACTGATAAAGGCGATCGCCTCCTGCAACATGATCCAGACCGAAACCCCGAACACCTGCCGGAGAATCTTCCACTCGATTCCCCTGAACCGGAACAGGCCGTAGGCCCGCCACGCGACACGACGATAGGTGTAGACGACGAAAAAGACGAGCGACACGGCCTCCGAAATGACCGAAGCGATGGCCGCGCCTGCGATTCCGAGCGGCGGAATCCCCCACCCTCCGAAAATCAGCAGGTAGTTCAGCACCACGTTCGTCAGGACCATGACCACCGAGTTGGCCGTCAGGATACGGGTATTGGTCGTCCCGACGTAGAAGGCACGGAACATCGCCGCGGCGAACGAGAAGAAGAACCCGAACGTACGGTAGCCGAGATACGACTCGGCGGCGGCGCAGATCGCCCGCGACTCGATCAGATATCCCAGCAGCCACGGCGCCAAGGCCCGCGACACCCCGAAAAAGAGAACGGCCATGCCCAGCAGAAACCACATTCCCTGCATGAAGATCGGCCCGATTCCTGCGAGATTGCCTTCGCCGTTGCGGCGCGCGATAAGCACTTGCGCACCGATGCTGAACCCGAACCCCACCATGAAGATCGTCAGGTAGAAGATGCCCGCAATGGCCGACGCACCCAACTCGACCTCGCCCACATGGCCCAGGTAGATCGTGTCGGTCAGCCCGATGAGCTGCTCCATCATCAGGCTCAGCAGCACGGGGAAGGTTATTTTCAGAATTTGTCGATTGGTAAAACGCATCGTCGTCTAAATTTCGGGGATACAAAGATAGGAATAAAGCCGGGAGCGAAAGCAAATTTCGGTTGCATTTTGCCGAGGCGGAGTATCCGAGGCGAAACCAGAGATACGAAAATCGGGAAGAAAAGCCCGGCTTTTCCTCCCGACGGGGTGACGTCCGTCGCGGAACGTCAATACCGGTAATGCTCCGCCTTGTAGGGGCCGTCGACGTCGACGCCGATATAGTCGGCCTGCCGCTGCGAAAGACGGGTCAGTTCGACGCCCAGATTGTCGAGATGCAGCCGTGCGACCTCCTCGTCCAAGTGTTTCGGCAGGCGGTAAACACCTACCGGCATCTCCTTCTGCCACAGCTCGATCTGCGCAAGACACTGATTGGTGAACGAGTTGGACATCACGAACGAAGGATGCCCCGTCGCACAGCCGAGGTTCACCAGCCGTCCTTCGGCCAGCACGAAGATCGAATGGCCGTCGGGGAAGGTGTATTTATCGACCTGCGGCTTGATCGTCGTCTTCACCGCAGACGAAGCGTCGAGCCGCGCCATCTGGATCTCGTTGTCGAAATGGCCGATGTTGCAGACGATCGCCTGGTCGCGCATCCGTTCCATGTGTTCGAGGGTGATGATGTCGCAGTTGCCCGTGCAGGTGATGAAGATGTTACCCTCGGCCAGCGCGCTCTCGACGGTCTTCACCTCGAAGCCCTCCATCGCGGCCTGCAACGCACAGATCGGATCGATCTCGGTGACGATCACCCGCGCGCCGTAGGCCTTCATCGAGCGGGCGCAGCCCTTGCCCACGTCGCCGTAGCCGCACACGACGACCACCTTGCCGGCGATCATCACGTCCGTGGCGCGCTTGATCCCGTCGGCCAGCGACTCGCGGCAGCCGTAGAGGTTGTCGAACTTCGACTTGGTGCACGAATCGTTGACGTTGATGGCCGGAACCAGGAGTTCGCCGGCCTCCTGCATCTGGTAGAGGCGGTGTACGCCCGTGGTGGTCTCCTCGCTCACGCCCTTCCATTCGGCGACCGTGCGGTGCCATTTTTCGGGGTCCTCGGCCAAAATGCTTTTCAGCGTGCCGAGGATCACCTCCTCTTCGTAGGACGAAGGTTCGTAATCGAGCGTCGAGGCGTCGTTCTCGGCCTTGTAACCCTTGTGGATCAGCAGCGTGGCGTCGCCGCCGTCGTCGACGATCAGCTGCGGGCCTTTGCCGCCGGGAAACGAAAGGGCCATGGCGGTGCACCACCAGTATTCGGGCAGCGTCTCGCCCTTCCACGCGAAGACCGGAACGCCTGCGGCGGCAATCGCGGCGGCCGCATGATCCTGCGTCGAGAAGATGTTGCACGAGCACCAGCGCACGTCGGCGCCCAGCTCCACGAGAGTCTCGATCAGAACGGCCGTCTGGATGGTCATGTGCAGCGAACCCATCACGCGTACGCCTTTCAGCGGCTTTTCGGGTCCGTATTTGCGGCGCACGGCCATCAGGCCGGGCATTTCATGCTCGGAAATCTCGATCTCCTTGCGGCCCCATTCGGCCAGCGACATGTCGGCAACCTTATAGGGAAGAGTGTTGTCAATATACATAGCAGTATGTTTTTAAGTTATCGCATCGTTCGTCCGTATCTGCCTGGTTGAGACCCGCGGCGTACCGCCGCGTTTACAAGTCTGACCCCACCCCAAACCCCTCCCTCGGGAGGGGCTTGTCGCAACGCAACCGGGTTTTTGACCAAAATACGGACACATTATTTCAATCCTAAAATATATTCCTTGTCCCTGGCAATCTGCCCGCGCAGTTCCTCCACCGAAGCGAACCGGCGTTCGTCGCGGATCTTTTCGAGCAGTTCGACCCGCAGCCGACGGCCGTAAAGTTCGCCGCGGAAGTCGAAAATATGCGTCTCCAAACGCCGCTCGACACCCCCGACCGAAGGGTTGCGGCCCAGGTTCGACATGGCGTCATAGACTTTCCCGCCGACCTCCGCACGCGAACGGTAGACCCCGTCGGCAGCGGCGACGTCCTCCGGAACGGCCAGATTGGCCGTCGGAAAACCCAACTCACGTCCGAGTCGGCGTCCGTGCTCCACAACGCCTTCGATCAGAATCCGTTCCATCAGATTTTTTCGGTCAGTTTACGCACCAGCCGGAACTGCGAGAAGAACTCCTTGGCAAAGACACGCAGTACCGTATAGGAAGGTATCGCCAGCAGCATGCCCAGGATTCCGGCCAGCGACCCGGCAATGAGAATCACCAGGAAGATTTCGAGCGGATGCGCCTTCACTCGTTCGGAATAGAGCGTCGGCTGGAGGATGAAATCGTCCATACCCTTAAGGATCAGCAGCGACCCGGCGATCACGAAAGCCGTATGCCCCACGCTCATGCCCTCGATCGGCGAAACGATGCCCACGAAGACCGAGACCACGCCGCCGATCAGCGGCCCGGCATAAGGCACGACGTTCATCACACCCATGATAAGGCCGATGAACCCCGCGTCGGCGGCCTTCATCCCGAAGGCCATCATCACCAGCGTCACGGCGATCGTGAGCAGCAGGCTTTCCGAAAGGATACCCGTAAAGTAGCGCGCCAGCAGGACCGTCACCGAATCCAGCGCACGGGTGATGTTGCCGTGATAATGTTCCGGGAAAACGGAGGTGACCATCGCGTAGAACAGGCCCTCCTCCTTGAGGAAGAAGAAGGTGATGAACGAAACGGAGAAAATGGCGATCACCGACGAAAGCACGAGGTTGATGACCGACGAGAAAATCGTGTTGAGCGAATTGATGTCGATGATCTGCCGGAGGGCGGCCGTCAGTTCGTCGGAGAGCGAGAAAGTGCTCTCGGGCAGGGAGAAAAGCGCCTGCAAATCGTGCTGCATCCGGGCGATCGGCTCGCCGATGCTCCCCACGACCGCCGCGAAGTCGACGTGCGCGAACTGGTTTATCTTGTTGAAGACCAGCGGCACGAACAACGAACACAGCGTAGCCAGGACAACCCAGATCACCACGAGGGTCACCAGCGCGGCCAGCCAGCGGGGAACCTGCCAGCCCTTGAAGTGAAGCCCCGAAAGAAACTTCACGAGCGGATTGCCCATGACGGCCAGCACGGCCGAAACGAGGATGTAGACGACGATCGAGGAGAAATACCAGACCAGAAAGAGCACGGCCGCGGCAACCGCCGCGCCCGCGATGAACCGCAGGAAGGTCTGGGGCGTCGCCTTCATGGCGTTATTCGTTTTCGAGGTTCTTGCGCAGCCGGGCGATCGGAGTCTGCGAACCCACCGTGGGATCGCCGATCTCCACCAGCAGTTCGCTGTCCTTGGGGACGAGCACGTCGACGCGCGAGCCGAACTTGATGAATCCGCAGACGCTGTTCTGCTCGACCTGATGACCGACGGTCATATACGAGATGATGCGCCGGGCGATCAGTCCCGCGATCTGGCGGAAGAGCACCTTTTGGCCCGAGGGCATCCGCACCACGGTCGTCGTGCGTTCGTTCTCGGTCGAGGATTTGGGGTGCCAGGCCACCAGGAAACGCCCCGGATGGTATTTGAAATACTCCACCTCGCCGCCCACGGGGACCCAATTCATGTGGACGTTCGTAATGGACATGAAGATCGAAATCTGCAACATCTCCTCCTTGAGGTACTCGTCCTCGGAGACGACCTCCGTCACGACCACGCGGCCGTCGCAGGGAGCGAAGACCAGATCGGCGTCGTGGATGCGCACCCGGCGGGGTTCGCGGAAGAAGGCTACGATGAAGAACCAGAACAGCAGCAGCACGAGGGTGCTGAACCACAGCAGCGAGACGTTCGCATCGTGGACCAGCAAATGGTAAAACAGCCACCACAGAAGCAGGCAGACAGCGCCCGAGATGCCGATGATTTTGTATCCTTCCTTATTGATTCTCATAACACGGTTAAGTTTGCAGTTACATCACAAAAAGCATATAGACGAAGACGAACGGCGCCGAGAGCAGCATGGCGTCGAAGCGGTCCAGCACTCCGCCGTGACCGGGAATCAGCGTTCCCGAATCCTTGACCCCGGCGGCGCGCTTGAACATCGACTCCACCAGGTCGCCCAGAACCCCCGTAGCGGCTGCGACGAGCGCCAGCCCGGCCCACACCCAACAGCTGCCGTCCATCACGCGGGCGGCGACGAGTCCCAGGACAACGGCCCCGGCGATGCCGCCGAAGAACCCTTCCCACGACTTCTTGGGCGAAAGGCGTTCGCACAGGCGGTGCCTGCCGACGGACATGCCCACCAGATAGGCGAAAACGTCGTTGGCCCAGATGATGAAAACGTAGAAAATCATCATCCAGGGACTCCACGCCTCGCTGCCGATGATCGGAATGTAACACATCAGCGAGAACGGCAGCGCCACGTAGACGACGCCCATGAAAGTGATGCCGATATTGGCGGCGGGATTCTCCCGACGGCGGTAAAGTTCGCAGATGAACATGGCGGGCAGCAGCAACAGCAGAAGGGCCATTCCGCAGGCGAAAGCCTGCCGGGCGCTGCCGAGTATCTGGATGTCGTCCGACACGAATGCGAAATTCAGCGCGAAAAGCACGAGTCCCGCAGCCAGTCCGACGATCCGCTGGGGATTGCTGCCCTGCTCCCCGGCCAGGGAATAGAACTCCGTCATGCCGACGACCAGCAACGCCGCCAGCAGCAGGCCGAAACTCCATTGCGACCATGCGATAGCCCCCAGCATCACCACGGCGAGGACGGCCCCGCTCACAGTGCGCACCCAGAGGTTCTTCATTTTTTCACTCATTGTTTTTTAAGGGTGTAGTTGGGTTTCAACGGGGTCATTCGGTTTCGGGCGCGGCAACGGCCGGAGCTACGGGAGCCGGTTCGGCCGTTTCGGACTTATCCGATTTGGCCGAAGGATCGGCGACCGCGGCGGCCTGCTTGCCGGCCTGCGGCTCCTCTCCGGCGGGTTTGCCGCCCTCGGCCCTGGCTTTCGCCTCGGCCTCGCGGCGTTCGCGTTCGATGTCCTTCTTGCGGCGGCCGAAGATGCGCTCGACGTCCTCGGTGAAGACCACCTCGCGGGAGAGCAGCAGTTCGGCCAGCTCTTTCAGACCGTCGGCATGTTCGCGGAGCACCGTCTCGGCCATCTTGTAGGCCTTCTCGATCACCTGCTTGGCCTCGGCGTCGATCTGCTGGGCCGTCAGTTCCGAATAGGGCTTCGTGAAGGCCATGTCGCTCTGGCCCGTGGAATCGTAGAAGGAGAGCGTGCCGACGTTCTCGCTCATGCCGTAGTAGGCCACCATGGCATAAGCCTGCTTGGTGACGCGCTCCAGGTCGTTGAGCGCCCCGGTCGAAATCTCGCCGAAGGTCAGCTGCTCGGAAACGCGGCCTCCGAGCGTAGCGGCCAGCTCGTCCATCATCTGCTCGCGCGTGGTGATCTGACGCTCCTCGGGCAGATACCAGGCGGCGCCCAGCGCCTTGCCGCGCGGGATGATCGTCACCTTGATCAGCGGGCTGGCATGCTCCAGAATCCAGCTCACCGTGGCGTGTCCCGCCTCGTGGAAGGCGATCACGCGCTTCTCCTCGTCGGTGATGATCTTGTTCTTGCGCTCCAGGCCGCCCACGATGCGGTCGATGGCGGCGAGGAAGTCCTCTTTCGAAATGAATTTCTTGTTGTGGCGCGCGGCGATCAGCGCGGCCTCGTTGCAGACGTTGGCGATGTCGGCGCCCGAGAAACCGGGGGTCTGGCGCGCCAGGAACGAACGGTCCAGCTGCGGATCGAGCTTCAGCGGACGCAGGTGGACGTTGAAAATCTCCTCGCGCTCCTTCACGTCGGGAAGTCCCACCTCGATCTGGCGGTCGAAACGCCCGGCGCGCATCAGCGCCTTGTCGAGGATGTCGGCCCGGTTGGTGGCAGCCAAAACGATGACGCCCGTATTGGTCTGGAAGCCGTCCATCTCCGTCAGAAGCTGGTTCAGCGTATTTTCGCGCTCGTCGTTGCCCGAGAATCCGGCGTTCTTGCCGCGGGCGCGGCCGATGGCGTCGATCTCGTCGATGAAGACAATGCAGGGAGCCTTCTGCTTGGCCTGCTCGAACAGGTCGCGGACACGCGAGGCGCCCACGCCGACGAACATCTCGACGAAATCGGAACCCGAAATCGAGAGGAACGGCACGTTGGCCTCCCCTGCGACGGCCTTGGCCAGCAGGGTCTTGCCCGTTCCCGGAGGGCCTACGAGCAGCGCGCCCTTCGGAATCTTGGCGCCCAGCTCCTTGTATTTGTCGGCCTTCTTGAGGAAATCGACGATCTCCATGATCTCGACCTTCGCCTCCTCCAGGCCGGCCACATCCTTGAACGTCACGCGCTTGGAGTTGTCCTTGTCGAAGACCTGCGCCTTGGCTTTGCCGACGTTCATAATGCCACCGCCGCCTCCGGCGCCCGCGCCGCGCGACATGGAGCGCATGATGAAGAACCACGCTCCGATGATCACCACCCACGGCAGCAGGTTGATCAGAATCGAGGTCCAGTCGTTGGCCTTGTTTTCATAGATCACCGGGACGGTCTGTCCCGACTTCTCCTCGGCGGCCTTCAAATCCTCGCGAAACGAATCTACCGAACCGATGGTGAAAGTCAGCTGCACGCCCGACTCGGGCAGGCGGCGGAAACGCTTGTCCACCGAGTCGTTACGGTACTTCTCGCCGGCCTCCTTTTTCAGGAACACCTGCGCCTGGTCGCGGTTCACGACCTGGATCTTCTCCACGTCGCCCTTCTCGACCATCTCCTGCACGGTGGTCCAGTCGCTGGGCAGCGGCGCTTCATTGCTGCCGTCGAACAGATACCAGCCGATGATGAACAAACCGATCAGGCCGTAGATCCACAGCATCGAAGGCCGCGGCATGTTCATATTCATTTTATTGTTGTTCTTGCTTTTCTGTGCCATAATCCGGATTACTCTTCGTATTCATATTTCACCAGCGGTGCGTCGGCCCACAGCTCCTCGAGCTTGTAGAAGCTCCGAAGCTCGGTCTGGAAAATGTGCACCACGACGTCCACATAGTCCATGGCGACCCACACGCCGTTCTGCTGGCCTTCGATGCGCCACACCTTCTCGCCCAATTTCTCGAACACCTTCTCCTCGATTTCGGCAGCTATGGCGCACACCTGCGTCGTGGAATCGGCGTTGCAGACCACGAAATGCGAACAGATCGCTCCATCGAATCCCGAGAGGTCCAACGATACAATATTCTTACCTTTTTTATCTTCAATCGCGCTGACGATCGTTTCGATCAGTTTATCCATAAATGTTCAATAGGTATCTATAACCTTGCAAAGGTATGAAAAGAGAATGAGATTTGAAAGCAACGCGGTAAAAATCGCGCCGCAAGCGGGCATATTGTTCCGGAAGCGATTCATTATTTCACCCTTTTTGTCGCCGGATTCGTTTTTTATCACTACTTTTGGGAACACTCCAACTAACCCAAGTTCAATTTATGCGAAAAATCTTCATGCTCTGCCTGACCGGCGCACTCGCGCTGGCCACGACGTCCTGCAAGGACGAAAAAGTAACGATTCCGGAATAACCGACCGGATAATCGACATGCGCCCGGCCTGCAAAACGCAGGCCGGGCGCATTCTTTCAGAGAGCGGAAGCTACGCCTTCGCACCCGGGACATTGGCCAGAATGGTCTCGGTCAAGGCCCGGATGATCGAGTTCTTGACGTAGGTGCGGCGCACGGCGACGGCGATCTTGCGCGAGGTAGCCCCTTTCGAAAGGGTTTTCAGCCGGTCGCGGCGGTCCGAGGGGATGTATTCGACGGCCATTTCGGGAATGATCGTCAGACACGACGTGCAGTCGACGATCCGCATGAGCGTATCCAGCGAACCCGATTCGAACGAATAGTGCGACGGCATCGAACGCCGGGCCTGGCAGAGTTCGATGATCTGGTCGCGCATGCAGTTGCCGGGACTCAAGATCACCAGGTCCTTGAGGTCGATCTCCTCGATACGGATATTCTGCCGTTCATAGAGCGGATTTTCGGGCGACACGTAAGCGTAGAAGCGGTCGTTGAAAAGCTCCTGCTCGAGGATGCCCTCGCCGCAGGTGCCGCTGGCGACCAGCGCCGCGTCGATACGGTCGCGCTTGAGCGCCTCAACGATGTCCGAAGTGATCATCTCGGATATTTCCAGCTCGACCTTCGGGTAGTCGCGCACGAAGGCCGGGATGAATTTGTGCAGCAGGTAGGGCGCGATGGTCGGGATGACGCCCAGCCGCAGTTTGCCCGCGGTTTCGCCCTTGAGCTCCGAAACGGCCTCCTTGATGTAATTGTACGCCTTGATCGTCTCGCGCGCCTGTTCCAGCACCACCTCGCCCGCCTCGGTGGGAATGACGGGCTTTTTCGAACGGTCCAAAAGCACCACGCCAAGCTCCTCTTCAAGCGCCTTAACCTGCATGCTCAAAGAAGGTTGCGTCACAAAACAGTGTTCGGCCGCAAGCGAGAAACTCCCGCAGTTGGCCACGGCCAGCAGATATTCGAGTTGGATGATTGTCATAACAGGCGTCTATTTGAGAAAGCTAAGATATAAAAAAAATCTATATCGGACAACTTTTTCGCATTGCCGCATAGTTTTTCGTATCTTCGCCTGCAAAATGTACTTTCTCTAAAAATATGGCAAAAATCATCCTTACCGGCGACCGTCCCACGGGCCGGCTCCATCTGGGCCACTTCGTGGGTTCGCTCCGCCGCCGCGTCGAGCTGCAGAACTCGGGCGAGTTCGACGAAATATTCATTATGATCGCCGATGCGCAGGCGCTCACCGACAATGCCGACAACCCGGAAAAGGTGCGTCAGAATATCATCGAAGTGGCGCTGGACTATCTCTCGGTGGGTCTCGACCCCGCGAAATCGACGCTCTTCATCCAGTCGCAGGTGGCGGAACTGTGCGAACTGGCGTTCTACTACATGAACCTGGTCACCGTGCAGCGTTTGCAGCGCAACCCGACCGTGAAGGCCGAGATCGCCCTGCGCGGATTCGCCGAGGGCGCCGCCGAAGGCGACACGACCCAGCGTCAGGGCATTCCCGTCGGATTCTTCACCTACCCCATCAGCCAGGCGTCGGACATCACGGCCTTCAGGGCCACGACCGTGCCCGTGGGCGAGGACCAGGAGCCGATGATCGAGCAGACGCGCGAAATCGTCCACAAATTCAACGCGGTGTACGGCGAAACGCTCGTCGAGCCGGAAATCCTGCTGCCCGAGAACGCGGCCTGCATGCGCCTGCCGGGAACCGACGGCAAGGCCAAGATGTCCAAGTCGCTGAATAACTGCATCTACCTGTCGGACACGGCCGAGGAGGTCAAAAAGAAGGTGATGGGCATGTACACCGACCCCGACCACCTGCGCGTGGAGGACCCGGGCAAAGTCGAAGGCAACACGGTGTTCACCTACCTCGACGCTTTCAGCCGCCCCGAGCATTTTTCGAGATATTTGCCCGAATACGCTTCGCTCGACGAGCTGAAGGCGCACTACCGCCGGGGCGGGCTGGGCGACGTGAAGGTGAAA
>ERZ791909.2464-NODE-2464-length-11122-cov-2.265655_pt1 | contig 11122 bp, 19 predicted proteins | sample MGYA00510143_ERZ791909 | MGnify/ENA primary metagenome ERZ791909 (study PRJEB30046, sample SAMN00792093) | human gut metagenome | study: EMG produced TPA metagenomics assembly of the A metagenome-wide association study of gut microbiota in type 2... | reverse complement strand
TCTTTTTTCTCTCGATACTTCTCGGAAAAACCGATATATTTCCCGCTTTTGATCCTGGCGTCATCAGGCTTTTGAGCATCTTTTGGAATCGCCCAGCTTCGTCCAAGGCGCTCTGCTCCGGAGATACGGCCAGAGGCACACAGAATCTGAACCCGGCGGGAACTAATCCCCCATTTTGCAGCCGCATCAGAAATGGTCATGTAATCCATCTGGGCCCTCCTAATCGACAATACTGCAAATTCCTCTTAATTCTGATAATACACGATTTGGCGAATATTATCAACATAAATCTACACTTTTAGCCTGTCGTGCCCCGGATCCTTCGTGTTATGTGGCGCGACCCATCATATATAGAAAATATGTAAGTTTACTATCGTTGTGAAACTGAATTTGTTCCAGTATAATAAAATTAAAGTAAATGGTGAGGATTTTCACAGAGAGCAGGTGTCGCAAAATGATTGCCCCTACCATGGAAAAGAAAACCGCATCCGTCTTTCCCGCTACTTTTCCTGGTGCCCCGGTGATTTACCTGAATACTTACTCTAATGAGGGGCAGAAGGTATATGAGACTGCACAGGCGGTTGGCTGTCCCACCTTTTCCTTGGTGACCATCAGCAATCTGGACTGGAACCACGACATGGCCCCGTGGAACAGCCCGGCGGCGTTCAAGAACGGGGAGCCCTTTACCGGCGGGGCGGATGATTACCTGCGTCTACTGGTGGAGGAGATCATACCCAGGGCAGAAAAAGACTTGGCCAGTCCTCCGGCATGGCGGGGGATCGCTGGGTACTCGCTGGCCGGGCTATTCGCTCTGTACGCCATCTATCGGACGGATGTGTTCTCCAGGGTAGGGTGCATGTCCGGTTCTCTGTGGTTTCCTGGTTTCAAGGAGTACATTTTCTCCCACGAGCCGAAGCGCCGACCGGAGTGCATCTACTTCTCTCTGGGTGACAAGGAGGCTAAGACCCGCAATCCGGTTCTGAAAACAGTTCAGGAAAATACAGAGGAGATCCAGGCTTTTTACCGGAGCAAGGGCATCGACACGGTGTTCCAGATGAATCCCGGAAACCACTTCGTCCAGGGGATCGAACGGACCATTGCGGGCATTCAGTGGCTGTTGAGCAGATAGTGGATGGTCCTCGGCCCTTATTCTTTGAATAGGTATGTGAAAAACTGATACGCCTACCGCTGAGAAAAGACTTGCTTAACACCCCCGGCAGAGGTACAATATCCCAAACAACAGAAAGGATTGAAATGATGGGCTATCACCGTTTTTCTTCTTGGCAGATAGGCTGCCTGTAAGAGAGCATGTTTCCTTGACGACTCTTGCAGGCGGCCCGAACTGTCAAGGAGTGAGCACAATTGAACAGAGACCGCAGTTACTATCGCAAACAGCGCATGCGTACGATCCACCGCAAGGAAACGATCCTCCGCCAGCTTGGAGGAGAAGAGTACGTCCTTGCGTGGGAACACGGTGCCGCCGGACGGCTGTCCAAGGGGAAGATCCACTGCTCCTGCTGGATGTGCCGCAGGAAGTCGTATGACGATCCACAGATTCGGGATAAGCGAGCGGCTATGGATGCCGCCCAGCAGCTGCTGGAAATCGAGTAACTTCTCTCACGAAAAAACGCTTCCCAGCCGGGACCGACAGACATCTGCCGCCCCTGGTCAGGAAGCGTTTTTGACCCCATATTTGACCACAGTCAGGACCGGAACACGTGGAAACAGCGGATTTAAGAGCGTCAAAAAATATCTGATACCGATCAGAAAGTGCCGGAAAGCACTACAAATCACCATAAAAAATTTGGTTCAAGCGTTTGGGTCCAAGATGCCGCGGGTTCGAATCCTGTCACCTCGACCAAAAAACAAACTCACTTTGGATACCATCGGCAGAAATGCCGATGGTATCGGGCTTTTCAAAGAATTTTTCCCTTCAAAATTCAAAGGTAAAACAAAAGATCTAAACAGGAGTTTTATACAGGCCGAAGGGATTAAAACCCCAAAAACCCCTCAAAACCTATACCCTCCTTTTTGAACAGGAGATTTCAAGAAGGACGCTAAGTTTTTTATTAAACAAAAATCAGAGTGTCCAAGGTGCCGCTCTCCCAGCCAACGCAGGCTGATAGGCAGGCTGGCGTCTTTTTCGCGCTCAAAAAGGCGCTAAGCTAAGGTAGAACCCTATAAGGAAGTAAATAAATTTTCGGTGAAACCGGTGTGGCAGAGATTACGCCGGTGTTTTTGTATCTGTCAGTAGTTTAGGTTTCGCAAGCGGAATCCGAATTTTCCCCACATAGATGAAGCAGACTTCAATCGTGACATGCTTTTTCCCGCCGATTTTCTCCGGGCTGTGAATCACCATCTTTTTAATCAGTTCATTTACCATAGCAGCTTCAAGCTCCTGGAAGTTGGAATACCTGGCGGCAAGCTGTTCCATTAACCCCCTGCTTTGTCTTGTGATCTTCCGCGCACTTACGGAGAAGCTGGATGCAGACGTTCTCTGAGATGCGTCCCATAACTTTTTCTCCAGATGTTCCCGGACGCCCTGGGCCCGCATTAGGCAGAAATCCCGGATGGTATCCACTCTAAAAAGAAAATCCTCGTAGGAGCAGAAAGCCGTGGCGTCACGCTCCACATAAGGAGCGATCATGGTACAAGCCTTAGTCACGAAGTCTTTAAAATAGCCGTTTTCAAAATACCCGGAGATCAACTGATTAAAATATGCGCGATACTTGGCAAAATATGTGCTGTTTTTCATCAGATTGTGGTACAGAGGCCGATTCAACATCACTTCGCCCTCGGTGGGGGTGTGGATGGGGTAGTTGACATAGAGCGTGGCGTTGTTGATGGGATCAGGCATACCGAGAGAGTAAGTGGCAAAAGCCAGATTATAGTCCCGTGGGAGGATTTGGAGAAGCCCATTTTCCTCATACAAGAAATAAGTATGCACTATGCGGCCCAGATAGCTGTCCATGTTCACCACAAATACCTGTACGGTATAATAACGAAGCACCTCATCCACATAGATGGCAGTCTCCAGATCCTCGCCTGTGGAAAGGACTTTTAGGGCGGAGATCAGGCGTCTTTTGTCGGCGTTGGAGAGGTCAAACTTGCCGTTTCGGAAAATATTATGATAATTTTCAAACGCATCGTCCGTGTAGCGCAGAGCTACATCAGCATTTTCTGCATTAAGGGATGAATAATCTAGCTTGTAGAGCCGACCGTAATCACGGCCAAAATTTTTCCGGGCAAAGGCTTCCTCCGGTTCTTCAATGGCAAGAAACAGACCTCAGTCCTCTCCATTCACACGCACATCCACATAGCTGCATAACGGTGTGGGTACGCCCATATATGCCATCATGTCATAGACGATCCATGTTTTCATATAGCTATTGTCCCGAAAGGAGGCGTCCAGCGAAAACTTATCCAAACCGTAATAACTGCCGGCGGCGTAGTGATCAAACTCCACCTTCAGACTGTAACGGTCATGGCCGTACTTCTCCGTAAGACGGCGGGAGTTGTTGCCCTTTGCCCGGATGCCCACGTGGTCAAATCATTCCCTGACAATCATGATGGTACAGGTGCTGTACTGCTCCTCCAGCGCGGTGTCCAGAAAAGCCTGCCAGTCGTCGATCAGAATGTCGATGGTGTGGAAGCGGGACTTGTCAAAAAGCCGCGTTTCGTATCCGGGTGTGGAGAACGCAGGCGTCGGCCCCAGCGTCTTGCCATTCATAAAAATTAGCGTCAACACCACAGCCAACGCCATCACTGCGGCGCATAGCTTGTCGATTCCTTCCCTCTTTAACATTTCAGCTCATGTAATCGCCGTTATAGGACACCAGTACGGTATTGCTGATACTCCCTAGTACGGCAAGGTCGTTGATGAAGCTGGCGTCGGAATCCTTAAGCCCAACTCGTAGTTGAGTTCAATGCTGCCCGGCTGTACGCTCTTACTCTTGAGGGAGAGGCGCTTGACCCGGATTGCAGAAAGCTTTGCGCGGTAGTCGATCAGCGCAGTGAAGCGCCAAAATATAGGGCTGGCCAAAGCTGCGGTACTGGGAAAAGATCAGCAGGATCAGCCCAATGAACAGACTGCCGAACATGGCCAGAAGGATTAGCCCTGCCGCCAGTACAATGCCTGCGGCAATAGACCAGAACAAAAAGATGATATCACTAGGCTCTTTGATGGCTGTATGGAAACGCATGATAGACAGAGCACCCACCATGCCAAGGCTCAATACAATATTGGAGGTGACTGCCAGAATCACCAGCGTTGTCACCATAGTAAGGCCGATAAGGGTCACACCGAAGGACGCTGAGTACATTACGCCAGCATAGCAGCGCTTATAGACGAAAAGATGTAAAGTCTCACAGCAAAGGCGCACGCCATCGCCAGCACCATGTCAAAGACCGGAATGACTGTCACGTTTTCTAAAAAAGCAGATTTGAATATAACCTGAAATGTCATCCTGTCTTGCTCCTAATCATAGAGCCGGCAGACGGCATATTTGGAATAAGCCCCGGCCTTTCGGCTGCTGACCTGAACCGCCATGCGAACCAGATCCGGCAAGAAGTCATCATATTTGATCTCCACCACAGTCGAGCCTTCGGATACCGGTGCATAACAACGCCGGGGGCAAGGAAATCCAGAGAGCGCAGGCCGCTGTGAAGATTTCTGCCCAGCGTGAGCCGCACATTTCCGGAAGAATAGAGAAAGGCTTCCCGGTCATAGGTCACAATGGTTTTGGGGGAGAGACACTGCCCTTTTATTTTGCTGTATAGCTCTTGCAGCAGGGGATCTTCGCTTTGCAGCAGAAAAGTAATTTTTCCCTGCAAAAGCCGCTTCACCTGCTATGACTGTACTAAGGACCCTGTGAGAATTATAGCCTCGATTTGCGAAAGAATCGTTTCTGCGTGAAGGAGAAACGATATATTGCGATTATCCGGGACGACTTGGCCAAGCTGAAAGTGGATCTGCATTTTCTGGACAACGCTCTGAAAACGGTTCTGGCGAAATACCGGAATTATTTCCAGAAACGGTTTGTGGAGGGCCTCTCCATTCGCAGGTACGCCGCTGCCACCAGCTCAATCGAGGCAGCGTGGGGACTGCCTGCAAAGGAAATTCTTCACCGCCCGTGCCTATACATCTCCTGATAGCTTTGATAATCTATCTGTGTCGATGCAGCAATAAGGCCAGCATGTCAAGCTTCTCCAATCAACGCGATTGTCCTCTCAGAACCGCCTCCCATTAAATTTCGGTTTTCTTCAAGTTTACGCTTCTCAAGTGTAAATTTGCGTTTGAGTGTACTTCTTTCATCTTCTAGTCTCAAAGCATCTTCGCTAATGGCCCAAAAAAATAAGGAATTAAACGGTAACAAAATCAATCTACCTTCGGCTTTTCGGGATTGAAAGCCCCCTTATATCTCTTAAGGCGATTCTTTTAAGCGCAGGGGGCGTCAGCACCGGACAGTTTTCTTGATTGTAATTTCCATCATTTCTTCTACCTCCTCCACCGGCCGCCAAGCCTGTCCAAATTTAACGTCCCGGAACAAGGCCGCTAATCCGGTAATCTGTTTGAGACGCAGGATCTCGTCCTTATCCATACCCAGATATTTAGAAATCCAGTTGTCGGAACGCCCCAGCTCATGCAGCTCCTTGATGATATTGCTCATAAGATCCACGTCATGAGAACCCCTGGCGCGGTTATGCCGAATAGTACTTGCCATACGGTTCGACAGAGGCTTGTCGATCACCGAAACCGGCAGCATACCATGTTCCCGCGCGTAGATGTCATGATGCTCTTTCATCACGCGCCAGCGATGGAAACCGTCTACTATAACGTACAAATCCTGGCTTTTGGCGTAGTAGCAGACGACAGGTTGTGTATATCCATCCTCTAAAATGCTGCGGTAGAGCAGCCGCATCTCCGGCGGCGCCACCTTATTTGGGTTATATGTATTTGGCTTTACTTTTTCAAAAGGCACAGCGATTACATGGTATACCGGGCTGACATATTCGCTATTTGTCAAGCAGCATCCCACCGTATTTTTTCTTGATAACTTCGACACGCTTTAGTTCCTGCCTGGTCAGGCCAAAGCCCATAAACCGGCAGGTATGATCATTTTTCAAAATGCAATAGCACATCCGCTTCCAGCTGGGGATGTCCTTGGTGCTCTTAATGTCGTCAGTATGATCAGGAATTTTACCGATGAAAACCACACGGGATTTTTTGTCCAGGGTAAAGTTGGAAACACCATTGCGCCGGATCTGATATCCTTTTTCCTCCAGTTCCTGAATGGCCTGCTCCGGCAGCCCGCCGCCGGTTTCATGCCAAAATTGGATGGAGGTCTTAAATTTTTTTACATAGTTGTTCTGCAGGCGTTTGGGCAACGTATCCAAAAGAAATTTGGTATAGGACTGCCAGGTGTGGCCCTCCGGCAGGGTGATGCTCCGGTAGCCCATTGCTTTCGTTCGTCCATAGATGGCGCCGAAGTTCGCGCCCCGCACTCGACCCACAAGTCTTACCCAAATCTCCGGATCGATGATCCGGTACAGGTTCAGCGCGTCCTTAGAGTAGTCGTTAAAAGGCGATGCCACACGCATCTGATCAATTTTCAGCCCAGCTTTATAATACAAATCATACAGTTCGTTATAATCGTACCCAAAACGGCAGTTAGCCACCCACACATCGCTGTTCGACCAATCGTATAGGGGGGAGGCGCACCAAACATCCTTAAACCGCTTGGAGATCCAGCACGCACCTTTGTAGCCATATTTCATATTCACAAAACCGCTGTACCGCTGCAGGGACTCGACCGCCCGCATTCCCAACAGGCACACTGTTTTGCCGCGGCCGTGTTCATCGCGATAAAACCGGCCGAACTGTTTTGCCAGATCCTCCTGGTGCATCCGATAATGATAATAGCGAAATGGTTTTTCCAAGCTGATGACATAAGGGTAAACCGGCATAGGACGCACCCAAAGTTCAGGTTTACGGTCATCCCAAGGATACCAGTACATCTCATAGCTGGAGAGTGCCGTTCGGGTAGCCATAGGAAGGCAAATCCAGTATGGTTCAATTTCAGGCAGCAGGCGTTGGAAAGTACGGGTTATATATTCGGTTGTCACCGTATACTGGGCTTCAAAGTCTTGATGGAACACGCCGATCACCCGGTCCGGATAGTGGGCACGCTTGTAATCTATCAGGAGATTTAAGAGCAGGCCGCTGTCTTTCCCGCCGCTGAAAGAAACATAGATGTTCTCAAACTCCTGAAAGAGAAATTCAAAACGCTCCTGCAGCGCTTCGTATACATTTTGTTGTAGGTATTCCCGCTGCATCCTTTCCTCCACCTCGTCGTTTTGATTCGCCGGTTCCAGCGTATCATCTATTATAGCATGCTTTTTCTGGTTGACAATCCTGAATTTCTATGAGAACATCATGCTCCCATATGTCGCACATTTTCGCTCTGCCGCAAACGGAAGTTATTTACCATCTGCTTCAAGCTCCCCGCCTGACTGGCCAGATGCTGACTTAGCCGAGAGTTCTGGTCGGCCGCGTCTGTATTGGTTCGAACCCCTGCAGATATCTGGCCGACTTCGTGTGTAATATGTGCAATCGCTTCCGTCTGTCTGCCTACTGTCCCGGACGCCTGCCGCAGATGCCCAACAGACCCGCTGGACAATGTCCCCACTTCATGCATGGATTTGAGCATCTGGCCCATAAGAAGGCTGCCCTCATGGATGGACTATATAGAATTCTCAATCAGTTCCTTGGATACCCTTACCGCCTCATCCGATTTGGCCGCCAAACTGCGAACAACATCTTCAGCCACCACAGAAAAACTCTTTCCCGCGGCGCCTGCATTGTCAGCATCTACCGCTGCGTTGAGCGCCAAAATATTGGTTTGGAATGCAATGCTATCAATCGTCGCAATAATTTTTCCGATCTCCTGAGAAGACGTGACAACGTTATTCATCACGGCGTCTACCTGTTCCATCTGCGCATCTGCCAGTCTCGGCCGCGCTGTTGATAGCGTTGGCGGTCAGCAGTGTGGATATCCCGCAGATCTGCAAACTGCTTCTCTACTACTGACTCTGTGGAGCCAGTGTAGAAGTAGGTAATCGTGCGCATGAAGAACCACTTGCTGATGCATTTTTCCAACTGAGAAGCGTCAAGTTTATAGTCGTACTTAACAATCAGATAGAGCACATAACTAAAAACAACTGCATTGGCCGAGGCAATCCGCTTCTCACTGATGTATCCCGCTTCCGCCACGATATTGACGAAAGAATGCCGATGGTTCAAATTCATGACTTTTATGGAAAATTGCAAAACCGTAACCATTTTTTCTGCCACCACTACCGATCCCCCAATTATCTACCTAAATACTTACTCCGATGGGAGTCGGCAGGTGTTTGAGGCCGCCCAAGCTGCCGGCTGTCCGCCGTTCATTTTAGTGGCAATTAGCGATTTGGACTGGACCGGCATATGGCCCCTTGGGACGGTCCGGAGGCATTTAAGAACGGGAAACCCTTTTCCGGAGGAGCGGACGACTACCTGCGGCTGCTGGTAGAGGAAATCTTGCCGAAGGCAGAAAAACAGCTCTCTAGCCCTCCAGCGTTGCGAGGGATCATGGGATACTCCCTGGCTGGCCTATTCGGCCTTTACACCATTTACCAGACGGACGAGTTCTCCTGGAGGGGCATGTCTGGCTCCTTGTGGTTTTCTGGATTCAAGGAATATATTTTCTCCCGCAGTCCCAAGCGTCGGCTGGACTGCATGTATTTCTCCCTGGGGAACAAGGAGGCCAAGCCCCGCTGTTCCTGCTGGATGTGCCGCAGGAAGTCGTATGATGAAACTCAGGTCCGGGATAAGCGGGCGGCAATTGTACGTTTGGATGAGCAACAGCGAGTTGCTTTGCTTTTCTCTCCCGCCATGGTACAATCTAAGCAAGGTGGTGATTAACATGGATACCAAAGAGATTCTTTTGAAACTGCGCACCACAAATGGATTATCTCAGGATCAGCTTGCGGAAAAGGTCCATGTGACCCGGCAAGCGGTCTCCCGTTGGGAGACCGGCGAAACGGTGCCAAACACGGAAACACTAAAATTGCTTTCCAAGCTGTTCGACGTTTCCATCAATACCTTACTGGGTTCGCCCAGACAGCTAATCTGCCAATGCTGTGGTATGCCATTGGAGGATACCAGCATCAGCAAAGAGCTGGATGGCGCATTCAACGAGGAGTACTGCAAATGGTGCTACGCCGATGGGAAATTCGTTTATACGAACCTCGAGGAGCTGCTGGATTTTCTGGAGGGTCATATGTCCAGCGAACAATGGCCCCCGGAACAGGTCAGGGCTTACTTCACAACCCAGCTGCCAAAACTGAACCACTGGAAGCCGTTTGAGACATGACTATACCCTCTGAAATCTATGATTTCAGAGGGTATAGCCTTTGTTTATTGTTGGCAAAAGACTGGTAGGCTTAAGATTAGGTTACTCATTTATTAAAGTGCAGAAGTTTAACTTTGCTGCCAATATCAAATATTATCAATTATTTCGCAACACAGTCAACAACGGATATTCAATGACCCTTATTATTTCTCCGGCCTGCTTAACAAGAGGGACGCCAGCCCAAATAGATGCCCGGCTTTATTTTACAGCTCACTTTGCAGATACACCATATCCGCCCTTTTTCAGAAACCGCTTCAAAGCGGCGGCGTCCAGCAGATTCACCGTCACGAACTTTCCCTGATAAAATACCGCCCAGTTGTTGAATGCACCAGGCAAGGTTTTGGCTTTTTCCAGAGTATCCACCAGAATGAGGGTATAAGGCGCCCGCATCTCTTGGCAGGTCTTGCGTACCAATTCCACACTTTGATGGATATAGGGACACTGGGGCTGTAATAGATGGTCAATTTTTGGCCCGCTATCTCCAGCCGCTTGGCGTTTTCTGTAAACCAAGGCTTCGTCCCGTCGAAGGAAAGAACCAGCAGCCGATACCCATCCGGAGTAGTATCCACCGTTTCAAACCCATATTTCTCTGCAAAGGCCTGGCCCGAGAGCCAGGCCTTCTGCGTTTTTGCGCCCAACATACATACACCGGCTTTTTCCCTGGCTTTGGCGTTGGCCAAACAGTACTCCATCAACTGTCTGCCGTAGCCCTTCCCTTGCCCTTGAATTCGCCGGTGACCCATAAGCAGTAGATGTAAAGATAGTGCTCTCCCTCCACCGGCATCCAAGCGGTTTACAACGGAGCGTACTTGATAAAAACCACGCCCTTGGTAAAACCACGCCCTTGGTGTCCAGTTTGCGGAATACATGGCCTTCTTCCAGCCGCTCGTTGAGCCAAGACCGCTTGGACTCCACACCGGGATGGGGTTTCTTGCTGCGGATGATACAGCATAGGTGCTCCTGCATCAGATTTTCTACAGTTAGATTGATAAATTGATTGCTCACCGCTTTTCATACACCAGATCCACGATCCCGTTGTAATGCTGCGCTCTCACCAGCTTCAGCAGCAGTTCCTGCCCCTGTTCTGCAAACAGCCGCACGCCTTTGCCCAGTACTGTGGGGATTACTGACAGCCACAGTTTATCGATGCGGCCTTCTTTCAATAGCTGCCCAGCCACAGACGCACCGACGCAGATCCAGATATTGCCCTCCCGCTCTGTCTTCAGCTTGTCCGCCAGGACTGTGAGTTTTCCATTCCAGAAGCAGATGCTCTCCCGGTCTTGCTCCTGCCGGTGTGTTACCACATAGCAGGGGAGGCCCGGGTAGGGCCAGCTTTCCCAAACCAGTTCCGTGATGATCTGATGATAGGTGGTCCAACCCATGACGATGGTATCCACCGTCTCGTAAAATGCCGGGTAACTGCCGGGGGCACCCGGTTCACTGCCGTCACCGCCCAGCCAGCCCACGCCGCCCTGTTCGTCTGCAATATATCCATCCACGCTCATGGCAAGATACAAAACGATCTTTCCCATATCATTCAGCTCCTTTGCCACTATTGTACCCGGTGGGCGCAAAAAGAACAAGATGGAAAGAAACATGACAGACCGTTGTCTGGTTTCTATGCTATAATATAAATAAATGCAGGGAAGGCGGTGGAATGACATGAAACC
>ERZ791909.2460-NODE-2460-length-11133-cov-3.529608_pt1 | contig 11133 bp, 7 predicted proteins | sample MGYA00510143_ERZ791909 | MGnify/ENA primary metagenome ERZ791909 (study PRJEB30046, sample SAMN00792093) | human gut metagenome | study: EMG produced TPA metagenomics assembly of the A metagenome-wide association study of gut microbiota in type 2... | reverse complement strand
TAATTATTATACAGACATACCGGAACTCAAGTATCACTTGAACAATCCGATGATGAAGCGTATTTGCGAACTGAAAGAACGCAATTACAGAGATAAAGATGAATTCGATTATGCTCCGCTGGACTTCGAAGATGCCGTAGACTCTTACGACAAAGTACTGGAGATCACAGGAGAAATCACAGGAGAAATCATTGCTGCCAACGCAGAAGGCGTTGACGAAGAAGGCCCTCACTGCGCCAACGGACGTGTAGAATATGCTTCGGGTACGAAACAGAACCTCGACGCCATGGTGAAAGCCGGCTTGAACGGTATGACCATGCCCCGTCAGTTCGGTGGACTGAACTTCCCGATTACTCCGTACACCATGTGTGCAGAAATCGTAGCGGCTGCTGATGCCGGTTTCGGCAACATCTGGTCATTGCAGGACTGCATCGAAACATTATACGAATTCGGTAATGCCGACCAACACAGCCGTTTCATCCCCCGCATCTGCCAAGGCGAAACAATGTCTATGGACTTGACGGAACCGGATGCAGGCTCCGACCTTCAGTCGGTCATGCTGAAAGCGACTTACAGCGAAAAAGACGGCTGCTGGTTGCTGAACGGTGTAAAACGCTTCATTACTAACGGTGACGCGGATATCCACCTCGTACTGGCACGTTCGGAAGAAGGAACCAGAGACGGTCGCGGTTTGTCTATGTTCATCTATGACAAGCGTCAGGGGGGAGTTAATGTCCGTCGTATCGAAAACAAACTAGGTATCCACGGTTCTCCTACTTGCGAACTGGTATACAAGAATGCAAAAGCTGAACTTTGCGGTGACCGTAAGCTTGGCTTGATTAAATATGTAATGGCGTTGATGAACGGTGCCCGTCTGGGTATTGCCGCACAATCGGTAGGATTGAGCCAAGCTGCTTACAACGAAGGATTGGCTTATGCCAAAGACCGCAAACAGTTCGGAAAGGCAATTATCGAATTCCCGGCTGTTTATGATATGCTTGCCATCATGAAGGGCAAGTTGGATGCAGGACGTGCACTGCTGTATCAAACAGCACGCTACGTAGACATCTACAAAGCACTGGATGACATCGCCCGCGAACGTAAACTGACTCCGGAAGAACGTCAGGAACAGAAGAAATACGCCAAACTGGCCGACAGCTTCACTCCGCTTGCCAAAGGTATGAACTCCGAATATGCCAACCAGAATGCTTACGACTGTATACAGATACACGGTGGCTCGGGCTTCATGATGGAATATGCTTGCCAACGCATCTACCGCGACGCACGTATCACCAGTATCTACGAAGGTACAACTCAGTTGCAGACCGTAGCCGCTATCCGTTACGTAACGAATGGCTCTTACATCGCTACTATACACGAGTTCGAGGCTATCCCCTGCTCACCGGAAATGGAACCGCTGATGTCTCGTCTGAAAAAAATGGCAGATAAGTTCGAAGCCAGTACCAACGCAGTGAAAGAAGCACAAGATCAGGAACTGCTCGACTTCACAGCCCGCAGATTAATGGAAATGGCTGCCGACATCATCATGTCTCACCTGCTGATTCAGGATGCAAGCAGATCTTCCGAACTGTTCTCTAAATCTGCACACGTATATCTGAACTATGCGGAAACAGAAGTGGAAAAACATGCTAACTTTATCAGCAACTTCGATAAAGAAGACTTGGCTTTCTATAAGAAGTAACAGAATATTATACAACGCAAGGGCTGGATTTGCCTGCTCGAATATGATAATCTTTACGTATTCGGGCGGACAAATCCGGTCCTTTCTGTTTGATATCCCCTCCCCTTCGTTCGAACCGGCTATGTCTCACCCAATTAAGTTTCTCTATATCTATAAAAATATACCCCACTTATTTCTACTTTTTCTCATTATTATTCCATACATTTGTCTGTCAGGAAATAGGCAATCATTTACAACAATTAAAAGAGAATAATATGGCATTTAGACTCAGGCCTTTACATGAGGACACACTACAATTTGCTGGCTTATCAAACACACAAATTCTGATTTTAGCCCTTGAAGCTTCTCAAAAGTTAGAATGGAATATTGAAGAACTCACTCTTGAAGGTGTCCGTTTTGATGTCCCTATGAGTATAAAATCCCATGGAGAGGAAATCACAGTCTCTATTCAGGAAGGAAGTGACGGAGAAATATCTGTTCGCAGTCAAAGCATTGCCATGCAACTGGTAGACTATGGCAAGAACAGAAAAAACATCCAAAGTTTGCAGAAGGCAATGGAAGAAATAAAATCAACTCTTTCTCCGGAAGAATTAGAGCAAAAAGCCAAAAAACTGGAAGATGATTTTAACCGGCCGTTGACCGAGGAAGAAGAAGTATATCTCAAAGAAATAGAAAAGAAATCATCCTTTATCAGTTTCTTCATTCCCCGGAAAGGATTTATAGCGACTCCTATCCTAATGGACCTTAATCTTCTGATCTTTATCTTAATGGTGGCTTTCGGAGTGGGAATCCTGGAACCTTCCACACTGGCCTTACTGAAATGGGGGGCTGATTTTGGACCGCTAACCCTTACCGGAGATTGGTGGCGCGCCATAACCTGCAACTTCATACATATCGGCGCTTTCCACTTGCTGATGAATATGTATGCTTTGGTTGGAGGACCTGATAGGAACGCGGCGTATGTTCATCTCCTATCTGCTCACCGGGGTTTGTTCGGCAGCCTTCAGTCTTTATATGCACGCCGAAACAATCAGTGCCGGAGCTTCAGGAGCGATCTTCGGACTTTACGGCATCTTTCTGGCTTTCCTCCTTTTTCACCACATCCCGAGAGCACAACGGAAAGCATTATTAATTAGTATCCTTCTTTTCGTAGGCTACAATCTGGTATATGGCATGAAAGCAGGAATCGATAATGCCGCACATATCGGTGGATTGCTCAGTGGCTTTCTTTTGGGAATCATTTATGTAATCAGTTACAGATTTGAGAAGAAGGATGCACAAAGAACTATTTCTATTGTAGGGGAACTGGGGATCTTCGGAATCTTCCTGTTCAGTTTCCTCGGACTTTGCCAGAACATCCCTTCAACATATCGGGAAATACGTAAGGAATGGGAAAGCGGAATCGTGGAAGCTTATCTTAACGGTGAACTGGAAGAGGAAAATGACAACCAGCCTGCAACGAATACGCCAAGCAAGTCGTCCACCCTGCAAATGCCACCTTATACACCTGTCGGCAACAATGACACATGGCTTTCTTTCTATGATGCAACAACAAATTTCAGTTGCCAATATCCTACAAACTGGCATAAGATAACAGGTGCGCGAGGACTGACTCCCACTGCGGAACCTCCTTTTCTAATGCTCGTCAATGGAGGAAACCAATTAACTGCCGTCGCGCTTACCTATGACACACGGAAAGAGTTTGAACGCATAAAAGAACTGACACTCCTGCTCCCGAGAAATACAAATGGAGAGCCTTCGGAGGATTATAAACAAAGCAACGTAACGATCAACGGCCTGCCTATGACACAGACCTCGAATCCATTGCATATCGGAGCTCCCGATGAGCCGGGGCATGACGTGCAGCAAATTGCGTTACGTTATTTCCAGGAAGATCAACTAAGAGTCTTTTCCATAGTAATGCTTGTCTACGACAAGGAAGCACAAGCAGACTTGGAAGCTATTGTATCAAGCATTCAAATAACCAAATAAAGTAAACAATGAAAGCATACATTCAAGTAAAACAACTGGGAAAGCGAAAGTGCTGCATTGAAAAGCTACCCGTCGACTTTTCTGTTCCTCCCACCAATGTGCAGGAGTTGATTGCAAGTATTGTCAGCTGGCAAGTAAGCGAATATAACGATCGCCTGCAACAGAGTGAAGTATTGCAATATCTCACTCGGGAAGAAGTTGAGGACAAGGCTGCCTCCGGAAAGGTAGGCTTCGAAGTAAACTATAACGGCAGACCGGCCGCAGAAACTGAAGCAATCGTCAATGCGCTGCAATCTTATGAGGACGGAATTTTCCGTATCTTTATAGATGACACGGAAGCAGGCGGGCTTTCTTCTCCTGTTGTATTAAAAGAAGAAACTACACTGACCTTTATCCGACTGACTATGCTATCGGGAAGATTATGGTAAGTATCTATAATAACCCCCAAAAAACAGATAATCATGAGAATCATTTACAATGAAGATTTGAATAAACGAATCATCCCGTATGTGGACAAATTAATAAAGAATAAAAAAAAGCTGGATAAAGAAACGGCTGTTCTCTTCGATGTATTCATTCAATATCTTGACATGGATACCCGCTACGGGACGTATGGCGAGCAATTGGAACCTTGTATCACCGAAATCATCCGAGAGGAAAGTATCAGGAATGTCGCCCATCTTTTTGACGGAAAACTAAATAAACTACTTCTCTACTTATTGGGGGACGAATATGCCGGGCTGTTTCATACTTACTTGAAAATCAAGGCCCGTTGCCCGTATACTTGTGGGTATTCACGACGTTCACAACGTTCGGTTGACCCGACCCTGCATCTCAACCATGTGACAGATGCACTGACCCAGTTTCTGAAACTACGTGCAACCGGGTTTAACGAACAGGCCATACTCAACGGAGGAAGAACACCGGAAGAAATAGAAACAATCAAAGACGCTATGAGTTGCCAGAGTTGGATGGCTGCCCAAATAGCGGAAGGAAATGCCACCGTCATTGAGTACTTGCAAAACGTGTTGACCAGCGAAAACAATGCCAACCGTCTGAATCAGGGACACCTTCAAGCTATCGCTGCCAGCGGATACCGTCCGTTGCTCGAACTGGAAGGGAAGTTATTGTTGGCTGCCAAACTGCAAGAAGGACTCCGGCAAGCTATCGTAGAGACAATGGACGAAGGCTGTCCCGAAAGCTACCTCTACCTATTTTCCATTATCTACGACAACGGACTTCAACGCTTTGCTTCCGTGAAACGCGGCATAGCAGTCAGTACAGGTATCGGCGAACAGGACAGCAGTGACCGTATCACCAATAAATATGTAGAACTCATCCGGCATTTCCTGAATAATCAAGAGGACGCCCGCAAGGCTCTCCAAAGCAAAGACACAACCAAGCTTTACTTGGCATTATGGAGTATCGGATTCTATAATACGGAAGACATTCAGGCACTTATACCGCAAATCATCAAAGAAGGTGCTAAATATCAGGTAGAAACTCTCCTCTATTTCCTGCGTTGCACGCAATATACAGGGATGAACCATCGCATCAGCAAAGAAGCGCTGGAAGTATGGCACAACGAACCTTCGGTGGTTGCATCCATTCTTCCTCTCTATATGAACGGGATCTATCTCAGCCGGTACGGCAATTACCAAGAAGGTCCGCAACTTATCGACTACTTCGAAACAAAAGAAGAAGCGGTCCGCCACTATGAATACCTGAAACAAGTCTATCAGTCAATCTCTGCCAAAGAGACTTACTCTCCGTACATATTCTTCTGGGAAAGTGCATTCCTCACCCGTTCGGACATTGTACTCAAAATGGCATACATCACCTGGATGCTGCATGACTCGGCATTAAGGGACGATCTCTGCGCTTATCTGCCTACTCTGGAAACTTATATGAGAGCAGGATATATCGGCATTGTACTGAATCCTCCCACCAGCCAATTACAAGAAGAATACGTACTTCAATCACTCGGTGACCGTTCGGTAGATGTACGCGACGAAGCTTATAAAGTATTGTCCGATATGACTTTATCGCCCGAACAGAACCTGAAGGTAGAGGAATTGTTACGATTCAAATACAGCGAGATGCGTATTAACGCTATCAATCTGCTGATGAAACAGCCGAAAGAACAACTGGCAGACAGTATCCGCCGCTTACTGACAGATAAGGTATTGGAACGCCGTCTGGCCGGTCTGGATATGATGAAGACTATCCATAATACAGAATTTCTACAGGATATCTATCAGGAACTTCTTCCTGTTGTCAAAGAAATCCGAAAACCGAACGCCAAGGAAAAGGTATTGATAGAGTCTCTGATTGGCGACGGAACGGAAAAGACAGTCACACAGCACTACACGAAAGAGAACGGTTTCGGACTGTACGACCCTGCCCTGGAAGTCAACCTGCCGGAAATCACTCCGGACAAAGGATTCAATGTGAGAAAAACATTTGAACTTATCTGCTTCGGAAGGGCAAAGCTCATCTTCAAGAAGCTGAATAAATACATTGAAACATATAAGAACGCGGAGTTTAAGAATAGCTACGGGGAAGCGTGCCTGATAGGCAATAGTGTCTTGATAAACTGGAGTAACTACGGAGGATTGAGCGGACTCGGACGTCCGGAACTTTGGAAAGCCTTCTATGAAGAAGAGATAGGCAGTTATGACAAATTACTGATGATGAGCTTCATGCTTGCATCGACAGGAACTCCCCAGGATGAAGACGATTACGACGAGGAAGATGAGGAAGACAGAAAAGCAGACCAGAAATCGGCCAATAGCTTCGATCCGCTTATCAACCGGATGTATACAGGTGTCGTCTATCGCGGGCTGCAAAAAGAACTCCGCAAGCTGACATATTACGATCAGATTAACGATATCATCGAAGCACTGGCTCATGAATACAGGGATGAAGCTGCCTATCAACAGTTATCCGTCAATATGCTGCTCCAATTATTGCCATTGCTGAATACAGAAAACATTTTCCGTCAATATACCAACAAGCACGCATGGCTCAGGGATAAAATGGAATACGGAAAGAAACAAATCGTTTACCCGATACACAACAACAAGTTTGTGAACTTCTGGCTCGAAATACCTCAAAAGCCGATCAGCGATGATCTGTTCGTCCGCTACTTCACCGTACGCTACCAGCTCTACAAGCTCACCAATTACATGGAGTATACACCCGAACTGGAAGAAACGGACTCTTACCTCCAGGCTACGGACTTCGCCCGAGCATGGATGCTGGGATTAATTCCAGCCGAAGAAGTTTACCGGGAAATGATGGGACGTGTCAACTCCCCCAGCCGCGTAGAGGCTATCACAAAAGTATTGAATGACAATTTCCGTTTCAGTAAAGAGAAAGAAAGGTATGCCGATATCAAAGGAATCGACTTCTCTCTGTTCCGTTCACTGGCACAAAAGGTGGTCGACAGGATTCTGGAAATAGAATTGAAACGGGGAGATTCCGAAACGCAGGTAACCAGTCTTGCCGAAGAATTGTCTTATGTCTACGGAGCCAAAACGTTCATCGGCATCCTGCAGGCATTCGGCAAAGATACCTTCATTCGCGACAGCTATAACTGGAACAATACGAAACGCGGAGTATTGAGCAGCCTGCTCCACGCCTGCTATCCACTGCCGACAGACACCAGTGCCCAACTGAAAAAGCTTGCAAAACAGGCTGAAATCAGCAATGAACGACTGGTAGAAGCTGCCATGTTCGCCCCGCAATGGATAGAACTTACCGAGAAGGCGATCAATTGGAAGGGACTGACAAGCGCGGCTTATTATTTCCATGCCCATACCAATGAGACCTGCGATGACAAAAAGAAAGCGATTATCGCCCGCTATACCCCGATTGATGTGGAAGACCTCCGGGAAGGCGCATTTGATATTGACTGGTTCAAAGATGCATTCAAGACTATTGGCAAACAACGCTTTGAAGTAGTCTACAATGCCGCCAAATATATTTCATGCAGCAACAGCCATACCCGTGCCCGCAAGTTTGCCGACGCAACCAGCGGCACGGTAAAGGCGGCAGATGTAAAGAAGGAAATCATTGCCAAACGGAACAAGGATTTGTTGATGAGTTACGGACTGATCCCATTGGGACGCAAAGCAGACAAGGAATTGCTGGAACGTTACCAATACCTGCAAAAGTTCTTGAAAGAAAGCAAGGAATTCGGTGCACAAAGACAGGAAAGCGAAAAGAAAGCCGTCAGCATCGCACTGCAAAACCTTGCACGTAATTCCGGCTACGGAGACGTCACCCGCCTGACATGGAGCATGGAAACGGAGCTGATTAAAGAACTGCTCCCTTACCTGACTCCCAAAGAGATAGACGGTGTGGAAGTATACGTGCAAGTCAGCGAAGAAGGCAAGTCAGAGATCAAGCAGATCAAAGCGGGCAAAGAACTCAACAGTATGCCCGCCAAACTGAAAAAACATCCGTATGTAGAAGAACTGAAAGCGGTGCATAAGAAGCTGAAAGACCAGTATACCCGTTCGCGCATTATGCTGGAGCAAGCAATGGAAGACTGTACCCGTTTTGAAGAAAGCGAGTTGCGCAAGCTGATGCAAAATCCCGTTATATGGCCGTTGCTGAAACATCTGGTCTTTATCTGTAACGGACAAACAGGTTTCTACACTGACGGATTGCTGGTGACGGCAAACGCCGTCTGCCTCCCGTTAAAAGCGAAAGACGAGTTACGCATCGCCCACCCCACCGACTTGTATGCAAGCGGCAACTGGCACGCATATCAGAAATTCCTGTTCGATAAAGCAATCCGCCAACCTTTCAAACAGGTGTTCCGCGAGCTCTACGTTCCTACTTCCGAAGAGGCGGAAGCAACACAATCCCGCCGCTACGCCGGCAACCAGATTCAACCGCAGAAAACAATTGCCGTACTGAAGGGACGTCGTTGGGTAGCCGACTATGAGGACGGACTTCAAAAGATCTATTACAAAGAGAATATCATTGCCAATATTTACGCAATGGCCGATTGGTTCTCGCCTGCCGACATCGAAGCTCCTACGTTGGAATATGTTTGTTTCTACAACCGGAAGGATTATAAGCCCATGAAGATTTCGGAGATTCCTCCCGTTGTGTTCTCCGAAGTAATGAGGGATGTAGACCTTGCCGTAAGCGTGGCGCACGCCGGAAGTGTAGATCCGGAAACCAGTCACTCTACAATCGAAATGCGTAGCGTATTGGTGGAACTGACAATGCCGTTGTTCCATTTCAACAATGTGAAGGTGGAAGGCAACTTTGTCCGTATCGAGGGCAAGCTGGGCAAGTACAACATTCACTTGGGAAGCGGTGTGATTCATCAGGAAGGAGGCGCACAGATTGCCGTTCTCCCGGTACATTCACAAAACCGCGGACGCTTGTTCCTGCCATTTGTGGATGAGGACCCGAAAACGGCTGAAATACTGACGAAGATTATCTTCTTTGCAGACGACGACAAGATAAAAGATCCAAGTATATTAAATCAAATCAAGTAACAACCGATATGGCAGAAAATTTATCAATCAACGCGGGAAGCAAGGAGGAAAAGTATCGTGAACTACTCCCTCAGTTATACGCATTAATAAGTACGGAAACGGATTTCATAGCCAATCTTGCGAATCTTTCCGCCGCATTAAAGCAGACTTTCAATTTCTTCTGGGTAGGCTTTTATCTGGTGAAAGGAGATGAGCTTGTGCTAGGTCCGTTTCAAGGGCCTATCGCCTGCACTCGTATCCGTTTTGGCAGAGGAGTTTGCGGCACAGCCTGGAAAGAAGCACATACGCTGATTGTTCCTGATGTAGAACAATTTCCCGGCCACATTGCATGCAGTTCCGATTCCAAATCGGAAATAGTTGTACCGATGATGAGAGAAGGGAACGTGATCGGAGTGCTGGATATTGACAGTGATTCATTGGATAGTTTCGATGATATTGATGCGCACTATCTGGAAGAAATCTGTACATATCTCCGATAGTCATATTCTCCCGGAACAGTCTTATTAAAACAGAGGCTCTGATTGAGTGAATCAGAGCCTCTGTTTACTATAAATGAAGCCTCTGTTTAGTACAAACAGAAGCTCTATTTTTCTACCAGTCAGTATCTTCTATTTCCCGTTTGCGGTATAGCGTAAGCTGCTTACGGAGTGAGTCCATTTCGCGTTTCATCTCCTCCATTCTTTCCAACAAGTGATGAATGGCGTCAATGCCTTCCATATTAATGGACAAGTCATAATACATCCTGCTATAACGTTCCACGTCCGGAAGTTCGGACACGAGCAGATAATGTTCACTACCTTCAGTGTGTACGTTAATTAAACCGCCTTCTTCCAACAATTCAATGAATGAAGGCTCAATATGACATTTGTGACAGTATTCACTGACAATAATTAATTCGGTCTGCATGGTACTCATTCATTTTAGTTCATACTCTGTAATTGACGGAACAATTCCTTCTGTGCATCCGTCAAATTCGTAGGAATCTTAACGGAATAGGTAACAATCAGGTCACCGAATTGTCCTTCCTTCTTATAAACCGGGAATCCTTTTCCTTTCAAGCGTACTTTCGTACCGTTCTGTGTTTCCGGCTTTATCTTCAGTTTCACTTTACTGTCCAAAGTGTCGACTATCTTCTCACCTCCCAATACGGCAGTGTAGAGATCTATTTCCACATCAACATACAGGTCGTCGCCCAAGCGTTTGAAAACAGGATCTTCGGCAATGACAAATGTAATGTACAAGTCGCCTGTAGGTCCCCCGTTGATACCTTCGGCTCCGTAGCCCTTCAGCTTAATCACCTGACCGTCGGCTACACCGGCAGGAATAGTGATACGTACCTGTTTACCGTTGACGGTCAATATCTGTTTATGCGTCTGAGCAGCATCACGAAGCGACAGATGAAGCTCCGCATTAAAGTCCTGTCCACGGAATCCCGCAGCACCTTGTCCCTTGCCTCCCCTGTGGCCGAACATCGACTCGAAGAAGTCAGAGAAGCCACTGGCGTTACCTCCGGAAAAGCCTTCTCCATCGGAGCTATACCAATATGTTCCGTTACCATCGGAGAAACCTTGTCCTCCGCCACCGAATCCGCCAAAGCCGCCCGCACCACCAAAGCCTCCGGCCTGTTGCTGCGCTCGTTTCTGTGCTTCGAATTCATCAGCATGCTTCCAATGTTCTCCGTACTCATCATACTTTTTACGTTTCTCAGGGTCACTCAGTACTTCATTGGCTTCATTGATTTCCTGAAACTTATCCTTTGCACTAGGGTCGTTAGGATTCAAGTCAGGATGATACTTCCGGGCCAACTTACGAAAAGCCTTTTTGATATCATCCTGAGAAGCACTTTTGTCTACTCCAAGAATCTTGTAATAATCTATATAGGCCATGTTTTATGAATTTAATCGTTCATACATCATA
>ERZ791909.2459-NODE-2459-length-11137-cov-2.514348_pt1 | contig 11137 bp, 9 predicted proteins | sample MGYA00510143_ERZ791909 | MGnify/ENA primary metagenome ERZ791909 (study PRJEB30046, sample SAMN00792093) | human gut metagenome | study: EMG produced TPA metagenomics assembly of the A metagenome-wide association study of gut microbiota in type 2... | reverse complement strand
TAGTCTTTTAATCTGTGTTAATCCGCGTTTCATCAGATAAATAGTACTCTGTGGAACTCTGTGTTACTCTGTGGTGAAATACACTCAAAACTATTTTAATATGAGTGATTCTTTATTTTTTTGTTCAAGAAAGGTTTATCTTTGCTCTAAAGCGAAGATAAGCTGTACTTTGGTATAAAAAAATAAACGAGTTCATTTTATTCTGCTCTCGGTTTGCATTATCTTTGCCGTATAAACACTAAATGATTGTACTACTATGAACAGATTTTTTCTTTTGACACTCTCACTTTTCTTCCCATTGTCGATGATGGGGCAGTTGCCATTTCAAAAGACAGACGTAAAGGATGTTATGAAAAAAGTGGCCGATTGGCAGATCGCTCATCAAAAGGACGTGAAACACGGAGCACTGGATTGGACAAATGCCGCACTTTACATGGGAATGCTCGATTGGGCTGAACTGGCTGAGACGGAAATGGGGGATGCCTCTTATTATGATTGGTTGGTAAAATTGGGTCGTCGTTATGGCTGGCAGCCCGATAAACGAATGTATCATGCTGATGATATTGCTGTGGGACAGGTTTTTATAGACTTGTATAATAAGTATAAAGATAAGAATATGTTATATCCTACCCAGGCACGTGCGGAGTGGGTGGTGAACCATCCTTCGGACGGACCGATGGATCTTGACTATAAAAAACGTGAGACCCTGGAACGTTGGACTTGGTGTGATGCACTCTATATGGCTCCTCCCGTATATGTGAAACTCTATATGCTGACCGGAGATAAACGGTTTATCAAATTTATGAATAAAGAGTATAAAGCAACGTATGATCTTTTGTTTGATAAAGATGAACGCTTGTTTTATCGTGATTCAAGATATCTCACTCAAAAAGAGGCGAATGGAGCGAAAGTGTTCTGGGGACGCGGTAATGGCTGGGTGCTTGGCGGACTGGCAGAGATGCTTCAGGACTTTCCAAAGAATGATAAGAACCGTAAGTTTTATGAAGAGCTTTTTGTAACTCTTTCTGCCCGTGTGGCCGAGTTGCAGAGTGCTGATGGTTTCTGGCATGCAAGTATGCTTGACCCGGCTTCTTATCCTTCGCCTGAGACCAGTGCTACCGGGTTTATCGTATATGCGCTGGCGTATGGGGTCAATGAAGGTTTGTTGGATAAAGATACTTATCTGCCTATTGTTGAAAAAGGATGGAAGGCATTGGTTTCTGCTGTTGAAACAGATGGTAAGTTGGGGTATGTACAACCCATTGGAGCCGACCCTAAGAAAGTGACCCGTGATATGACGGAAGTGTATGGAGTGGGTGCTTTCCTGTTAGCCGGAAATCAGATTTATAAGATGTCCCGTTAATAAAGTATATATAAATATAATGAAGGTATGTCAAAACTCACCACAGAGTAACATAGAGTATTTTTCTAATAATCAACGACTTAAAATCATATCTGTGTTACTCTGTGGTGAGTTTTGACACATTTTGTGATGGTATAGTTCCTTACTTTCCCGTCAGTTTGTCTATTAACCATTGATTGACTTTTACATTCTGTTCCGGATAACGCCAATGCCCGGTTTCTTTTAGCAGGTAAAGTTCTTTGGGGGCTTCTATAACATTGTATGCGCTGTAAAATGAAGTAGGCGGGCAAGTCTCATCACTATATCCCCAGGAATAAAATCCGGGAATATGAATAAAACGTGCAAAATTGACTACATCGTAATATGCCAATGTCTGTGTTTCTTTGGGGGTAAGCTTTTTTACTCCAAACCACCCTCCTGCCCGGTTATGTGCATATCCCGCTATGTCACAAAGTGCCGGATAAAAAGCCGCCAGGTACTTCACTCTGGAATCAAGAGCGGCAGTAACCAAGGTCAGTGCTCCTCCCTGGCTTCCACCATAAGCCGCCAGATTCTCACCATCATATTGTGGAAGTGAGGCAATGAAATCGTTCGCCCGTATACAACCAAGGAACACACGGTTGTAATAATACTCCTCCCGGTTATCCATGTGATGATACATGTAGTTTTTGAGTGCTCCGGCTTGTAAGTTTGCGTATGCTTCCGGTTTTAGGTCTAAAGGGATACCATGAATCCCTATCCGGAATGTGATAACTCCCATACGTGCAAGTTCTTTATCTCCGGTGTGCTTTGCCACACCGGCTCCCGGCAGACGCAAAACAGCAGGGAAACGTCCCTCTTTATTAGGAATACATAATACTCCATACAGGTAATTACCGCGTGAATAATGGGATATTTTCACACGGTATACTTTTACGTCGGCATCGCTTTCTTCCGGTATAAATGTCATTTCCGATTGCATGGGGTATTCCCTCATACGGGATATTTGACTGTCCCAGAACGAACGAAAATCCTTTGGAAGCAGAGTGGTAGGTTGTATCTTTTCACAATCATATGCAATGTTAATCAAATTCCGATAGGGAAATCCGTCTATTGTAGCCCTGACTTCACAAGACAGGAATCCGGGAGAGCGTAGTCCTGCTGTTTTTATTACGGCAGTACCGTCTTTTAGAAGTACGGAGTCTTTTTGTGTCGGAGGCATTTTTTCCGGACCTATCTTATATTCTATTTTTACATTTTTCAGTTTCTGCTGGTCTTGAAATAAGGAAATAGTGAAACGTGCCGTTTCGCCTACTTTATAATTCCAATCATAGTGATCGGGTGTAATCTGGATAGTCACCAGGTCTTTATTCCCTTTTGCTGCTTGTGTACTGATAGTAAAAAGAAATAAAACGGATAAAATTAATATTCTTTTCATATTTAATGTTTTGTTAGATTGGATATGCTGCCGGATACTTTAAAAAGCAGATTCTGACCGTATTGAAGCAAAGTAGCTACTTCTTCCCCCGTCTGTCCTTCTGCATAAAAACGAATGATGTCTTCCGTTTCGGAACTGCGGATTAATAGCCATCGGCAATCTCCTTCAAAAATGAATTTGAGTCCGTTTACAAGATTGCGGCTACTTAAAAACGGCAGAATCTTCCGAATTGCAAAACCTGCTATTTCATGAGGCTGATTTTGATATAACCAGGGTAACAGTTCATTTTTATCCGGTTGTGTATAAACCATATCAATACGGTCATAACATATAACTCCCATCTTTTCTTGCTTCTCTTCCAGGTAGTCGGAAAGTTTGCAGTAAGGTGATGCAGAAAGCATTTCGAGGAGTAATAGTGAAGAGAATATGCCATCCCGTTCAGGGATATGCATGCCATAGCCGAATCCTCCGCTTTCTTCGCCACCAAAAGCTATGGAATGGGTAGTCATGATATCAGCAATGTATTTGAAACCGACCTGAACTTCATATATGGGTGTTTGAGGAGATTCGAAGATGCTGCGTACTTTGTCTGAAACGGAAGACGTTTTTACAATACCGCCTGGCATTTGTTTTACTCGTTTCAGATAGTCTACTAACAATAATATCGTATTTTGGGCCGATAACCATTCACCTGTATCCAGGCATACCCCTACCCTGTCCGCATCTCCGTCTGTTGCTACACCAAAAGCAAAATCTCCTTCTTTTAATGCTTTCTTTAGTGGCAGCAGGTTTTTTTCAATCGGCTCGGCCAGTCGTCCGTGAAAAGTTTCGGACGCTTCGGAGTATATGGTATCCGCCGGACAGTTATGGGCATTCAGAATCTCCTGGATGAGCGTAAGCCCTGCCCCTCCCATACTATCTGCCAATAGATGTAATCCTGCTTTTTTTATTCTTTCGAAATCAATTAATTTTTCAATATGTTCTGTATAAGCTGGTATAAAATTCATAGGATGTATGTTCGATGCAGAACGCTTTATGGGGGATGCGTATAAATAACTTTCTACTTTTCGCGTGTCGTCTGAATTGAACGGACCTCCTAAACGTGATTTGAATTTGATGCCATTATATGAAGGAGGATTATGTGAAGCGGTAATCATCACTCCGGCACAACAACCTGTATGCAAAGTAGCATAAGATAATACCGGTGTCGGAGTGATGCGGTCGGATAATAATGCTTCTATATGGTTGCCTGATAGTACTTCGGCAAAAATCGTAGCAAACAATTGTGAGTTCTTGCGTGTGTCATAAGCCAAGGCTACCCGGGGGAATTCTTCTTTATAATTGTTGTGTATGAAATCTGCAAATGCCTGGGCTACCACTGATACGGTCTCTTGATTTATTTCCGTATCGATGTGTGCTCTCCAGCCATCTGTTCCAAAAAATATATTCATGTTTTTTTATTGTTTAATGTTTCTGACTGTTAGAGAATATTTACCTGTTGCAGGGCTTCCGAAAACCATTTTGTGATAAGGTGGGGGCGTGTAATGGCTGAACCTACAACAACTGCCCAGGCACCGTTTTCAATACCTTTTGCAGCTTCGAGAGGGGTATTATAGCGTCCTTCGGCAAATACAGGGCACTCGGGGAGAGCGTTGACACATTGGCGCAGTATTTCCAAAGAAGGCCCATTATGGGATTCTTCTACCGTATACGGAGTATAACCGCATAGGGTGGTTGATACACAATCAGCGCCGGCTTCCCGGCATGCAATGGCTTCGTCAACGGTTGATATGTCCGACATTATTTTTACTCCTGTATATTTCTTTTTTAGGTTCCGGATATATTCCGGTCCGGTAAGTCCATTTTCCCGTAGGCGGAATGTTCCATCCACAGCAATCAGTGGCGTACCAATTGCAATCAGTGCTTCTACTTCCCTGAATGAACCGGTAATACGTACAAATCCGTCCGGGAAATGAGACTTTGTCAGACCGATTACCGGCAAATGGCTATGTTTGATGAGATAGTCCGTTTTTTCTATACCGCAGGAGCGAATACCTGCAGCGCCTCCCTGGGCTGCGCATTGAGCAAATGCTCCTACTCCTTCGGGTGAATTAAAGGGTGAGCCTTCCTCGGCCTGACACGAAACGATGAGCCGGCCTTTAACTTTTTGAAATATGTCAATCATTGTTTTATGTATAGTAAGTTCTTAAAAATCAGCAGTAATAACTATGGGATAGTGGTCCGACATATATACCGGATCTGAATTTTTAGTGATGGTTATTGCTTTGGTTACCGATATATATTCGTTTACAAAAATGTAATCTATCTGTGAGGGTGGATACAATTTACCATAGCTGTGTGCTGTTCCTGCCGGCCCTGATTTCTCTGTCGCTATTTCCCGTGAATTGCTGAATTCACTGAGAAAGGTGTGAATGGGGGGAGTTTCGGGAGTACTGTTCATATCTCCTGTGATGAACACGGCCTCTTCTGCTGTCATTTCTTTTATTTTCCGGCAGATTAACCGGGCCCCTTCTAACTTGGCAACTTCTCCTACGTGGTCGAGGTGAGTGTTAAACACGTAAAAGCTACGGCAGTTTTCTATATCCCTGAATTTTGCCCACGTACAAATGCGGGGGAATTTACCATCCCATCCCCGGCTGACAACATCCGGAGTTTCGGATAGCCAGAACGTGCCGTAATCTAATACATTCAGCTTTTTCTTGTTATAGAAGATGGGAGTAAATACATCACTGTCCGGTGTACACCGAGCCACTCGTAGATACCGATGGACAGGAAATCCTGTATCTGATCGGTCAATGGTTCCTGCATACACACAATGTCATACTGATAATTGCCGAATTCTCTGATTACCATCTTTTTTCGGTTTGACCAGGCGTTCACTCCGGTATCCATGTTTGAACCACGAATATTAAAGCTGCAAATCGTAATTTCGGTTTCGTAATTTTCACCATGTACCGGGAAGCTTGACAGGCTCAGGCAAACAAGGAGTAATATATATATTCTGAAAGCCATATCTGAAATCTTTTTATTGAGTTATAAACGGGCGTTGATAAATACAGCGTAATGATCAGATGGGAAGAAACCGTTTGGATAATGTTCGTCATCTGCTTCGTATTCTGACACTTTGATTTTATCATTTACGAAGATATAATCGATACGTACGGGTTCTACCTGCCCGAAATTGTGAGCCGTACCTACCGGTCCTGAGATATAGGGAGCAATAACCCGGGAATCTTTATAGTGAGAAGTGTACTCTTTGTAGGCATCGGTTGTATCGAAACTGTTCATATCTCCGCATATAAAGACCGGGGAGTTCCCTGCAAATTTCCGGGCCTGTGCACAGACCAGAGCTGCACCTTCTTGTTGTGCTATACGGCCTTTATGGTCGAGGTGAGTATTGAAAACATAGAATACCTTTCCGTTTTTACGGTCACGGAACTTGGCCCATGTACAATAACGGTCGTACTTTCCGTCCCATCCTTTTGAAAAAGGAGCCATTGTTTCGGATAACCAGAACATTTCATTATGCAATAGCTCAAAACGCTCTGCTTTATAGAAAATAGGGTTGTAAAGTCCTCGGATTCCTACAAAAGCATACCCTGTGGCCTTTTCTATATCTTCAAGCTGATTGGCTAATACTTCCTGCATACATACGATATCAAAATCGTGATGTTTGATTATTTTGCATAAGGAGTCTTTTCGGAATTTCCAGGAGTTGATACCGTCATTGGGCAGATCTCCCCGAATGTTATAAGTACAAAAACGGATGTTACAATCGGTTGTCTTATTCTTTCCCTGAACGGAAGAAATAATTCCTGTTGAGACGGATAATAAGAGAAATAGGATTTGAAATACTCTTTTCATGATTTATATTGTTTAGTAGTTAATTTTTTCTTTTCGCACTCCAGATTATTATCAGGAATAATAAGGATATGAAAGCTGCGGAAAGCCAGAAAATACGTATGGCGGAGAAATCATAGATAGGGTTTCCGTCGATAATAACTTTACGTGATTCTATCAGAAAACCACTGACTACGTCTTGCAAGCCGGCTGCTATATAACTGGCTATTCCAATGACTCCAACTGCTGCACCAGTTGCTTCTTTGGGAGCTATGTCTATGGCCATGAGTCCTCCCAAAAAGCATAGCAGAATACCAATGGATATGCCAAACAGTATCATAGAAATAATATCCAGAACCTCACAATGCTGCGGACCGAATAAAAATAGTACCAATGCAAGCAGATTGAGCAAACTGAACAAGCAAGCCGGTATGGTCCGGTTGCTGTGGAATAACTTGTCGGATAGGAGACCGGAAAATACAGTACCTACAATGCCACAGACCGAACTGACTGATACAAGGGTACTGGCGGTTACAATATTATAGCCCTTTTCTATTTCGAAATAATATACCCCCCAGCTATTGACGGCATACCGGCTGATGTACATAAATGCACTGGCAAGTGCAAGCATCCATATCATCGGGCTTTTTAAGACTTCAAGCTGCTTACTTTTAACGGATGAGGCTGTCTGCTTTTCTGCGGAATCGGATGGGATTGCTTTCCATTCGGGAGGAGCCGGTTTTAAGAAAATGAATATTAGAGCGACCCCTGCAGCTCCCAGGCATGCAGCGCTCATAAATCCCCACTGCCATCCTAAAGCACCAACGATGAATGATGTAAAGATAAAGGTAAGCGCTTCTCCGATGTTGTGACTGGCACTCCAGAAGCCATATACCGTTCCGCGTTCTTTCTCTGTAAACCATCGGTTTAACGCAATAACACTACAGGGCCCGCCTACTGACTGAAACCAACCGTTTACTGCCCAAAGTATGACAAATGCCCAGAATGGTACGGCAAATCCGAGTGCGGCATTTACCAAGGTAGCTATGAGAAGTCCACCTGCCATCAGATAGCGCACATTTACCCTGTCGGCTAAAAAACCATTGACAAATTTCCCGATTGCATAGGAGAAAAATAAAGCCGAACCGATTATGCCTAACTCTGTTTCAGTAAGATAACCGGTGTCTACTATTGGCTTTTTAACCACATTCAGACTCAGCCGGCAAACATAGAAAAGCCCATAACCCAAAGTTGCTGCTGTAAATACAGCCCATTTGGTCCGATTCGTTTGATTTTGTTGAGTTTGATTCATCTTCCTACTTTTTGATTATTTTCTTTGACAGGATACTCTGTTCTGAAATACATTTTATAATATAGACTCCCTGAGGGAAATGAGATATATGAATTGCTTCGGAAGTATCTTGAAGGATATGGTCAACCATTAACTGTCCTTGTGTAGATATAACTTGAAGTCGTACTTTTCCCGTTAAGCCTTTAATGAAAAACTTATCTTCCACAGGATTCGGATAGACTTGAAATGTGGTTTCTTCAGTTTCTGCCCAGCCTACTCCTCCATTGGATTCTACCTGTAATATACAAGCAGAGTCCGAGCTGTCTCCAAGTTCGTCGGTACCTCGTATTGCCAAAGGAAAAGAACCGCTTTCAGAAGGAGTACCCGACAAATCCCCTTGAGATGAAAAATGCATGCCGGAAGGCAAATCACCGGAAAGTAATTGATAAGTCACTTTTCGTGCCCCTCCCCGATGATAGACGCAATTGTGGTAAGAAACTCCTTCCTGTGCCGGTATCACATGATTGGTGAATATCCGGATATGTGCGTAAGAAGCTAAAACGACATTATTGCCCGATCCGATTGCTTCTAACGGGAATGTGTTTGTTCCGGACAGAGTCAGGTTGGTAGTATTGTAAATAGTGCCGTATTCGTTGGCTTCTTTGAAATTGGTTAGCATAAATAAACGGTATTCTTTTGTATCCGGTATAAATAATAGATCGGTTATTTCCTCGTCTGTTTTATTACCGAAACGTTTCACATTCAATACCTGATTTTCAGAAGATAACTTTACGATAAAAGCATCTTTCGCACCTTTATCAGGGAGGTTATAGCGATTATCTCCGGATGGGTTGAATATTACTTTTCCCATACAATAACCTCCTGCGTATATTTCATCGTTATCGTTGACGTATAAGGTATTGATTACCGTATTTTTGCTTGTAGATGTTCCTCCGGCTGTATAGATGGATGAGTAGTTACCGTCCGGATTGAGCATAATACACAAAGCATGCTGTGTTCCCGTGGATGTAGTGGTTTGTGTGGAAGAACCGATGGAGAGCTGCTGACTGGTTGTAGAACCGGATAAAATGAGCTTACCGTCACTCAGGCATGCTATATCGGAAATCGTTTCATTCCCTGCTCCTGTTATCGGGCATGTCCATTTCTTTTCGCCGGATGTATTGAAACGGCTGACAAATATATCTGTGTTGTTTGTAGTCGTTCCCTGATATGTTCCGGCAAGAATAATATCCGTGCCGTCAGTCTTTATTTTTTTTCCGGAGGCGGATAAGTAGCCCTCTTCAGCAGAGTACCACAGTTGTTTCCCGGATAGAGTATAAGCAGCTAAAAAGCACTTCTCTTCCGAATTTCCGCAGAGATATACTGTTTGGTTGAATAATATAAAATCCTGAATGATGAAGTCTGCACTTTTTTCAAACGAAACGGGTGAAGATACTACTCCTTCCGGAGATACCGAATATAATTTTTCGTTTCCGTCATTTCCGGTAAGAAGCCATAGTACTCCCGCCTCATCGGATACTGCGGATTTCACTTTTGATTCGTTTTCAATTCTGATTAAACATTCGCGAATACCTTGTACCGAATATCTGGCAGCAAAAATAGCCGGGAGTTCGGACATCAATCCGGTTTCCGTATTGGAAATGAGTTCTCCGCTAAATTCTCCTGTTAACCAGATGTTGTTGCCACCCGCTACTATCTGTCGTCCGTATGCTGTCGTCATACTTCCGAAGTGATGAACCGTTTCGGGTTGTTGAGCATACGATACAGTACAAATAGAGAGTATAATGATGATTAGAATTTTGTTCATGATATACATATCGTAGGGAAAGAATACCCGGAATTCGGTCGTACCGGGCATCCTTCCATTGATTAATATTAGTAGACGCTTGCTTTATGTACCGATTTTTTTCCCGAGATACTATCTTCTACAACTACGGTATAGATACCATTGTCTACAGTATAACGGTCATTACCTTTTAAACGGTTTTGTATTACCAATCTGCCAGACAGGTCGAATATCATCACTCTGCAATTCGATGTACTTGTTGATACTTCGATAGCACCGTGGTCTCCCCATACCCTGATAGCTTCCTGTTGATAGTCTTTCAGTCCGGTACCGGTAGAAACAGTAAGTGTATATTCGGCAAATCCAACGTTTCCATCAGCGTCTTTCATGCTGATCACAATCGGATAAATTCCTGTAGTAGTACTTGTTCCACTTAGTTCGCCGGTTGCCGGATTCAGATTGAGCCCTTCGGGAAGAGTACCATAATATAGTGTGAATTCGGCATCACCATTGGCATTTTCTGCATTAATAATCTGACTGAAAGCTGTGCCGGGTTTAATGACAGGTAGTACAGCCGGAGTTGCGTAGATTTGCTGATAGCATAGTAAAGCTACGCTGTAGTTACTGCCGATAGTTGGTATTGTAATCGGGTCGCCAAACAGGTTTACGGGAGAAGCCGTACCGCCGCTACGGGTAGATATCATATCGGCTACATATAATAACCCTTCATTTCCTACTGCCATAGCCATCGCACCTTCCCGGGTAGCATCTCCTACACGGTGTCCTATCAGTACTTCACCTTTTGATGATAATTTCATCAGATACATATCCTGTCCCCCTTTAGCTTTAGAAGGGAACTGTCTTGCCTCGTCTTCTGTATCCGGATTAAAATAATAAGTTCCAAAAGAAGTACCGGCGTTCCATATCGAGCCATCTTTGTCTATGGCAATTGTTTTGACATCTGTCGGTTGGGTGATACTGCCTGCTATATAGTTCCATTGATAGTTTCCGTTTGTATCGAAAGAGACAATCAGCATACTGTTCCAACTTCCGGAAGTGTCCAGGGTCTTCATGGTTACTTCGGGTGCATTGTCCACAACCAGATCTTCGCTTCGTATCACACCGCCGATGACTACCTGATTGCCGGCTACATCCATGGCATTAATATCGTCTAATTTACTACCTGTTAAACTACGTGCCCAAATCATATTTCCGTCAGCTGAATATTTAACCAGGAAATTGTCTGTATTTTCTACAGAAGCTGCCGTCATAGATTGTGTTCCGAATTGAATAGTTCCGCTAAATGTTCCGGCTGCATATATTCCCCCTTCTTCATCTACAGATATAAGATTTCCCGTTCCTGTTCCGCTTCCTGACATTGTTTTTGTCCAGATCAGA
>ERZ791909.2453-NODE-2453-length-11155-cov-2.794595_pt1 | contig 11155 bp, 9 predicted proteins | sample MGYA00510143_ERZ791909 | MGnify/ENA primary metagenome ERZ791909 (study PRJEB30046, sample SAMN00792093) | human gut metagenome | study: EMG produced TPA metagenomics assembly of the A metagenome-wide association study of gut microbiota in type 2... | reverse complement strand
TTGTTGATGAGAGGCTGTATTTCAAAATAATCGTAAAATTCGGCGATTTTTACAATCTCCTCATGGGATTTCTGATGATAAAAAGCCTGATAGAGCTCTCCGGCCTCACAGGCAGAGCCTATGATTATTCCCTCTCTGTGCTTCCGGATCACAGACTTTGGCAGCCTCGGCCTTTTATAAAAGTAATCCAGATGCGAATAGGATACCAGTTTGTATATGTTTTTCATTCCCTCCTGCGTGGCGGCAAGAAGTATGATATGGTTGGTAGGCCTGGCTTTGTAGTCAATGGTTCCGTCTTCCTCTATGAGACCTTCATCATCAAATACATAGCCTTCCATACCATAAATCACTTTGATTTCTTTTCCTTTGGCTTTGAGCTTTTTAGCTGCTTTTGCCGCATCAGGAAAGGCCTGAACCACACCGTGATCTGTTATGGCCACCGCCCGCTGTCCCCATTCTGCAGCCTGGTTGACTATATCTGCCGGTTCATTAAGACCGTCCATGGCGCTCATTTTTGTGTGAGCGTGAAGTTCCACACGTTTTTTCCCGGACCAGGTATCCTGCCTGCCCGGCAGTTTTTCTTCTTTTTCCAGATCCTTTATCATTATCACATTGAGGTTTTCAAAAGTATCCCACTGTACCTGACCTCTGATTTTTACAGAATCTCCCTGACTTAAGTGGGTTTCTATCTCATCGTGCTTTTCTTCTGAAACAAAGGCCTTGGTGCATATGGTCGTCGTATCATCTGTCAGAAGCAGCGTCATCAGGTAATTTCCGCTTTTGATAAGCCTGTAGGTGATTTTAAATATAGTGCCTTCCACCACAACCACATTTAGGGACGGATCTATATCCCTTAACGGCGTAAGGGCCGAATCTCCTATGGTGTGTCCCATTATGCGGCTGCCACAGGCAGGAAGTTCCTTCTCTCTTTTTTTACCCTTCCACTGCCCTCTTCGCTCTGCAGGTTCCTTTTCTTTTGCAGAAGAAGATGATGCTCTTTCTTTGAGGCTTTTTGCATATTCCTCTAATGAACGATTTATTTCTTCCTTTTCTGTCTGACGAAAAGCTTCGCTTTCACGCCGGAAAAGTTCCTGGTTGTTTTTAAACTCTACGCGTACCTTCATTCCAAAGGATTCTCTGATGAGCTTTTCAAAAACCTTTCTCACATGGCTGTTCAGGAGCTCCACAGTGAACTCTCCCACTGCGTAAATATGCAGCTGCTCTCCGTCCCATCTCACGCTGTCAGTCTGTATGGCTCTGGTGATTCCGGCATAATTTCCGTTTATTATCCTGATCATGTGCGGCAAAAAAAGCTTAAGAAGTTCTTCTGTATCATGGATCACATCCTGATATGTGAAATTCAGTTGAACGTCTCTTACCTTGCCCTGAAGTTTTTCTTTTACGGCTTTTTTTATTTCATCACAGGCGGAAATCGGCATGATAAAATTGAGGGTAATATCCACGGATAAAACCCTCTCTTCCCGCTTAACAGAAGCATGTGTGATGCTGTATTTTCCTCTGCCTTCAAGCTGCTGTTGAATATTATTTTTTTTCAGTACGTCATCAATAATTGATTTCATCGCTGCTGCTTCAAACTCCTGCAATATGTTTCCACTGTTTCAACAAATTCCGATGCCAGATTTTCTTCGGCCACAGTCTTTATTATCTCTCCTCTGGCAAATATGAGACCTTTCCCGTCACCGCCTGCAACGCCGAAATCCGCTTCTCTGGCTTCTCCCGGTCCGTTTACGGCACAGCCCATCACAGCTATTTTCAGCCCCGGTCTTCCGCTTTTTTCCAGTTCAGCCTCAAGAGGCTGCAGCTTGTGCTGTATATCTTCTGCCAGAGCCTGGAGATCTATCTTCGTCCTTCCGCAGGTAGGGCACGAAACAAAGTCTATGGCTGACTTTCTCATGCCAAGGCATCGGAGTATCTCCAGTGCGAAAACCACTTCCTGCACCGGATCTGCCGTAAGAGATACTCTCATGGTATCACCTATGCCCTCCAGAAGCAGTGCACCCAGTCCTATTGCGGATTTTATTCTGCCTCTTTCAGGAGTACCCGCCTCAGTTATGCCTATATGTACGGGAACATCGGTCTTTTCTTTCAGTAATTTATGTGCATCGTAGTTCATGGCAACATCAGAGGATTTGATGGATACCACCAGATTGCCGTAATCCATATCTTCTATGTATTTCAGATTTCTCAGTGCACTGTCCACCAGTCCCTGAGCTGTAACACGCCCGTACCTGGCCAGAATGTCCTTTTCCAGCGAGCCTGAATTGACTCCGACCCTTATGGGTATCTCTCTCTCCTTCGCCGCATCAACAACAGCTCTCAGTCTTTCCGGTCCGCCGATATTTCCGGGATTTATCCGTATCTTGTCTGCTCCTGCCTTTATAGAAGCAATGGCAAGCCTGTAATCAAAATGTATATCCGCAACGACAGGGATTTTCACCTGGCTTCTGATGCGACCCAGGACTTCTGCCGCCTCCATGTCGGGCACGGCAATCCTTACGATCTGACAGCCGGCTTCATGCAGTTCCCTTATCTGCTTTACCAGACCTCTTTCGTCGTGAGAATCCACATTGGTCATAGACTGCACCGATACGCTGCTTCCGCCTCCTATAAGAACATCACCGCACCTGACCTGTCTTGTAATCATCATGAACTCCTATCCGAAAATTCTTGTAATATCGTTAAAAGTAACGTACGCCATAAGGCCGAGAAGCAGTATCATGCCTGCCATGTGAACTCCGCCCTCAACTTTCTCGCTTACACGCCGCCCTGTTATCATGGTATACAGGACGAAGATTATCCTTCCGCCGTCCAGGGCAGGCAGAGGAAGCATATTGATTATAGCCAGATTAAGGCATATAAGTGCCGTAAGAAAGCCATAATACCAGAATCCGTATTCTGTGGTGCGGCTCACCATCTGGACCATTCCCACCGGTCCGCTCAGGTCATCAGCGCCGACCTTGCCGGTAAACAACTGCCCCAGCGTCGAAAACATGGTTTTGGTCATGTTCCATGTGGCTTTTGTGCCCTCGGCGACAGCCTTTGCCGGGTTGTGGCTTATTTTTGATGTGATTCCTATTCGATATCTTCCATCTTGCAATATTTCAGGCGTTATCTCAAGTGTATCTGTTTTTCCGTTTCTTTCCACGGTAAATACCGAAGTTTGTCCTTCTCCTTCCGAAATCGCCCCGGAAACCTGAGACCACGACTCAATCTCATTTCCATCGATATGTGTTATTACGTCACCGACCTCCATACCGGCAAGAGCAGCCGGGCTGTTTTCCTCCACGGTTGCCACAGTAGTCGTGGTAAATCCCAGAATTCCCACAACTAAAATCATTATCAGAATAGCACATACCACATTCATAAAGGATCCGGCGACAAGGACCACAAGTTTCTGCCACGGCTTTTTATTATTGAAAGCCCGCGGTTCATCAGATTCCTCGTCCTCTCCTTCCATGGCGCAAAACCCGCCTATAGGAAAGAGCCTTATGGTATAAAGGGTCTCACTGCCTTGCCTTCTGAATATTGCAGGTCCCATTCCGAAGGCAAACTCATTGACCTTGATCCCCATTTTCTTTGCTGCGATAAAATGCCCCAGTTCATGAGGAAAAATCATAACGCAGAATAATATTATAGCAAGTATTGCTGTTTTCATAGTTCCCCCTGTTTCATGGCTGTCTGCAGTGTCTCCATACGAGTTCTGCGGTCAGTCTCCAAAATACACTCAAGATCCGGATCATATGATGCTTTATGTGCATCCATTATTCTTTCCAGATTGTTTTGTATATCAATAAATTTTATTTTTTTCTCCAGGAATAATTCCACAAGTATTTCATTTGCAGCATTCATTACAACCGGATAAGTACCTCCTGCCCGTGAAGCATCATATGCTATTTTAATGCATCTGAAAACCTCCGGGTCCGGCTTCTGGAAAGTCAGCTGCGATGCGCTGCCGAAGAAATCCACTCCATCTCTTGGATTTTCCAGGCGCTGAGGATATGACATGGCAAAACTGATAGGAATACGCATATCTGGCACTCCCATCTGTCCTATTATTGACTTGTCCTCAAATTCCACGGCGGAATGGAGTATACTCTGTGGATGTACCAGTATCTCTATTTTATCAACATCTACATCAAAAAGCCATCTGGCTTCAATGACTTCCAGCCCCTTGTTCATCATTGTGGCAGAATCAACCGTAATTTTTTTCCCCATGGACCAGTTTGGATGCTTGAGAGCCTGCTCCAGAGTAACATTCTCAAGCTGTTCTCTCGTAAAGCCTCTGAAAGGGCCTCCCGAAGCGGTAAGAAGAATCCTCCTGATTTTTCGATCTCTGTTGCCCTCCAGTGACTGGAATATGGCACTGTGCTCGCTGTCCACAGGCAGAAGTCTGATTCCGGCTTCTTTTGCCGCTTTCATTATCACCTGCCCGCCTGCCACCAGAGTTTCCTTGTTGGCCAGGGCTATGTCCCTTCTGGCCTTTATGGCATGGTAAGTGGGCTCAAGCCCTCTCATGCCCATGAGCCCGTTTACAACCATATCACATTGGCAGGATGCAGCGGCAATCAGACCTTCTTTTCCCCAGAAAAATTCGGTATTTCTGTGTATTTTCTGCAGAGCTGCCGCATCTTCTTCTCTTTCCGTAACAGCTACCTGAGGTTTAAATTCCTCAATCTGCTTTGACAGCAGATTGATATTTCTGCCGCAGGTAAGCGCCGATACACGGAAGTCGCTGCTGTTTTCTCTAATTATATCCAGGCACTGGGTTCCTATGGATCCGGTGCTGCCAAGAAGAGCTATTGTTTTCATTATGTTTCCTTACGCGTTTAAAAGTAAAATACAGTAATATACCAGCGGAGCAGTAAAGAGTACACTGTCAAATCTGTCCAGTATTCCTCCATGTCCCGGGATAAGATTTCCGTAATCTTTTATTCCCATACGCCGTTTAAATGCTGAAGCCGACAGATCACCCAGCTGTGCAAATACGCTTCCCACCAAGCCTATGACAAGGCACTCGGTCAGAGCTTCCGGCATCACAAACCATCCGAAAATACCGCAGAACACTATGCTTCCCAGAACTCCGCCGACGGCGCCCTCAATGCTCTTCTTAGGGCTGAGGTCAGGGCAAAGTTTATGTCTGCCCAGAGCCATGCCCGTAAAGTAGGCCATAATATCGGTTCCGAAAGCTGCCAGAAATACCAGCCAAATCAGAACTCTGTGCTGTGACTGGTCAATGAGCACTATATGATATGAGAAGAATATGACATAAATTATTCCAAGCAGAGTCGATGTCATATCCTCCAGCTGTCTTTCTTTCACATTAAACCCGTAAACCATGCTGGCTGCAGTTACCAGAACTATCCAGAGCATCAGCAATTCGGTTCTTTCCGGTGCAATTATGTTTATGGCATATAAAGCTGCCAAGGCAACATAAGCGATAGGATAACACGGTTTCGCGCCGGCAGCCTCAAATCCCTTGTAAAACTCTCTGACTCCGAGGAATCCCACAACTACAGCTGCTGCTATGATGAAAGGTCCTCCCCACAGCACCAGCAAAAGCAGAGGCAGCATTATACATGCGGAAATAATTCTTGTTTTCATTTAAATCTCCTTTTCAGCGACCGCCGAACCTGCGGCTGCGCCCGGTATATTCTTCGACTATACTTTCAAACTCATCCGGCGTAAAATCCGGCCATAAGGAATCTGTGAAGGCCAGTTCACTGTAAGCACACTGCCATAAGAGGAAATTTGATATTCTCTCCTCGCCGCTGGTCCTTATGATGAGATCCGGATCAGGTATATACTCATTTTCCTCTCCGGTATACAGAAATCTTGATATGGTTTCCTCGCTGATCTCATCAGGCATCATACAGCCTTCGGATACCAGGGAACTTATTTTCCTTACAGCTCTTGTGATTTCCTGACGGCTTCCGTAATTAAGCGCGATATTGAATCTGAGCCCGTCATTATTTGCTGTTGTTTTCAGCGCCTTTTCTATGCTATCGGCAGGGGCGGCTCCGGGAACGGCCCTCCAGTCGCCCAGGACTGATACCTTTACATTGTTCTCGTTAAGTTCAGCAAGCTCACTGGCCACATACTTGACCAGCAGGCCAAAAATACCTCCTACCTCTTCGGCTGAGCGTTTCCAGTTCTCTGTGGAAAAGGCATAAACCGTAAGGTACTTTATCCCCATTATGTCTGCTTTTTTTATTATTTCCTTCATTGCAAGCATCCCTGCATTGTGGCCGGAAAGCCTGCTGACTTTATTTTTCTGTGCCCACCTGCCGTTACCGTCCATTATTACGGCGACATGCTGCGGCAGTAGTTTTTTTTCTGTCATAAATCACCTATAAACAGTGTGGCCGCTCTGAGCAGCCACACCTGTTGAATATTTTGTTATACTTCGAGAATTTCTTTGTCTTTTGCTGCTACAATGTCATCGATTTCCTTAATTGTCTTGTCTGTAGCTTTCTGTATGTCGTCAAGAGCCTTTTTGAGTTCATCCTCTGTAATCTCATGAGCTTTTTCAAGCTTCTTCAGTTCGTCATTAGCTTCTCTGCGGAGGTTTCTGACAGCGACTTTGCTCTCTTCACCCATTTTCTTGACTGTTTTGGTAAGTTCCTTTCTTCTTTCTTCGGTAACCTGAGGAATTACCAACCTTACGCATTTGCCGTCGTTAGAAGGATTGATTCCGATATTGGCCACATTTATACCTTTTTCGATTTCTCCGATGGCTTTAGGATCAAACGGTGAAATCAGAAGTGTTCTGGGATCCGGAACAGATATATTAGCCAGGCTCTTAAGTGGTGTAGGTGATCCGTAATAGTCAACCATTACTTTGTCAAGTAATGCAGGGTTTGCTCTGCCTGCCCTTACCGTATTAAGGTCCTCTTTTAAAACTGATATGCTCTTTTTGCTTTTTTCTTCAAGGTTCTTCTTGATCTTTTCCATCATGGGGGCCTCCTATTCTATTATTGTTCCTATATCTTCGCCAAGGACAGCTTTCATTACATTGCCCTCCTCTGCTATGGCAAAGACGTGAATTTTTATGTTGTTATCCTTGCAGAGTGTAGCTGCCGTCAGATCCATAACCTTGAGATCTTTTTCCACAACCTCCATGTGCGTCAGGCGGCTGAACTTCTTTGCATCGGGATAAAGCGCAGGATCTTTGTCGTAGACCGCATCTACATTTTTTGCCAGAAGTATGGTATCCACATCCATTTCAGCTGCTCTAAGTGCCGCCGTGGTATCAGTGGAAAAAAACGGATTTCCGGTTCCTGCACCGAAGATAACTATGCTTCCGTGTTCCAGATGGCTCAGGGCCTTTCTGCGTGCATAAGGCTCTGCTATCTCTCTCATTTCTATGGCTGTCTGCACCTTTGTAGGTACTCCCAGTGCAAGAAATGCATCCTGAAGCGCCAGCGAGTTCATCACCGTTGCCAGCATTCCCATGTAATCCGCTGTAGCTCTGTCCATGTCCTTGCTGGTTCTTCCTCTCCAGAAATTGCCTCCGCCTACAACTATGGCTACCTGCACTCCCAGATCATGAATCTGCTTTACCTCCTGGGCAACCTTTCGGGTCATGGCTTCGTTGATTCCGAAACGCTGCTGGCCGGCAAGAGCTTCTCCGCTTATTTTAAGTAACACTCTGTCATATATGGGTTTCATCCTCTACACCTCTCAACTCGTTAAACAAATGCTTTGTTTATTATATCATACCCTTTTTAATCCTGCAATGACTGTGCATCATAAAGCCGCGAATAAAGTCCGCCTTTTGCCATAAGCTGTTGGTGACTTCCTGCCTCCTTTATCTCCCCGTCTTCTATGAGAATTATTCTGTCTGCATCTTTTATGGTTGAAAGTCTGTGGGCAATTATGAGCGTGGTTCTTCCTTCTGACAATTTGCTGAAAGCCTTCTGTATCTGCTGTTCCGTTATACTGTCCAGAGCAGATGTGGCTTCGTCAAGGATGAGTACAGGCGGATTTTTCAGGAATATGCGTGCTATGGAAAGCCTTTGCTTCTGCCCTCCTGAAAGCAGCGTTCCCCGCTCCCCTACATAGGTGTCAAAGCCTTTATCCATTTGCATTATATCTTCGTATATTTCTGCCTGCTTTGCAGCCTGTATCACTTCTTCAAAAGATGCCTCAGGCTTTCCGTATCTGATATTTTCGAAAACCGTATCTGCAAAAAGGAATACATCCTGCTGTACTATTCCTATATTGCTTCTGAGAGAACTCTTGGATATGTCTCTCACATCAATTCCGTCAATGGATATACTGCCGCTTTCCACATCGTAAAATCTCGGTATCAGCTGGCATAATGTAGTTTTCCCGCCTCCCGAATGACCTACGATGGCAATGGTCTCTCCAGCTTTCACATCAAGGCATACATCACGGAGAACATCCTTTCCTCCGGCGTATCCGAATTCCACATGATCAAATTTTATCTCTCCCCTTACGTCCTTCAGTTCCACAGGATTTTCTGACTCGCTGACACTTGGCTGTATCCTCATAATCTCTGCAAATCTTTTAAGACCTGCAATCCCGTTGGTGAAAATTTCGGCCAGGGTGGCCAATTTTCTTACCGGAGTTATAAATGTAGTTATATAGAGTGTAAAGGTAATCAGATCAATATAATTCAACCTGTCCTGCATAATGAGCCAGCCTCCGAAGGCTATTACCATAACCTGCAGTATGCATATGAAAAATTCCAGAGAGGCGTTGAACCTTCCCATAGCTTTATAATAATCATTTTTAGAGTTTTTATAGGTTTCGTTGGAGCGCTCAAATCTTTCGTAATCCACCTCTGTATTGTCAAAGGCCTTGGATGTCTTCATCCCCGAAATAGTGGATTCAATATCGGCATTGATGTCTGCCATTCTCTGCTTAACCTTCCCTGAAGAGTCCAGCATGCTTTTTCTGAAAGACAAAACTATAGTCAGGAAAACAGGCACTGCTGTTATTACTACAAGAGCCAGCCGCCATTCCACTGTCAGCATAACTGCAATTGCTCCTATTATTGTGGCTGCTGATATAAGCAGGTCTTCAGGTCCATGATGAGCCAGTTCAGTTATTTCAAAGAGGTCACCTGTGAGCCTGTTCATCAGCTTCCCTGTTCTGTTCTTGTCGAAGAAATCAAAATCCAGAGCCTGAAAGTGTCTGTACAGATCTTCTCTTATATCTGCTTCAACTGATATTCCGAACTTATGTCCAAGAAAAGTTATTATATAGTTGAACACGGCTCTGAGCCCGAAGGTAAGAGCCATGATTATCATCACGGTAAAAAATGCCCTGTATAGTTTACCCGGAAGCAACTCGTACATGGCAAATCTGCTGACCAGCGGAAAGGCTATGTCTATGACTGCCACCATAAAAGCACAGCTCATATCCAGCAGAAACAGTTTTCTGTGAGCTCCGAAATACGAAATAAAGATTCTGAAAAGTGATTTACTAAAGTCTTTTTCTCTCTTGTCTGTCATAATTCACCTCAAAGATTCATGTTTATTACTATAAAACAGGGTGTCTTAAAGTCCATGGGAGGAACTTGACGGACACCCCGCTAAAAAATTCTAGATGTATGCTATTACTTCTATTTCAATCATTACATCCTTCGGAAGTCTTGCAACTTCAATTGCTGATCTTGACGGGAATGCTCCCTCAAAGTAGCTGCCGTAAACTGCATTGACAGCAGCAAAATCATTCATGTCCTTAAGGAAGCAGGTGGTCTTGATAATCTTATCCAGTCCGCTTCCCGCCTCTTCAAGAACGGCCTTAAGATTGGCAAAAACCTGTTTTGTCTGCTCTTCTATTCCGCCCTCGACAACTGCTCCTGTTTCAGGAACAAGAGGAATCTGGCCTGAAGTGAATACCAGATTGTCAAGGATATTGGCCTGAGCATAAGGTCCGATTGCTGCAGGTGCTTTTTCTGTTGCTACGATTTTTCTCATTTTTGTCCTCCTATTATTCTGTTAGTTATTTCAATAGCAAGATCCCTCTTTATATAAGGCAGGCCTGCTGAGGAATTAAGAAGCATTATCACGCCATCCACTATGCCCAGATGCGCTGCCGCGGGATGATAGCTTATATTGAGTATCTGCATTTTTTTATATGTACATATCGTCTGGTGTTTTGCAAAAAAACCGCCTGACAATATCATGCCTTCATCTGACGCCATATATCCTGCCGCTTTATGTGACATTATATACAGAAGGTTTATATATGCATCCATGACGGCCGGAACTGCCGCAGCCCACCACGGGCCGTGAAGGACAACTACGACAATGATACCTGCTGCAGCTGCAAGATGCCACTTTACGGATTTTACCAGACGGACTGTCATTCCTTTTTTTTCTTCTTTTATCACTTTGGCAATGTCCGCCCAGCTGTATTCCGGCACCAGCTCCTGAAGCTGCTCCTTCAGCTTTTCCTCCGGCAGTGACATGGTCAGATTGGAAGATTCTCCATCTTCATCACCGACTCCCACAGTGACGACCTTAACATTATATCTTTTGAATATTCTTGAAAAAGGCTGCTGTTCAATCTGCAGTGCAGTTATCTTATCAACAGGTATGGTATAGCTGCGCAGCTTTATGAGACCGCAGCGGACATGTACATCTTTTCCATCCCTGTACACTGTAAAATTATAATATTTTATGAATCGTTTTGCAATATTATAAATTGCAGTAAGAACCATTATGACTACAGCTATAAATCCCCCGAAGGCATCCCTTATAAACGCTGTAAATCCCATATTTCCTATATACCAGACCGAACCGCATATGCCTGCCAGTGCGATTATCAGACTGAACATCGGCATGTCGTAAAAGGCGTGAGCCAGCATATCTTTAGGCGAACTGGCAAATATCTTTTTCCCTTCTGAGGCTGCTTTATAAAGCTCGTCAGGCTGCCTTTCCTCTGACAGCGCCTTACCGGTTCCACTGCCCTTAAGGGCGCTCATTCTCTCAATCACCGTCTTGCGGAAGGCTATAGCGATATCTTCTCTGAAGACTATGGAAATGTCAGTCTCATTGGCTGTAGTCATGCTGTTGGTATCTATCTTGATGCGGTAAGTTCCTACCAGCCTTTCAAAGAGATTCCTTTCCATGTTTACTGCCGATATATTTTCGATGGCTAT
>ERZ791909.2443-NODE-2443-length-11185-cov-2.712848_pt1 | contig 11185 bp, 8 predicted proteins | sample MGYA00510143_ERZ791909 | MGnify/ENA primary metagenome ERZ791909 (study PRJEB30046, sample SAMN00792093) | human gut metagenome | study: EMG produced TPA metagenomics assembly of the A metagenome-wide association study of gut microbiota in type 2... | reverse complement strand
CCATTGCTCTCTATCACATTTTTATACCAATAAAACGATTTTTTCGGAATCCGTTTTCCCGTTCCTTTTCCGAAGTCGTCCAGGTCCACATAAACCATCCCATATCTTTTCGACATCTCTCCGGTCGTTGCACTGACCAGATCGATCCACCCCCATGCAGTATACCCGATCAGATCTACACCGTCCTTTTCCACTGCATCCATCATTGCTTTCACATGGGAAGAAAGATATTCTATTCTATAATCATCATCAACAAACCCGTTCTCATCCGGCGTATCTTTCGCTCCAAGTCCGTTTTCCACAATAAACAATGGTTTTTGATATCTGTCGTACAGCGTGTTTAACGTAATCCTCAGTCCGAGAGGATCGATCGGCCATCCCCACTGACTGTTGGTAAGATGCGGGTTTTTCGCAGAAGCAAACACGTTTCCCCCTGCGGCTTCGCCTTTTCCGTCCGCTCTCACACAGCGGCTGTTATAATACGAAAGCGAAACAAAATCAACCGTATTCTCTTTTAAGATTTCAAGATCATTCTCCTTCATCTTCAGCCGAATATTTTCCCGTTCAAATAATTTTTCAGCATAAGAAGGATAATTTCCCCTGACTTGTATGTCTGTAAAAAAGTAATTTTCTCTGTTCTTTTCCACGCTTGCCCATACGTCTTTCGGATCACAGCTATACGGATAGACGTCTCCCGCCGCAAGCATACATCCGACCTGTGAGCCCGGGCATATCTCATGCGCCATTTTCACAGCCAGTGCAGAAGCAACAAGTTCATGATGAGCTGCCTGATATTTTACTTCCATTGGATTCTCATCTTCTTCCAGACGAATACCTGCTCCCATAAACGGCAGATGCATCAGCATATTAATTTCATTAAATGTAATCCAATACCGGACTTTTTTCCCGAAACGGTGAAACAAAGCTTCACAGTAACGAAGATAACAATCGATCACTTCGCGGCTTTTCCATGAACCATACTTCTCTATAAGAGCCAGCGGAATATCAAAATGACAGATTGTTATAATCGGTTCAATTCCATACTTATTCAGCTCATCGATCACATTCTCATAATGATTCAATCCATTCTCATTCGGCTGTGATTCCTCTCCGGTCGGAAAAATCCTCGACCATGAAATTGAGAAACGGTAACATTTACATCCCAGTTCTTTTAAAAGCACAATGTCTTCTTTATAATTTTCAAAACCGTTGACCGCTTTTCTTCCCGGAAAATAAGATTCCTTCGGAAGTTTCCTATAATCGAACGTTCCATCCATGACAGCCTGACGATTCTCTCCGTGAGGGATCACATCAACGAGTGCAGTCCCTCTTCCATCTTTATCCCAGCTTCCTTCAAACTGATTTGCCGCTGTTGCTCCGCCCCACAAAAACTGTTCTTTCATACGCAACAATCCTTTCCTATCGAGTAACTGTCATCAAGATCGATTGCGGATCTATATGACATTCACTTGTAATTGAAATATCTGAAAATTCATCTGTATTTGTAATAAGAACCGGAGTGACAAGAGAGTACCCTTCCTTACAAATCAGTTCCATATCAAATTCTAAAAGCTTCTGTCCTTTCGTTACGCGATCTCCTTCTTTGGCGAATGGACGGAATCCCTTTCCTTCCAACTGTACCGTATCCATTCCGACATGGATCAGCAATTCCACTCCGTCGTCCGTTGTCATCCCGATTGCATGACCTGTCGGAAAAAACACAGAGATTGTTCCGTCTAAGCTTCATTGTAACCACATCGACTTCAACAGAGATTGTTCCGTCTGCCGGTGCATACAAAACTCCTTCTTTCGGGTCAACTGCCGCTCCAAGTCCAAGCGCTCCCGATGAAAAAGCTTCGTCCTGAACATCTGAAAGCGCTATAACTTCTCCCTTCAACGGACTGCTTATTTTCTCTGTTTTCCTTTCTTTCCTGTCAATCTTATCCGATTCATTCTTATCAAACTTCTCAATCTTACCGATCTTATCTTCTTTCTCTCTATTCTTTTTCATATCAATTTCGCCCGTTTTTCCGGTCTTCTCATCGTGGTAAAAGATCATCGTGAGAACAAAACCGACAACCATGGATATTGCAATTCCGATAAATGCTACGATAATATTTCCGTTTGTTCCGTCAGGATTGATCATATTCGGAAGTTCAAAAATTCCCATGCCACCGAGAATGAATTTACGGAAATTAAAATGTCCGTAAAATGCTCCGCCGATTCCTCCTGCAATACAGCTTATGATAAACGGTTTTTTTAGCGGAAGAAGCATACCATAGATCGCCGGTTCTGTTACACCGAAAATACCGGAAATAAAATTCGGAATCGCCATCTCTTTTATCTTTTTATCTTTTGTTTTGAAAAACATCGCAAGCACTACTGCCGATGTAGCGAATGTACAGGCGAAAAACGGCATCATAACATTGTCGTATCCCAACGTCTGCACATTATTAATATAAACCGGAATAAATCCCCAGTGCATTCCGAAGATTACCAAAATCTGCCATGTAAATCCTACGACCGCGCCTGCAAGAAGCGGACTGAATTCCCTGATCATAAGCGTAAATTCAGAGATCAGCGTAGATCCAAAGGTTGCGACCGGTCCGAGGAAGATCATTGCAACCGGAAGAGTTACAAGTAAAGTCAGCATCGGCACAAAGAAAAACTTTACAAGATCCGGCACAAACCGATTAAATAATTTTTCACACTTCGACGCAAACCATACAGTCAGTATGACCGGGATCACCGTTCCCGTATAATCTACCGAAATGACCGGAATTCCGAAAAAGTCTATATATACCGGAGATTGGAACAGCGTTCCTTCCAAAACGGTCGTTACAGCCTCTGCTCCTGCCGACAATGCAGATAACTGGATACCCGGATAGCACATTGCCGCTCCGATTGCAAGACCGAGCATCGGTTTTAACTGAAATTTCTTAGCTGCTGTATATCCAAGGAACAGCGGCAAAAAGGTAAACAACGCATCGCCTGCCGCATTGATAATCATATATCCTCCGCAATCGGCAGAATACAATCCAAGTGTAACGAATAATGTGTTCAGACCTTTCAGCATTCCGCAGGCAGCCATGATCCCTAAAATAGGCTGAAAAATACCGGACACTACATCGATGGCACGATCCAGGAGCTTCCCTGATTTCTTTGTTTCCGCAGACGCTTTATTCTCGTTCAAATCGAGCAGCGCCATCACATCTTCAAATACTTCCGGCACATGATTTCCGATCACAACCTGATACTGACCGCCGCTTTTCATTACAGTCACAACCCCGTCCATCTTTTTCAGAACATCGTCTTTTGCGATACTTTCATCCTTTAACGTAAATCGAAGTCTTGTGATACAGTGAACAAGTCCTGTTACGTTTTCCTTTCCGCCGACATTTTTTACGATATCTTTTGCCAGCGTCTCATACTTTCCCATTTCTTTTCCTCCTATAACTGTTTTTTGATAGTTAGAAAATAACATGCATCTTCCCATCATACAATTCACATAGACCGGATTGTTTCAGCGTTTCAAAAATCATGAAAAAGAACCGCTGCTTTTTGAAACAGCGGTCCAAATTTACTCATTTTTCTCTTTTGTATGATACGTTTCATCCCAAAGCAGACTTAAATGATTCAACATTTCCATAGAGGATCTTGCATGTTCTTCATATCGCTTTGACAACAGAAGCGCGAAAAAAATATCAAGAATATAAGTCGCTCCCGAAAAAGAAGTAATCACATCTAGGCTTAGCAGCGCGTCCCTGTTCGGAATCTCCACAATCTCATGACACCATTTCTTAAGTTCTGTATGATAAGGACCTGCAATTCCGACCACATAAGTTTCTGTCGCCTCCCTTAAATATTTTGCCATGCAGATCACCGTATGATTTGATCCTGTCAGACTGATCAAAAAAGCAATGTTTTTCTTGTGCTTACGCGCCGCCAGATAGTGAGAATTAATACTTTCGTATGCCGAGCATTCCAACCCGAGCGTACTGATTTTAAACGCCGCCGACTGTGCAAGTATATAACTGATCCCTGTTCCGTAAATATCGATGCACTCTGCTTTTTGCAATACTTGACTGATCCGTTTCATACTGTTTTTATCTAAAGAAAGTCTTGTATTCGTCACCGCTTTATCATAGAGCGCCGGAAGTGTTTTTACGATATCGTCATATGTACTTTCGGCAGTCACCGGCTCGTTTGCAAGCAGTTGATCGATCCGCTTTTTTGATTGATCTCGGCAGTAAGAGTAATTTTCAAATCTTGAAAACCATTTAACCCAAGCTTTTGACTCAGCCTCACGACTGTTGCCTTACTCGTGTAAGACGCTTTCGCCAGTTCTCCTGCCGACAGTTCCGAAATCTGATCTAAATGACTTAAAATATACTCCGCTACATCTTTTTCATGAGCCGTAAAATTTTTATGTTCCTGCAATTTTTCTAACAGCATTATTTGTGCATAGCTCCCTTCACCTCAAATTCATACAAGTAAACGTCCTCCAATGTCGGAGCGGCTTCCCTGATCTCATTATAACCTTCCGGGCGCTTCTGTGTCACTACGCGGACGATGATCTGTCCGTCTTTTCGGAACAGATTACTTATTTCAAACTTTTCTTTCACTTCTTCCAGCTCCTGCTGCCCTACACTCATTTCAAACACTTTTCCCTGAATCTTTGCCTGTAATTGTTCGGGACTTGCCTTATCGATCAGCCGTCCGTTTTTCATCAGAAGAATTTCTTTGGAAATGAACTCGATATCCGACACGACATGCGTCGCGATCAGCACGATCCGATCCTGACTCAAATCCGAAATAAGATTACGGATGCGGATACGTTCTTTCGGGTCTAATCCCGCCGTCGGCTCATCGAGGATCAATATCTTCGGATCGTTTAAAAGCGCCTGCAAAAGAAGCACTCTCTGTTTCATTCCTCCTGACAGTTCCTTGATCTTTTTACGTTTCACCTTGTCAAGATTTAACAAAGGAAATAAAAGCTCCATCCGAGCGCGGATTTCCTTTTTCTTCATTCCTTTAAGCGTTCCCATATAAGCGAGAAATTCAGTCACTGTAAACGTTTCGTACAACTGTTGCTGCTGAGGCATATATCCGAGTGATTTTCTGTAAGCCGCGCCCCATTTCAAAATATCTTTTCCGCCGCACAATATTCTCCCCGAATCCCGAAGGAGGTTATCTGTCAATATATTCATCAGCGTGCTCTTCCCTGCCCCGTTTGGTCCGAGTATGCCATAAATTCCGTTTTCAAACGTCGCGTCAAAATTTTGCAGGGCTTTTTTCTTCCCATAGCTTTTACATAATTCCCGAATCTTAATTTCCATCCCTGCTACCTCCTGTTCTCATAAGCACGATATAAAACATATCCTGCCGCAAATGAAAGCGCTCCCCAAAAGATCACGATTTCCGAAATAAGTACAAGCCAGTTTCCTTGTAAAATCTGATGCCCGTCCAAAAGACTGTTCAGACTAAGATAATGTACGATCGGAACTCCGCCCCATTCAATGAGCAGCGGACCGCCGAACAAAAGAAGCGAAAGTATCATCGTCATCGTAGAGTCTTTCAAAACGACGGACAATGCCATCGTACTAAATACAATGACAAACAATGTCACAAGCTGCATAATCATCAGCATCAAAACGTATCCGAAGATCGAACAATTTATAACCGACTGTCCCGCAAACATCATCGAACGCACCTTTGCGCCCCAACATTCCAGCGGATACTCCCCGACAACTTTTAATATCGCCGGAATCTTGACTAAAACAAAGATCACCGCTGTAATTCCGAATGACACGCCAAGCTTTTTTAAAAATAATTCTTTCCGCCCCCGCTTCGTACTGCGAAGCAGGTTCATTACTTTCAGATCATATTCCGTTCCGAGAACGCCGGATGCGCTGTACACCGCAGCGATCACACATAAAAGAATCCCGATCAGACGTTCCTTCACCGCCTTATCTCCGAACAAAAGCTGATAGCCTTTTTCATAAACCAACTCCTGTTCATTGACTCCCTTTCCCTGATTATTTGACATAATGTACATCACCTGACTGTACGCCTCGGAAAATCCTTCATGAGCATACTTGTTTTCTTCCTGCTTCTGAACAATCTCAACGGCAGTCAGATCTGAATTTTCCGGAGTCATAGAATAGATCTCTTCAAATCGTTTGCGCTCCTCATTGAAGTATTCCACTTTTTCTTCTGTCATCTTTCCCTGCTGATCGGTCATATAAAACTTATAGTATTCTTCCTTGATATCCCTGTATGTCGGAATAGAATTCCCGACAAGAACGGCGCCGTACATGACCGCGATACATACCCATATCGCACGGTTTGAGAAAAGACATTTCACACTTTCGTAAAAATATAATTTATCCGAAATAAAACCGATCCGACTGCTGTTTTTTCTCTCCCTTCTCCATCTTCTCTTTGTTTTGGCACATCGGAAAAACCTCCGCACATTTCCCAAAACAAAAAGAACAAGTACTACCGGAAGAACAATCCGAAATACAGTCATCGCATTGACCGGATTGTCAAAAAAGTCTAAATTATGGTATTTAGAAAACAGCGGATACACTTTCATATATTCCGCCAGATTAACGTATTTGAACACGTCCGCATAAGACACCGACGGAAGAAATGCAGACAGCATATACTCTGCAATTCCGACCGCTCCGATTCCGATCATTGCGCCGGACGGTGTCTCTGATTTTTGAGCAATCCATATCATTCCTAATATGATCACATAGCAGACTGCCATCTTGACGATCAGATATAAAAATAAAAACATTCCTACGGACATCATATACGGACTTTCGTACATCGTAGTTACCGACTGGATCGGACGAGAGAGGTCACCAAAGCCATATTTCTGCCACGCATAAAGATAATCGACTCCGTAAAACAGAAGAACGAGCAGCGCCGTCACACATGCCGCCACTGTCAGCTTTGCCCCGATCACAGAGCCTCTCCCTCGATAACAGGATCTCAGCAAAGGATATAGTTTATTTTTCTTTTCATCCAACACAAGAAAATACACTGTCACCGCAAGCATAAAAACGATGCAAAGATCTGTAAATTCTGCTTCTGTGGCAAAGATCACTCCGTCCGATACATCACTCTTTAGTTTCAGTCCTTTCAGTTTCTCATACGCATCCGGGGTAATCTGTGCATTTCGATAAGCAAACGTTCCTTCATTCGAGAAAATAGCGCTGGACATACTCGCGCTTTTTTCCTTGATCTCCTCAAGATATTTGTCGTATCGGTTGACCTGTCTGTACTCCTGAAAGATTTTGTTGTACAACATCTCTTCTGCATATTCATTCCCCGTATAAACAGGAACTTTCTTTTCCGGAAGCTTCTCGATCCACTCTTTACGCTTTTCTTCCGGCTGTGCCTTCAAATCTGCGTAAATCTGTTTCACCGCTCCTGCATCGTACATCTCCATCTTCATTTTTTCAGACAGCGTCCAAATATTAAAAAGAAAAAACACCGAGCACAAAAACCAAAAATAGCGGAATGCACGAAACTTTTTCCATTCATACATTACAGATTTCATCCGATCCCTCCCCTCCGGCAAGGTTTTTTTGTTTCTCTTACTCTTCAGTTACAATATTCCCCGCCGAAGAAACTCTCGGCGTATAAATCACTTTCATTTCACCTGTTTTCCCAAACAGATCTTCTTTCTCAATATAGGCGTCGTACATGAGAAGATCTCCTTCAATTTCTTTTTCGCCGATATATTTTTCCTGATATGTAAAATAAACTCCGTCTTTCGTTATATCGTTAATTCCACTAAGCCACGCCTGATCTGTCGGAAGTCGGTCTGACAGCTTCAGATTACTGATTCCTTCCTCATTTTTTACATATAATTCATTTTCCGGAAATGCCCGAAACAAAATTCCTTCTTCACTTACACCTTCTACAGTGACTTTTTCAGCGCCAACTTCTTCCGCCTGAACAATTTTTTCATTTTCCTTTGAATCAATATGATAGCAATAGAGAGACTTTCCTTCATCACCGATATAATAGAAACCCTTCCCATCCTGCGTCACTTCAACACGCTGATAATCAACGGTATTCAACGAGATTTCAGTCAATGTTCCGCTCTCATAATCAAATAAGTTATATTGTACTCCGTCATCTTTCACTACAGCACACACTTGATACTCTTTCGTTCCTCCAAGCATAAGAATATGGCTTACATCTTCCAGCTTTACAATTTCCGTCTGCTCCAACGTGTCAAGATTCAGACGATTCAACGAACAATTAGATCCCATTGCCTGTCCGCTTTGCGCCTGTCCGTCTTCCTGTTCCGCCAGGATTTTATTTTGTAATTCACAGTAGGTATAGTACATATTCTCATTTAAAATCACTGCCGATTCTAACATATCTCCCGAAGAAAACGTACCGACTGTTTTCGGGTTACTCCCATCCATATGTGAAGCGATCAACTTACCTTCTCGATTATCTACACTCTCGATCCGATATAGTTTCTCTTTATACGGAAACATATACGAAGAAGAACAAACTGCATTGCATGTCGTCTTTTCATCTTCATATACTGATAAATGGCGGCAGTTCGGCTTTCCGCATACCGGTATACTTGTCTGTGTCTCATAATCCGTAAAATACATCAATCCGTCATGTACCGAAAAACTCCCCTTCTCCGTTTTCGTCAGAATACCGTCTACTTCCATGTAATCAGATTGAAGCTGATTCTCGGAAGATGGTTTTTCCGTCTTATCCTCTGATGAACAAGCCGACAACCCTGACGATAAAAGACAAATACTCAAGACTGTTCCTGCTAATAGTTTCTTTTTCATATCCGTTCTCCCCTGCTCACACGCTTAACGCTTAACAGTTAATTCTCACATTCTCATTCTTGTGCCCCGATCACATTTCCATCCTCATCCAGCGGATAACCTCGGCTTGTCATCCTCGGTTCGATAAGTACTTTTACATTGTTCTCATCGCTTAGCAAATCTTCCCAACTGATGTATCCATACCAGTTAATCTGATCCATATCTAAATACTGCGTATACTCAAATCCCAGTCCTTCCTCGTTTTTAAACAACATTCCGTTTAAAACAAAGTCTTCTTTTAATAATTCTTCTGACAGCGAAAGTTGTCTCAACTTTCCACTGTCTGCTTCCTTCAAAAACAATCTTTGATCTTCTCCGTACCATATCTTAAACAAAATTCCTTCTTCACGGACATCCCACAGACTAAGAGAAAATACATCTTTTCCATATGCAGCTTTCGCTTCCTCTTTGCTTACGAAAACCTCATTTTCTCCTGTTTCAAAATGATACCTATACACAGCTGACGGATAATCGATCCCACTATTATAATAAAATCCCGTTTCATCTGCCCCTATAATCCTTCCGGGGATATCGTACAGAGAAATTTCTTTCGATACCTCTTTCTTGTAATCAAACTGATAACAGGTAACCCCATCCTCCCCTTTTACTGAATAAATCTGATAATCTTTCGTTCCTCCTAGAAATTGAATAGAAAAAGTGCCTCGTTCTCTGCAAATCTCTCTTGACTTCATTGTATCTAAATCCAACATACACATTACCGTTTCCAACTCCGGTTCTGCCGCCTCTTCCTCTCTTAACGCCACATCTTTCAGATAAAACATCTGATCTTTCACTACAACACCTTCGTGAAAACTTTCTTCTGCCTTAATAAACATTCCTTTTGATTTCCAGTTGCTTCCGTCCAAATCAGATACAACCAATTCACTTCCGCCATCAGCAAGAGACCGAAAACCGTATAGTTTTCCTTTATAAGGAAATAAGTTCCAAATATCAGTATTTGCCGCATTGCACTTCGTATTACGATCCTCCATCCACGATATATGACGACAATCCGGCTTGTTGCAGATCGGTACTGCATTCATTGTTTCAAAATCCACATAATACAATAATCCGTTTATAACGCCAAAATATCCTTTCTCTACTGTCGTGCCAACTCCTATTTCCATATAATCAGATTGAAACTTATCAGATGCGGTAGTTTTCTTTTCTTTCCCACATCCGATCATACCAATACATAAAATTAGTACGAATACAAATGATATAAAATGTCTTCTTTTCATAATGGTATTTCCCCCCTGATTACTATTTTGGGTCCTTGTTTAGGATGCTTGCAATACACCAATACAATGCCATGAGTGATACATTAATAAAAAGCGCCACTCCTTCGGATATAACATCCATGCGATCTAAAGCAAAAATTATCGTAGCTAAAACAACACAGAAAAATAGAATTACTCCTAATAAATGCTTCTTCTTCATGACTTTGTTCTCTCCTTCCTTTTCATCCAATAGATAACCTAAATCTGGCAACTTGGGTTCAATAAATACTTTTATATTATTCTCCGATCACATTTCCCTCCTCATCAAGCGGTTTTCCCCCACCCGTAAATTTTGTTTCAACGAGTGTCTTTATATTATTCTTTCCGGCTAGTAAATCTTCCCAGCTAATATATCCATACCATTCGATATTATCCGAATCTAAAGATTGCAAATAAGAAAAACCAATTCCGTCTTCCGTTCCAAACATAAAACTATTCAATCTAGAATTCTTTTTCGGCAAATTTTCTTCCAAGTAAAGTCTTTTTATTTCTCCACTTTTTGATTCTTTCCAAAACACGTCCCCCTCTTTTTCATCCACTAAATGAAATAGAATTCCATCTTCGCGAACATCCCATATTATTAATTGTAGATACTCTTTTCCAAATGCTGCTTTCGCTTCCTCTTCACTTATACAAATTTCATTTTCACTGGTTTCAAGATCGTGTTTATATACTTCTTTCGGATAATCAATTCCACTATTATAATAAAATCCTGTCTCATCTGCTTTTACAACAGACTGTGTTCTGTTTTTCAAAGAGATTTCTTTTGACTCCTCTTCATCATAGTCAAACTGATAGCATTTGATTCCATTATCTTCTTGTACTGAATAGATCTGATAATCTTTCGTTCCTCCTAAAAATTGAATAGAAAAAACACCCTTTTCTCTGCGAAGTTCTTTTAGTTCCATCGTATCAAAATTCAATACGCACATTACTGTATCCGTTCTCATTTCTGTGATATGATCTTCGGGTCTTACCACTACATCCTTTAAAAAAAACATCTGATTTCCCACGACAACCCCGCCT
>ERZ791909.2442-NODE-2442-length-11190-cov-2.285676_pt1 | contig 11190 bp, 8 predicted proteins | sample MGYA00510143_ERZ791909 | MGnify/ENA primary metagenome ERZ791909 (study PRJEB30046, sample SAMN00792093) | human gut metagenome | study: EMG produced TPA metagenomics assembly of the A metagenome-wide association study of gut microbiota in type 2... | reverse complement strand
AAACATTTGGACGATGGCGCTTAAACCAGCCGAGTGCCAGCGGACTGAACGATTCGATGCAGTACTCACCCGGATAACGGTCTAAAAGCACCGCGCATTTCTCGCACAGCTCCCGGTGGACAATCTCCGCTTTCAGCTCGATGATAAGCGGTGTGCGTCCATCCGCCAGCTCAAGCACTGTCTCAAAGGCTGGTATCGTCTGAGATGAACCAAACAAACGATAGCTTTGCAGCTCTTCAAAGGTACAGTCGCGTATCTTCCGGTCAACGCCCGCCGCCCGCTTCAGATCCCAGTCGTGAAATACGACCGGAACCCCGTCTTTTGTCAGCTGTACATCCAGCTCGATCCCATATCCCATCTGGATCGCGCGCTCAAACGCCGGGAGCGAATTTTCCGGACATTCGCTCCGGTTGTCATGAAATCCCCGGTGGGCGATGTATTGCCGCTCAAATGCCTGCATTCTCGCCTTCCGCCCCGTCTCCGGCAGCATACTGCAGTAAAACAGAGATAAGAGTGATATCGTCACCATCCCTGGAATTACGATTGTCATATGTAAATAGCCTCTTTTCTTTCGTCACACAACGGCTCTGCGCCGTCCTACTAATCTTCTATCTCCCAATGCACCTGGCTTCCACCATTTCCTTTTTTTACCACCAGCTTGTGTCCCATCTCCTCTTTCAGCTCCGTCACGTGGGAAATGATGCCGATCAGGCGTCTTCCTCCGGACAGCTCCTGCAGCACCTGAACCGCCCGCGTTCGTGATTCCTCATCCAGGGAACCAAATCCCTCATCAATGAACATCGCATCCACCTTCACGCTGCCTGCCGCATTCTGGATGACATCCGCCATGCCGAGCGCCATCGCAAGCGCCGCCAGAAAGGATTCTCCACCGGACAGCGTTTTGACGTCCCGGACCCGGTCAGTCACAAAACTGTAGACATCCAGGTCAAGTCCCACTTCTCCCTGTTTTCCCAGATCGGCCAGACCGCGGCATTGAAGTTCAAAGGTTCCTTTCGTCATCCGGCGCAGGCGGCGGTTAGCTGCCTGTATCATCTGGCGGGAATACTGGCGCTGTACATACGTCTGGAAATCGATCCGCGCCGCGCCGCTCAGTTTTCCGTCCGCCGTCTGGTAAAGCTCGCTGATCTGCTGTTTTTCCCGGTCAAGCTGCTCCCGTTCCTGCAGATACACCCGAAGTGCCGCATATGCATCCTCGTTGCGCGTCCGCACCGACATATGTTCCCGGTGAAGCCGCGACCAGCGCGTTTTTTTCTCTTCCCAATGCCGGATCGCCTGCTGGATTTTTCCTTCCGGATCTGTTTCCGAATCTGCTTCCATATGTTCCCGGAGCGAAGATAAGCTTCCCTCCAGCTCCCGGCATTTTTCCCGGCACTCCTGTGCTTTCTTATCAGCCGCTGTCACCGCCTCTGCAAGTGTTTCCAGCTCCCGGCTGCGCTTCTCAAGCTCCACCCGGAGTGTCCGGCTGTCTTTCCACTCCAGCCGCTTCGAGAGTTCCTCCAGCTCATTACGTCTCGTCTGGCTCTCGATCGCCGCCTGCTGCACCTCACTTCTTTTAAGCTCCAGCGCAGCTTCCAGCTTCTTCTGTCCGGCTCCGTTCGCCTCCCGTTTCTGCCGGATCGTTTCTTCCATGGCAATCCGGTCAGTATAAGTGGTTTCCGCCTGCCTGCATCGCCGGATTTCCTGTGCCATCTGCCGTAGCTCCTTCTCCAGAGCATCCACATCCGGCTGGGCTGCCGGGCTGTCCTGATTTTGGCCGTACAGTTTTCCCTGGATCTCTATCCGCCGTCTGCTCTCATGTTCCAGAGAGATCTGCGCCTCCTGGCATGCCTCAGCGGCTGTCCTCTGCTTCTGATCGGCATCATCCCGTCCGGCACGCAGCGCTTCCACCTGTTCCTCCCGGATCGGCTCTGTCTCCAGACGGCAGGGAGCCGGGTGTTCCAGCGAGCCGCAGACCGGGCACGGTTTTCCTTCCTGCAGCTCTGCCGCCAGAAGCCCCGCCTGCATCGCCAGAAAGCGGCAGGACGCGTCCTGATACAACTGATCTGACTGCTGGTACGCCCGCGCGGCTGCCTGAAATTTTTCCTGGCGTTTTTCCAGTGACTTTCTCCATGTCCGCTCCGCTTCACAGCATTTCCCTAACTCCTGCAAAACCGCCTGGCGCCGTTCCATCTGCTCCCGCCGTCCCCGGCATTCTGCCAGGGCAGCGCGCGCCTCTACCGCCTCCCGCTCCTGGTTTCGAAGTATTTCTTCCTGTGTACGGCATGTTTCCAACTGATTCTGCATTTTTTTCAGGTTTTGGGTCAGAGCCATCCGCTGATGTTCCAAAGTTTCATATGCCTGCCGTTTTTTCTCCTGCTCCGCATAGAGCGGAAGCGCATCCTGCATCCGCCGGATCTGATCCTCCAGCTCCGGTTTCCGGCTCTCATAGGCTGCGGCAGCTTCCCGGCGCCTAGCCTCCATCTCCCGTCCAAATGCTTCCAAACGGCTCTTTTCTTCCAGTACCCGTTTTTCCTTTTTCACAAGCTCCAGATGGTTCTGTCCGGCGGCAAGCTTCTGGATTGCATTCTCTTCCAGTCTCCCCGTCTCTTCCTCGAGCCTCCGGCTTTCCTCCGACAACTGATGCAGAAATGCAAGCAGTTCCGCTCCATTTGTCCGGTACCGCTCTTTCAAAGACTGCCATCTTTCTTCCCACTCCGGAGCTACCGCCTCCTCCGTCCTGGGAACCGTCACCTGCCGGATGACTTCCTCGCACCGGGTCTTGTTATCCTCCAGCCTTCCATACAGCGTCCGATCTGCCTCCCGCAGCTTCTGCTGGATTCTACCGTAGATCCCGGTATGGAAAATACGCGAAAATATTTCTTTTCTTTCTTTGGAGGATGCATGGAGCAGACGGATGTATTCGCCCTGCGCGATCATCGTGATCTGCGAAAACTGATCGCGATCCACGCCCACGATCGCCCGGATCTTCTCATCGATCTCACGGATCCGGCCGGACATCTCACTTCCATCCGGCAAAAGCAGAGACGCTTTCGGCGCCACACTCGTCGCCGTGTATGCGCCGTCCTTATTTTTCCGCTTGCTGAGGCGCGTGTATGCCGGACTGCGGCGGATCGTATAATCCTGCCCCTTATCCTCAAACGTCAGTTCCACCCAGGTCTCCGCGTCCTCCGGTGCATACTGGCTGCGAAGCATCGCGCCCTCTCTCCCGGCGCCGCTCGCCGCCCCGTAGAGCGCAAACGAGATCGCGTCAAAGATCGTCGTTTTGCCTGCCCCCGTATCGCCCGTGATCAGGAACAATCCCGTCCCCGCCCGTTCGAAATCAATCTGCGTCACGCCCTCATAAGAGCCAAACGCCGACATTGTAAGCAGCTTCGGTTTCATACGCGTTCCTCCTCCTCTGCCTCTTCCACCATGCGCGCCAGAATCGTCTCCTGTTCCTCTGTCATCGGGCAGTGGCGCACCGCCTCATAAAAAGAGGCAAATGCCTGAAACGGCGTCACCGCCCCTTTTTCCTCCGGTTCTTCCTCCAGTCGTTTCCGCGTTCTCTCATTGTCCACCCGGATCTCCAAAATATGCGCAAATAGCTCCTCCAGGCGTTCCCGGAAATCGTACATTTCTTTTTCGTCCGTCAGGACCACGCTCACATACGCGTCCGCGCGTCCGCTTCCATCCGGCATCTTTTCCATCGTATCTGAAAGCAGCTTGAGTTCTTCCAGTGTCCCCCGCACGCGCTTTACATCGGGATGGCAGAGAATCGGCAGACGGCGGATCTGCGGCTCACTTCCTTTTTCTCCCAGTTCCACCACCGTGATCCCCTTCTGATGGTGTTCTTCACTGATCGAATATTTGTACGGCGTCCCACAATAGCGAAACCGCTCCTGCCCTACCTTCTGTGCCCCGTGGATATGCCCTAACGCCGCATATTCAAACGGTTCCAGCACCGACGCATCGATCGCATCCAATCCTCCGGAGGTCAGCACCGCCGTCTCCGAATCGCAGGTTTCCGGATTCTGACCGTTCCAGACAAAAAACTGGTGCGCCAGAACCACATTGCGCTCCTGCTTCCGGATCGTCTCCCGCGCCAGGAGTTTCTGGAATGCATCGGTATAACCATTGGTGTCAAACAAATGGCGCACATGACCCGGACGGATAAACGGTACCAGATAAAAATGAACCGGTCCCCACTCATCTGTAAGTGTGACCTGCTTTAAATACTCCGTCCGATCTGCCGGCGGCAGCGCCGCGATATGGATCCGGTGGCGTGCCAGAAACGATGCGCCATACGCCAGCCGCTCCGGTGAATCGTGATTTCCCGCAATGATCAGGATCTCCGTCCCCGGACAGCGCCCGGATAGCTCGGTCAGAAACCAGTCAAAAAGCGTATACGCTTCCCCCGCCGGGACCGATTTATCATAAATATCCCCGCATATCAGAATCGCATCCGGCTTCTCTTCCTCCGCATATTTAAGTATCTGCAAAAACGCATTCTTCTGGCTCTCGCGCAGGCTATAGCCATTTAACATTTTCCCGATATGCAGATCAGAAAGATGAAATAGTTTCACGCAGGCACACCTCCTTTTTCTTTCTTTGATCCACTATTTTTTGATTTCCAATTTTTCCGCTTACACATATAGGCATTTTCCGGACATATATGGCAAAAAGCGCCGACACATCGAACCACTTCCCGTGCCAGCGCCTTTTTTCGTTACTGTGAACCGTTACCTTTTTCTGTTTTGTTCTTCGCTCTTAATCCAGCTGGATCAATGCCATAAAGACCAGATCTTCATCTCCGGTATTGGCAATGCCATGACCACAGCCATCCGGCGTGAAGGTCTTATCGCCGACGGTAACCGGACGTTTCGTTCCATTGTCATCGTACTCGCCCTGTCCCTTGATGATATAATACGTCTCGCTCTCGCCGTGGTGCTCATGATAGCCCAGGGAACATCCCGGTGCGATCGTTACCTCGGCAAACATCTTACATTTTGCATTTAACTCATTGTCATCCAGAATGTATTTTACAACTACCTGTCCTTTGCCGCCGTTCGCATTTTCCTTAACAACTGTCTTCATGCTGCTTCCTCCTCATCCTGTGCCATTCTTTCAGATTCGTTCGACACTATTTTTCTATGGAGTATTATAAGCGATTTTTTTCTCAACTTCAAGATCTCTACTTAAGCGCAATCCGCATTTGTTGCAGTTCAGAAAATTCCTACTTGCTAAGTTCAATCCGCATTTCCAACTCGCTGTACGGAATTGTTACCTCCGGAAATCCTTCCGCATACGATGCAATCTCATACGGCGCATAATAGAAAACCACGCCCGTCTCGCTCAGATAAAACGGCGATTCGTAGCTGATGCCGTCTGCCACCGTATGTTCCAGATCCTCCGGTGATTCAAAGGCAAAATTTGTCTTTTCCGCCAGCTCCCGGAATGCCGCACCAACCTTCGCCTGCAGCTCCTCCACCGGATTCTCGACCACATCACTCAACGACAGGCGTGCCCCCGTTTCCCGGTCAAAGACAAAATACTGGCGGAACGGCGTTCCGTGTGCGCCGCCCGTATATTCGTATCCATCCGCACGGACGCAGACATAATGATCATCCAGATACGTAATCGCGTCATCTCCGTCGATCGTAAGCGCCATCGAATAGACCGGCTGCGCTGCATCCGCCTCCTGCGGAAGTGTCTCTTCCTCCGATCCGTCCGATTCCGCCGTATCTATGCTCATCTCCGTGTCCAGATTCATGGAATCCGTCCGCGCCGCCGACAGAACCGATGCCTGCAGCTCCTGCATCGTCTGGTTCATCGCCTCGACCGCATCGCCCTCGCCGTCAAATACCAGCCGCTCCGCGTACACACTTCCAAGCTCCCGGCTTCCATCCGCACTCTTTAACGTCTCCGACTGCGCCTCGACATGCCCCAGCTCCCGGATCGGAGACTGGAACAGAACTGGCTCTAACAGCGTCGCTTCCCCGCCTGCCGCATCATCCAGCGTTTTTTCGCCCAGATAAACGCCGTAATCCTTAAACTGCTGGCAGTATGCCTGATTTCCCGTCACATAAAAATTACCATACATAGAAAAATCATTCGTCATGCCCGGCTCTTCCTCGACCGTAAAAAGCGCATTCTGCGCCTCGGCGGCATTTGCCGCTGCATCTGCCTCCGCATCCGCCGCAATCCGCTTAAACAAAAACTCTCCCGTGCTGGTCTGGGATGCCTGATTTTCCATCAGATACAAATATCCGTCCTGATACTGCACCAGGCTGATATTTTCCGCCGTCTCATATAAAAGCGTCCGTTTCTCCGGATCGGAGACCTCATAGCGGTAACACTGCGTATTTCCATTGCCATCCCGAAGCAGGGCAAAGAATGCGTCCTTCGCAAACAGCACCGACGATGTATTCGTAATATCCGAAATCTCCCTCGGATGGCTGCCGTCCGCATCCGCAATCACCAGGCAGGTTTCATTCTGCACTGGCATATACCCAAACTGTTCCGTATAATATGGAAGAATCCCATTAAACAGCTCGCTGCAGCCTTCCGGAATCTCCCCGTAGATCGTGTCTGACGGTGACAGCTCTCCCGCTGTTTTGCCATTCTCATCGAGCGTATAAATGACATTCATATTGTAACCCTTGACATACAGGCGGTTCTTTGACGCATAGAGCACCGACGGCTGATCCGTCAGATCCGCTAAATGCTCTTCCACACCGCTCTCCAAATCCAGCCTATACAGCCCATAAAGCTCCGTGCCCTGTGTGCTGCCACTCTCCGCCTGTATCCGGTCAAAATACAGCCCGCCTCCGTAGACCCAGAAGGTGCTGTTTTCATCTCCTGTGTCAAACTGGCAGAGCGTCTTCATCTCGCCTGTCTCCTTCGAAAGGGAACGGATCTCCGTGCGGTATTTGAGGTACAGCATGCCATTCTCCTCCAGCACCCGATCCGCCGCTCCGAGCGCCGTGCTGACCGCGCCCTCCGTTTCCTCTGCCGCCTGTGTCTGCGCTGTTGTCTCAGCCGCCGGTGATTTTTTGCACGCTGACAGGGCTGCCGAAGCAGCAATCAAAAACATCGAAGCCGCCAGCACTGCCCTATACCCTGTCTTTTTCTGAACCTTTTTTCTCTGGTTCTGCTCTGTTCTTCCCTGATTCTGTTTCATTTCTTCCCGTTTCCACTCTTTCTGAGCCATCCGTCCAAACTCCCCACACTTTTTCTATTTTTCATCGGACCTGCGTCCGCTTTTTCTTCTGAATACAGGCGGAAATGGTGAATCCATCCCCGCCTGTCATACAGTGTACCCTGTTTTTTTTGCAATGTCAAAAGGTGTTCCAATATATTAAGTTATATTAATGAAACTGTAAGATTACAGTGCGCGGGTCTTTGACACCTGCATACCAGCTTTATGAGGCAATCGGCGTTCCTACTGCAAATTATCCGGTCCGAATCCCATCGGTAGAAGCTCCGCCAGTGTATAGACCTTATATTCCTTCACCGAACGTGCCAGAATGATCTGAAACGCATCCTCATGGCAGAATTCCTTCATCACCTGACGACACACGCCACAGGGCGCACACCAGTCAAATTCCGAAGCTCCTTCCGGGCCTCCCACAACTGCAATCGCTGTGAAGCTGCGTTCACCCTCACTGACTGCCTTAAAAAAGGCAGTGCGTTCCGCGCAGTTTGTCGGTGTATAGGCCGCATTTTCAATATTGCAGCCACGGTAAATCCCGCCTTTTTCAGTCAGCAGAGCCGCCCCCACCTGAAAATGAGAATAGGGTGTATAGGCCATTTTCCGTGCTGCGAATGCTTCCTCGATGAGTGTTTCTATCCTCTCATTATTCATTCTTCGCATCCTCCTGAATCAAGATACGGATGGCTTCCACCGCTGTCCGGATTGCTGCCTCTGTATCATGGGCCTGTTCATTGGACAGGCCTTTTTTCGCCCGCTCCTGATTAGCCAGAACCAGGAAGCAGGCACCTACACGCACCCGAAGGAAGCTGCCTGCGATAAACAGTGCTGCTGACTCCATCTCCGATGCCAGGCATCCCATCCGAAGCCACGCCTGCCACTTATTTTCAAGCTCGTAGCTGACCGGCATCACCTCCGGCTCATGCTGACCAAAGAAGGAATCCTTCGACTGTACAACGCCCGCATGACAGCGGAACTTCAGATTCTTCGCTGCACGGATCATGGCATTCATAACATCCACATGGGGAACAGCCGGGTACTCAATGGGAGCGTACTCTCTGCTGGTTCCTTCCATGCGGATAGCTCCGCTTGCAACTACGATATCTCCGCCCAGTACATCCTCCTGCATACCGCCACAGGTGCCCACACGCAGAAAAGTGTGGGCTCCGCACTTGGATAACTCCTCGATAGCGATAGCCGCTGACGGACCACCGATGCCGGTTGACGTCACACTGACTTTTACCCCATCGATGGTTCCCGTATATGTGGTATATTCACGATTATCCGCAACTAACACCGGATTCTCAAAATGTTCTGCTATCTTCTTGCATCGCTTGGGGTCCCCCGGCATGATGACATATCCGCCGATATCCTCCGGGCCGATTCCTGTGTGGTACTGTTTTCCCGTTCCTTCCGAATAATCAACCATATAATCGCCGCCTTTCTGTTTTTAACTTCAAGTCCAATGTCATTTATTTTATCTGATCCAGAATAGAAGTTCCGATGGTCCCCTCCGGCATTCTGACACCGAAATTATCCGCAATGGTCGCGCCGATAACGGCAAAGGTGTCACTGGTATCAAGCTTCCCACTTTCCGTATCCGATGGTGAATACGCAATAAACGGGACCTGCTCTCTCGTATGATCCGTTCCCTTGTAGGTTGGATCATTTCCATAATCCGCCGTCAGAATCAGCAGATCGTCCTCACGGAGCAGCGGCAGAAGCTCTCCCAGCTTTTTATCAAATTTTTCGATCTCTTCCCCATATCCCACCGGATTTCTGCGATGTCCCCATAACGCATCAAAATCTACCAGATTGGTAAAGCAAAGTCCCTTGAAATCCCGCTTTGCGATATCGATGGTCTGCTGCATGCCATGTACACTGCTGTCGGAATGATTGCTTTCTGTTATCCCTTCTCCCACAAAGATATCGTTAATCTTTCCAACGGAAATCACATCATATCCGGCATCCTTCAGGGCATTCAGCGCCGTCGGTCCGGTGGGTTTCAAAGCATAATCATGGCGGTTACTTGTCCGTTTGAATTCGCCGCGCTTTTTGCCCACATAGGGTCTTGCGATAACACGGCCAACTCTCCACTCATCCCGCATAGTCAGTTCTCTGGCAATCTCACAGTAATGATACAAGGTCTCAAGTCCCATGGTTTCCTCATTGCCACAGATCTGAAGCACAGAATCCGCTGATGTATAGACAATCAGCTTTCCTTCATTCACTTCCTGTTCACCCAGCTCCTCCAGAATCTCCGTTCCGCTGGCTGCCTTATTGCCGATTATCTTTCTGCCGCAGCGCTTTTCCAGTTCGTCAATCAGTTCCTTTGGAAAGCCATGTTCTGTAAATGTGATAAATGGCTTATCCGTCCGGATGCCCATCATCTCCCAATGACCGGTCATGGTATCTTTACCATTGCTCGCCTCATTCATCGCCATGAAATATCCTTCCGGATGTTCTGTCGGCTTTACCTGCTTAAGGGGCTTGAGATTGGCAAGCCCCAATCTCTGCAGATTCGGAATATCCAGATGTTCCACTGTTTCTGAGATGTGTCCCAGCGTATCAGCACCGGCATCGTCAAATCTGGCCGAATCCGCCATGGGACCGATTCCAAGGGAATCCAGTACGATTACAAATACACGATTAAAACGCATATCACTCATCCTTTCTACTAATTTTTGCTATATTTGATAGTTTACTTTTTTACACTCTCACACAATCACGGGTAATTTCAGCAAGGGAAGATACGCCGCACATAGCCATGGTATCTGCAAGCTCACTTCCAATCTTCTGGATATAAGCTTCGACCCCTTCTCGGCCTCCGCCATAGACAGCTGTGACAAAAGGTCTGGCTATGATAACCGCATCTGCCCCCAGTGCCAATGCTTTAAATACATCGGTGCCGGAACGGATTCCGCCATCCACGAAGATTTTCATGGAACCGTCCACTGCCTTTGCTATTTCCTCCAGAACTTCTGCAGTTGCCGGGCACTGATCCAGGACTCTTCCTCCATGGTTAGATACCACGATAGCTGCTGCACCGGCCTCTTTAGCCTTCAAAGCACCTTTTACCGTCATAATACCCTTTACAATAAAAGGTACTCCTGCTGCCTTCACGATCTCACGAAGCTCCTCCACTGATTTACTTCCGGCCGGCGGGTTGAAATTTTTCAAAAACGGAAGGCCAGCCGCATCGATATCCATGGCAGCCGCGAAAGCACCTGCATCCTTGACAAGCGCCATCTTTTCACGAATCATCTCCACATTCCATGGCTTCACTGTAGGAATTCCCTGTCCCCCTGCCTTCTTGATGGCTTCCGTGGCTGCCACCATCACATTGCTGTCCATTCCGTCTCCTGTAAAAGCAGCAATTCCAAACTCTGCACAGGAAGAAACTAATATATCATTGTAAGAAACATCATTCAGTGAATCGCCGTAATGCATATTCACGGCTCCCACCGGACCTGCAAAAAACGGATACTGAAAATTCTTTCCAAACAACGAAAGAGAGGTATCGATGGGACGTTTCTCCACCAGTGTATCCATCTGGACACGGATTTCCTTCCATTTGTCATAATTCCGAATCGCCGTATCTCCGATTCCTTTGGCTCCCGGACCCGGCATCTGATTCTTGCAGGCTCTTCCGTTGCATTCCGGACAGGCCTTGCAGTAATTTCCCATTTTTCCTCTTGCCAGTTCTAAACATTCTGCATAATTCATTAATCTGGTTACCTCCCTGTCACTTTTTTCTCAAATCCATGCACCCAATTTCCCCTTAAAAACAAAAACAGGAAAATCACGGAGCTGATGCTCCAGGTCAGTGGGTATGCCCAGAATATGACCCGGATATCCGGAATCAGACGCACTGCCAGTGTGATGTAGCTGACACGGAACAGACACCATACACAGAGCAGAACGATCATGGGCACGGCAGCATTGCCGGAACCCCGGAGTACAGCCGCGATACAGTGAGT
>ERZ791909.2436-NODE-2436-length-11219-cov-2.384092_pt1 | contig 11219 bp, 10 predicted proteins | sample MGYA00510143_ERZ791909 | MGnify/ENA primary metagenome ERZ791909 (study PRJEB30046, sample SAMN00792093) | human gut metagenome | study: EMG produced TPA metagenomics assembly of the A metagenome-wide association study of gut microbiota in type 2... | reverse complement strand
ATAGTCCTCATCCTGGGCTATATCAATAAATCAGTAATTTTATGAAAGCAGCAGATTGGATAGAACATCTTAATTTACGTCGCCACCCGGAGGGAGGGAATTACAGAGAAATTTTCCGAACCGGAAAAATGGTAGATGGCAACAAACCCGCTATGACTTCCATATATTATTTATTAGAGAATAATGAAATATCAGCATTTCATAGACTTTCTTCGCCGGAAGTATGGTACTATCATGCCGGTTACCCATTAATGTTATATGTAATCCACCCTGACGGAAGATTAGTCACTCATTTGATGAATACCGATATTTCAGGTGAACAGCAAGTAGCCATCGAGCCCGGATGTTGGTTTGCCGCTGAACTGCCTTCACATTTCGGATATGCATTGGTTAGTTGTGCGGTTGCTCCTGCCTTTACTTTCGATAATTTCGAGTTAGGTACATTTGATGAATTATCTAAGCTTTTTCCGGAGCACGAAGAGGTACTAAGACGATTGTGTCAATAGTAATGGTTCTACTATTTACGATGATTTTCAAAGTCATACAAATAGGATATATATGTTGTTATTAATAAAAAGCTTCATTAATATATAGTAAGTATCCGATAAACAATGGGTAGTTTATCGGATACTTACAGTTTTTAGCTACTAAGGTTATTAATAACAGTACCCAAAGAGGAGTCATACAAACTATCCTCTTTGGGTGTTTTAGAGATTTCCATCAAATAATATAAATTTGAACAACCCATTTATTGTGGTTCTATCACCTTAACCTACTTTTTTGCAGTTATCTGAAACAATATTTTAATCCAATAACAGCATTTATTTGCAGAATTTTTATGTTCTTTTTGCTTTGCAACATCCATTGACTGTTTTTATTCTTTAGAACAACTCCCAATATACCGGCATCCAGTCCTATTCCCCATTGAGGGGTGAAATAATAATCCAGTCCAACCGTAACATTACCTCCCGCACCTGACAAATTTGCACGCTCGACGCTATTAATATATCTGCTTTTATTACTATATAAGGTATATCCTATCCCTGCTTCATAATGTGCATTAACTCCGCTGAAAAGTGTTTCTTCTTGTCGATAGGAAATTTGTGGAGCCAAGTAAATCAGTAGTATGTCTTCATGTATATTTTGCTCATACACATTTTCTACATGATACTTATCCTTATACCGATAACCGGAAAACAGAATTCCATATCCCCATTCGGCCACATACTCCAGACCTTTACCTTGTATTTCCCAAGCAGCCGGATAAGAGTTTTTATCTCGTTCATCCCATCGTGAAATAGCTTTATAGGGAGAAGCGATCCCTGCCGATAAAGAAATGACATGGCTCTTTCCCTTTTTATTCCCAAAAGTTGCCTGTGCTGACAAAGTACCTATATAGAAAAGAAGGCCGATAACACATACAACTCTTGTTTTTATTTTTTGGGTTCCCATAATGCATTACTATTTTCTGCAATAGAAATCGATATACATAATACAGACTTGTTATCAGCTGGAATAGAAGAGCGTTTTATTGTATTTTGGAAATCAATAGTATATGCTCTTACATCAGATGATTTTTCCATGTCAATTATGTCCGTTACATAGTCCTCAAGCATATCCAACTCTTGTTTGTAATAGGGCATAGCCTGTTGGGCGTTTGCAACAAATGCCTCCATAGTGGAAAGCTTTCTTTGATTCTTTATGTAAAGAGTTAGTTCTTCTTGTTGTTTTGCATTTAACCCCTGATACCCTAACTGCACCATTCTAATACTCATTCTTCTTACGAGATCAGACTCCAAATACCGTCCTTCTCTGACATAGGAATCATTAAAAAATTCTTTTGCTATTTTATTATGCAAAACTCCATATTGATCTTCATCAAGTAGCCCGGAAGAACCATAATTTACATCCGGAGATGATTTTATTTCAAATTTTCCTACTTTGTCGATTATTAAATCAATAGTTTTATAACCTTTTGATACGTAGCTAATAGATGACAGTGCAGAACATATTATGCCACCGGTATTTCCTCCCCAATGGCTCTTTCCATAAAGAAATCCTTTAGCATCAATCCAAGCTGTTAAAAACAGATGCGTCCAAAAGTTCTTAATACCTCTTGTTTGTATTGTGTTGTGTTGTAAATTATATTTCTGTCTCAAACTATCAATTTGTTGCTGCAATTCTATATAAGAAATTGCATTTTCACCAAATGAGTATAATTCAGTATTGTATTTTTCCGTTATGGGTTCAATATTTACTTTTTCGCAAGATATAAAAACACATTGCATACTCACAAGGACGATAAGTCCCAATAGATAATTCTTTTTCATAATTTCAATTTTTAATTAATGCTCCATTTGTTTTGAATGTATGTACTTCAATTATTCACTATTCAGCTACTTTACTTAGAGAACAATGAAATATATTTAATCAATAGCTTCAAAATTAAAACATATATACACATTTTAGATCTTCGAAAGCTTGGTTTTAACATTCTTTCACTCGTTAATGCAATTTATTGTAATTCATCTATATTCATATTCTTCTATTCCATGCATGATAACTTCATTTTACTTTTGAATAAAAGTACAAGAAAGAGATAATGGTAAATTAGAAATATCCAGATAAGGATTTTGGTATACATCATGATACTTTCTTATACCCTATCACAGTATACTTTCTCTCTACAAAAAACCTGCTTTCTCCATCTTTCATCTCCAAAGTAAGACTCAAGAACATCCCCATGTTTTGCAATAAAACATGGGGATGTTCTTGAGTAAAACACCCGGATGTTTTCAACAATAACACCCGGATGTTTTATAATAAGGAATCATACAACAAGCGCACAACACATTATGTAATAAACATTTAAATACTATACACTTAATCATTGCTAATATGTACACTTTAGCGGAGCTATTTCTCCACTCACAAAAGAACCATGAAAGTTCTTTTGTGTATCATTCAAAAGTTGGTATTAGAGAAAGAAAAAACAGAAGATCCGATTGGTGAGACAAATTATAACAACTTTGAATGTTTCCGGGACTTACTTCTCACGATAATAAAAAAAACAATCATTACCACATAATAAAGAATAGAAAAGAAAATAAGCAGAAAAGAAAGAAAAACATTTTCCTCCATAGAACTTAAACCCAGCAAAAGTACATAAAGCACAAAAGGACTGCCGACTTCCATCAACACCCCCTTTAGCCAATGTTCATCTTTAAACGAATTGAGAAAAGAATAGAACTTATAGTTACATCCCCTTTTACTATAAATATCCATCACGATACAAAATATAAGTAATACGGAAGGAATAAATACAAAAATATCTAATCCGTTCTTCCTACAAAAGGATTGGGTATACAATACAACAACAATAAAGAATTCAGATGTGAAACGAATCTCTCCCATATCGGTATGTTTCTACTATTCAAAATGCTAATCTTACTTCCTTACTAAAAATCCAATCAAACAATTCTGCGCTCACCTTATCCTTTATACGACTTTTGCGCATCTTAAAAGCTCCATCGGAAACGATATTCATGCAAAGTATAATGGTTGCCTTGGAATATCCCAACAAAGAAAAAATACAAAATAACAAATCATCATGATTCAATTCATTGCATGTACTTTTTAAATCAAGCATCACATCAACAAATGTTTCATTAATAACCTTACAGGTATCAGCACGTTCTAAGGCGGTCATTTTACAGAGTCTCTCATCTTTTGAACAGTCTATTACCCGTAAACGCTTGCAAGTACCCGTTGTCTGAAACAACCTTACACATAAGGAAAGCTTTTCCTTTCTCAATTTATCAAGGTTCTGCTCATTCTCAGCTTCATCTCCAGCCGTTAGAAATGTATCCGAACGTTTTTGCATCAATTCCCTCTGCAAAGTAATATATTTATTTTTGCGATTCTGTTCTATCCAAATCAGCCAAAACAAAACAATGAATACCATACAAAGAAAGATTAAAACCATTAACCATTCAATGTTTTCTTTTCCTTGTGTGCCTGCGATATGTGTCGAAGAGCAAGAAGTGAAAATGAAGATCAACAAAATTTCCAAAGCGATATATTGTATTAGCTGTCAATATGTATAACAAATATACAACTAATAAATATAATGAAGAAAAAACATAGAGAAAAATATAGATTCCAATTGAGTTCACCTCTACTCAATAATATCAATGAAAATCAAACTCTTTTATTTATCAACTTTAGCTCTTCCGATTCTCCATCTTCGCACATGCAAATATACTCCCATCGAATAATAGACAGCAGATAGAATAAAACAAAATATCGCAAGATTCCTTTGTCGTCCTTCCTGTAAAAGTTCTACTCCTAACAATAAAGTATAAATAAAAACAGGACTACTTATCAAAGATCCGGGATCCCACTTAAATGCTTTCTTAACTACATCATACGAATAATCATCCGATATTTCAATCTCTGACCTTGCTGATCGATGAGTGGTGGTTTTGTAGATACTATAATTATAAATACCTAATAATAGAATAGGAACAAATCCCATTACATTAAAACCAGAGTCAACAACTTCATCAATATAATTTAATAGTAAAAGTACAGTGACCAAGAAATAGTCTTTTATCAGCCTCTCCATAGTTCATTATTTTTTTAGTATCTGAGTTCCGGATGCAAATCAAACCCATTTCCAGAAAAAAAGCAAACTATCCTGGTAACAGTAAAGTAACAATATTACTCAAGAAGTAACAGGAAGGTAACAACACGCAGGTTTTCTTATTATAAATATGAAATATATAACCCGTTTTTATTTTACAACCAAAGTTTTATCATATTATCCAACGAGAGAACTTCCTTTTAATATAAATATCGGTAAGGACAAGAAAACACTGGCCACCGGCATCAATAAATCGCCAATGATGCCCGTTGCCAACGAAAACAAAAAAAATGTTGGAACACGGGGGGCACTTGTAACAGTACTATCCTCCCAATGTTCCAACAAATGATCTTATACTATAATCTTGTTTTAAAGGTTTTTCAGAATTTGCTGAAGCTGTATAGCATCGGAGGCACTACCAACCATAAACAGATAATCACCCGAAGGAGTAAAGAATTCGCCTTTTGCTTCATCCCAGAATCTCAATTCAGATTTCGGAACAGTCAAAATCACCTGTCTGCTTTCTCCTTTCTTCAGATGTACCCGCTCAAAACCTTTCAACTGTTTTAAAGGCATCTTTACAGACGAATCTGTTCCCTGGTATTTTACGTATAACTGAGCAACTTCATCGCCTTCATACTTTCCGGTATTTTTCAATGTGAAACTTACTTTCACAGTATCACCGGAAGAATCAATATTCAGTTTTTTATAAGAAAAAGTGGTATAACTTAGTCCGTAACCAAACGCATACAACGGCTTGCCTTCAAAGAACTGATAAGTACGCCCTTTACGAATATCATAATCATTGAATGCAGGCAGTTCGTCCAAACTGTTGTAATAGGTTAATGGTAATCTTCCGCCAGGATTATAATCTCCAAACAGAACCTCGGTTATAGCAGTACCTCCCGCCTCTCCGGGATACCAGGCATTGACAATAGCAGGAATATGTTCATCCATCCAGTTTATGGCCAATGAACTACCAGCAACCAAAACGACCACCGTATTCGGGTTTATTTTATAAGCCTCTTCGATAAATGCTTGTTGCTCTTTCGGAAGTTCTATTGAAGAACGGTCTTGTCCTTCCCGCTCAATGGATTGATTTATTCCCAATACAGCAACCGTCAAATCACATTTTCTCATAATATTTCCGGCTTCTCCGTACAAGTCAATCACCGCTCTTTGATCGGTATCGGGTACACGCCAATACAACTTTGCAGATGCACTGCCTCCACCATCAAAATATTCAGCAACGAGTTTATACTTTTTCCCCTTCTCTAAAGACAAAGATATACTATCCGTCTCTACACTTCGGTTATGCCATGAATCTATAATTTTCTTTCCGTCAATATACAACCGGCAACCATCGTCTGAAGTAAAAGCCAATGTATACTTCCCCGAAGCAGTAGGCACGAGGTCGCCGCTCCAACGGATAGACAATGGAGATTTCGGTAAAAAAGGATCCGGAGCTTGATTGATCGGTTCAAAGTTGATATTATCGTCTATACGTACTTTAGGAGTACCTGTCAAATCCTTATTATCATAGTATTCTGCCTTCAGACCATTCGGAAAATACGATTTCGTTATCATATCATATCCTGAAACTGAAGAGACCCAAGGAGTATACACAACCTCAACCTGATCGCCCAATCTGTTTCTAAGACCTTCAAGCACCGATACAGGATGATTAACCGGAGTTCCGCTATAATCACCAAATTCGCAATTTCCTGCATTTATCCCCACTACAGCTATCGATTTTATCTTTTTAGGATTTAAAGGAAGAAAATTCTTTTCATTCTTCAACAGGACAATGCTCTGACGAGCTGCCTCAAGAGCCAATTTACTGTGTTTCTCGCAACCGATTACCGAAGGCGATATCTTATTGTAAGGATTCAAATCCGGATCATCGAACAATCCCAGGCGCATACGTCCTCTTAATACACGATAAGCTGCAGAATCTATTTCTGCTTCAGTAACCATATACTGTTTATAAGCGTTGAGTAAAGGTCCTATATAGACATTATCCCCGCATTCAAGATCCAGCCCGGCTTGTATGGACAAAGTAGCGGCAGTCTCCAACGTTTTTACATATTTATGATCTGTGAACAAGAGACTCGGGCCTCCGCAGTCAGAAACCACATATCCATCGAATCCCCAATCATGACGAAGCACCTTCTTCAACAACCAATTATTCAGTGTACAGGGAACATCATTAATAGCATTATAAGCAGTCATTATAGAAGCGGCTTTCCCCTCCGTAATACACTTTTCAAATGTGGGCAAATAATATTCCCGCAGATTCTTTTCACTGATAATGGCATTACACTCAAAACGATTATGTTCCTCATTATTGGCTACAAAATGTTTAGGGGTCGACACCGTTTTCAGATAACGAGGATCATCTCCCTGCAATCCTCTGACGAATGAAACGCCCAACTTGCCCGACAGAAAAGGATCTTCACCATAAGTCTCCGGAGTACGTCCCCAACGCGGATCTCTTGCCATATTTACGGTAGGAGACCAGAATGTAAGCAAATCACTAAATTATGCCGATTGTTTCTTACCACGTTCCAATTCATTCCACCTTGCACGAGCCTCATCAGAGATTACCGTTGATATTTCATGCAATAGTTGTGGATTCCACATCGCAGCCAATCCGATGGCTTGCGGAAATACAGTAAAGTTTCCCGGACGCAGAACTCCATGAAGGGCCTCATTCCCATGATAATATTTATCTATGTTAAGCCGGGGAATACCCGGTGAAGTGGCACGTAATAATGAAATTTTTTCTTCAACGGTCAGTTTTGACAATAAATCAAGGATACGTTCATGCTGAGAGGCATCCATATTCAGATAAATGTCTCTGTTATTTTGTGCCTGAGTTGAAAAAACACAAATCACACTTACTACAATCAGTAATAATCTTCTATTCATTTTTTATTATTCTTTTGGTTTTACGATAGCACAAATACACCCAATCATTACTAATACATACACTTCAGCGGTGTTCTTTCTCCACTCACAGAAACAAGATATACCCCTCTTTCCGACAAAGGAATAACCGTATTAGAAAAACCGGTATTCACAGTTCTACCGTCCATAGTATACACAACTACTTTGTGATTATCCATACCACGAACCATTACTCCGGTATCTACCGGAACAACCCTGAAATGATCGGATGATGCGATTGACCGAATGCCGGTCACAACAGATAAACCGGCGGTTGCAAACTTACTACCGGCGTACGACTGATCCAACGTCTGAACACCTACAGTATATCTACCATCGCCGAACACACGCATCCGATAGGAGTTGAGGGCGGAAGAAAGAGAAGTTTGCAAGTCGGTACCTACTTTCAGCCTACCGGTTTCAATATCTACCGGGATCATTGTATATAATTCTCCGGTCGTTTCGTTACGAACATAAATATTGTAACGCAAAGCAACTTCCGACGTTTCCTTATCAGAACCGGGTAGCCAGGAGATAACAAGTTCATCACCTTCCATCACAGCCGTAACTTTGGATGGCGGTTCGGGAAAAGTATTTCCGGAAAGTCCCACCTTTTGCGGATTATTCTCATAAACACGTAACGGAGCCGTATAATAGGAGGCAGGAGCCTTCTCGTAAGTACCCACATAGCCGCCAACAATCAAGTCCATATTACCATCTCCATTGACGTCACCCATGTTAATACCACCATCCTGATTGACAGGAACCACCGGATAGGATTTATCCATAACAAACTTACCCTCCCGCGTCTGATAATAAATACGATTTCTAAAACCGGAGCCATCACTGGGCTCTCCATTGATCACCATATCCATCAGCCCATCACCATTAAAATCGGCAACCAACGGATTGGCACGGCTCACTCCCAGAATATTACTTTCTTTTTCGGATACATACCGATAGATACATTTACCATCTTTATCTACAGTGTTGTAATACAAAGAAGAGAGACAGACCCAACCGTCTCCGTTTCCGGTACTGATGATATCCAATGTACCGTCGCCATTAATATCTGCGAGTGTAGACTGTCCCTGAAAAGCTCCGCGAATATTTGAAGGTGTTTCATCCACAAACGCACCGTCACGTTTATTAATATACGTTTTAAGCGCAGTAGAAGTTTTGTCACTATATCCGGTAAACTCAATATCGAGCCAACCGTCATTATTCAGGTCACCAAACATGACCGATCCATTGGTAGCTGCCTCAACCCCCTGTTGTTCCTGACGAATAAAGGTACCACTTCCACGATCATTGAGATACAGATCAATGCGGCGTCCGTTGTGATAACTCATCACAACTACATCCGTATATCCGTCATGGTTATAATCGCCTACGGATACAGGATTGAAGAATCCTTCATCCTTGTATGGCAAAAAACCCGGAGCAGCAACTTTCTCAAAACGATACCCATTCTCTTCTCCCAGATTCCGGTACAAAGCAACTATCTTAATATCACTACTGACATTCCAGTCTCCTCCCTGCCCCATGATCAGCAAATCAAGATTTCCGTCATTGTTATAATCAAAAAAGACAGCATTCGTATAGGTACTTACAGCCAGATAAGAGTCTTTCTCAAGGGTGAAAGTACCATCACCATTACGCCGGGCGAGGATAGCCAGTTCATCCCAGACATGAGCAACAGCTCCGATGTACGGTAACGTTGCAAGCAAACAAGCAATTAATCTTTTCATAAACCACTCCTTTTATTCTTCTGTTACCAGACCACCAGGGCCGTCAAATTTATATTCGAACGAATCGAACCAGGCGCTTCCACCCTCTTCCTTTGTATTATATGAATAAAGCCCTACACGAGAACCTTTCCAGTCACGGGAACCTTCCTGGAAGGAATCACCACACTCCAGATAGTTTTGACCATCCAGACTATAAGAGAATTGGTGCTTATTATTCAAGGCATCGATCACTAATTTTATATAAATCACCGGATCACCGGCTTTTTCTATTGTTTTAATCAGCTTTATCTGTCCTTCGTTCTCGTAATAAACAACCGGGGTTAATGTTCCGGCATCCTTCTGCACCAGAACACCTGCTCCACAGAATTTATTACCAATACACTCCAGCCCCGCACGTTGTCCTTCGGTCATAGCAGAATAATCCATCCGGATAATGGCTTCTCCCTTATACCCCATCGTCTTTTGAGTAAACTGATTACGGGAATCACGCACACTTTCTGCTTTCAATGCTTTGATCTCCAACCATCCCGGACGGGAAGTAAGCGACCAATTCTCATTTGCCGGATTATGATTGAATTGCCATTGTATAGCCAGCTTATCAGAAGAAAAATCATCACTGGCCTGCGGTGCATGCGGAGTTACATCACATTTAACAGCCGGCTTTTTGCAGACTTTCACCGGTTCACCAATTCCATTCTTGTCATAGTCCGTGCCGATAACCGGGAAACCATCCTCCCATACCACCGGTTGCAGATGCACCACCCGCCCTTGTGGATCGGCCGACTGGAAATGATAGAACCACCATTCTCCCTCGGGTGTATCTACCAAAGCCCCCTGATGAGGACCATTGACCTTCGTCACTCCCATTTCCAATACACGTTTTGATTCATAAGGTCCATAAATATTTTTAGAACGCATCACCGTTTGCCAACCCGAACTTACACCGCCTTCGGGAATACTGATGTAATAATAACCATCCTTCTTAAAGAGTTTCGTCCCTTCGGCAACAGGACCTTCGTATACTTTCTTGCCATCGTCAAGAAGCCGGGTACCGTCTGCACTCATCTTATGAATATAAATCGGACCTCCACCCAATTGGCTGCGCCCCACATAAGCCTGCCCGTCATCATCCCAAAGCGGACAAGGGTCTTCCCAACCACCGGCACTCTTCACACAATGTAAAGGTGTCCAAGGGCCGGCAGCGTTTGTAGCTGTAGACATAAACAATCCATCGTTTGGCATACATACAAACATCCAGAACTTTCCGTCATGATAGCGTAGCGCAGGTGCCCAACTGCCATCGCCATAGCGCTTCATTTCCGAAAAACCGGGAAGATCGATATGATTGTATATCTGACCAACAATGGTCCAGTTTACCATATCATCCGATTCCAGAACCGGTATACCCATAAAGTGGAATTCGGAACAAATCATATAGTATTTATTCCCTACCCGGATAACGTCCGGATCGGAATAGTCACCATTCAGAATAGGATTGGCAAACGTTCCGTCTCCCAAATCTCCCCAACGCGGATCTATATACCAGCCACTGGAGCCTCCCAGATCCTGCCCGCCACAAAACAATCCCATATAACCGCTATTGGTATATGCCCCTAGTACCGGGCGAGCCCGGTGTTCACCCGGAAAAAACTCCTGAATAGATTCATCATCTGTTCCTACTCTTTCAAATGCCGTCATTTGCTGCGCAGTAATAGTGATAAAAGGTAAGCAGCAAAGAACAAGTGACAGAGCAGACCTGCTTTTCTTTAAAGAGAAAATGTTCTTCATAATTTTTAAAGTTGAAATTTGGTTAATAGTTAAAAAGATTTGCGGACAAATGTAGTATTATTGATTATTGAATAAGGGTCTAAATG
>ERZ791909.2412-NODE-2412-length-11309-cov-4.230140_pt1 | contig 11309 bp, 8 predicted proteins | sample MGYA00510143_ERZ791909 | MGnify/ENA primary metagenome ERZ791909 (study PRJEB30046, sample SAMN00792093) | human gut metagenome | study: EMG produced TPA metagenomics assembly of the A metagenome-wide association study of gut microbiota in type 2... | reverse complement strand
TTCAAGACCTGCGGACACCGGCACATCAAAGCCGCCAAGCGCCCGGATGTTCCCGGGTTCCTCAGCGCAGAGCGTGACAAGCCACCGGTGCTTCTCAGGCGGCAGCGTCTGCATGACGAGCCACGGGATCGACAGCAGATACGTGATGGTTCCGGGGGTCACGATGACCGCGGCGCGCCGCGCGGGGTGAGCGGGCGGCAGCGGATCCACATTCGGAAGCGGAAGGTCATAAGGCGTCATGAGTCAGAAATCCAAAATGGCAGAAATCCATCGTTAGCTGTCAATTTACCTTATCACGGTCACAGCCGTGCGTCCGTAGGATGGTTTTCATGAAAAGCGGAGGCGGAGAAAACCGCCCCGCGGGAATTCAAAAAAACCATCAAAGGAGATTAACGACAATGAAAGCCATCCATGAATGCAGCACAGTCCAGCTGATCCGCAGTGCGACGATCAAGGTGTCGCTTGGCGGCACAACGTTCCTGATCGACCCGATGCTGGCTGAGAAGGGGGCCTTTTCCGGTTTTCCGGAATCGATGAACATGTCTCAGCGGAATCCGATGGTTGAGCTCCCGTTCCCGGTTGAGGAAGTGCTGAAGTGCGACGCGATCATCCTCACGCACACGCACGTTGACCACTGGGATGATGAAGCCCGCCGTGTGGTGCCGAAGGACCACCTGATCTTCGTGAATAACGAAGAGGAGCGCTGCCAGGTTGAGGCGGATGGCTTTACGAATGTCCGTGTTATGCGGGATGGTGAGGTGTTTAAGGGCGTCACGCTTTTCCGCGCGAATGGCAACCACGGGTCGGAGGAGATCCTGAATAGCGCCATGGGAGATTTCCTCGGTCATCCGATGGGCGTGATTTTTGAGCGCGAAGGCTGCAAGACGGTTTACGTGGTGGGGGACACGGTCTGGATTCCTGAGGTGTCTGAGCGCATTAAGAAATTTAAGCCCGGTGTCATCGTGCTCAACACCGGAAACGCGATGATGGCTGAGTGGAGCAGCTCGATCATCATGGGCGGTCCCGACTTTATCCGTGCCTACCGTGAAGCGCCGGACGCCGCGATCGTCGCGGTTCATATGGATGGTTTTAACCACTGCGTACTCCATCGCCCGGAGCTTCGGCTCCTCACGCAGCGTCTCGGGATGGACCCGCGCCGCGCGCTGATCCCGGCGGACGGCGAAATTCTCGTTTTCTGATAGATCAGAAGGAAAAGGCACGGCTCGTAATGAACCGTGTCTTGCTATCAGCTTACTCTATGCCCGGATAGTAAGTTTCGCATTCGTACCATACCACCGTATACCAAAGGTCATACCCCGCCGGATTTTCGTACCAGCCCTGACGGATGGTCATCACATAGCCGCCGGTGAGTGAACAGACAATCGGGAGCGTGGAATCATTGAAGTCGAATTCCGGGCTCCCGAGCGCCGCCTGATGTTTGGGACCGCGGACGCCGAACCGAAGCATGATGCCGGGCACGATGCTCTGATACCGGGAGAAATCATCCGGCACGGGGAGCGGGGGTAGATCCGTCCGCGCGGCATCAGTGAAGAGTGCGTTAATCAAATCGCACGCGTAACCGGTCCGCTCTGGATCATTGCCGCCAGACGATGCCCCGGGCACGGCACCCGGTTCCGGGGCTGTAAAGCCATAAGTCCCCATGGGGAGCGTCGGATCCGCGCAGACCCCGAAAATCGTCTCAATTCCGTATTTCTCAAAAAATTCCCGAATTGATTACCGCATCCGCCCCGCGCCCGGTTTCAGAACCGGGCTCGAAAATCAGAACGAGGGTCGAATTTCCAAGCTTTGTGTCGTGCGCGAAATCCCGGGCGACCCCGAGAAGCCAGGCTATTTCGCCGTCGTGCCCCCGGGTGTGAGCGGCTCCCGGATTCCTGCTGCGGTAAAAGATGTCGTTTCGTTCCGTCGCCGGAGACGCGTCAATCCGGGCTCGAAGCGCGATAACGGGCTGCATTTTTTCCCACTTGTCGTCGGGGAACATGACAGGCCGGCGGCGCTTGATAACCGCAATGACACCCCCTGGGACAGATTTCAGATCAATGTGACGGACACCGAACCGGAGCAGGATGTCCGCGATCCGTTTTGCTGTCCGATGCGTTTGGAAACCGAGTTCAGGGTGCTCGTGGAAGTCACGCCGGATCCTCAGGAGCTGACTCTGCCAGAGGACAAACTGCTGAAAAACCCAGTCCTTCCCAACCAGTTTCATTGCTCTCATTGAGGATCAGTCCTTTGATTCGGATACCGCGTTCGACGGGAGTCTGATCCTCACGGCCAGACTCTCATGACGATATGCGTTTGATTACTTTGGTGTCAGATTCGCTGTTCGCTTTTAATTGTAGGTCAGGGGAAAAGAGGAAAGAAAGCGGTCGGGTTTCCGAGCGGTTTTGACAGCGATCGGGAGAAAGACACCCGAAGCGATGGAAGAAATCATTTTTCATTGCGCCGGATCTGATCCCCAAGGGGAGCATTTCTGTCGCCAGAGGTATGCGGAAATGCTCTCATTTTCTATGCAATTCCTTTTAATCACAATGCCTTATTGGCAAAAAGATTCCGGCAGTTAGAATCGAAATTAGCGCTGAAGAAAGTATTTAAGAGCTTTCTTTGCGCAGCGAAAAAGCTGAATTCTGGAGGAGAACTGAAATGGCATTTGGACAGAAAGTGCTATCGCGCGTGAAGTCCGCTCTCATGTTCGACCCCCGGTCGGACGCCCCCGTGACGCGCCGGGTGGCTTTTGTGATTGAACCGAATACTGAGACCCAGGGGAAAGCGCCCGAGGCAGGTGCCGCGATCAGCGGCGCGGCCGAACTCATTCTCCGGGTCGAAACCGCGGCCCAGGCGATCTGGGGCGCTGAGGCTCACGTGGTGTCGCTTGGCGACACCGGGGTGCCGCTTAGCTGCGGGCCGTCCCGCGTCGAAGTGAAAATTGAGGCCTGCGCCCGGAGTGAAGGCGAAATGAAGCTCCTCATTTCGCTTCTCCGGGAAGAAGCCCGCGTGATCTGTGACCGCCGCCGTCTCATTATTACGGAGGAGCAGATCAGTGAGCGTGTCGTAAAGCCGGGAACGCCCGAATCTGTCACGGAAACGGTGACCGAAACGACCCGCGTCTACGGCGTATAAAGCATTCCGATCCGGCGGCCCGGATCAAAAAGTTAGGGAACGACCGGTGTCCCGGAGGTCTCCTCCTACAGCCTTCCAGGCACCGTCCGAAGGAGTCTTATCAGAGGTTTTTCGATAGGCTCCTTTTTTTGACCGCTGACATGCGAGCAGGCGGAACCTGGGGTTCCGCGGGGATCGGCTTTCGGAAGACATTTCGGTGCTTTAAAAACACAGCGAGGACTTACCTATCCGGCAAAAAAATGGCTCGCGATCGATATCGCGGGCCTTTTGCTTATCGGGAATTCGGATTCGGTTTCCCAAAGCACAAAAGGATGGATCCGGGAGAGGAGAGAACTCCGCGGATCCATCCAGACAGCCGTTATGGGAGATTTTGGAGACCGTCCTCTCAAGAAGGAGAGAAGGAGAAGAGCGGTCTCACACGGCTTTCGGCAGGTGGCTTAGGCCTTGCCGAGCGCGTTCATCGCGGAACCGGCGCGGAACCAGGTGAGCTGCTTCGCGTTATACGAATGCTGAGCCTGGAAGCGGTCTTCAGTGCCGTCCTCATGCTTGCAGACGATCGTCACGGTCTTCCCCGGAGCGATCTGCGCGAGGCCGAGCACCGAGATGCGGTCCTTCTCGCGGATCTTGTCGTAATCCTTAGGGTTCACGAACGTGAGCGCGAGGACACCCTGTTTCTTCAGGTTGGACTCGTGGATTCGGGCGAGGCTCTTCGCGAGCACCACCACGACGCCGAGGTAACGCGGTTCCATGGCGGCGTGCTCGCGGGAAGAACCTTCACCGTAGTTGTCGTCACCGACGATGATCGACTGGATGCCCTTGTTCTTATAGAGGCGGGCGGTCTTCGCGGGAGACTCGTAGTCCTTATTCACCACGTTCCAGACGCTCTGGCTCTTGCCATTGAAGGCGTTCGTCGCGCGCTCAAGCAGGTTATCCGAGATCCGGTCGATGTTGCCGCGGTACGGAAGCCACTTGCCCCCGGGGGAGATGTGGTCCGTCGTGCACTTGCCCTTCGCCTTGATGAGGAGCGGGAGATCGACGTAGTCCTTGCCGTTCCAGGCCGGGAACGGGGTGAGGAGGCGGATACGTTCGGCGTTCGGAGCCACCACAACTGGGACCTGCTTGAAGTCCGGGATGATGCAGCCGCCGACGTTCGTGGCGAAGCCCTTCGCGGGAAGCTCTTCGCCCACCGGGGTTGCGAGCTTGAAGGAGACGCCGTTCGCGCCGGTCACGGTGCTGGTCAGCGGGTTGAAACGCATGTCGCCGTTGATCGCCATCGCGACCACGATTTCAGGAGAGGCGAGGAAGGCCTGGGTCTTCTTGCTGCCGTCGTTCCGGCCGGCGAAGTTGCGGTTGAAGGACTCGATGATCGTGTTCACCTTGGTCTTATCACCGATGTGACGGTCCCACTGACCGATACAGGGTCCGCAGGCTGTCGTCATCACCGTGGCGTTCAGCTTCTCAAACTGCTGGAGAATGCCGTCACGCTTCAGAGTCTCGCGGATGCGGACAGAACCCGGGACGACAATCAGCGGCGTCTTGATCTTCACGCCCTTATCGAGACACTGCTTCACGATTGAGGCTGCGCGGGTGAAGTCTTCGTAGGAAGAGTTCGTGCAGGAACCGACAAGCGCGACCTCAATATTTTCCGGAAGATTCTTCTTCGCGAGCGTGTCACCGACCTTATCAAGCTCCATCGCGGCGTCAGGAGAAAGCGGGCCGTTGATGAGGGGCTTCAGTTCCGAGAGGTTCAGCTCAATCACGCGGTCGAAGTACTTCTCCGGGTTCGCGAGGACTTCGGGGTCAGCGCGCAGGTCTTTCGCGACACCGTCCGCGAGATCCGCCACCGCTTCGCGGTTCGTGGCCTTCAGGTACGCCTTCATGTGGGAGTCATACGGGAAGACGGAGGTCGTGGAGCCGACTTCAGCGCCCATGTTGCCGATCGTCGCCTTGCCGGTCGCGGAGAGGGTGTCCGCGCCGTCGCCGAAGTATTCAATAATGCAGTTCGTGCCGCCCTTCGTCGTGAGGATCTGCGCGACGCGGAGAATCACGTCCTTCGGCGACGCCCAGCCCTGCAGCTTTCCGGTGAGCTTGATACCGATCAGCTTCGGCATCTTCAGTTCCCACTCGGACCCCATCAGCGCGTCCACGAGGTCAGCGCCGCCCACACCGATCGCGAGCATGCCGAGACCGCAGGCGGTCGGGGTGTGGGAGTCGGTGACGAGCATCATGCCGCCCGGGAAGTCGTAGTTCTCGAGGAACACCTGATGGCAGATGCCGGAACCCGCGGGCCAGAAGTCAAAGCCGTAGCGGCGGGACACGGTGCGGAGGAAGTCGTACGTTTCCTTGTTGTAGTGGTCCGCGAAAGCGATGTCCTTACGGGCGCCGGCGTTCGCGGTGACGAGGTGGTCGCAGACCATCGCGGCGGGGAGCGCGATTCGCTTTTTGCCGGAGACCATGAACTGCAGGATCGCCATCGGGCCGCCGATATCATGGGTGCCTGCGCGGTCCGGACGGAATTCGGCGTAAGAGGCGCCGCGCTTATATTCCTTCACCGCTTCCGGATCATAGAGGTGGGTGAAGAGGATCTTTTCCGAGAGCGTGAGCGGGCGGTTCAGCTTCGTGCGGACCGCGGCGAGCTTCTTCGGATAGTTCGCATAGAACGCTTCGATCATGTCGAAGTTACGGATCTGGGCGGTCGGCGCCTTATGAGCCTTCTTGGCAGGCTTCTTCGAGGCAGCGGAAGCGATATCCGCAATGCCCATCGTTGACACACCGGCGGCGCCGATCGCGGTATCCTTGAGCAGGGTACGGCGGGACACCTGGAATTTATTCTGAGATTCCATGTTGTTCTCTCCTCGGCCGGAATTCGAATGGCAGTTCGGACTCCGGACGTTGGTTTCAGGTTTGATTCTGGTTTTCTAGGCCCGAAGAAGTTTCTGAGACCTCTTCAGTACGGTGAACATTGTTCCGCCGACCTACCACTACGTAGTGTGTTTTCAGTCAAAAGACTATTCGGCGGTTGTTCTTTCTGGGTAAGCAATCTGACACTGATGCCATGAAAAGTTCCCACACACTCAGGACAGCCTTCGCTGCGATCCTTATTTCAGCGGCTTTTCAGGTCCTCGCGGCCGGAACGGCGGGCGCCGCTGTGGCCGGAGAAAAAATCCCGGACGTGACGCTCGGGATCGTCTACTACACGAGTCCGTCGCCCAACGAGGAAATCATTCCGGACACGATCCGGGCGCTTGAGAAGCGGATCGGAAAGCGTCACCTGCGGGTGAAGGAGTACACCCTTGAGCAGCTGCGGGACGCGATTAAGAGCGGGGACGTGGATGTGTTCCTCGCGTCAAGCGGCTTCTACCGCCGCATGGTGCAGTACGGCGCGAGTTCGCTCGCGACGGTCGCTTCCAAAAACTACCCGGACCCGAATCACAGTGACGGCGCCGCGCTGATTGTGCGGAATGACTCCGGAATCCGGACGCTTTATGACGCGAAGGGCTCGGTCCTTGGGGCCTCGTCCCCCACCGCGTTCACGGGTTATCAATTGGCGCTCGGCGAAGTGCTGCGGCAGGGGTTTGACCCGGAATCGTTTTTCAAGAAAACGAATTTTTATGGCGGGGGCCCCGGGGCCGTCTCGATCCTTGACGCCCTGAGGCGGAAGGATGTCGACATCATCACGCTTCGCATCTGCTGGCTTGAGGGGTGGCTGAAGAAGCATCCGGAGGATAAGGGGCTCTTCCGCGTGATCGATCAGCGGGACGAGAACGAGCCCTGCCAGCGGTCAACCGATCTCTATCCCACGTGGACGATCGGCACGAGCGCGAATACGCCTCCTGAGATCTCGAAGATTGTGACATCCGCGGTGCTCGAGATGCCGCCGACGAAGGACGGCTTCTACTGGAGCATCGCGACCGACTTCCGGTCCGTGGACGCCCTTTTCAAGGGACTCAAAATCGGTCCCTATCGCTACTTAAGAGAGTGGTCGCTCAGTCGCTTCATCATGACCTACTGGAGCGCGATCCTGATCGGGATCCTCCTCGTCCTCGGTCTCATCCTTCACAGTGTCCGAACCGAGGTGCTCGTGAAGCGCCGTACGGCGCAGCTCCAGGAGTCACTCCGGATCCAGAAGGAGTACGAGGAGAAGTCGCGCGAAGACGCGGCGAAGATCAGCTTTATGGAGAAGATGGGGATCATCGGGCAGCTCTGCTCGGTGTTCGCGCACGAGATGCGGCAGCCGCTTGGCGCGATCTCGCTCTATGCCCAGGGGATGAAGTCCCTTATCAAACGCGGCAAAGCCTCTGAATCTCAAATGGAGATGGCGCTCGGGAAGCTCGAAACCCAGGCCGAGCGCGCGAGCGACATCGTGGAACGCGTGAGAGCCTACGCCCGGGCGAAGGATATCGATCGGAAACCGATTTCGCTTAACGACGTCGTCACCCGGTCGCTTGCCGGCTACCGCTCCGCGTCCGGAAGCCGGGTGCGGTTTAAGCGCACCGACGCGAACCAGGTGACGCTTTTCGCGGATCAGCTCGAAATGGAGCTCGTCTCCTATAACCTCATCAAAAACGCGGCGGAAGCCGTCAAAGATCAGCCGGACGGGGTGGTTGAGATTATCATCGCGTCGAACCCCGGTAAAGCATTGCTTGCGGTCTCGGATAACGGGCCGGCGCTGACCCCGGAGCAGCTCGCCGAAATCGAGAATCCGTCGGGAACCCTGAAGAGCTCAAAGCATGAGGGGATTGGCCTTGGGCTCCTCATTGTGAAGGCGATCGTGGAGCGGAATGGCGGGCGCCTCTCGATTGAGAACGGGAGTGTCCGGGGTGTCACGATTTACGTGCATCTCCCGACCGCGGACGGGGGCGATAAGACCCCCGCGGATGAATCCGCTCAAGGAAATGAAAAAGATCCGGCGGGTCCGGCAGAGGACTTTGTGAAAGCCGAAACCGCCGCGGACTCAAAGAAAGAAACGGGCTCCCAGGAGACGGGCGACCTGAACTGAAAAAATACGCCGGGCGGCGGCCCTTGGGGAGGGGGCGGCGCCTGAGGTCAGAAAGAAATAAGGAGAGAGAAAAAATGACGAATACGGAGATCCCGGAAATCTCGGATGACATCAAGGCGAAGTGCCTCATTCGGACGGTGGACGATGATCCCGCGATGCGGGAAGCGCTCGAATTCATGCTGACCGCGGAAGGGTGGCGCGTGAAGACGTACGAAAACGGGCGCTCGTTTCTCACGGATGACACGCCCTCTACCCCGGGCTGCGCGATTCTCGACGTCCGGATGCCGGGGATGAGCGGGCTTGAGCTGCAGCAGGAAATGAATGTCCGTGGGTACGCGCTTCCGATCATTTTCCTCACCGGGAACGGCGACATCGATATGGCGGTTGGCGCCATGCGGGACGGCGCGGTGGATTTCGTTCAGAAACCCGTGCGGCAGGAGAGGCTTCTCACCGCGATAGCGAGGGCCGTGACCCGCAGCGTGAGTGAGACCGGGGCGGTTGAAACCGAAGGCGCGATCCGGGCGAAAGTTCAGGAACTGACGGAGCGCGAGCGCGAGATCGCGGAACTGATCGGGAAGAAGCTCACAAACCGCCAGATCAGTGAGCGCACCGGGATCACGGTGCGGACCGTTGAAGTGCACCGCGCGGCGATTATCCGGAAGCTTGGGGTGCGGACGCCGGATGACATTGAGCGCTATCTGAACGCATAAATGAGGCGGGGTGAGTTTCCCGCCGCCAAACGCGCCGGGATCCCGTCTGAATGGTTATTCACCCGGAATTTCACAGATAAAAAAATGGAAGGCAATTATGTAACTGCCTTCCACTAAATTCGATCTTGTCTTCACTTCACCGACGCAGAATCAGGATGAGAGTGACCTAGACCGACACACAGAGTAAAAACCATGTTCAACGCCCGTGATTTCTCTCGGTAATTGAACGATTTACAATGTATCACTTGTGATTTGATAAATCAACTTTGACCACTATCACCAAGTAGGTATTTGCTGATTCATGTCAATAATCTTTGGCATAGATCAAATACGGGATTCCCCTTCCCGAGAGGCCTGAAAATTCAGTGTTTTTATCAGGTTATGCGACTTTGATCTCATCTCATGAATAGGTACTCCGTGTGACAGATTTCTGACAGGCTGTAGGCGGTACAGGTTTTTTATTGGGCGAAAGAAAACATTACTAATCCCATTCTTAAAGCGGTTTTTGTCTTACGGGTTTCCGGATTTAAGAACCCGTTAAGGACAGATGGCGACTTTGCGTGCAGAAATAGGCAAAAATCCCGTTATAAGGTGAATTTCTCATTTTGATGAAAAAAGACGGGAACTTTTTTTCATCCTGCCGCTATTCCTATAACGAATAACGTGGAAATTTATTTCTGGGACGCAATACCCTGCCCCGGCTACCTGAACACCTTCCGGCGGGTTAAAAAAAGACAAAAACAGAAAGAGCGGGATGCCTTAAAACCGGCATCCCGCTCTTACGTAAGGTTTAAGTTAGGTTCAAGGCTCAGAGTGAGGAGAAGAGCCCGAGGATCTTCCAGTACGGCACACCGATGAGCGCGAAGATCACGTAGCTCACGAGTGTCATGAAGAGCCCTGTGGCCCACCACTTCTTAAGCGGCACGTATCCTGCGCCGAAAAGCACCGGGCCCGCGGCGTTCGCGTAGTGAGTGACGTAAGCGCCCATCACGCCGCACATCACAAAGACAAGGAACATGTCCATCTTCGGGAGCCCCGCCGCGAGCCCGATCGTGTACTGCACCGGGATCACGGATGCCATATACGCGCCGCAGTAGACGAAGAGGTAGCGGCAGGCGGTGCCGGCGAAGACAAGCGTGATCAGAAGCCCGATGTGGCTGAAGGACGAGAAATCGATATAGGTCTCGAGCCACCCGGCGAGCCAGTTAAAGAACTGGAATTTATTGAGGGCGCCCGCCATCCCGAGAATGCCGCCGTACCAGATGAGGGTCGACCAGATCTGACCGTTCACCGCGATGTCCTTCCACTTGAGGACACCGGTGAGAAGCGTGAGCGCGATGAAGGCGAGCACCACCGCGGTGGAGTTGATCTTTGTGTAGGACGAAGTCGACCAGAGAATGATCGCGAGAAGGAAGAGGACGAGAAGGATCTTCTCGTTTCTCGAAATCGGACCGAGGTCTTTCAGCCCCTCCGCCGCGATCCGCTTGTTATCGATTTTTCCAATCGTCGGCTTATAAATCTTATAAATGATGAGCGGCGCGAGGAGAAGCACCACGCCCGCCGGCACGATAAAGGAGATCGTCCACTGGATCCACGAGATCTGGAGCCCGAGGAGCTGATCCGTCATCGCCCAGGCGACACCGTTAGCGGCGTAACTCGTGAGGAACGTGATGCCGGTCGCCATCGTGATGATGTAGAGGAGCTGCGAGAGATAGGCACCGATCTTTTCCGGGTTGTGATTCGGCGTGGAACCGAGCGTCTCCGCGACCGAGCGGAAGATCGGGAAAATGATGCCGCCGGTCCGAGCGGCGTTCGAAGGGGTCATCGGCGCGATGATGAAGTCCGAAAACGCCGCGGCGTACCCGAGCCCAATCGCCGATCGCCCGAAGATCCGGATCAGGTGATACGCGATCCGTTTCCCAAGCTGCGTGTCACGGAATGCCTGCGCGATCACGAACGCGCCGACCACGAGCCACGTCATCGCGAGCGCGTAGCCTGAGAGCGCCACGGCCTGGCCTTTCATCGTGACGGAGTAAAACCCGAGGAAGATGAGGAGAATCGCGGCCTCACCTCAGAAAACGGATGCAGCATGATTCCGAGAATCGCGCCCGCGTAGAAGGGGAAGAGCTCCCAGGCTTTCGGGTTCATTCCGGCGGGGGCCGGAAGAAAGAGGAGGAGAAGCGGCAGGAAGCACACAATGATTTTGATGATCTGCGACTTTTTCATGGAAACACTCCATCAGCAGAAAGCACCGGAACAATCTACCGTGAGTTGCTGTATACCGGTATACCAATAAATCTAACACTTTGATAATCAAAGTGGTCTACCTATCTTGAGGTAACTTTGGCTTTGAATTGATGTAAGACGGTTTTCCGGTACCCGGCGTGTCCCAGAGGTCGGTTTTTCAGAACGGTGAATTATCAAATCAAGTGCAAAGTTACTGAATAAAAGACTTCAGCCGGACA
>ERZ791909.2395-NODE-2395-length-11400-cov-13.271045_pt1 | contig 11400 bp, 13 predicted proteins | sample MGYA00510143_ERZ791909 | MGnify/ENA primary metagenome ERZ791909 (study PRJEB30046, sample SAMN00792093) | human gut metagenome | study: EMG produced TPA metagenomics assembly of the A metagenome-wide association study of gut microbiota in type 2... | reverse complement strand
GTGTTGTCCGGCGCGGTCATCTTTCCCGTGATGGCCTTGAGCAGGAGCGAAGAAACATGACGATTGATAGCGCAAAGGATCTTCAAATGAACATTGCAAAAGAGGGACTGGCACTGCTGATGTTCCATCCCAGCTTCAATGTGCAGCCCCATAGGGAGTGCATCTTCCTCATTGGCACAGCGTGGGACATCCCCGTGGGTGACACGCAGGAGGTCATCTCGCTTCTGGATCGTGAGCTGGATGCGATCCGCGCCGCAGGCGAAGGTGGCACGGTAGCGCATGTGTTGCCGGAGGATGAACTCCCGATGAATGCCACCGGCTCGGAAACGCTGGACAACATCTGGGACCTGTTCGAAACGAGCCTGCGCATGGACAGTATGCAAGCCAGAACAAAGATGTTCGAAATGGCAAAGTGGTTGGAGGAAAGCCAAAACCTTCTGGACTAAATCGTGCAGGCACCGAAGGGAAAGCAGGCATGGATGGAGCCGACAAACTGAGCGCTCCCTATAGGTGGGCGGCTCCACCCTTCCCCACCGTGTTCGCCCCTGTGAGCCGCCGTGTGCGCTTTTTACAGGCACCCCAAGGTAACCACCCCCACACGGGGATTTGAGCGGGTGTTGAGCCACTTGTGGGGGAATTAACATCCGGTAAAAAAAGCAGAAAAAAGGCTCGTAAAATTGGTCTATTGGAATTGACGTTTTATGTATTTTCACGTATACTTAATTTACAGATTCACGCGCACATTTACAGATCATTCATCTGTCATCACAAGATGCTGGGGGTTCGAATTGCAAAACGGCAAATCGAGCCTCAAAAGCCCGCAAACCATTGCGGCGCAAGGCTTTGCTCGTGCATCTTTTTTGTCAACACACTCCATAAAGAGTTACCGGTATAGATGCGTCTGGCGCAAAGCCAGGCGCATCAACCGTTTCCGGGCTTCTTCGAGCCCGGATTTCTTCTTTTGAACCATAGATTTTTATGGAGGTTTCGGAGCAACTGACCGGATTTGAACTGGAGGATCTCATGTCTTGGACAGTTTCCAACCTCCAGCGCCCTTTTAGAGAGGACTTTTCTCTCGAAATAAGCGGCATCATCGCAGAAAAAGAATCACAAATATTTGGGCGTCGTTTTGTCGGCTTTGACAGCTGAAAAAGCGGCGCCCTTTTTCAATTTCTAAAAGGGCGCTGGCTGCAGCGTCTGAAACGGCAGGCCGGAGAAGACCTCTCCGACCTTATTTTTTTACAACAGGAGGATCGCTCACATGGACACCCAAAACACAAGCCGTCAGCTCCGCTACCTTGAAGAAGTCCGTATTCCCCTGCACCGTGCGGGCTTTGGAACCCTACCGTTGGAGGGAGAGCAGCTGCCTGTCCTTTGGAACGGCGCACCCCTCTGCCGCATCACCGGCAAGGGCAGCGTGTTCTATCGGCGAGAGGATGCGGACACACCCCAGGCAGAGGATGCCCTGTATCGCGTCGAGGACATCGCCGCGAAGACGCTGGAGTATATGACCGCTATGGAAGCCGACCCGCAGCTCAAAGCCAGCGGGCTGGATGAAGACTACCGTATCCTCGCTGACTCTGGCGGCACGGTGCTGGCAGGTACTCCAAGCAAACACGGCGTTCAATTCGTCACATGGGATTGGGATTACGACTGCACAGGCGTGTCCCACGGGCACTACTTCATGGAGAACTACGATGCCGCCAAGCGGGATTTCGCCACACGCTCCGGGCTTATCCAAAAGGAGCAGCTTTTCAGCCCGGAGCAGATGGCCGAGATTTATCGCTGCTGTGCGGACTCTGTAGACGGAGATTTCTTCGAACTCACGGGAGAGCAGGAAAAAATGATCCGCAGTGTTCAGCAGCAGATCGAGGAGTGCGTACCGGATCTGGACGAGCGCGTCCGTCAGCAGGAGGAAGCATTGGAACGAGCATCACAGGAGCAGACAATGTAATACGACATGGCATGGGCCGGAGTTTTAGCAATAAGACTCCGGCCCTTTTTTATTTCCAGAAAGGAGAGGGATTATTTGACGCGATATTTTATGAAATTCACGCCCTTGTCCCCTGTGGAGGTGCAGCTGATGACGCCACCCCGTCATCAGCCTCGCAGAAGCGGACGCATCCGCAGCAGCTTTCGCTAACGATCATTGTCGTTCTTCGAGGCCCGCACCAAAAGAACGCCTTTTTTGAGGTCGACATCTCCCACTTCAAGGTGTAGCACCTCTCCTGGTCTAAGACCACAGCAATACAAAATACGGAACAAAGTGGGCATATCTTCTACCATGCGGCTGGCTCGAATAACCTTTTTCTTGTAGCTCTGGCGGCGAGATAAGCGTTGCGCATCATCGATCCCGTAGTGCTCCTGTAATTTCAGTTGTCATCCTCCTTCACGAAGATGTAGATGCTGTGATTGGATGGAGAAAAGAGCGTTTTACACAAAGGGCGAGAAAGTGTCAATGAAATGGCACATAGCCCCCAGCAATAGCACGCTATGGCCGGGCATCGGATGCCCTGACTTTTAGCGTCCTTTTGAGGATACCCCGCCTCCGTCCGCCATCGTTACCCTCGAATATCGGAGAATTAGGACAGAGAAAGAACAAGCAGGGAGCAGAAACTCATGTTTTTGTGCTTGCGGGGGCGGGCAGATTCAGCACCACAATTGATTGAAATGATCCCCCCATCGGTCGGCTGCCGGGGTGGGTGTTCATTGTATAACACAGGCGCTGTGACGAATTTGTGACACTTTCCCCGCACTTTCGCGGGGGAATTTCAATGCAGCTACTGCTATGCTACAGACAAGGTTGAAACCCAACCAAAAATACTTCAAAAAGGAGCGTAACATACCATGAAAAAGAAAACGATTTTGAGCTTTGCACTGGCACTGGCATTGACGGTATCGGCCATCGGCACGGCAACCTCCGCCTTTGCCGCCACATCCGCACCAATGGAGCCTGTTACTAAAATTGCCACCGAGAACGAGGACGCCATCTGGGAGCAGATCGAGGCGGTGGAAGAGAAGAGCGACGCCATCTTCCAAAGAAACGCGGCGCTGTGGGAAAAACTGGACGAAATCTGCAACGCCCTGCCTGATGACTACGACTTCACAAACTTTGACGAAGCAGCGTTTATCCGCAGTACCAACGCCCTGACGGAAGCGGAGAAGGAAATGCTTCTGGCGGACATCAAGGAGTTGAACGGCCTTGACGCTGAGATGGAGGCACTGTACGCTCAGCTGCCCGACTGCGACAATATGCCGCTTTACGAGAAGGCACTGGAAAAGGCCGACCCCAAGGTATTGGACGAGATCGACACCCTGGAGAAGGAGTATGACCGCGTCTGCGAAAAGCACGCCGACCTGTGGGACAAGGTGGATGAAGCGTACTTTGATCTGCCGGACGACTACGACTTCGACAACTACGATGAGGCAGCCTTCATCCGCAGCCTGAGCTTCCTGTCCGACGCGGAAAAGGACGCGCTGATCGCCGACTACAACCGTCTTACGGAGATCGACGGCCGGCTGTGCAAGCTGTACGATACCATCTGGGGCAACACCGGCTGCGAAAGCGGCATCTGCCCCCTTTGACGGGAAGGCGATATTCTGATAGTATAAAATCAACATCATGCCGATGCTGCGCTCACGCGCAGCATTTGGCGCTGCTTTCAAGGAGGACGCATGGGACATTCCATCTATTTGGCGGACGATGAAAAGAGCATCCGGGAACTGCTCCATAGTTTTTTGGCAAGTGACGGCTATACCGTGCGCTCCTTTGAAAGCGGCGATGCGCTGCTGGAGGCATTTCGTCAGGAGCCGGCGGAGCTTGTGATACTGGACATCATGATGCCCGGCACGGACGGGCTTGCCGTGTGCCGGGAGCTTCGCTCTGTTTCTGATATTCCCATCATCCTGCTTACGGCCAAGGACAGCGAGCTGGACTACGTCATGGGCATCAGCCAGGGCAGCGACGATTATCTCACCAAGCCCTTCCGTCCTACTATTCTGCTGATGAAAGTGAAAGCGCTGCTGCGCCGGGTGGAGATGGATCGAGGAAAAACGGCGGCGGCAGAGGACGAGCTGCGCTATGGGGATCTCCGCTATTCCGCCACGGAAAACGCCGTTTTTTGCGGAAGCACGATCGTGGCGCTGACCCAAACCGAGCTGCGGCTGCTCAGCTATATGATGAAGCAGCCGGAGAAGGCCTATTCCCGAGAGGAGCTGCTCAGCGCGGTGTGGGGCTTCGACTCGGAGGTGGAGACACGCGTGACCGACGAAACCCTGCGCCGTATCCGAAAAAAGCTGCTGCAAGCGGGCAGCACCGTCAGCGTAAGCACGATCTGGGGCTTTGGCTATAAGCTGAAGGGAGCGGGAAGCGTATGAAAAACATCAAGCTGCGGATCGTGTACCTGATCCTCGGCTCGGCTTTACTTCTGTCTGCCCTTTTTGTGCTGGCGGTAAACGTGATCATCCCGTCTCACTTTGTAAACGAGGCAAAAAAGGCGCTGCTCAACGAAGCGGAGTATCAGAATCGAGCCATACCCTACACCTATGACGAACCGGACTATGACGAGAACTGGGAGGAGGAATACTTCTTTACGCCCAGCATCGTATTTTTGGAGCTGGAGGATGGCTACCGGCACAACACATGGAATCGGGATACCTACCGGCTGGAGAAAAAGCTGCTGGAATACTGTGCCGGACGGGATATTGCACTCAATCAATGCTATACCTTCAAAACGGACAAACATCACCTGATATTTATGTCCGTGCAGGAGGAGCAGGACGATTGGGAAAAGCCGTACGCCTACATCATGTACATAGACATCGGCCCCATCACCCGCTATATTGTGACGCTGAACTGGGCGTTCTTTGCGGTGTTAGTGGCGATCTCCTCCGTCATGTGCCTGCTGGGCTTCCGCTTCGGCCGGGACATCGAGAAGGAGGCAGAGCGGCAGCAGACCTTCTTTCAGAACGCCTCCCATGAGCTGAAAACGCCGCTTATGGCGATACAGGGCTACGCGGAGGGCATACAGGCAGGCGTCATGGACACGGCCAGCGCGGCGGAGGTGATTCTGGCGGAGAGCGACCGCATGACGGAGCTGGTAGACGAGCTCTTGGACATCTCAAAAATCGATATGGGGCGGCAGCCGCTTACCCTTTCCGAGATGGATGTTCGTGAGCTGCTCTACGACAGCATACGCGCCGTGGAGCCGGCAGCCGCCGCCGGCGGCATCGCCATCGTGCCGGACTTCCCCGAGGAGCCCGTTATGGTCAGCTGCGACGATACCCGGCTGCGCAGGGCGGTCGCCAATATCCTATCCAACGGCGTACGCTATGCCCGCAGCGAGCTGCGCCTGACCTGCTGCGCGGACAAGCGTCATGTGACGATACGGATACAGGACGACGGGGACGGCATCGCCGAAGCGGACCTGCCGCACATCTTTGAGCGTTTCTACATGGGAAAAAGCGGGAAATCCGGCATCGGCCTTGCCCTGACCCGGGAGATCATCCACCTGCATAAGGGAACGATCCGTGCGTACAACGGGGATGGCGGCGCTGTTTTCGAGATTACCATTCCGGTGAGCCGATGAGAAGAGCACCGCGCCGCCTGTGAGCGCCTTTCTTAAAAAAAGGACGGATTTAGAAAAGACTTTTGTTGGTACCGGGTGGAGAGTTTCCTGTGATTTCCTCTTGTGCCCACATTGTCAGAATGGAGTACATCTATGGACTGCAAAGCAAAAAAATATCTGCATATTTATGACTGGAACTACTGGTGGGGCTATTACCACTGCGGCAAGGACTGGGAACCTTTCCATGCGGCGGAGTTTTCTCTTACCGAGGACGAGGCGGGAGAGGCGCCCTTTTTCCACTTTGATTTCCATAACCTCCCCGCACTTCACCAGACCATTCGGGACGGTGAGTTTGTGGAGCCGGATAACCCGGATCATCCGCACTTTCTGGAGCAGGCAAGGCGGCTCAGAAGCGGCGAACAGGACTGGTTCGTCGGGGCGCTGTACTATCCGCTTTTTTCGCCGGAGATGCATTTCTGCAACGCCTCCGTCCGGAGCGGCGTCCCGCTGACACAGCTGCTTTCTCCGTCTGTACCGCCCTATTACGGGGTGATCTTTCTCCGGGAGGAGCGCCCCCTCACTCCGGAGGTGCTGACGCATTGGGCGGAGACACTGTCCCAGCCTCTGTTCGGCCAGCAGTTTTCCTGCGAGCTTGCGCAAGTCCCCAGCCGGCAGGAGGCGATGGAGCAGTTTGAGAATGAGATGCGGCTGACGCGATGAAATGTGCGGTATCGCTTACCACTGATTTCCATTGAAAAGTAGCCGAGAGGGAGGCATTTCTTATGGAATTAAGACTCACGGAGCAGGAGGCTCTGACGCTGTATCGAATCATTCTGCGGTGGGATGAATTGGGCAGCTTGACCACAGAGGATGACGAGGAACGTCAGCTGCTATGGGATCTATCCTGTACGCTGGAAAAAGAACTGGAGCCGGTGGATGATGCCGTGAAACGCAGACTGCTTTGACCGCGTAAGAGCCCACCGGTTCGAAGCCTTTGATGTGACGCTGTTTTCTTTGACGCTGACGGATCTTGAACTGTCGGAAAGACGCCGGTATCGCGGGATGATATTGACAAAGGGGGAAATGATGCTATAATATCTGCGAATGATTCGCAGATTGGGGACGTCTTATGTCAGGCTATAATACAAAACAGCGAAGAGCCTTGCTTGCTTTTTTAGGGGAACACCCGGACGAGCTGCTAACTGCACGCCAGATGGCGGACGCGCTGGCAGAGAAGCAAATCAGTCTCAGCGCTGTGTATCGAAACCTTGTGCAGCTGGAAGCGGAAGAAAAGGTGCGCCGCAGCGCCAAAAGCGGGTCGCACGAAGCGTTTTATCAGTATCTTGACGCCAAGGGCTGCAAGGGCGCGCTGCACATGAGCTGCATAAAATGCGGCAAGACCTTTCACATGGCCGACAGCAACGCCGCCCTGTTTGCAAAGCACCTGGCGCAGAGCGAGCAATTCACGCTGGACACAGCCGACACGATCCTCTATGGAACCTGCTCGGACTGCAAGGAAAAATAACGATCGGAAGGGAGGACAGACCATGACAAAGAAATTTCGGTTTATGACGCGCCTGCTGGCGGCCGTGCTGGCCGTTGTCATGCTGTCCTCTGCAGTCTATCTTGCGGTCGAAGCCGATCATGACTGCTCCGGCGACGACTGTGCCATCTGCCGCCAGATCAGCATCTGCGAGAATCTGCTGAAAACGCTGGGGCTTGCCGGTGCTGCCGCGGCGATCTCCGCTGCGTTTACATATACCGTGTGCAGGGCGATCCTGCCCTGCACAGAGATGATCGGCACGCTGACGCTTGTTTCTCTCAAGGTAAAGCTTTCGAATTAAAAATAGGACTTTTACAAGGGCGAAGTCTATCCGTTTTCGGATAGGCTCTTGCGGTTTTGCTGCTGCCCTTGTATTTTTGCGCACATTTTTCAAAATTCGGAGGTTTTATTATACTATGAAGAAAATGATTCCCCTGTTTCTTGTGCTGACCATGGCGGTCGGCCTGCTTGCCGGTTGCGGCAAAAAGAATGCCGCAGAGAAGGGCGAGAGCGATTCCAACAAACTGAGCGTTGTCACCACCATTTTCCCTGAGTACGACTGGGTCAAGGAAATTCTCGGAGACAAGGCCGGGAGCACCGACCTGACCATGCTGCTGAGCAGCGGCGTTGACCTGCACAGCTACCAGCCCACGGCGGATGACATCGTCAAGATTTCCGACTGCGACCTCTTCGTCTACGTGGGCGGCGAGTCCGATGGCTGGGTGGAGAGCGTCCTGAAAAACGCCGACAATAAGAATGTAAAAGTCATCAATCTGCTGAATGTGCTGGGTGATTCCGTGAAAATAGAAGAAAGCGTTGAGGGGATGCAGGAAGCAGAGCACGCCCATGACCACAGCAAGGAGGTTTCCACCTTTGAAGATCATGAGGTTCAGGACAGAAGCCTGTCCGACTGGGAGGGCAGTTGGCAGTCTGCCTACCCCTTTGCGCTGGACGGAACGCTGGACGATGCCTTTGCAGCGATGGCAGAGGAAGGCGAGATGACCGCAGACGAGTATAAGACTTACTATCAGAACGGCTACAAAACGGACATTACCAATATTAACATTGAAGGCGACCACATTGCGTTCACCTATGAGGACGGCAAAAAGGTCGGCTCTGACTACAAGTATATCGGTTATTACATTCAGAACTGGTCTACCGGCACCAAGGCGGCCATGTATCGCTTTGAAGCGGTAGACAGAACCTCCGGCGCACCGATCTACATCGAATTCAACGACCACATGATCGAATCAGCTGCGCCCGAGCATTTCCACATCAGAATGAGCAACGAGAGCTTTGACGCTATCGTTGATCCGGAAAAGTCGTGGCCGACCTTCTTCCCAGCTGATATGACCGGTGAAGATCTCTGCGAGCACATGGAGGGCCACGGCCACGACCACGAGGAGGAAGCTGACGAGCATGTCTGGCTGTCCCTGAAGAACGCCAAAACGCTGGTCGCCGCGATTGCCAACGCTTTGCAGGAGCTTGATCCCGATAACAAGGATACCTACGCCGCCAACGCCTCCGCCTATATCGAAAAGCTTTCCGCGCTGGATGGCGCGTACCAATCCGCCGTGGACGGCGCGGCGCGCAAGACTGTTTTGTTCGGCGACCGCTTCCCATTCCGCTATCTGGTGGATGACTACGGCCTGAGCTACTACGCTGCCTTTGCGGGCTGCTCCGCCGAGAGCGAGGCCAGCTTTGAAACCGTTTCGTTCCTTGCAAAGAAGGTGGATGAGCTGGGACTTCCCTGCGTGCTGACCATTGAGGGCAAGAACCACAAGCTCGCGGAAACCATCGTCCGGAGCACCGCCGGGAAGAACCAGAAGGTGCTGACCATGGACTCCATGCAGTCCATGACCTCCAAGGATGCTGCAAACGGTGCTACCTACCTCTCTGTCATGGAGCGGAATCTCTCTGTGCTGAAAGAGGCACTGGGTTAAGGAGGCAGGATGATGGCTCAGCTCACTTGTCAAAAGCTCTGCGTCGGCTACGATGGGAGACCTGTTCTGCAAGACCTTGATTTTGAGGTCTTTGCGGGCGACTATCTCTGCATCGTAGGAGAAAACGGCTCCGGCAAGAGTACCCTTATGAAAACGATCCTCGGCTTGCAGACGCCCATCAGCGGCAGCATTTTGACAGGCGACGGGCTGAGGAAAAATGAGATCGGCTATCTGCCGCAGCAGACACAGGTGCAGAAGGACTTCCCGGCATCCGTGAGAGAGATCGTTCTCTCCGGATGTCAGGGACGCTGCGGCAGCCGCCCCTTCTACAACGGAGAAGAGAAGAAACTCGCGGCGGACGCCATGGAGAAAATGCAGGTTGCGTCTCTCGCCAAGCGCTGCTACCGGACGCTCTCCGGCGGTCAGCAGCAGCGGGTGCTGCTCGCCCGCGCCCTGTGCGCTACCAGAAAAATGCTGCTTCTGGACGAGCCGGTCTCCGGCCTTGACCCAAAGGTGACGGCGGAAATGTATGCACTTATTCAAAAGCTCAATTACGAGGATGGCATCACCGTTGTGATGATCTCCCATGACCTGAACGCGGCGCTGCAATATGCCAGCCATATCCTGCACATCGGGGACACGGTGTTTTTCGGCACCAAGGCGGCTTACCTGAACGAGTTCCCCCAGGTATGGCAGAAGGGTGGTGAGGCGCAATGACGGCGATCCTTGAAAAACTCGCGTTCTACTGGACCTATCCCTTTGTCCGCTACGCACTCATCGTCGGCGTGCTGATCGCGCTGTGTTCCTCGCTTCTGGGGGTGACGCTGGTGCTGAAACGGTTTTCCTTCATCGGCGACGGGCTTTCCCATGTGGCCTTCGGCGCGATGGCGATCGCCGCCGTGCTGGGGCTGACGGACGATATGCCCCTGACGCTGGGCGTCACGGTGGTCTGTGCTGTGCTGCTCCTGCGCACCGGGCAGAACACGAAAATCAAGGGTGACGCCGCCATCGCCATGATCTCGGTGGGGGCGCTGGCGCTCGGGTATCTTCTGATGAACCTGTTCTCCACCTCGTCCAACCTCTCCGGCGATGTGTGCAGCACGCTGTTTGGCTCCACCTCCATCCTGACGCTGTCAAAAAGCGAGGTCTTGCTGTGCGCGGGACTGTCCGTGGTGGTCGTGGCGGTGTTTCTGCTCTATTACAACAAGATTTTTGCCGTGACCTTTGACGAGGATTTTGCCAAGGCGGTGGGGACAAAGGCTGACCTGTACAATCTGCTGATCGCCATCATCATCGCCGTAGTGATCGTGCTGGCGATGAATCTGGTCGGCTCGCTGCTGATCTCCGCGCTGGTGATCTTTCCGGCGCTGTCCGCCATGCGCATTTTTCAGAACTTCCGGTCCGTGACTGTTTGTTCCGCCGTGCTGTCGGTGAGCTGCGCGGTGCTGGGCATTCTGATCTCCATTCTGGCGGGGACGCCGGTGGGCTCCACCATCGTGGCGGTGGATATTCTGGCATTTTTGATTTGTTCGGCCCTTGGCCGCGCAAGGGGAGGGGAAGCGGGATGAAACGGCTTTTCTGCCTGCTGCTGGCTGTTTGCATGATGGTTTCCCTCTGTGCCTGCGGGAAAGACAGCGAAGAAGGCGCAGGAAATGACGCATCTTCTTCCAATGAAGAATCGTCTGCATCGACTGAGAGCATTCCAACGCCGGAAGATCAGCAATCCCCAGAGGAATCTGAGCAGTTGCAATCCTCCGCAGACGGCGTGGATGTGGATCTGACGGTGCTCAGCAGCACCATGGTCTACTCCGAAGTCTACAATATGCTCTACAATGACCCGGCGCATTATCTCGGCAAGACCGTCAAGGCAAGGGGGACGTTTTCCCTCTATCAGCTTGTGACAGACGGCGTTCTACAGCCTGACCCGGTATCCTACGCCTGCATCATTTCAGACGCGGCCGCCTGCTGCGCCGAGGGGATGGAATTTGTGCTGGAAGGCGATTATACCTACCCGGACGATTACCCGGAGCTGGGGGCGGAGATCACCGTCATCGGTGAATTTCAGTCCTATGAGGAAAACGGGATGACGTGGTATCATCTGGTGAACGCAAGGCTGGCGTGATGCCGCGATAGCGCTGACTACATAGTAAGCGTGACGATTTCAGGGAGCAAGGTATTCCGGTGCAGCCTGACTGCAATTTATAAAAGTCGGACAAAGGGAGTCAATTTTCCCGCTGCAGAAAAATTCTCGTGAGGAAAGCGAGTGCTGAATTTGAGATGGCTTCTTAAAGAATAGGCAGACTTAACATAAACTTTATTCCTGTTATGATAACATAATCTATAAATA